>Ga0316217_10000932_pt1 | contig 39649 bp, 41 predicted proteins | sample 1anoAmetaG_FD_203633 | JGI IMG/M metagenome (GOLD analysis project Ga0316217, IMG submission 203633) | Freshwater microbial communities from Trout Bog Lake, Wisconsin, USA - 1anoA | ecosystem: Environmental > Aquatic > Freshwater > Lake > Hypolimnion/Profundal zone | place: USA: Wisconsin...
GGATCGGCAGTCATCGAGGCCGTGGATGTTGTAGCAGATGCCGGGCATCTCCAGCAGCTGCGAGAACCACGCAAAGATGCCTGCCTTGCCGTTAGAACCCCCTGGCTTTAGCCATGGGGAGGTTCAGGCCCCCTCCCCCTCCAGCTGGAGCTCGCGGATCGCCATCTCGCGCAGCTTGAACTTCTGGATCTTGCCACTGGCGGTCATCGGGTAGCATTCGACGAAACGGACGTACTTAGGGATCTTGTAGTTGGCGATCTTGCCACGGCAGTACTCCTTCACCTCTTCCTCGGTGAGATCGACCCCCTTCTTCGGCACCACCGCCGCCATCACCTGCTCGCCGTACTTGCGGTCCGGGACCCCGTACACCTGGATGTCGGAGATCTTCGGGTGAGTGTAGAGGAATTCCTCGATCTCCCGCGGGTAGATGTTCTCGCCGCCCCGGATGATCATGTTCTTGATCCGGCCGGTGATCTTGCAGTAGCCGTGCTCGTCCATGACGGCGAGGTCGCCGGTGTGCAACCACCCTTGGGCGTCGATCGCCTTGGCGGTCTCCTCGGGCATCTTGTAGTACCCTCTCATGACCAGGTAGCCGCGGGTGCAAAGTTCACCCTGCTTGCCGGGGGGGAGCTCTGCGCCGCTCTCGATGTCGACGATCTTCAGCTCCACGTTGGGAAGCACCCGCCCCACGGTGGCGACCTTCAGCTCCAGAGGGTCGTCGGTGCGGGTCTGGGTGATGACCGGTGAGCTTTCTGTCTGCCCGTAGGCGATGGTGATCTCGCTCGCGTGCATGTCGCGGATCACCCGGCGCATCACCTCGATCGGGCAGTTGGATCCCGCCATGATCCCGGTGCGCAGGCTCGTCAGGTCGAAGCGTGCGAACTCGGGGTGCTCCAGTTCGGCTATGAACATGGTCGGCACGCCATGCACCGCGGTGCAGCGCTCCGTCTCGATCGCCTGCAGCACTTTCAGGGGGTCGAATATCTCCACCGGGACCATGGTGGTGCCGTGGGTGACGCAGGCCATTACCCCGAGCACGCAGCCAAAACAGTGGAAGAAGGGGACCGGGATGCAGAGCCGGTCCTTTTCCGTGAACCCCATGCACTCGCCGATGTTGAAGCCGTTGTTCACCACATTGTGGTGGGTGAGCATGACCCCTTTGGGGAAACCGGTGGTGCCGGAGGTGTACTGCATGTTGATCACCTCGTGCTGCGAGAGACCCGCCTCGATCTCCTTGAGCACGGCGTCGGATACCCCTTGCCCCAGCTCGACCATCCGGTCGAAGTTGAACATGCCGCTGGGTGTCCCCTCTCCCAGGAAGACCACGTTCTTCAGAAACGGCAGGGTGGCGCTGATGAGTTTCCCGGGGGCAGTTGCAGCCAGCTCCGGAACCACCTCGGCAAGGGTGGCGACGTAATCGGTGTCTTTGAACCCCTGCACCAGGAACAGGGTACTGGAATCGGACTGCTTCAATATATATTCGAGCTCCGCCGACTTGTAGCTCGTGTTCACCGTCACCAGCACCGCCCCGATCTTCGCCGTGGCGAATTGCAGCACCACCCATTCGGGGACGTTGTAGGCCCAGATCGAGAGGTGATCGCCCTTCTTTACCCCCAGGGCCAGGAGACCCTTGGCCACCTGCCGGCAGCGCTCGTTGAACTGCCGGTAGGTATAGCGCAGCCCCCGCTCGACGTAGACCAGCGCCTCGTTGTCTGGGAACCTCGCGGCAACATCGTCGAGCAGCGCTCCCACTGTGAAATCGATCTGTTGCGACATGGGTCACCCTCCCTGTTTCGTAACATCAAACTTTTCATAACAGAAAATTAACTCATTGATATAAAAGGAATTTACCAATTATCACAGCGTCTGCGGCATGTCAAGGTTTATGCCGACAGGCACCCTGCTATTCGGTGGCTCCTTCCCGGGGAGGAGAGGGGCGCGGAAAAGTGCACAGGAAAACTTGTCAAGACGCGGCGCTTGCTTTATATAATGGACCTGCCGCGTGCCGCGTCCCGGGCCGCCCGCTTTGCCCAAGCCCGGCGCGACATGGAGCATTTCTATTACAAAAAAGCTTGACAGGAATTCCGGAATACTATCCAGCAGTTCGCTCAACATGCCGAAATTGCTGCAGATTATGGAGTGGCGGCCGCAGCGTGCCGCTGCCTGTTATTTAGGCGATCTGTTAATCCGTGCAATTTGAAAGCGCTTTTATCGGCGATTCACACCTTATCCACAGCGCTATCCACAGCAGGTGTTGACCAGCCGAAGAACCGCTGTTTTTAACGTAATTACACGCAGTTGCCAAACCAAACGGCTTGTCCGCAAGAAGACCCGGACGGCTCGATCCGCCAGTGGCAAGGGGTGCCAGCTATGCAAACGGTATTGATCATCGAGGACGAGAAAGACCTGGCAGGATTGATCGCCTTCCACCTGGAAAGGGAGGGGTTCCGCACGCTGCTCGCCGCGGACGGCATCAGCGGATTGGACGAGGCCAAAAGCGCCCATCCCGACCTGATCCTGCTCGACCTGATGCTCCCCGGCATGATGGGGACCGAGATCTGCAGGCTTTTGAAAGGCTCCGAGCAGACTGCGGGGATTCCCATCATCATGCTGACTGCCAAGGGGGAGGAGATCGACCGGGTGGTCGGCTTCGAGATGGGGGCCGACGATTACGTGGTCAAGCCGTTTTCCAACCGGGAGCTGATGCTGCGGGTGCGGGCGGTATTGAGGAGAAACGGTGAGCAGGCCGTCAAGGGGGCAACCATATCGCTGGGCGACCTGGTCATCGATACGCAGCGCCACCTGGTCAGCGTATCGGGGAGCGAGGTGATCCTCACCTCGACGGAATACAAGCTCCTGATGAACCTGGCCGAGCGGGTCGGCCGCGTGCAGAGCCGGGAGATCCTGCTGCAGAACGTCTGGGGCTACAACTACTTCGGCGACACCCGCACCGTCGACACCCACCTGACCCGCCTGCGCACCAAGCTGGGCGCGGCGGGCGAGATGATCAAGACGGTGCGCGGCTTCGGTTACAAGATGGAGCTTACATGAAGGGAACTTTCCGCTTAAAACTGATGGGCTCGTACCTCTTGCTGGTGGCCCTTTTGGGGGCCGGCCTTTACGGCTATCTCTCCCTCTCCCTGGAGGACGACCTGGTTGCCAGCATCCGGGGGCATCTGCAGGACGAGGCCCGCATCGCGGCCCTGATGGCCGCCAAGGAGATAGGCGACCCGCACCGCGACGCCGCTGCCCTGACCCGGGCCGTGGCGCAGGCGGTACGGGCACGGGTCACCGTGATCGCCAGCGACGGCCAGGTGACCGGCGATTCCGAGCTAAGCGGCGCCGAACTCGCCAAACTGGAAAACCACGCGGGTCGCCCCGAGGTGGTGCAGGCGCGCCAAAATGGGGTCGGGAGCTCGATCCGCTACTCGGCCACCCTGCGCACCGACATGATGTACCTGGCGGTCCCCTTCGGCGCGGGGGGGGTCATCAGGCTCGCGCTGCCGCTCTCCGAGGTGGACCAGACCAAGCTCGGTCTCCAGAAGAGCCTGGCCGCGGCCTTCGCCGTCGTGGTGTTCCTTTCGCTCTTCTTAAGCTACCTCTTGTCGCACCTCACCTCCCGGGCCCTGCGTGACATGGCGGCGACGGCGAGCCGCATCGGCCGGGGGGAACTCGGTACCCGGGTCCCGGTGCGCAGCGCCGACGAGTTGGGAGAGCTCGCCACAGTCATGAACGACATGGCGCAGCGGATCGAGGGGCAAATGGAGCGGATCTCCTCCGAGAAGGGGCGCCTGGACGCCATCCTTGAGGGGATGGGCGAGGGGGTGATGGTGACCGACGCCGAGGCGGTGGTCACCCTGGTGAACCCTGCATTCTGCACCCTGTTCGCAACCGATGCTGGGGTGCAGGGGAAAAAGCTGCTGGAGATCAGCCGGCACCCGGACCTCTATGACGCCTGCCGCGCGGTGCTCTCCGAGAGGCGCGAGCGGCACCAGGAAATCACCCTGGCCGGGGGGAAGAGCACCCGGGTCCACTGGGTGCCGCTCATGCAGCTGGGCGTGCTGCGCGGAGTGGTGGCCGTGTTCCACGACATAAGCGCGCTGAAGCGGGTGGAAAAGATCCGCCGCGACTTCGTGGCCAACGTCTCCCACGAGCTGAGAACGCCGGTGACCGTCATCAAGGGGTACGCCGAGACGCTCATCTCCGGCGCGCTGACCGACGACCCCGAGCGCTGCGCCCGCTTCCTCGGCATCATAGACAACCATGCGCAGCGGCTCTCCTGCCTGATCGGCGACCTCTTGGCCCTCTCGGAGCTGGAAAGCGGCGAAATCGTCATGCAGCCCGAGAGCGTCCAGCTGGAGAGCGCCGTGCAGCAGACCCTGCAGCTTCTCGAGCTGAAGTCCGAGGAGAAGGGTGTCACCATGAAGAGTCTGGGGCTCAAGGGTATTCCCGAGGTCAGGGCCGACCGCGGCAGGCTGGACCAGGTCCTGATGAACCTTTTGGACAACGCGGTCAAGTACAGCAAGGAAGGGGGGACGGTGACCGTCTCCGCCGCGCTGGAGGAGAACCTGGTGCGGGTCTACGTGCGGGACACCGGCATCGGGATCCCCGAGAAGGACCTGCCGCGTCTGTTCGAGCGTTTCTACCGGGTGGACGAGGCGAGAAGCCGGGAGCGGGGCGGCACCGGCCTGGGGCTCTCCATCGTGAAGCACATCGTGCAGGCCCACGGCGGCAGCGTCGCCGTGCAGAGCACCTTGGGTGACGGCGCCGAGTTTTCCTTCACCCTGCAGGTGGCGCAGGGAGTAAGAGCATCTGGAGGATAGGCCAGTCAAGGGAGGTGCCAAGATGATGCGTACCCCGCTGGAACAGAGGACCACGCAGTTGCTTTCCCGACGGGATTTCTTGATACGGCTTGGCTGGTACTGGCTGTTCGGGAGCATCTTCCTCAGTTTTTCCCTGGGTGTCGGGACCGTCGGCTATCACCTGACCGCCGGCTTGAACTGGGTTGATGCATTCTTGAATGCTTCGATGATCCTGACGGGGATGGGACCTGTCGACAAGCTGGAAACAACTACGGCGAAGCTTTTTGCCTCATTCTACGCCATATTCAGCGGGGTGTCGTTTCTCACCTTCTGCGGCGTTCTCTTCACCCCTATCTACCACCGTTTCATTCACAAATTTCACCTTGACTTGGGTGACAAGAATCTTTAGCCTCAAAGCCGACAGTCAAGGCAAGATCTTGCCCTGTCTCTGATGCCGCGGCCCTCATGCCTTTCGACGAGCCGTGCTACCAGCACCAGGTCGTGATCCGGGACCGATACGGCGCACTCATGCGCTATGCCGATCTCCCCGAGGCGCAATAGTCCCGTGCCGCAAGCCACGGCGAGGAGTGGCGCATCCATTTCCACACCCCGATCTTCATCGCCCGCACCGGTTCCTTAGGCACCACCCGGCACTTCTTCGAGGAGATCCTCCCGCCTGGGGCTGATCCAGGTCGGCTACATCACTCTGGCGAGCGTGGCCGCCCGCGCACAAAAACCGCAGGCCGGGCAAAAACACCTGCGCGGCGATTGGTCTTAACCTGCCCCCCCGTTTGCTCTCCACCCCGTGGCACAATGTTCCAGCCTGGCACCAGATATATTAAAGGGTGTCTCCTCAAAGCGCCCCGTCCCCCAAGCATCTGAAACAGGTTCGTCGAAAATGTGCCTGCCGGCGTATACACAACGGCAAGCAACGTATACACGATGTACAGTTTTAAACTTTTGTCATACTATCTTATCAGTGACGCAACTGTAGATGAGTTGCCCAGGAGATAGTATGCAAGTACAAAAGTATCATACCGTACGCATCGTTCTCAATCTCGCACACATTATCTCGGCATGTCTTTGGATGGGTGCTGTGGTCTGCATCGGGTTCATGCTCTATCTCAATTACGATTCAACGAGCACCGAGGAGCTGCTGGCATTCAATCTGGGGATCAAGGTCCTGGACAATTACATGGTGGGGCCATCGGTCATCGTCTGCTTTGTAAGCGGGCTGCTCCTCTGCATGAGCGCCAACCTGCGCCTTTTCGGCTGCCGCTGGGTGATGACCAAATGGGTCGGCACCTGGGTTGCCTCGCTCTTCGGAGCACTCTGGCTCTCGCCCTGGCTGCACCGGTTGGAAAAGATCTGCCTGCAGCAGCACTTTACCGTCTTCGCCACCCCGCTCTACTACCGCATCTACTGGCTGGACTGCCTGAACATCTTCGTGCAGATCGGCCTTTTGGTGTATCTGCTGCTCATGTCCATCGAGAAGCCGTGCGAGGGGCACAAGAACTGCATCAACTGCAGGGAGAGGTTCGGCTATGCCAAGGAAGCGCCCCCCTACCCCGTCCGGCAGTAGAAGGAGTCCAAAAGCCTGGCCCGGGACCCGCTTGCGGCTACCGGAACTCCTCGAGAATGGGTCACCCTTCCTTCGGGTAGAGGATCATCTGGGTGCAGCGGAAAAGGGCGATGGTCCGGCCGGTCTCCTTGTGGGTAACCACGGCGTCCCACACCTGCGTCGACTTGCCGAGGTGCACCGCGGTGGCCGTACAGGCGATGGTCCCCTCGCGTGCCGTTCCGAGGTGGTTGCACTTGAGTTCGATGGTAGTGAAACCGGTGGCCCCCTCCGGCAGGTTGGCGATGCAGCCATAGCCGGCCGAGGTGTCCGCCAGCGAGATCACGCTGCCGGCATGCAGAAAGCCGTTGGGCGCCATAAGGGATTTTTGCACGGCAAGCTCGGAGCATACCCCCGCCCCGCTCACCCGGGTGATGACCAGGCCAAGGTGGCCCGGCAGGAACCCGGCGCCGCGCTCGTTGAAGAATTCCGGAGTAAGCATAGGTACCTCCTGGCGCCTAGTTCTTTCATGTGGCGGTGAAGACAGCCATATACAAGATGAGTGCTTCGCGGTGTTTCTGTTCGTGTGGTAAAAGTAGGTGGTCGCCAGGTGGCAGAAGACTCTTCCCCTGCGCAATCCACATCAAGGCATCAAGAAAGGAACCAGATCATTTGAACCTACTCGATGGCAAGAAATGCGCCGAGAGCCTGATAGCCGACATCGCCAGGCAGGTGTCGCGCCACGCCGACGCGGGGCTGCGCAAACCGCACATGACCATCATCCTGGTGGGTTTTCACGCACCGAGCGAATCCTACGTCAAGTCCAAGGTCGCCAGCTGCGCGCTGTCGGGCTTCGAGAGCAATCTGATCCGCCTTCCCGACACCATCACCGAGAAGGCGCTTCTGGCGATGATCTGCGAGATCAACGAGGACAGCTCCACCGACGGGGTCATCGTCCAGCTTCCGCTCCCCAAGCACATCCGAGCGCAGATGGTCATCAACGCCATCGCCCCGGAGAAGGACATCGACGGCTTCCACCCCACCAACTTCGGACGCATGGCGCTGGGACAGAAGGCGTTCCGGCCGGCGACCGCCTACGGCATCTGCAAGCTTTTACAGTACTACCGGGTGCCGGTAACCGGCAAGCACTGCGTCGTCATCGGCCGATCCAACATCGTCGGCAAGCCGATCTCCATCATGCTTTCCAACGACTTCGACATCGGCAACGCCACCGTGACCCTCACCCACATCGAGACGCCGCGCGAACTCCTCCTGGACGAGACGAGACGGGCCGACATCGTGATCGTCGCGGTCGGCATTCCCGGCTTCATCACCCCCGACATGGTGAAGGACGGCGTCACCCTGATCGACGTCGGCATCAACCGGCTGGACGACGGCAAGATCGTGGGGGACGTCGATTTCGCGGCCGTAGCGCCCAAATGCGCCTGGATCACCCCGGTGCCGGGCGGAGTTGGCCGCATGACGGTCGCCGCCCTGATGATAAACACCCTGCTCGCCTTCCAGAACAACTTCAACCTCGCCTGAATGTTTACTTTTGATGCCGGCAACCATCTTTCCGCAGGTGCCGGTCGATCAAAGTTGCGACTTGATCGGCCCGGGTATGGGCAAGATCGTGGTCCCCGCCGCTTATGACATGCAGTTCCGAGCAGGGGAGCAGTGCCGCCAGACGCTCACCGACACGAGGTGGACTTATGGGATCGGCGTCGCCCCAAAGGAGCAGCGTCGGAATCCTTACCTCGGAAAGCCTTTCAGATAGGTCATCACGGTAATCGGCGAACCAGCGGGGGAAAGACGGGTTCAGTGCGTGGAAGCTCTCGCGCCAATCCAGCCCCCCCATGCCACTCAGGTCAAGACCGCCGGAAGTAGCAGTCAGAACCAGATGGCTCACCAGTTCGGGCTTTTCCAAGGCACACTGCAAGGCAATGACGCCCCCCATCGACTGTGCAATGAGAGCAGAAGGGACCGTGAGCCGGTTCAGGACCAAGGTAACCAGATCATCGATGCCCGTGATGTCGGGATCGGGAGGAGTAGGACCGAAACCCGGCCACCCCAGGTGAACCCGCTCACCGCCAACGGTCAGCAGATCTGCGACCGGTCGCCAAAAGCTCGTGTTCCCCGAGGCGCCGGAAAGAAACAATAGCTGTTCTGCCATCGAGACGCTCACTGGTAGTGTTCGAAATCAAAGATGGAGTGTCGTCACTTCGTGCTTCGCTACTACTTGGACGGCTCGATGCGAATCAGTCTTTGCATTCAAACCGCCCTCAAACAACCGGAAATCATGCGGCCAGATACAGCTAAAAGGGAATAGACAGGGGCAATTATCGGAAGAGCCGTGAAACCCCGGCGTTCAGGCAGCGTTCAGGCCGGGGATATAAGGCATGGCCGCGTCAGCGGCCATGGCTCTCCCCGCGCTGCTGCTCGATGTAGCGCCTGATGATCTCCAGGGGCGCCCCGCCGCAGCTGGCCGCGAGGTAGCTCGGCGCCCAAAGCGCCCCCTTCCAGTAGCGACGCACCAGCTCCGGGTGCCGCTTTTTGGCGAGGCGGCTGGAGACGCCCTTCAGGCTGTTGACCAGAGCGGATACCGCAACCTTGGGCGGGTACTCCACCAGCAGGTGCACGTGGTCGTCGCCGCCGTTCATCTCGATGAGCGTCGCCCCGAAGTCGCGGCAGACCGCCGCGAAAACCTCGCGCAGGGAGCCGAAGTGCTCCTCGCCGAAGACGTGCCGCCGGTACTTGGTGACGAAGACCAAATGGACGTGCATGCCGAAAACGCAATGCCGTCCGGTTCTGAAATCACTTGCGTTTGTCATAGGCTGAGCATATCATTAACATATTATAATATGCAAGGCATTTAAATACCGGTTGCAACTCATGCCGAAGCACGGCACGCTCCTAAAGGCAGTTCGCCGGAGGCTGCCGTTTCGTCTGGAACAACCGAACTAATAGCTCTGACTACTATGTGTCCGACGGTGAGCCTGATTTAGGAGGAGGGATCAACTCTTCTTTCGGTCTTCGAGCTGCGCTCTTGGCAACGGCCTTCCCGCACCGGCTCGTCGGGAGCTGTACAGGAAATTGTTGCCGCCCGCCTGTTTCGTCTCGTACATGGCGAAGTCCGCGCAGGAGATCAGCTTTTGGGCATCTTCGGCGTCATCGGGATAGATACTGATGCCGATGGAAACTCCAATGCCGCAGACGACCTCGCCGAGGCTAAAAGGCGCGCCGCAGGCCTCTAGCAGCTTCCTCGCCACGATGGAAGGCCCCTCCGGCTGGTTGAGATCGTTCAGGATAATGACGAACTCGTCCCCCCCCAGGCGGGCCACGGTGTTGGACTCCCGGATGCTGGAGACCATGCGCTGCGCCACCGCCAGCAGCAACCGGTCGCCGACCTGGTGGCCGTAGCGGTCATTGACGGCCTTGAAGCCATCTAGGTCCGCGAACAGCAGGGCGAACCGGCTCCGGTTGCGGCGCGCCTGCACGATGGCCTGCCCCAGCCGGTCGAAAAAAAGCGCCCGGTTGGGGAGACCGGTCAGTTCGTCGGAGTGCGCCATCTGCCCCAATTCACTCTGCAGCCGTTTCAGTTCGCTGATATCCTCTTTGACCCCCACGAAGTGGCTGATGGCACCGGACTCGTCGCACACGGGGGAGATGGAGGCAAGCTCCCAGACCAAGCTGCCGTCCTTGTTGCGGTTGTGGAATTCGCCGTGCCACTCCCGCTTGGCAAGGATGGTCTGCCACATGTCGCGGTAAACCTGGTCCGGCAGGGCATCTCCTTTCAGAAGCCGCGGGTTTCTGCCGACGACCTCCTCGGATGCGTAGCCGGTTACCTGGCAAAACTTGGGATTAACGTACTCGATCGCCCCGCTGGGATCGGTGATCATCACGGAAATCGGACTGTGCTCTACGGCCGAGGCAAGCTTGCGCAATTCGGCTTCGCTTCTTTGCAGCTCCGTCACCCGGTTTGCCAAAAGCCTGTTTGCGGCCTCGCAGTCCTCAGGTTTGCTCATTTTGCACCTCCTGTACTGGAAACAAAATCCAGCTCACCCCTCTCCATTTTGAGGGAGCGAGAACCAGATGGTGGCGCCGACGTCCACCGCCCCCTCGGCCCAGACCCGGCCGCCGTGCCTGAGGATGATGCGCTGCACGTTGGCAAGCCCTACACCGGTCCCCTCGAATTCTTCGTTGGAGTGCAGGCGTTGAAACAGGCCGAAAAGTTTATTGACGTACCTGATGTCGAAACCCACCCCGTTATCCCTGACATAGACCAGCGTCTCTCCGGGCTCGTCCCGCGTTCCGATCTGGATTCTAGCCAGGGCGCGCGGCTGGGTGAATTTCACCGCGTTGGCGATGAGGTTGGCCAGCACCTGGCGCAGCATGACGGCGTCGCCAACCACGGTGCTCAAGGGGGCGATCTCCCATTCGATCACCCTGCCCCGGGTCTGCTCGGCCAGATCCTGCACGACCTCCCGCGCCATCCGGTTCAAATCGATCCCGGTTTTGGCCAGTTCGGCGCGACCCACCCGGTTGAAGGCGAGCAGATCGTCAATCAGGTTCCCCATTTTCACGGCTGCCTGGGTGATCACCTGCAGGTAGTGCCGGCTCTTGTGGTCCAGGGCGTCCAGGTCTCTCGCATTGAGCAGGTCCACGAACCCGGCGATGTGACGCAGCGGCGCGCGCAGGTCGTGAGAGATGGCATAACTGAAGGCTTCCAGCTCCCGGTTGCTGGCAATCAGTTGGCTGACCTGGCTTTTCAGGTCGGCATTGAGCTCCCTGATCCTGGCGCTGTTTTGCTTTTGCAGCGTGATGTCCCGGATCACCGCGAAGGACCAGGCACCCTCGCCGGTTTCCATCGGGGTCAGCATGATGTCCAGGGGGATTTCCCGCCCGTCCCGGTTGCGGCCGTAGAGCTCCACCCCGGTCCCCATCTTGCGCACCCGCGGGTCCTGGAAATAGCTGCGGCGGTGCTGCAGGTGAGCTTTCCGGAAGTGCTCCGGCATGAGAATCTCCACTTTTTGGCCGAGCACTTCCTCGCGCGGGTAGCCGAAAAGTATCTCGGCCTGCTGGTTCACCTTGCGGATCACACCCCGGGCATCTATCACCACCACGGCATCCGGTGCGCTTTCGAAGAGCCGCTCGAACATGGTTCGGCTTTTCGAGAGCGTTTCCTCCGCGCGGCGCCTCTCGGTGGCGTCCCGGGTCACCTTGCCAAAGCCGGTCAGCGCCCCCGAAGCGTCGTGCAGGGCGGTGATGATGACCGAAGCCCAGAAGCGGCTGCCGTCCTTGCGCAGACGCCACCCCTCCAGCTCCACGCTGCCAGCGGAGCGGGCCAGTTCCAGTTCTTTTACCGGGACCCCCGCCCGCACCTCCTCCTCGGTGTAGAAGACCGAGAAATGCTTCCCGATGATCTCCTCCGCCCGGTACCCCTTGAGGAATTCGGCCCCGGCGTTCCAGGAAAGAACCACCCCTAGCGGGTCCATCAGGAAGATGGCGTAGTCCCGCACCTGTTGCACCATGAGGCGAAACTGTTCCTCACTGGCCCAAGCCCGGATCTGCCCGGATCCCGGACCTGCGGCCCGTGCTGTCGCAGGATTTGTCGTGTCGATGTTCTGTGCCATAGCCCTTGCATCTGCAACGCTCTACCTCGCAGTAACAGCACTCCAGGTAGCTCCTCCAGACTTACCCGTATTATACGGGTTTTCAGCGGGCCATTACAAGGAAACCATCATCCTCACCAAAGACCTGGAGGCATATGCTCAGCGGGGCAAGGTGCTCTGGTCTGTGCCAACTTGCCGGCTTTCCCTGCACTGTTTGCAATTCTTGAAGTTCGAGCAGGGTCTTTTGATGGAGGTGAAGACTACATAGAGGATAATCAGCGTCTGGAATATGGCGAGAAACAGGCTTGTGGTAAGTATGTCCGAATACTCAAGATTGAGGTGGGTGCTGGCACGGCCTGAAGTTACGATATCCAAAAGCTGGTTTATCTCAGGCGCGATGAATGTCCCAATAGACAGCGCCAGAATGGAGCAGGCGCATTTGGTTACGATCCAGCTGCAGGTGAACATCATGAGGTCTTCAGCGACGCAGATGATCGTCCCGCTCACGATACAGATACTCGCGCTCGGAATCAGCAGATAATTGTCGATACAGGAGGTCGCAAGATTAAAGGCGTACAACTCTTTACCGTTGCGGGTTTGCCAGTTCAGGAAAAGCAAAAAGAGGATGCTCCCGCCGCTTCCCAGCCAGAGGCCGGTCGAAACGACATGGACGTACTTGAGGCAGATCCTCAGGTTGTGATATACTGGAAGAGGTCGCATCGCTGACACCTTATCGAGAGACGGTGTACTTAGTCATCTACCACTGTCTGCCGGAAAACGGCTTCGACCAGTAACTCCTTGCAGAATTCGGCTTGTCCGGTCGTTACGTAGAATGCCACACCCTGTGCAGGGGAGGTTGCCAGCATACCTGTGCCTGTGAGGAGGTTCTCTAACTCAACAAAATAATCAATTTTTTCAAGGGTCAGAATCGCCTCTATTTGTTTAGCCTCCTTCAATGCAGCTGCCAGACACACCCTCGCAACTTCTTTCCCTTCGAAATGAGCCTCGCTGACCCTTCCCATATCAAAGTTCCTTTGGTGGCTTACGGCAATGTTTTTTCTGATTGGCGTCTAACCTCCGCAGTCGGCCTTCCTCCCCCTTCAAGGGGGAGGCCAGGAGGGGGATGGGGGGTGCGGTCGTGGGCAGTCCGCCCCTTACGGTTTCCCCCCGGCTGCAGGCCGCAATACGACCCGCAGCCCCGTCCCGGTCCGTACCACATCACATTCCGGAAACGACTGTCCCCCTGTCTCGAAAACCACCCTGAGTTTCCCCTCAAAGGGGCTGATGCGCGCTTTGGAAACACCGAGCCGGTTGGGCGTGATGGCGATCGCGCGGAGCGCGGTCTGCGCGTTGGTTATGTCAATCACCAGGCGCCCCGGGTTTTGCAGGGGAAACGCCTTAAATGCGCCGATGCTCCCCTCCGACCTGATCTCGATGGAATCCGCGAAATAGGTGACCGCGGTAACCGTGGCCGGCCCATGGTTTCTCGCCACGACCGTCGGCAACATCTCCTTGGGGGCGGTTGGCGCGGGCGCAGCAGACTTCCCCGCGGCGGATGGACCGTGTGCGGCGCTCCCTTCCGGCAGCACTGCCGCCGTGGCGGCGCCGGTATCCGGCGCCGGCTTTCGTAAAAATATGGTCACTTTCCCGGAGTCCGTGGGGTCGGTTCTGGCGGTAAAATCGGCATCTTCACTCAGATTGACGGAGACCCGGGTGATCATGACATCGTTAATACTCTTCTTCTCGATTCGGATGGAGGAGATCAACGCGGACTTATACCTGTAGACGGTCTCGGGTCTGCCGGGATCAGTTCGGGGCAAATCGATGATGATCCTGAGCAGCTGCGGCATTTTAGAGCAGGTGTATTCCAAGTCCCGGTCGGCGCTAATTTCCACTCCCAGGGCGTCCGCGGACCTGAAGACCCTGACCCCCTTGAGGACCGGCTGCGGCTCTTCCGCCTGAAGCCACGAAGGGACAGACAACAACACCAGCACCATTACCGCTAAAAGGAATTTCATGCTGCCCATTACAGTTCTCCCGTAAATAATGTGCTCTCAGGGCCGCCGGCAGCACCGCACTGCTACTGACTCTGGTTCTTTAGGAAGAGAAGGCATAGTCGATAATCCCTGGCAGCAGGGCAATGAAACAGCGATTCCAGAACTAACACGGCATGCAGGCGACACCTTATCACGCTGAGTTAAGGGTGATCAACGAAATTATCCTTACCGAGAGTTGCCGTAAAGCCCCTGCCTTTAGGCAGGGGGATATAAGGCTACGGTTTTGACTTTGACTTGTATTATATGGTGATGTACTGTATAATGATGATATGAAATACAAAAGCAACAATAATGTAGTTTATTCATGCAAATACCTCGTGATTTGGTGCCCAAAGTATCGCAGGAAGGTGCTGCAGCGCGTCCTAGCAAGAGCATGGTTTCGGACCAGGGCGCGGCCGCATGATTAAGCAAAACCAACAAAACATGGTATACCTGTAGGATGTTCAGCTGCTTAAATAAAGGAGTTACCATGAAACTGAAGCATGCCCCCCTTCTGGCAGCCTCCCTGCTGGTCGCAGGCGCTGTTTGCAACCCCGCCCGAGCAGCCGAGCCGGCCCTGCTGGCGGGGGACAACCTGGGGAAGGTGACCGGAGGCGACTTCGGCGGGAAAGCCCACGCGGTGATCCAGAAGAAGTGCGTCACCTGCCACACGGCCCAGGTGATCAAGGACGCGATTGCGGCCGGCAAGAACATGCAGAAGATCCAGCAGGAAATGGAACGAAAGGGAATCGGGTTGAGCGCTAACGACCGGGAGGTGCTGGGCATTTTCTGGCATCAAAGCCCCTTGAAAGAAAAAAAATAAACGGCGAATCCCCGCAAATCCCCCGTGAGAGCGGGCGCCATAAGGAGACAGATCATGGTAAAGGTTGGTTTGTTGGTAAAGCTTGAAGCCAAACCAGGGATGGAGGCGGAACTGGAAGGTTTTCTGCGCAGCGCCCTGCCGCTTGCCCAACAGGAACCGGCAACCAGTGCATGGTTCGCCCTGCGACTGGGGCCCTCGACGTTCGGCATCTTCGACGCCTTTCCCGACGAGTCGGGCAGGAAGGCGCATCTGGACGGTCGCATCGCCGCAGCGCTGCTGCAAAAGGCCTCTCTGCTGCTTGCTGAGCCACCGGACATCAAGAAGGTAGAGGTCCTGGCTGCCAAGCTGCCAGGCTAGCCGCCCCGGCGGCGCCTAAAATCACCGGGTCTGTCCCGCCTACAGCTTGCCGGACTCCCCCAGGCTCGCGTGGGGAAGGTTCGGGCTGTTGGCGCGCAGCACGGCCCGGTCGGTGCTGACCAGCGCTGCCTCCAGTACGGTGCCGTCTGGTACCGTGTCGCTTATCGCCTGCGCTCCCTGCACTACATGGTTACCAGCAGTTCCACCTCGGAGTCGTCTTCCAACCTGACACGGCACCCCCCGTTTTCCGGGGCGCCCGGCCCTGTGATGTACTGCAACGCCCTGCGACATAAAAAAACATAAGCACCGTAAGGGATTATGCCAGGCCGTAGGCCTTGCGATACCAAGGGAGTTTATGGAGCGCCGAAATCTTGAAGACAAGGACATCGAATCATAACCCACCCTTAACGGAATTGTAACATAAGGGGGATATGCTTTGGCTTAGAAATGGCCAGGGTGATCGTCCTTGCCCTCTAGATAGTTCACCCACCCGGCGCCGGTGAAAACTCTGAGAGTCAGGATATATCCTTGCCCGCCCCGTATTCACAGAAACTTTCCCAAACCGTAACAGGCCTGTAACATTAGACAGGCATCTTGTGACGGTTTCCATTTAATCTGACAAAGGAGAGCACGATGATCAGAAACATCCGTAAAAGCATCCTGGCACTCGCCGCCCTGGCAACCCTGACGGCAGCAGGCAGCGCATCGGCCGAGACCCTCATCAACGGCGCCGGCGCAACCTTCCCCTACCCGCTTTATTCCAAGTGGTTCGCCGAGTACGCCAAGATCGACAAGGACGTCAAATTCAACTACCAGTCGATCGGCAGCGGCGGCGGGATCAAGCAGATCAGCGCGCAGACCGTCGACTTCGGGGCGAGCGACAAGTTCCTCTCCGACGAGGAGCTGAAGGCCGCACCCGGAAAGCTTTTGCACCTGCCGACCGTCATGGGCGCGGTTGTCGTCACCTACAACATCCCCGGCGTGGACAAGGGGCTGAAGCTCACCGCCGAGACGCTCTCGCAGATCTACGAGGGGAAAATCGTTTCCTGGAACGACCCGAAAATCGTCAAGGACAACGCGGCGGCCAGGCTGCCCAACAAACCGATCATCGTGGTGCACAGATCCGACGGCAGCGGGACCACCAGCATCTTCACCGACTACCTGAGCTCGGTAAACCAGGAGTGGGCCAAGAGCGTCGGCAAGGGCGCCTCGGTCAAGTGGCCGGTAGGACTGGGCGGCAAGGGTAACGAGGGCGTGGCGGGACAGATCAAGACCACCCCCTACACCATCGGATACGTCGAGCTGGCGTATGCCTTCGAGAATAAACTCCCCTACGCCTTCCTGAAGAACAGCTCCGGAAGCTTCATCGAGCCGTCCATCGCGTCGACCTCCGCCGCCGCGGCAGGAGCCGCCAAGTCGATGCCGGCGGACTACCGGATTTCGCTGGTGAACCAGCCGGGCAAAACCGCCTATCCGATCGTCGGCTTCACCTGGCTCCTCGTGTACCAGGACCAGAAGGACAAGACCAAAGGGAAGAAGCTGGTCGAGTTCCTGGAGTGGGAACTGAAGCAGGGGCAGAAAATGGCCGCCAAGCTCCTCTACGCGCCGCTCCCCCCGAACGTGGCCAAGATGGTGGAAAAAACGGTTAAGAGCATCAAGTAAAGGGAAAACCAGGGGCTAGAGGCTGGGGGCTAGGACTGCTAAAGTCAATAGCTTATCAGGCCTTAGCCTCTGGCATCCCCCCCTGCCTCATGCATCGGGCCTCTGGCTAGCACCCAGTCTCTAGCCCCTAGCCCCTGCCTTTGGAGAAGACATTGCAACCTGCAACTACGCCAGATAACGATGCTCCTGAAAAAAGGTTCAATGGTGACCTGGTATTTCGCGCCATCACCACGATTTTCGCGTTCAGCATCCTGATCATCCTTGCGCTCATGCTGGCAGAGATGACGAAGGAAAGCCTGCCGGCCATCCGTAAATTCGGCTGGAGGTTCGTCACTGACAGTGAGTGGGACGCTGTGCAGGGGATCTTCGGGGCGCTCCCCTACCTGTACGGCTCGGTGGTATCCTCGGTCCTCGCGCTGCTTCTGGCCACCCCCCTAAGCATCGGGGCCGCCCTCTTCATCACGGAGATCTGCCCCAAACGCTGGGGGTCGATTATAGCGCCGCTCGTCGAGCTTTTGGCCGCCATTCCCTCGGTGATCTACGGCCTCTGGGGGGTGCTGGTCATGGCGCCCTGGCTCCAGTCGACCGTCGAGCCGTTTTTGATCGATCATTTCGGTTTCCTCCCCTTCTTCCAGGGCGCCCCCTACGGGGTGAGCATGCTCGCTGCGGTCTTCATCCTGATGATCATGGTGGTACCCATCATCACCTCGATCACCCGGGAGGTTCTGCTTGCCGTGCCGCTCAGCCAGAAAGAGGCAGCCATCGCCCTGGGGGCCACCCGGTGGGAAACCATCAAGGTCGCCATCCTCCCCTACGGCAAGTCCGGCATCCTGGGCGCCGCGATCCTCGGGCTGGGGCGCGCGGTCGGAGAGACCATGGCGGTCACCATGGTGATCGGCAACGCGCCGAAGATCTCGGCCTCGCTGTTATCCCCCGCCTACACCATGCCGAGCGTCATCGCCAACGAGTTTGCCGAGACCACCTCGAAGCTGCACGCAAGCGCGCTGATGGAGATCGGCCTCATCCTGCTGGTGGTCACCCTGGTGATTAACGCCCTGGCGCGGCTGCTTATCTGGAGTGTCTCCCAGAGCGCGGGCGGAGGTGTGTCATGATGCGCTCCGTCGCGCTGCGCAAGGCGCACAACCACCTGATGACCGCCCTGATGTTCGCCGCCACCGCCGCGGTACTGATTCCGCTGGGTCTCATCTTCATCCATATCATGAAGATGGGGTTCAGCTCGCTGAGCTTCGACTTCTTCACCCAGATCCCGAAACCGACCGGCGAGTCGGGCGGCGGCATGGCCAACGGCATGATGGGCTCCTTCATCATGATCGGCATGGCCTCGCTGATAGGATTACCGGTCGGCATCTTCGGCGCCATCTACCTGGCCGAGTACGGCGAAGGGCGCACCTCGACCGCGATCCGCTTCTCGGCAGACGTCCTGTCCGGCACGCCGTCCATCATCACGGGAATGGTCGCCTATACCCTGATTGTCGTGCCGATGAAGGGATTTTCCGCCCTGGCAGGATCGGTGGCGCTCGCCATGATCATGATCCCGATCGTTTTGCGCACCACCGAGGAACAGTTGAAGATGGTCCCGGGTTCCCTGCGCGAGGCGTCGCTCGCCTTGGGGGTGCCGCTTTGGCGCACCAGCCTCAAGGTGACGCTCAGAAGCGCCCTTTCCGGAGTCATGACCGGCATACTGCTGGCCATCGCGCGTGTCGCGGGCGAGACGGCGCCGCTGCTCTTCACGGCCCTGGGGAACCAGTTCTGGGGCAAGAGCCTCAGCCAGCCGATGGCGGCGATCCCGCTGCAGATCTTCAACTTCGCCATCGCCCCCTATGAGGACTGGCACCGGCTCGCCTGGGCGGGGGCGCTGGTCCTGGTGACGGTCATGTTCAGTCTGAGCCTCACCGCTCGCTACTTCGGCAGGAGCAGGCACTAAAAACCTGGTTCTACGCCGAGATCTCTTTCTCACACTGTTTTAGGGGTTTGCATGAACAACAGCAAGGTACATCTGGAAGGGCTGAACATACACTTCGGCAAGACCCACGCGGTAAAGGATATCAGCATCAACTTTCCCGAGAACAGCGTCACCGCCATCATCGGGCCATCGGGGTGCGGCAAGTCCACCCTGCTCCGCTCCATCAACAGGATGCATGACCTGGTCCCCTCGGCGCGGGTCACCGGGAGGATCATGCTGGACAACGGCGACATCTACGCCAAGGGGGTGGACCCGGTCTCCATACGGCGCCGGGTCGGCATGGTGTTCCAGAAACCGAACCCCTTCCCCGCCATGACCATCTATGACAACGTGGTCGCCGGCTACAAGCTGAACAGCCGCATGGTGCGCAGCGAGGCGGACGAGATCGTGGAGACCAGCCTGAAAAGGGTGGCGCTCTGGGATGAGGTCAAGGACCGCCTGAAGACCAACGCCATGAACCTCTCGGGGGGGCAGCAGCAGCGCCTCTGCATCGCCCGGACCATCGCGGTGAAGCCTGAGGTGATCCTGATGGACGAGCCGGCCTCCGCGCTCGACCCGCTCTCCACGCTCAAGATCGAGGAACTGATCGAGGAACTCAAGGAGCGCTACACCATCATCATCGTCACCCACAATATGCAGCAGGCGGCCCGCGTCTCTGACTACACGGCCTTTCTTTACATAGGCGAACTGATCGAGTGCGGCGAGACCAAGAAGATATTCACCACTCCTGAACAGAAACAGACCGAGGACTACATCACGGGGCGCTTCGGGTAACAAGAGGTGCTGGACCGCCGCGCTTCTCTCTTTGCCGGAGAGGAATTGCCGCGGCAATGGGCGTCATAGAATATTGGCTTATGGTCGGAATAAGATGCCATCCACCCATTGTCCTGTTGATGCACCCGACACTTTTTGGTTGCGTCTTTTGGCCTACAGAGCGTTTAATATCAATACCACTGCAGCACAGCATTAGCCGGGGAGAGATCGTTCATGGAGAGAGAGCATTTCAGCAGGCTGTACGATGCGGAACTGAATGAGATTCGGGAAAAACTCCTGGAGATGGGAGGCAAGGTGGAGCTGATGATCGCCAACGCCCTGCTCGCCCTGGTCGAGAGGAATACGGAGCTGGCCGAGGAGACCATCGAGTTCGATCACGAGATAAACCGCCTCGAAATGGAGATCGACGAGAAGTGCCTGGAGGTCCTGGCGCGCCGGCAACCGGCTGCCCGCGACCTGCGCTTCATCACCCTGGCGCTTAAGATCGTGACCGATCTGGAGCGGATCGGCGACCAGTGCGCCAACATCGCCAAACGGGTGAAGGAGCTCAACCTGGAACCGTCCCTGAAGCCGTACATCGACCTGCCGCGCATGGCCCAGGCAGCCTCGACCATGGTGAAGGAGGCGCTGGACGCCTTCGTGCGCGGCGACGAGAACCTGGCGATCAAGGTCTGCCAGGACGACCAGGTGGTGGACGACCTGAACGAGCAGATCCAGCGGGAACTGCTCACCTTCATGATGGGGGACCCGAGCACCATCAGCCGCGCCATCAGGATAAACCACGTTTCCAAGTGCCTGGAGCGGATCGCCGACCACGCCACCAACGTGGCCGAGATGGTGATTTTCATGGTGAAGGGCAAGGACATCCGGCATACCATCGCCTGAGGCGCGCTGCCTACCCGCGGTTACGTTTGCCAGCGACACATCAAAAAAGGGGCCACCTCGGTGCGCCCCTTTTGCTTTTCCCGATAACAGCATCCCTGCCGGGGATCTCCGCTAGAGAAAAGCCGGCCGCTGCTGCCGTGCGCCGTCGTTGCGCCTGGCTCCGGCCACGGGGAACTCCTTGTGGCAGCCGCCGCAGCAGACCTTCCCGCCGGTCGCCTTGCTCCAGGGGGTGAGGTTTCTCGAGTCGCACCACTCGCAATACCAGACGTAATACTCTCCCATGGTCATGGTTCTCATGCTCCGTCTCCTTTTTCTTTGTCGATCGGGAGCATAGCGCACGAAGGTTACATTTTTGTGGCAATGGGATAGTAATTTGGCTACGGTTTTTTGCGGCTACAGGCCGTTCACCACGTTCTGGGCCTTTCCGGCTAGCCAGGCCGCGATGTTCTGAGCGGTGGTCGCCATCAGCCTGCGCCTGGCCCCCAGGCTCGCCCAAGCTATGTGCGGGGTGATAATGCAGTTCCTGGCAAAGAGGAGCGGGCTGTCCGGGGGAATCGGCTCGTGGGCCACCACGTCCAGCGCGGCTCCCGCGATGACACCGTCGTTCAGGGCCCGGGCCAGGTCGGCCTCCCGTACCAGCCCCCCCCTGGAGGTGTTGATGAGCAGGGCATGGGGCTGCATCAGGCTGAGCCTCGCCTCGTGCACCAGCCCCTCGTTCTCGGGGGAGAGCGGACAGTGCAGGCTCACCACGTCGGCGCGGCTGAAGAGCTGGTCCATGCTGAGCCACTGAACCGGGATTCCCTCCGGGGGGCTTTGCCCTCTCGGATTGTGGGCGAGGATTGCCATCCCCAGGGCGTGCGCGATGGCGGCTACCTTTCCCCCGATCCGCCCCAGGCCGACGATGCCCAGCGACTGCCCGGCAAGCTCGGTCAGGGGCGCCTTCAGGAAGGTGAAATCCGGTGCCTGGGACCACTCGCCGCGCTTCACCGCGGCGTCGAAGAGCGCCACCTTGTTGGTCAATTCCAGGAGCAGGGCGATGGCATGCTGGGCCACGGAGAGGCTGCCGTACTCCGGCACGTTGACCACCGGAATCCCGAGGCGGGCGGAGGCTTCCAGATCCACCACGTTGTAGCCGGTGGCGAGCACGCAGATGAGCTTCAGCGCTGGGAGCCCGGCTAGGGTCGTGGCGCCTAAGGGGGTCTTGTTGGTGAGGACGATGCCCGCCTCCCGGCAGCGCTCGGCGATCAGCTCCTTCGGCGTCCGGTCGTAAACGGTGAGTTCCCCGAAACGCGAAACCGCGTCCCAGGGGTTGTCGCCGGGGTTCAGGGTATAGCCGTCCAGTACCACGATCTTCATGGTTGCTCCTTTCAGTGTACCACCGCCCCGCCGGAGACCACGAACTTCACCGCCTCCTCCACGCTCAGACCACACTCATGCACGTCGGACTCCCGGAAAAAGAGCGCGAAACCGGAGGTCGGGTTGGGCATGGTCGGCACGTACACCACCACCAGCTTCTCGCCGTCGCGCTCCACCTCGGCGGTGACGAACCCGATGGCCCGCACCCCGACCCTGGGCCACTCGACGAAGACCGCCCTGCGATAGGGGGTCTTCCCTTCCTTGAACACCTGGGTCAGCTGTTTGCTCGAATTGTAGATCGACTTCACCAGGGGGATCCTGGAGAGGAGATCGTCCCACCATCTGAGGATCCGGGTTCCCATGACGTTGGTTGCCAGCACCCCGGAAAGATAGATGACCACGGCGCCGGTCAGCATGCCGAGCCCGGGAATATGGTATTCCCGGCCGATGGAGAGGCTGAAGATGGAGTCCAGGTAGCTCCCGAGGATGCCGTCGGCGAAGTTGAACAGGAACTTCAAGATGAACAGGGTGATGCCAACCGGCACCACCACGAAGAGGCCGGTTATGAACTTCCCCTTCAAATGCCTGACGAATTGTTCCATCGACTGCCTCCTCTACCCCTAGGGTGCGTTATGCAACAGAGCAGGCGCAAAGTCAACGCAAAACGGCACCCCGGAGCGCTCTTTCCGGGTGATAGCAGTTGACAATGCGGCGTGCAAAATTTACATTGCTATATTGCCGTGATACCAACCGACATTCCAGCTGAAAAAGGTTCCCGACTCATGTCAAGACTACGCATCGCCATCACCGCCATCATCCTGCTCGCCTTGGTCGGCCTGCTGGTTGCCTCCATGATCGAGCACCTGGGGCAGACCAAGAGAAGCGACGCCGAGTACCTGCGCATGTTCCAGGAGGTGGTCGCCATCACCAAAGAGAGCTACGTTGACAAGGTGGACGACAAGAAGCTGATGACCGGCGCCATCAACGGCATGCTGGCGGCGCTCGACCCCCACAGCAGCTACCTGCCGGCCAGCAACTTCACCGAGATGAAGGTACACATGGCCGGAGCCTTCGGCGGCCTCGGCATCGAGCTCGGCACCAAGGACGGCAAGCTCATGGTGAACGCGCCGATCGAGGACACCCCGGCATTTCGGGCCGGAATTCTCGCCGGCGACCATATCTGGAAGATCGACGGCAAGCCGACCGCCGGGGTTCCCATCAACGACTGCGTGAGCCGGATGCGCGGCACCCCGGGGACCGCCGTCACCCTCGGCATCCTGAGGGAGGGGGCCGCCCAACCGCTCTCCTTCCGCCTGGTGCGGGCCATCATAAAGACCAAGAGCCTGAAAGGGAAGCTCCTGGAACCGGGCTACGGCTACATCGCGGTCGCGGAATTCCAGGAGCGGACCGGCGAGGATTTCGAGCGCGCCCTGAAGACACTGGCCGCCGACAACGGGGCGCCGCTTTCCGGCCTGATCCTGGACCTGCGCTTCAATCCGGGGGGGCTCGTCGATCAGGCCTTCCGGGTGGCGAACTGCTTCATCGGCGAGGGGCTCTCCGACGGCCTGATCGTCTCGACAAAGGGGCGCGAACCCGGGTCGGTGCGCAGCATGACCGCCTATATCGGCGCTAAGGAGCCGCACTACCCGATGGTGGTGCTGATCAACGGCGGCAGTGCCAGCGCCTCGGAAATCGTGGCGGGCGCGCTGCAGGACCACAAGCGGGCCGTCATCATGGGAACCCAGAGCTTCGGCAAGGGAAGCGTGCAGTCGATCCTGTCGCTGAAAAACGGAGACGGCCTGAAGCTGACCACCGCGCGCTACTACACCCCGAGCGGCCGCTCCATCCAGGCCAAGGGGATCACCCCGGACATCGTCGTCGAGTTCGCCAAGAAGCCTGAGCAGCCGGAAAAGAAAAAAATGCCCGAGATCCGGGAAAAGGACCTGGACGGCCACATGGAGATGGGTGACGCCCCCCCCGCCCCCGCCCCGGCGCCGGAGGCCAAGCCCCTGGACCCCAAGGAACAGGAGATCTTGCAAAAGGACAACCAGCTCGCCCGCGCCCTGGATCTGCTGAAGGGGGTCAACCTGCTGAAGGCGGGCGGGCACCGTTGATCACCAGTGCTGCGACTTCAGGCCACCGGGCTCAGCACCCCAACCTGCTGGTGATACTCGGCCCCACCGCGTCGGGCAAGACCCGGCTCGGGGTGCAACTGGCGCGGCTTTTTTCCGGCGAGATCATCTCGGCGGACTCACGCCAGGTCTACCGCGGCATGGACCTCGGCACCGGCAAGGACCTGCAGGAGTACGCCGGGGTCCCCCACCACCTGATCGACATCGCCCCTCCCGGCAGCGAGTTTAACCTCTTCCAGTTCCAGCGCCTTTTTTTCGCAGCCTTGCGCGACATCTCCGGCCGCGCCCGGCTGCCGGTGCTGGTCGGCGGCAGCGGCATGTACCTCGACTGCGTGCTGAACGGCTACCGGCTGGCCCGGGTCCCGGAAAACCCCGAGCTGCGCCGGGAGCTAGGCTCCCTTGCCATGGAGGAACTGGCCGGGCGCCTTGGCCGCGCCAACCCGAGGCTCCATAACAGCACCGACCTGACCGAGCGCGCCCGGCTGATCCGCGCCATCGAGATCGCCGAGGCCAGCCCCGGCGACCGGGAGGCGGACGAGCCCCACCCGGAGGTGGCTCCGGTGACGCTGGGGATCAGGTGGGAGCGCGCGGCACTGCGCGAGCGGATCACCCGGCGCCTCAGGGAGCGCCTGGAAGCCGGGATGATCGAGGAGGTGCGCGGGCTGCACGACGCGGGGATCCCCTACCAGAGCCTGGAATTCTACGGGCTCGAGTACCGGTTCCTCTCCCGCCACCTGAAAGGCGAGCTTACCCGAAACGACATGTTCCAGAAGCTGAACAGCGCCATCCACGACTTCGCCAAGAAGCAGGAGAACTGGTTTCGCAGGATGGAGAAATACGGCATCCAGATCCACTGGCTGGAAGGAGCCGGCGATCCGCTTAGGGAGGCGCTCGACTACCTCGGCGGGCCGCCGGGCCCCTTCAAAGTGGCGCCATGAGGCGCGATCCGCTGACGCGATACCTTGCCGGCCACGCCCTCACCTCCCCCTGGAGCATCGAGGGGTGTCGGGAGCCGCACAACGCCGGCTGCGTCGTGATACCCGCCCTGGGCGAATCGCTTCGTCTCTTCGCGACGCTCGACTCCCTGGCCAGGAACCCGCAGCAGCTGCGCGCCGAATTCCTCGTCCTCGTCGTGGTGAATCACCGACAGGACGCGCCTAAGCCGGAAAAAGAGGACAACCTCGAGACCCTCGAAAGGCTCAGGGCGGGCGGCTTCCCCCTCAGGCTCGCCCTGGTCGACGCGGCCGGCCCCGGCCTCGAACTGCCCGCAAAAACCGGCGGGGTGGGTCTGGCCCGCAGGATCGGGATGGACCTCGCGCTACCGCTCGTTGCCCCGGACGGGATACTGGTCTGCCTGGACGCCGACACCCTGGTGGAGCCGGGCTACCTCGCCGCGCTCAGCGCCCACTTCAGGGCGAGCCGGGAGGGGGGGGCGGTGCTGCCTTTTTGCCACCAGAGAGGCGAGTCAGCCGGCGAAGAGCGGGCCATCACGCTCTACGAGCTGTTCCTGCGCCACTACGTGCTGGGGCTCGAGCGGGCCGGTTCCCCGTACGCCTTCCACTGCGTGGGGAGCGCCATGGCCTGCACCAGGGGTGCCTACCTGAAGCTAGGAGGGATGACCACCCGCTCCGCCGGCGAGGACTTTTATTTCCTGCAGCAGCTAAAGCGCACCTCGGGAATCGCCCAGGTATCCGGCACTGTGGTGCACCCCGCGGCCCGGAGTTCGCACCGGGTCCCCTTCGGCACCGGCAAGAGCATCGCGCGCATCCTGAGCGAGGGCGAGGAATCCCAGAGTTTCTACCGCGCCGACTGTTTCCGTATCCTCGGGCAATGGCTGGGCATGGTGGAGAGCGGCCTGAAGCTTACCGGAGGGGAACTGCTCGCGGCGGCCCGGCTGGAGCACCCGGGGCTCGCCGGCTACCTGGAGCAGGCCGGGTTCGCCCCGGTCTGGGAGCGGCTGGGACGCAATGCCGCCACTCCGGCGGCGCTCAAGGTCGCCTTCCACGGCTGGTTCGACGCCCTGAAGACGGTGCGCCTGATCCATCACCTCTCGCAGAGCTACCCCAGGTGCCGCGCCGCAGAGGCGCTCCCGGGACTGTTTCAGTTCTGCGGGGTGGCTCCGGCTCAGGGGGAATTGGCGCAGTTGCACCTGCTGCGTGGCAGGCAAAACCGGCCACATAGTAATTGACGAAAACGGTAGGGTATGCTACCACAAAGGCGGTAGCGAGAAGAAAACAGGGAGGTACCGATGTTTTCCAGGTTACGATCGGACATACAGGCAGTCTTCGACAGGGATCCCGCGGCCCGGAGCACGCTGGAGGTGATCTTCTGTTACCCGGGGCTGCATGCCATCTGGTTTCACCGGGTCTCGCACTGGTTTTGGAAAAGAGAACTCTGGTTTTGCGCGCGCCTCACCTCGCACTGGGGGCGGTTTTTGACCGGCGTGGAGATCCACCCGGGGGCCACCATCGGGAAGGGTTTCTTCATCGACCACGGCATGGGCGTGGTGATCGGGGAGACCGCCGAAATCGGGGAGAACGTCACCCTGTACCATGGTGTGACGCTGGGGGGGGTGAGCTGGGAGAAGGTGAAACGGCACCCCACGCTCCAGGACAACGTGGTGATCGGCTCCGGAGCCAAGATCCTCGGGCCGTTCACGGTCGGAAAAGACAGCAAGGTCGGCTCCAACTCGGTAGTGGTCAAGGAAGTCCCGGCCAACTCCACCGTGGTCGGCATTCCCGGGCGCGTGGTGATGACCACCGAAAAACCCCAGGAGCGCATGGACCTGGAGCACGGCAGGATGCCGGACCCCGAGGCGAAGGCGATATCGTGCCTCTTCGACCAGATCCGGGAACTGGAGCGCAAGTACAACGCCCTGGCGGCCGATCACGAACTGCTGAAAAACCAGATGGGGCAAAGGCGCGAGGTGTGAGGTGCGACTCTCACCTTTGCACTTCAGGTTATACAATCAGGCATCCCTATTACGGATTTTGCCTTACCATCACACCTCACCCATTATCCAGCGCACCATTTGCATGTAACCCATGACCAAAACTATCGCCATAACCACCCTGGGGTGCAAGATAAACCAGTTCGAATCGGCCGCCATGACACAGGCACTGGAACTAGACGGCTTCAGCATCGTGCCGTTCTCGGGCCCGGCGGACGTCTACCTCATCAACAGCTGCACCGTGACGGCGAAGACGGATGCCGAGTCCCGGCGCCTGATCCGACGCGCCACACGCCTGAACCCGGAGGCGCGCGTGGTCGTGACCGGCTGCTACGCCCAGATGGCCGGAGCCTTGCTCCTGGATATGCCCGGGGTGAACCTGGTCCTCGGCAACTCCGAGAAACGCGACATCGCCGGCCTGCTGAGGCAGATGGGGGATGAGCCCCGGGCGGTGGTCGCCGACATCTCGCAGGCCAAATCGGGAGAGAGCGCCCCGCTTGAGAGCTTTGCCGAGCACACCAGGGCTTTTCTTCAGGTGCAAAACGGCTGCGATGCCCGTTGCGCCTACTGCATCGTCCCCTTTGCCCGCGGGGGAAGCAGGAGCGTGGCACCCGAGGAGGCGCTGCAAGGGATGGCTTCCTTCGCCGCCAGGGGATTCCAGGAGATCGTTGTAACCGGCATTCATCTGGGTGGCTACGGCCTGGACCTCACCCCGCCCACCGACCTTTTGGGGCTCTTGAGGCTGGCCGAGGAGCGCGTGCCGGTCCGGCGGCTGCGCATCGGCTCGGTGGAGCCGACCGAGGTGTCAGCGGAGCTGGTTTCCTTTATCGCCTCGTCCCGGATGGTCTGCCCGCACCTGCACCTCCCCTTGCAAAGCGGCTCCGACACGGTGCTCTTTCGGATGAACCGCGGCTACGACACGCGGCTCTACCGGGGCGTGGTCCAGTCCCTGGTGCGCGCGGTCCCCGACATCTGCCTGGGGACCGACCTGATAGCGGGCTTTCCCGCAGAGTCCGACCAGGAGTTCGCCGAGACCTACCGGTTCGTCGAGGAACTCCCCCTGGCCTACCTGCACGTCTTCCCCTTCTCGCCCCGGCCGGGGACCCCGGCCGCCACCATGACCCCACAGCTGCACTCGCGCGTCATCAAGGAGCGGGCCGAGGCTTTGCGGCTTTTGTCGGTACAAAAGAGAAACGCCTACGCGGCAGGTTTCGTGGGGAGGGAGTTGCAGGTACTGGTGCAGCGCGACGCGGGGGGGAGAAAGGGGCTTTCCGGAAACTACCTGCCGGTGCTGATTGAAGGATGCGGCAGCCTCTTCAACACCCTGGTCACCGTGCTGATCACCGGGGCAAAGGACGGAGAGCTGATCGGCAGCTTGGCGGGTTAGCTCGCGGCTCCGCTCGCCCTTTGGGGGCCGGGGCGAAGGATTTGCCCTGTTTGCGACCGCTGCCTGGCAAAAGGGACTTTTTCTAGACCGTGAAGGTGAAGGTTGCTCCCTTGCCCGGCACCGCTTCCGCCCGGATCTTCCCTCCGTGGCGGGTGATGATCCGCCTGGCAATGGCGAGACCGACCCCCCTGCCGTTGTACTCTCCGTTTTTATGCAGCTTCTGAAATGGTGCAAACAGCTTGTCCGCAAAGGCCATATCGAATCCCACCCCGTTATCCCTGACCGCAAAGGCGAGACGCCCGTCCCACTCGGTCGAGTAGAACTCGATCCGTGCCTCCGCATTGGGTGCGCTGAACCTCCAGGCGTTGCCGATTAGGTTCTCCAGCACCACCCTGAGCAGTTGCGCATCTGCGCGCACCGTCAGCCCATCGGCGATACTGAAACTCACCGCCCGGTCCGGCTGGGACTTGGCCAGTCCCTCGGCTACCTCCCGCGCTAGGGCGCTTAGATCCACGCTCTCCCTCAAGACCTTGCCCCGCGCGAAACGTGACAATTCAAGGATGGCGTCGATCATCTCGAGCATGCGCCGGCTCGACTTCTTGATCCGCTCCAGGTACTCCTTTCCGGTCGTGTTCAGTTTGGCTGCGTACTCTTCAGCGAGCGCCTGGCTGAACCCCTCCAGGTGGCGCAGAGGCGCACGCATGTCATGGGATACGGAGTAGCTGAACATTTCCAGTTCCTGGTTGGCAGCCTCGAGTTGCGCGGTCCGCTCCATGACCCGCCGCTCAAGTTCGCTGTTCAACCGGAGCAGGCTTTCGTTCACCTCGGAGAGTTCCCTCACCTTCTCCTCTAATTTTCCCGCAACCATCTGGCTGTAGTTCCTGAGGAACTCCTCCTCCCGCCACGCACCGGAAACGGTCTCCCCCTCCCCCGCCGCCTGGGCGGCCATGATCCGCCCGACCGCTTCCCAGAGCTCATCCGGCTCCTTCGGTTTCTCGAGGAAGGCCCGGGCGCCCAGGGAAAGGGCAAGTTCGGCTTCTTTGTTCCCGGTATAGACCGCCGAGTAGAAGAAAAACGGTATCGACTTCAGTTCGGTCAGTTTCTTTAGTTCATGAAGGAAATGAAAACCGTCCATGATCGGCATCAGGCAATCCGAGATGATCAGGTCCGGCTTTTCCTGGGCCGCCAGTTCCAGTCCCTGCCGGCCGTTGGACGCCTCCAGCACCTGGCAGCCGTGCCACTCCAGGTTGTAGCGAATGATCTTGCGATCGTTACGGGAATCGTCAACGACAAGCACCTTCATCCTTACCCCCTGACGCTTTGGCCAAGTCGCACGAATTAGCAATTACTAACTAATGTTACCCATGAAGCGTTGTTTTGCAAGGTTCCAGTCCACGTCACCTTGGCAAAAAAAGGAGAATGCAGCAGGAGGGCAGCCATGGCCTGCAGTTAATCGGGCAGGAGCTGCAAGGAGGAGCTAAGAAGGGTTGGAAAAAGTTGGAGAAGGGGGATTTCAGGATCGGGGCACCAGCGAGGGGTGCCCCTGCGAAGGTCAGCCAATCAACCCCGAAGCAACTCCAGCAGCTCGGCTGCGCGCTTGACATCGGCCAGGTCCTTAAACTCGCGGTAGCCGTCGATGCCATCGGAGTCGAGACCGCGGTAGCAGCGGGGCCGCTTGGCCTTGAGCCCTGCCAGCAGCTTACCGGAGGCGTAGTCCACCGTTGCGATTTCCTGGGCGGCGAACTTCAGATCCAGTACGATACTGTAGCCCAACTGGAACAGCCGCTTCAACGCTTCCCGGGAAAGCACCCGGGCAGCCATAGCTTCGTCCGCGCCGCAAAGCTGTTCCAGGGCCAGGTTCAGGTAACCGCAGACGCGCTTGGCTACGGCGGTCATCGCTTCGGGATCGGCAAACGCGCTTCCTTCAGCGACCAGCGCGCTGTTCACCAGGTAGTTCAGCTCCTGCAAAAGCGGTTCAGAATCGGCTCGGGCCAGAGCCCTGAAAAGGAGGGTCTCCTCCGTTGCAACAATCGGCACCAGTCCGCCGCACTCGCCTGCCGATTGAAGCAGCTCCTTGTCATCGTGCAACTCGAATGAGGCAGGGTTGACCCGGCCGTAGATGGAGAGCGCCTCGTCCAGCGGCGGAAAGCCGAGGTCCTCGAGTCTGCCGGTGCGAAACCTCTGGAGCTGGTCCTCAAGTTCCAGGTCCACGTCCCCCTTGATCCCCTCCATGAGGGCGGTGTAGAGCGGGTTGTCCAGCTTGACGAGCATCTTCAGGAAGGCGCCAACCACCTGGCTGTGCTTGGGATTCTTGAAGGAAAGCATGAAGACATCGTCAAAAGTAAGGTCGTAGTCACCGAAACGCTCCTCGTCATCGGAGAAGTCGCCGATGCCGCCGCCGACCACCAGTTCCCGCCCCAGCAACAGCTGCAGAAACTCGAAATCGACATGCTTCAGAAGTTCGTGGACCCGCGGTTCCCCACCCTCCATGAAGTAGGAGAGCCAGAGGCACGCCTTCTCCTCCGAGAAGGTGTAGCCGTCCCAAAGTTCCATGTCCAGTATGAAGAGGCACTGTTGGGCGGAGGCGACCTGCAACAGGCCGAGCGCGTCGGCCTCACCGATTTCCTTTAAAAGCCAGAAGAATTCCTGGGGTTGCATGGCCGCGGCAAGCCTTTTGGCGTCGGGATCCGAGAGGATCAGGTCCATGCGCTCTTTGGGTCCGAGCGTCCTCAGATAGGAATTTTTTTCGGTGAAGGGGAGTGCCGCGAAGCTGCCATCTGAGAGTTTCGCCGTAACTTGCATTTCTTTTCCAGCTTTTGCCAAATTTCACCTCAGTAAAAAAAACGGTTCAAAGTTCCAAGTTCATGAATTAGTTCATGGGTGTCATGGTCAATTGTCAACTATTTGATTGTCTTCCCCGCTTTCAGAGCTTTCTTGTAGGCGCAGCTGCGATGCAGCCACTTCAGTTCCTTTACCAGCTCGGGAGTGAGTTGCACGCATTCGGGGAATATCTTGAAGCGCTTCTGGTAAATCTTGCAGCGTCTTGTCACGATGTCGAGATAGCGGCAGGGAGTCGAGGTGAAGAAAATCCTGCCGTCCTCATCCTCGATTTTTTCGAAACAGCAGAGCCCGCACTGTTCGCAGATCGCTTCCCATTTGTCGTTGTCAAACAGCTCAGGTGGCATTGCCATCACTCCGCAGCCAAGGTTCTAACGCTCACACATCACCGCCAGACGCTACTTTTCGTCCGCACCGAGGGGGACATCGACGTTCCCGTTGCTGCCGGAGAATCTGACCATGTCCTTTTGTATTTCCAGCACCTTGAAGCCGTCCACGGTGGCGCCCTGCAGGACCGCGCGGCCGTTCACGACCGCGAAGCTCGACTCGCCTTTGCCTTGCCAGGCTATCCCCGACACTTTCAGCACAGGAAGGGAGGGCGCCGTGGGTACCGTTACTGCCGTCTCAGGGAGAGGCACCCTCGGGGCGGGTGCGGCCTGCACCACGGCAGGCTGGGCCGATCGGGGGGAAGCGGCCTTGGCGGCAACCCGGGCTTTTCCGACCGGTGACCGGGTAACCTCGGGTATACCCGGTGACGCTTCCTTCGAATTCACCCGCGCGGCTGACTTCTGATCCAGCAAACCCGGTGCCTCAGCAGGGGCGCTCAAAGGGGCGTTTTTCGGGCTGGGCGCGGGTACTGCGCGCGGGTTCAAGGATGGGGCGCCCGCCGGCGTGACCGGTGCAGTTTGCCGAGGGACTGGCGCAGGGGTTTCGATGACGGGCTTTAGCGGTACGACCAGAACAGGGTCGGCCTTGGTGACCAGCACCGGTGCCGGGGCGGCCGGTGCACGTCGCGAGAAGCCACCCATGGCAGCGAAGGTGACCAGGGTAGCAGCGCAGGCGCCGCAAAGCACGGCAGCCGGCAAAACCCAGGTGGGCCGGGACCTTCGCGACCTGATGAGGTTGCTCTCGCCCGGTTGCCGCTTGGTGCTGTTTGATTCCTCAGCCTTTTCCAGCGCTTTCAATATGGAACTCATAGCACTCCTTTAAGGTAAAAACCTGGGGCCTTGTTTCTCAGGGCCTGCGGTGCGGCAGGAGGCCGAGGATGCGAGCCAAAAAACCGGTGCTTTTCCCGTTCGGGGCGCGACCCAACAGCTCCGAGATCGCCCGGGCTGCCATGCTGCCGGAAATCACCCGCTCTTCTTCGGTGAACCCGATCAAAAGGGCGCGGTCACAGGCGATATTGACCAATCTCGGGACGCCGCCCGAAAAGCGGAAGATCCGCTTCAGTGCGCTCTTGGAGAACTCGGCAGCCCGGTAGCGACCAGCGAGTTCCATCCTGTGGTCGATGTAGCGCCGTGTGCTGTCGAACCCCATCGGAAGCAGGTGGTAGCGCACCGTGATGCGCTGGTTCAACTGGCGGAGTTCCTCCCGGGCCAAAAGGGAGAGCAGTTCCGGCTGCCCGGACAACACGATCTGGATCAGCTTGTCCGTCTCGGTTTCCAGATTCGAGATGAGGCGGATCTGCTCCAGCACCTCCGGGGAGAGGTTCTGCGCCTCGTCCATGACGAGGACGACGCTGCGCCCGGACGCCTTTTGCTCCAGCAAAAAGGCGTTCAGTGACTGCAGCAGTTCCATCCGGCTGCCATTTTGGTAAGGGAGGCCGAACTCCCGGTTGATGCTGGTCAAAAGCTCCAGCGAAGAGAGGCACGGGTTGAAGATGAGCGCGGTCCGGTGCCCCTCGGAATCGAGGCGGTTCAGGAAGGTGCGCAAGAGCGTGGTCTTGCCGGTACCGACCTCGCCGGTGAGTTCGATGAAGCCGGCGCGGCTCTCCACGGCGTAGACCAGGTGCGCAAACGCTTCCCGGTGCTGGGCGCTCATGAACAGAAAGCGGGGGTTCGGGGTGATGGTGAAGGGGCTTTCCCTAAAGCCGTAAAAGGCACAGTACATGGGGGTTACGTCCTTAGGCGGGCAATCTTATCCAAACTGGGAATATAGCGCGAATCCGTCGAGAAATAAAGGGGAAAGGGGCAGCCCCGATCACGTTTACTCGCCCTCCTGCACCAGATACACGCTATGATGCACCTCGGTATCAGCCCGGTAGGCGGCAAGACCCGCAGCTGCGGCGTCAATTTTCTTGCCGAGTTTCACCTCAACGGAGTCGATCTTATCGTTCAGAGTGTCAATCTTGAAATCAACCAGATCGAAACGCTCATCGTTTTTGCGCCCAAGCTCACGTATCTCACTGTGAAGCAGTTCATGCCGTTCGAGAACCAGATTAAATTTGCTGTTTATATCTTCGAGGAGGACTTCCAGATTCTCTTTTTTCATCGAGTTCTCCGTTAAAGGTGAGCGGGATATGGGCGCGGAAGGTGCCGGCGGGTGCGAGCGGTGGATTGCGCGTGCAGGGGGGCTGAGTGTGGTACAGAACCTTGCGCAAATCAATCCGGCTCGTGCAGTAAAAAGCGAGACGAGACGGCAGGAGGAATGCGGAACTGCCTCAGCAACGGCAACCCAGCCCGGTTCGCACCAGCTGGTTGGCCCTGGCAGCTCCCTGGAGCAGTTCCAGGTTGTCGACCAGTCCCCGGCGGCGGGCTTTGAGAAAGCGCCCCCTCAATAGCGGTAGGAAAGCTCCAGGTTCACCAGTTGATTGGTGCGGCTGGCACCCGCCATCAGGTTGAAGTTATCAATGGCTTCCCAGCCATACATGACATTCGCGTCCCAATCGCGGTAGACGGGGAGTCTCCAGAAGGCACGCATCCCGATGCTGCGTTCCACGGCCTGCAAGGTGCCGTTGGGATCCAAGTTCCCATTTGCATCCACGGTAACCCGCCCCGTTTCTCCGCGCGTGGTATAGATGCACTCCAGGGCCAGGTTGTCACGCGCAGAAAACCAGTGACTGTAGCGCAGAAAAAAGTCCTGGGTGGCCCCACCCTGAGAGTCCCCGAGGGGAAGCCCGTGGTACACATACCCCGAAGGATAGACAGTCCCGGCGTAAAGGATCTGGTGCCCCAGGAACCACTCGAAGCGCAGATCGTCGCTGCCGCTCGGGGTGAGCTTCGGGATCCATAGGCCGGCTATATAGCTGTCATCCATGGGCCAAAAATCGCTGCGGTCCGTCCCCGAAAATTCTCCGTAGATCTCGGCATTGCCCAGCCAGGGCATGCGATAGCGCAGCTCCATGCCGGCATTGGCTTTGGAGTTCTCCGCGCTGGTGGCCCCGATCAGCCCTTTCAGGGTCCCATGGAAACTGTTGTCGACGCCCGGCCCACCCGCCTGTCGCCCCAGGTTCAGGCCAAACTCGGAATTGGTGGAGGGCTTCAGGGAAAGCTTGACGGCGTAAAAAAAAGGCTGGCGCTCCACCCCACCGGTCACCGTCTTGTCGAGTTGCGAAAAAATGAAGTCGTACTTGAGATCCCAAAGGTATTTCATGCGGACCGGCTCCGGGCTGGATAGTTTCACCGAGGTGAGGTTTTGTGCGTTGTCGGTCAAGGTGATGGCCCCGCGATAGCCGAGACCGAGCCAGTTCTCGTCGCGGCCCGCCTCCAGTTCCAGCCCCTCACCACCCAGCTTCAGGTATCCCTTGTTCAGCCGCACCATCGAGTCACCCTTGGACACGAGGAAGAGCGGTTCGACCAGACCACTTAGTAGCGTGCCGAAGTATACCTCGCTGCTCCATTTCGCTTCCAGGCTGCTGCCGTGACCGTAGACGATCCCATCGTTGTTCGGCAGCAGGGGAGTTCCCTCGTTCCCCGGCTGCAGTATGATCAGGGGTGGATTGAAAGAAGGGCGAGTCTGAGGCAGCGGGAAGATCCAGTCGCCACCCGGATCGCCGACCGGCCGGGCATAGTAGCGGGGCGCGCCGTCAAGGTAGACATAGCGAAACTTCGCGTTGGAGACGAGATCATAGTCAAATGACGGGGCTTTTTCCGGCTCGGTGTACAGTGACGCCTCGCGCGGCAGCATTTCCCTGAGCCGAGCGGCAAATTCCGCAGCCAGAGGCGGATAGCTGCCTGAGCGCAGACGCTCTTCGGCCTCAATCAAGAGACGTGCCGCCTCACCTCTGGAAAAAGGGCGGATACCCTTGAAATCGCTGGTAACCAGGCCGAATCCGGACAGTTTTTCGATGTAGAGGTAAATGGGGCTGTCCAGCGGAACGTTGGGGGAAGAAAGGGCGAAAGCATTCCCTGCACACAAATTCACCACCAAGAGGAGAGAGGCAACAAAAAGGTTATGACAACGCATAATCAATACTCTCACAGGCGGCTTCGTACCGCAAAAAAATGTTAAGTTGTCATGCTACTTGTCGCATAAGTAGCCCAGAAAAATTCTAAGTTTGAGATCTGAGACAAATTTATTTCGGGCAAGACTATGCCAATTTGTTAAGTCTTGCAAGGCAAAGTTAACCTGCTGTTAACCTGCTGTGGCGAGCCCCATGGCACGCTGTTGGTAGACGGTAAAGAGAAGAGCCCGGTAAGAAATGCGGGGAGGTGACCTAAAGTACTCAGTAGGACGTAAATGAGGTACGCGGGGCGTTTTTCAGGCAGCCGAGTCCTCCTTCGGGCTGGCGACGCGCAGGCTCCGGACGAAGGCGAGCTTTTGGGGGGGGAACAGGTCGGGCCGCACCCTCTGGAAGGCAAGCGGGGGAGCGACGTCGAAGTGATAGCTCGGGGTGAACTCGGGGACGATGTTCCTGAGGGAATCCAACAGTCCCGTGAGGTTGCCGGCCTTAGCAAGGGCGAACAGTTCATCCAGGTCAAGGCTTACCTGCTTAAGGTCGGTCTCAACCGGGGCCATGACGCGGATTTTCTTGTGCCCCGTCGGTTTGATCCCTTCCCCGTCGATGAGCAGTTCCTCGAAGAGTTTCTCGCCAGGCTTAAGCCCGGTGAATACGATGTCGACATCCTTGTAGGGAACCAGCCCGGAGAGCCGGATCAGCTCCTCGGCAAGGGACAGTATCTGGACCGGATCGCCCATGTCCAGAACGAAGATTTCCCCCCCCTTGCCGATACACCCTGCCTGCAGCACGAGCTGAGAGGCCTCGGGGATGGTCATGAAATAGCGCACCACGTCGCGATCGGTGACCGTGACCGGTCCCCCGTTGCGAATCTGCTCCTTGAAGAGCGGGATGACGCTGCCGTTACTGCCGAGCACGTTGCCAAAGCGCACCGTGGTGAACTTGGTCTTACTGGTCCCGGCGAGGGCCTGAACGTAGACCTCGGCGCTCCTCTTGGTGGCCCCCATGACGTTGGTCGGGTTCACCGCCTTGTCCGTCGAGACCATGACGAAGTTGCGCACCTTGAACGTGTGGGCCGCGTCAGCGACCACCCTGGAGCCCATGACGTTGTTCAGGACCGCTTCAGCGGGGTTGTACTCCATCATGGCGACGTGCTTGTAGGCGGCGGCGTGGAACACCACCTCGGGGGAGAACTCGTCGAACAAGGTCTCCACCCGCTCCCGGTTCTTGACGTCACCCACCATCGGTATGATGCGCAGGTCCGGGAAGCTTGCTGCCAGTTCCTTCTCGATGTAGAAGAGCGGGGTTTCCGAGTGGTCGAACAGGATCAATGTAATCGGCTTAAAGAGCGCGACCTGCCGGCAGATTTCGCTCCCGATGCTCCCCGCGGCGCCGGTCACCAGCACCCGCTTATCGGTGAGGTAGTTGTGGATCGCCGTCTGATCGAGCATCACAGGGTCTCGTCCCAGGAGATCCTCGATCTCCACATCCTTGATCTGGGAGACCGATACCTTGCCGTCGATGATGGCGGTGATGCCGGGGAGGGTCTTGAAGCGCGCCTGGGCGCGCTTGCAACTGGCGATGACCCGACGCATGAGGGCTCCGTCGCCGGAGGGGATGGCGAAGATAACCTCTTCCACGCTGTGGATCCTGATCAGGGCACTGAGGCGTTTGGTCCCCCCGAGGACCCGCACGCCCGAGAGACGCAGCCCACGCTTGCCCGGGTCGTCATCGACGAACCCCACAACATTGTAGGGGGAACTCACCTGCTTCCTGATCTCCTTCAGCAGCAGGTTGCCGGCATCGCCCGCACCTATGATGAGCGTCTTTTTCCCCTTGCGCAGGGACGGAATGACCTTGGTCTCCCGATAAATCCGCCAGACCAGGCGGCTCGCGGCGACAAAAGCGAAAAGGATGAACCAGTCCAGGATATAGATGGAGCGGGGGAGCGCAAAAGGGCCGCGAATAAAGACCAGGAGAACCATCGAGACCAAAGAGGATAAGGTGACAACCTTAAAAATCTGGAAGGCATCCTGAAGGGAGGCGTAGCGCCAGATATTGCGGTACATGCCCGAAGCGGTGAAGATAATCGGCTTGACGATCAGCACTACGGCAAGCCCTTGAAAAAGTAGTTTCAATTCATCTGCCGGGATCTGGAAGTCAAAACGGAGCAGAAATGAGAAAGTCAGCGCAGCGGCTATTAATGTGGTATCCAGAAAAAAAACCAGGATCCTCTTCGCACGAAACATCACAACCCCCACAACTATAAAAAAAAGCCCCGCCTTAGGTCCTGCAATCCAGCAACATCCTCAAGACAATAACATTTCATTTGTAAAATGCAATCCGAAACTTATTTTTTCTGTCCCCCTCGGCTTTAATGCTGCGGATGCTTGCTCTAGGGGGCAAAGGGGACGAGAATGCATTTCGTTTAATGTGTAATTCCTTCTTTTCTGACGACTTTCAGAAAAGTCAGCACGATTATCCGGAAATCCAGGGCAAAAGAACGGTTGTTCAGGTAATGTTCGTCGAAATCAACCTTGGCCGGAATCGGCAGTTCATCCCTGCCGTTAATCTGAGCCCAGCCGGTAAGGCCTGGGGTGAGCAGGTGAATTCCCTTCCGGGTCCTCAGCGCAATAAGGTCGTGCTGGTTGAAAAGAGCCGGACGGGGCCCGACGAAGCTCATGTCGCCGACCAGAATGCTCAGCAGTTGCGGCAGTTCATCAAGGCTTGATTTGCGAAGGAACTTGCCGATGGGGGTCAAATAGCGATCGGGATCGGTAAGAAGGTGAGTTGCCACGGCGGGTGTCTCGACCAGCATGGTGCGAAACTTGGGCATCTTGAAAATGTGATTATCTCTCCCTACCCGGTCGGACCAGTAAAGGACCGGGCCGGTCGAGGTAAGCTTCACGAGAAGTGCCACCAACAGCATCGGCACGCTGCAAAATACAATCAACAGCAGTGAAAGCAGAAAGTCGAAAAGCTGTTTTGAGTTTTGAGTTTTGAGTTTTGAGTTATTTAATGTCATAGGCCCATGATTCAGTTTTGAGTCTTGGATTATTTAATGTCATGGGTTCATAGTTCGTTTACTATCACGAAGCAGTCGCAGCCAAAAATTTGAGTCCCGGGCTTCTTTCGAAGCTATAGACATCTTCGAAAAAAACGACCCTACTCTGACCGGCAAGGGCCACCTCGACATTTGCGCCGATACGTGTGCCGGAACGAAGCAGCTGTTTCGAGAGCAAGAAGTCATTTTGCTTGAGCAAAATGCGGTAAGGTTCGACAACAAGTAACACAGAAGCATAACTTTTTTAATTTTATAAGATTTTTCTGCATTCCAAACCGGCCAGCATTTAGGCTACGAATGTATTTGGCTTAGCAAGTAATTTGCAGCCTTAGCCCCCTAGAAGAGGCTGGGGGTTCGCCTTCAAAGAAGGCGAACTGGAGTTGTCCAACAATTCAGCATGAGGGGTTTTCGGTTTTTTCTACTCCTTCTTGATACCTTACCTTTTCTTCTACAGTTGATGCTGACTTGAGTGACGTAAGTAATGTAATTTGCAATCTTGCTCTTTGATAGAATCAAAAAAGTGTCATTTTGTAGTTGGCCCAAAATTGGTTACCCCAATAGGGTTTATTCTTGAGGTACGAGAGTTTCTTGAGTATCCGAATCGCGGCGCACCCTTTCAGCAACACATTAAATCAGATATTAAAACTTTGGGTGGTATAAACAGGAGTAAATGTTCATGGTTTGGCTACACAATCATTTCAATTATTTTGCAGCCAAGCTGTGCGCAGAACACACGTAGCCGATTGTGGACGTTTTCGGCCACTTTTCCCTTTATTATGCGAAAACGATACTTCGGCACCCAGACGATATGATATTGGCAGTGCCATATTACCATGCACTAACTTCTTAAATCGGCTCATATGCTCCTCCTTAATTTCTGAACTGTGGGGACAACTCAGAATTAGTAGATGGGCCTTTTGTCGCGGTAGGAATGTCGGTTACCCGGCACCCCCCGCACAGATCCCGGCGAGCGGATTGCCCGCACCGGGCTCCTGCCTCAGGTGGTGACGCGCAGGCGCTCACTAGAATAAGG
>Ga0316217_10000933_pt1 | contig 39630 bp, 42 predicted proteins | sample 1anoAmetaG_FD_203633 | JGI IMG/M metagenome (GOLD analysis project Ga0316217, IMG submission 203633) | Freshwater microbial communities from Trout Bog Lake, Wisconsin, USA - 1anoA | ecosystem: Environmental > Aquatic > Freshwater > Lake > Hypolimnion/Profundal zone | place: USA: Wisconsin...
TGTTTCCATATTCTTGATTTTATTCAAATTTGATCTATAATTTTAAACCTTTTGACCCATCATCTTTTATCTAATAATGCATTTTTGAGCTTCTTCTTTTCGTTCAGCATCTTATCCTAGCTGATTGGAATTTGCAAATAAGCCCTATTGATAAATACGAGAGCTCTTTGTTTTAGCATCCTTCTCTGAGGGATAGATCCAAAGATGTCTTTCTTATATTGCTCAAGCATCCAGACAATCTTGCTAGAGCAGCCTACTAGTCAATAACCCTGGATTCAACATGCTAATATCTCATCCTTCAATCAGATCAACCATTCAATCGAATCATACGGCCACCATCTTCTCTATTGCTGAGAACGGATTTGATGTGAGTTAGTACGTACAACCAGTGCCTTTGAGATTAGAGGGCAGTCGTGGGCGGTAGGGAGGGTGAAGGGTAGATGGATTGAGCCTATTGCCTGCTTATCCCGTCTAATAAAATGGAGACAATGCAGCAAAATAGTGATGCGAGTAGGATCATAGCAAATCAACAAAACCGGGCAGCAGGACACTGATTTCTGAGATTGCGGTTTTGCGTGCTCATTTTGCTATGTTTATCTTAAATCTGAACTTTTGCTATATTTATCTTAAGTCTGAACCGCAACCTCAGCTTGAGTATATATTATTAGAAATGGATTAAGATGATTGGGGACTGGACACCTAAACCAAAGTCGAGCCAACCCACCCTCCCGCCTAGGACCAGCCCAGGTCAAGGAACCGCAGGGGTGACCAGCAGTAGCCATCTCACTAGCCCATTCCTGCCTCGCCTCAGAAGGCCCAAGACATTGAAGAGAATTGGATCGACGAGACCAAGTAGCAACTTCAGCCCAACGCCTAGGCAGCCAGCACCATCAAGGTCTAAGAGGAGATTTCCGAAATAATCCACCCTACAGTGGAACTCACTCCCCAGGAGCCCCCCAAGGAGGAGGACAGCTGGATCTCCCACGGAAACAAGGACCCTAAGTAGGAACCGCAGAAGACTGAAGAGGTCGCCGAGGAAAGAGGCAGAGGCCGCGGCAACCGCAACCGGAGCAACCAAGATGACGACAACCCCCACAGCCACCAGCCCACCGACGACAACAAAACAGAACCCATGAGGGGAACCAGGGGCAACAACAACCGCGACTACAACAACCGCACCGAGAACGAACAGCCCTACAGGCGCTACAACAACTAGAACTTCGGCAGGGGAGAGAGGGGAGGTGACAGAGGAGAGAGGGGAGGTGACAGAGGGGACAGGGGAGGTGACAGGGGTGACAGAGGAGAGAGGGGAGGTGACAGAGGAGAGAGAGGAGAGAGGGGAGGTGACAGAGGAGAGAGAGGAGAGAGAGGCAATAGAGGCGAGCGGGGAGACAGAGAGAGGGGGGAAGGAGGTAGATTCGGCGGCGAGAATAGAGGAAATAGATATGGTGGAGAGGAGAGAGGATAAGAGCGAAACCGAGGAGGGTACAACCGAGATGGGCGCGGAGGGTATAGAGGTGGGCGAGGAGGGTTCAATGGAAACCGAGATCCAAACAGCCGCAACGACAGGAACGAAGGCAACGACAGGAACTAAGGCAACAAAGTTCAAGAAGCAGTGGCCCAGCCATTGACCTCGGCCAACCTGCGCAGAGCGTGGCCTTCGTGCGAGGTGATGGTATTCGGACGGCGGCTGGCAGTGACCCTTAGGAAGGTTCAGATGTTCAACTGCAAGATCCTGCTTGTGCCCTACCGCAACCTCAAGTTCGACTACTACCCCGGCAACTTCGTCCTCACCAGCAGCGTGGCCTATCGCGACCGTATCATCAAGAAGGGAGAGGAGTGCGAGAAGGGCGGCTCAGTCTACTTCCAGAGGGCAGTCGGCCTCTCCAGCTACGAGGCCGTGGTCTTCCTCAAAATCGACGAGGCCAACATAGAGCAGAACTTGGAGCAGGGCATCGAGTATATCATGAAGCATGCCTCGATGGTACAGTCGGAGAAGCCGCTGGACTCACTGGTGTTCCCCCTCTCCAATGAGTTGTGCTAGGCTGCGAAGGTGCTGTCCATCTTCGCGAGATGCCTGGAGACCTACAAGACCATCAAGGAGGTGTACATCACCACCAAGGAGCCCGCCATCTTCGAGAAGAGCATGAAGGACTTCAACAAGTACATCCTCGAAACCATCGAGCAGAACGAACTCAGCCTGGATTGATTTGTGCCCCTGATTTATTGCCATTGCTCACCACACAGCACTCACTCGTTAGATAGATGATGATTGACTGATGATTAGAAGATGATTGGTTGCTTCACTGGCTGATCAATTGGTTGTACTACTGTTCATTTAATTATAGATTGATTCCATCTTGCCACCATACATACAGACTCATACTATTATATCATCTAAAAATGTCCATCTGAGACCACCAAATAACAGCGGCCCAGGCCATGTGGGTGATAGGGCTAGGTGGGTGGATAGGAGTAGATGAGTGAATGGGTGAGTGGGTATGTATGTTAGTGTATGTAAGTGGGTAGGTGGGGTGGGTCGCTATATAGAATGGTAGTGGTGTGGAAGTTGAGTGACTTATAATCTAGATATTTCTATTTACAGCTTTTAGTCTGTGCTAGGGGAGTGGTGCAGTCATCTATGAATCAGCTGAAAGTGTGCGTGGAGGGCAGCCTGCCCAAAAAAAGCAGACGCTGCCACCCCGGCTGCCAGTAGCACCTGTTCTCCCTGCGCAAGGCCACGCTGCCCAAGCACGGGCTGCTGGCGCAGGTGAGCTTCTGCCCGCGGATTCTGCGGGGCAGTCAGCCGCCTGAAAACACCTACCCCCAGTTCAACCACGACCGCCTCCACTTCACCGACGCCTTCGTGTTGGGTGTGGATCGCAGGTAGCTCGAGGCCAACCGCAACCTCGAGCACACCGAGCACATCCGCCTCGCCAGCCGCACCTGCGAGAAGAACTACAAGGTCTACTTCCCCAAGCCCAACGACAACCACACCCTCTGCGCAGTCTGCAGGCTCAACTACGGCACCTACTACTACGCCCACATACTCAGCGACCACCACAAGGCCAAGATAAAGGACTGTCCCTACAACCAGAGCATACACGAACTCACCCAAAAGTTTCAACATCTACACCCTACCCACTCCCAACCCCTCTCCAGCCCCTTCAAGTTCCCAGACTACATCCTCAGGCAACTCCCCTCCAACGCCAACCCCCTCACTATCAACAACCCTACCCCTCCCACTCCCCCAGAGCCCCAAGAAGGATAGAAGACACAACAGGAGCAGAAAGACAGGAAAACATAAGAGGAGCACAAGGACAAGAGCACATAAGAGTAGTACAAAGACAAGAACATACAAGAGCAGTAGAAAGAGAAGGAAGAGCAGAATTAGAAGAAGGAAGAGCAGAACGAGAAGAAGGAAGAACAGAAAGAGATGGGCAAAAGGGCTAAGAAATCCACAAAAGCACGCACTAAGCATAGCTAGCTGCCCCCGGCTCAAGTTATGGCCTAGGACTGTGCCCCCAATATAGATAATCTAGACCAGCTGGCACAAATAACAGCCGCCTTGGCGAGTTAGAATTTGAACATCCTCAAAGAGGATAACCTGGAAGAGCAGACCTATCCAGATCTCCAGCAGCCCCACATCTAGTCCCCTCAAAATGAGCCAGACCAACCGGCCCACCTGCAACATCAGTAAACACAGATACCTCTCAAAGCTAAGAAGAAGCCCATAAAGAGGGCAACCGCAAGCAGCCGCAAGGATGATAGTCTGCAGCCCAGGATGAAAGGGCAGCCCAGGATGAAAAAGGATGGCAAGATAAAAGGGGAGCCGAAGATAAAAAAAGTGTATACTGGCAAGAAGCGCGGCAGAAAACCCAAAAACTACTTCAACAACCCAGCCAACCTCACTACTGATGCAGGCAACACAGCTGTCAGTTTATAGCATCTACACAATATAGCTATGTAAACCTCTCTTCTAGAACATGAGACACACCACCAGGAGCAGCCAATTTAGTAACCCCAAACATACCATCAATAACACCCAATCCTGAATTCATCACCATTGTCGCAACAACAACCATAACCTCAGCTCTTAGATATCCAGTCAACCACTCATTTGCTGCTGCCTTAACATCAACCCCATCAACCCCACTCTCCATAGCATTACCACACCCTTTAGCCCTAGCTACACCACACCCTTTAACCCTAGCATTATCACACCCTTTAACCCTATCATTACCACACACATTAACCCTAGCATTACCACACACATTATCAATAGCATTACCACACACATTATCAATAGCATTACCACACACATTATCAATAGCATTACCACACACATTATCAATAGCATTACCACACCCATTACCCCTAGGGCTAGCTGGAAGCTGCATAGGATTACTTCTAGGGCTACACATAGGGTTAACTGCAGGGCTAGCTGTAGGGTCAGCTGGAGGGTTACGCACTGGAGGTCTAAAATTTGTATATAGAGCCTATACCACTCCTATCCAAGTTAACCGAGTAAGAGATTGCCCAAAATATTGATCAACCTATGAATAATAATCCAGCCTAGACCTAAATAGCTGCAGCTATTGCTAACGAATAGCTAGCTGTGTAAGATATTGCCAGCTTAAAAATGGCAAGTATGGGAGTTGAGCAAGAAAGCAAGTCTACTCTGTGGGAAAAAGAGGGTATTTCTGTCAAGGATTTCGTTCGAAGGGTCCTGGCGCAAAGGTTTACTCCAAAAGGACTAGAGCCAACAGAACAATCAACCAAATAACATAAGTAGTAGAACCAAGTTGAGACTAAGTAAGCTCAGCAGGCTCAGCATTCTCAGCAAACCCAGCAAATTTAGGAAATTGAGCACAACAAGAATCAGGTAGTCTAGCCAGTGATAGAGCAAACAGGCTCCAGCAGGCAACAGCAGGACGAAGGCAACTCTATTGCCTATATCGATTTGGTGGATGATGATGAGTGGGCACAATAGAACCTACTTCAGCAATATCTGATCCCAACTGCCAACCAATAACCAAACCAAGAGATATAGCAAGAAACTACCGCTGGAAAGCTACAATAGACCACAAAGGATTGGAAGCAGCTTTTTGGCATCTATACCAACCGGTCAGCTGAAAAATAAGACTACAGTAGACAAACTATGGCTTTTTAGCCCACACCCACTTTCAAACGCCTTAGAGACTAAATCTTGAAATAGTAACGGCTAACCAAAAGAACCAAAAAGACATCACTCTTCAGTTATTAAACCACTATTAACCCTCAAATCTTCATAAGTCATTAAGCCCCTGTTAGACCCCAGATCTCCATCAAGCCTCAAACCCTCATTAAACCTCAGACTCCGGCCGTGATTGAAATCAGCTCATCTGAGATATCTTAATAAAGTCCGGACTAAAGATTTCAGTTTGAGAAGGCCATCGCAAGGCAGCAACCCAAACAGTTGGCCAAAAAAGTAGAGTCAGGTTGCGAGCCCAGCAAAGGTAGGAAGTTTTCTAAGTGGCAAAAAAAATCGAAAGAAAAGTCATCGTCGACTTGGTAGACTTTTGCTGAGCGATTGTCGCCCAAAAAAGATGATAAGTCCAAAATAAAATTGGACAGACGCTGATTGTCAGCTTGAAATGATGTTTAAATTAACTTATCTATGCATTCATTCATCGCCCTCATTTGCTATCATGAAGGCAACAACATTCTTGCATATTAGTAAAATGGCCAAAATACAGACTAGCCTTAGGCTAAAGTTAAATCAGCAAGCCGGATTATAGGGCAAAATATAAGCTGAAGCAACAAGGCTAACGGTCTGACTGGGTATTTACAGTATGGGTGTATTTACAGTATGAGTGTATTTAGAGTATGAGTGTATTTACAGTATGAGTGTACAGGAATCACTAAATGTCCTCCACAACCACCTTCTAGTCATTGCAGATGATCTTCACTCCCCTCCTCACCAGCTACTCATAAACCTAGCTGCTCAAATTCTCGCGATCCATCTCCAAAAACCTGAGACTCTTGAATTTCAGAAACACCTCACTCTCCAACTCCTTGCAATACCCTAAATCACCCACAACTTACTCATGCTCAGGTGGCAAAGAGAACCGAGCTACCGGGCCAATACCTCCATATCACACTCATCAATGCTTCCCCAGCCACATTCTCCGTTCATGCCCCACACGCTTAGCTTCTGCAGCTCTGCAATGCTTTGGAGGGTATTTGCGATTCCTGCCCCACTCAGCTTATTGCAGTCTAAACAGAGGGATTTCAACTGGCACATTGTTCCAATCTTCGGTAGTGCTTCATCTGTGATGGATGTCCTGCCAAGGTTCAGGCTTTGGAAGTGTTCAACGTTAGGGATTTGATTTACGACTTCATTGGTCACCCAAGTGTTGCCATCTCGAATAACAAACGAATTACATAGATTGAGGTATGTCAGATACTTCATTTTTGGCAGTCCTAGGGTGGCTTCATGGGCCTTTATTCGCGAGCAATTCTCCAGAATTAAGGTACTCAGGTTCTGCATTTCCCAGATCGGAGTGCCTTCAATCTGTTTGCTGTCTCTGATTGAGAGGTTTGTGAGGTCACAGTTTTTGGCAATGATTTTGAGGCTTTAGTCTGTGATATCTTCACAGCCTTCAATCAGAAATGTTTTGATAAAAGTGTTGTTTGCCAGGACAGGGTAGAGTTTCCTTTGGTCCACTCGCACATCTAAATCGTTGGCAGATTACGCAAAATGGCTAAGCTGAGCAGTTCACGCATGTCTTTGAGCTGGACACACAGTTTCTACGGGATTCTGAAGTATTTGCCCTGGGTTTGGCCCAAAGTAAACTATTTGATGTTTTTGAAAGGTATTTCGTTATTCGATGGCCTAAAGTACATGAAATCTCCAAGCCACACGTTTTAGAGCCGTTTTAGCCCCACTGCCATTTCCCTCGTGACTGAAGTCTTGAGAGGACAGCCTCTGTTTGTGTATGGCGATAGTTTGAAATAAATGCCTTCGTCGTAGTCTCTGAGTGAGTTCAAGAAGTCCCATCCATACTAAAGCTTCCTGATTTTGGTCAACTTTTTGGGGACCATGCGGCAGCACTCCTCATCGAACTAGTTGGCACAGTTCAGCACCAAAGCTTTCAAATTGGGGAGGGAGTTGATGATTTTGATAAGGAACTCCTTCCTGGCGAGCTAGTACCAATTGATCTCCAGCTACTCCAAGTTGGGCAAGGAAAGCAACTTCAGCAGCTGGGCTTCGGGGTTCCTGCAAAAGCCAACCACTGCCCTTCTCACCCGTGATCTGGCCTAGGCTTTCATCTGGCTGATCCCATCCTGCACCTCAGCCCCAATCCGCACTTCATTCCAACTCCCTAAAGTTTACTCCTACTACATCTTCAGCTCATCGCTGAAAGATTCTCTTTGTGCAGAATCACATATGATGCTGGGCTGCTACCTGGACTGCTACCTGGGCTGCTATTTAGCCTGCTCTTTGGGCTGTAGTGGCCTTTGCCGTTTCTTTTTAGAGGGGCTAGGTTGAACGACTATTTACTATTGCGGGGTTTCTGGGGAAAGATTGAGCCTAAGGTTTTGGTGTAACTAAGGAAAAAGGTATTTGTCAGTTGGTGCGGGCTGTTGAATGATGGTCTAAAAGTCGTTCTACATCAAGGAGTTGTTCTTGAGCTTGCGCTGAAATTACTTCATTAGGCCCTCTATTCTATTGGTGATTTCGGCAATCAAAGAGCTCATGTTTCTTTTGATGGACTTCAAAACGGCTAAGAGCCTGTCAGGGTTGTCGAAATCCTTTTGGGACAACAGGTTGATGATTTTGACGTACTCTTCAATTTCTTCTGAAGTTGCGCTGCCGGAAAGCATCTTTTTCTCCGCCTACTCAACAAACTCCTCAGAGAAGGTCCTAGAAACCACTCCAAACTGGTAAACGAGGGATTCTTGGAGTGACTAGAACTGGACGGAGATGAGGTCAAAGAGCTTCGAAAAAGACTAATTCTTAGCATCGTTACATTCTGCATTTGCTATGAAGTCAGTTTGAACTCTTACAGAATCTAGATCCTGTTGGGGTGCTGGCTATTTATCGCGAGTCTGGCCAAAGGCTCGATGTATCTTTACAGACTAGCCAGAGTGTGCTTGCGATGGGAGTCTCTCACGCAGAGGTGGCATAGCAGTCTATGGTTCTGGCAGGCTGGCGAGAGGCAGAGATAGCGGATGGATTGTTGCAGATGTTGCTAATTCTTGCAGAGAGTGCCTTATTGAATCATTTTTATGGTTGATTTGTCTACACGATGTTATCGCCGCCTTTTCAAATTGAAATTTTCAAAACGCTCCAAATATTCTACGTTACAGTTCTTTTTGCTTTCTATTGAACTCCAAACACTTCTTCTAATAGCTGCATCTCAATACCTCGTTTTCTCTTTGAAGTTAAATTGCAGTTAAGAATTACATTTGATTACTGAGAAAAATCACATCAGCACTTGCTCGTAGACATCTGGCTTGTTCTTCTTGAAGCTAATGTTTCGAACCTTTTTGAGGTAGGCCTTCTTGCGAGACAGCTCAGGAGTTATTTCGTTGTCTGAAAGCCCTTCACTTACTTTAGTTGGGGTTCTCTGCTTGTTTACCTCTCTTCTCTTCTCCAGATTTTGCTTCAAAGGCTGGACTGGGTCCGGATTCGCTATTCTCTGCTAAATCTGCGGCCGGCTGTTGCTGCCTTTAAGCTTGGCAATAAATTTGAGGTTGTAGTCTTTCTGTTTCTGGTCTTAGATCTTGCGCATTTCCTGGACTTTCATGCGTTCAATGATTTCAAGCTTCTTCTTCTGTTTGATCCTCTCCTCGTTCTTGTAGCGCTGCTGCATGAGCTCCTCCATGTAGTGATGGATATTTTTGTCGAGTACCTTTAAATCGCCCAGATGGGCCTCTTGCCTGGCTCTTCTTTGCCTCTGCAGCCCTCTCACTAGCCTTTCTGCCTTCATCTGGGCTGCAGGGTTATCAGCGATTTTGACTCTGCTTTCGAAGTTGCTGCCCTTGATGGCCTGGGCTTCTGACTCCTTCCTAGTAAGTTCTTCGATTTCGCGATTTACTCTATTGAGCTCACCCTAGAGCAGCCTCCTTTTCTTCTCCTTTATCTCTCGTATCTTCGCTATCCTTCTCTTGTAGTCAGCTACCTCCGTTTGGAATATGGGCTCGCCCTCCATCGGCTCGCTTTTTAGGTTGCCTTAAAGTTCCCTTTCAGAACTCATCTCATCCGTTTTCTGTCTTCTTTAGACTTAACGACTCACTGCTCTCTCCATTCTGGCTGATATCTAGTTTTCTTCCCCGTCCTAAATGGGTCCTAGGGCTGATTTGTGAGAATGGGATCTTTGTGCACGCAGCTTAGTAGGATTGTGGACAGATTCTGATCCTAAAGCAGTATCATTGGAGTACATTAAAGGAGCATCAGAATAAACCAAGGAATCCTGTTTTCCCAACGAATGGTTTAAATGTTTTGTTTGCTTGGTTTTGATGGTAAGCTACAAATTTAGTGAGGATTACTCTGAGCTTTGCCTAACTTTGGGGTTACTATGCAGTGCTTAATTGTTTAGGCTATGATGATTGGCAATCTACTGTGGCTGTGTCAGTGAGTTTTAAGCTGAAACGTTTGTTGTTAGCTTTTAAGAGGCGTTATGTGGCTTTCTTTTGTTACTTTCTAAGTTAGTTGCTACTTCTGACTCTGTACCCTGTTTCCTGTCAGTAATGGCTTATGGAAACTCAATCTAGTTTTGCTCTTTCTCTAAAATGCGCTGAATTGAGTTCCCCTATGTTTGCAGCTGTGGTAGCTGCTGAATGCTGGATTACTTTTTTGGATACTCACTGTGCTTGTCTTCCTCTTTGCCACTATCGGAGTTAATTAAGACTAAGCTAGTTGTTAGTTTTTGGAAGGGTTCTGGTGAGGTGATGTTATGTAGGAGATGCTAAAAGAGTCTGCTCAAAGGAAACGGCTGATGCACTATTTCCATTATTGATTAATAGTTATAATCCCCAAAGCTATGATTGGTCAAAATCCAGAACAAACAAAATATAACATATTCAGCATATTGATGTTCATTAGTTTAGTTGTGCTAGGAGAGGCCTTTTGGCATTCAAGAAGAGTGTGGCTGGGTATGTTGTAAGGCAGTGCAAGTAGGGCTAATTGACTTATAATCTAGTGCTTTGATTGATAATACTATAATCATAGTGTCACAATGACGCAAACTCAAAAGGCACATCTCATTCTTCCCCAACTCAAGGACTAGAACATTTCCAAAGTTCGCCACTTCACCCACTCTTTCCGCGAAGGTGGGCCTAAAGTCGTCCACTAGCTCATCAACGACAAACACATTTTTCACAATTATGGATACGGCGCTGCTGCCGCTTCCATGTCGTTTGGCGCTTCTCACATCAGTGCCAAGTCATACACCATCTACTTTGACGTCACTGTGAGTGATGGGCTGTGCGCGGTTATAGGTGCAGGAATATTGGGACTTATGACTGCTCTATAGCTCATCAAAAGGGGACGAAGAGTCACAGTATACTCGCAAGCGTTTCCTGAGCTGAACCCCAAGGAGAGTGAAAACCAAATAATCTCTCAGATAAGTCCATCAGTGTGGCTGCCCAACTAATACGACTGGAGTGAAGACATGCTGAAGCACGAGTTGTTTTCGAAGCTAGCCTATGACTACTTCAAGGAATCAGTGGCAATCCACAGGTACCAGTCTTTGAAGGAAGTAGTGGTCTACGACAACCTCAATGAACCTGAGGACCTGAAGGAGGTGGTGGGAAACTATGTCTGTGATATCTTCAGACCTGCGGAGATTGGGTACGAAAACGGGCGCAAAGAACAGGGCACACTCTACAAAAGCATTCACATCGACAGCACCTTGCTTTTGGAAGAACTCAGGATCTAGGCCATACTCAGAGGTGTCAGGTTTGTCTAGAAAAAGTTCAACAACCTGCAAGACGTCCTCAGCCTAAAGGAAAGTGCCATCTGGAACTGCACGAATAGGTCCAGCTCCTACCTGTTCGAAGACCAATCAATGAAGGATGAGCACTACTTGATGGTGGTCTTCGACTAGCTGACCCCTCATAAGCAGTAATACGTGCTGAAGAGTGCAGTGAAAGGAGAGGACAAGTTCGAGGTGCACTGCCTCGGCAAAAAGACCACTCTGCTCATCAAGACAGCAAAGAAGCTGAGTGGGAAGTAGGAAATAAATGCGACTCTCTCGCGAGTGAAGTAGGCTCTGAACAGTCGGAGATTAAAGCCAAAACTCTGATCATCTATAGCACAAACCTGTTCCTCTATAGCATAAATGTGAGGTCTATTCGCTGTTGTAACACAAACCAACAGTGGGCATAATCACTTGATCTTGAGTATCTTCTCCTTGATGTACTGGACTATCTTGGGGTTTTTGTTGATCTCGTCCAGAGGAATGAAGGTCAGGATGTACTCGGTGGCTTTTATCTTCTTCTATAGCTAGTTGTAAAATCGCAGCCAGATCCACAATAACACCGACAGGTTCAGCACTGAAAAACCCACCATGGCTCCGAACAACGCAGAGTCCTGCATCAACAGATAACGCTGCAGACCGTTAATCAGCAGCACCTCTAGCTGCCTCCAATACTTTTTGATCAAAAGGCGATAGCTCTCTAAATAGGGATCTGTTTTACATTAAGTTGATTGGACTTAGTAAGGATACAATAAGGTAAGGTTGTATGTTGTTGTTGCTTTGATTTGGTTATACTTGGACACAAGGTAGTCGATATAGTTGAGGAGAATAACGTTAAGACCTTTGCTCTATCCCAGTTTGTCGTTACAAGAGGGGCTGGATGCGCAGAGGTTTGAGTAGAAAAGCTGGTTGAATTGGGACAAATATTGAAGGTCGAGGGTGTCACCTAGATAAAAGAAATCACTGCTGATGTTCACAAGGAGGTTTATGACCATTGTGTATTGAGAGTTTATGACTGACATGGAGTCTTGATTCATTGATAATGGAAAACTATTACTCACTAAATGGGTATTCTATTTAACAAGCTAATTACCATAAAGCTCATAGCTTTTGCCAGCTACTTCTACATACTCACGATTTCTCTAAAAGATTTGAAGGCAAAAGAAGAACCTGCATTTTGTTTCTGCTCCATTCCTTGGATCAAAACGGGATATATCATAAAATAGCCCATCATCAGTACACTTATCACCAGAAAGTCAGAACCTGTTTTCTCTTACCCCATTATAGTTCTCTTTTTTTGAGTTTTGTTTTTCTTGGAACTTTGCTCCCCTTATTCCGAAAACGTCTACAGCTAAGCCTAGTCGTCTTCTTCATTGTTTGTCAACTTTTGAATGAATCTTTCGCATTCCTTTTGTAGGAAGGTGCAGGTATACCGAGGGATTTAGAAAAAAATGTTTAAGATATCTGCCTTTTTGTTCAAGACTTGGCGCAACACCAAATTTTGTATAATAAAAGTCACTGCTAATAAGCTGCCACATACAGTCAGAAATATGACCCCTTGTGTGTAAAACAAAGCAATTGCATTCCAAGAGAACTGCAACCCTTACTCACATCCAACCTGCAGCCCATTAACCGAGTTGTATTGAATGAAATACAACGATGAAGAGCTGAGCTCAGAGTTGGCTAAGATATCTGCCTCTGATACCAGCTTGTTAATGGCAAAGCTGAGAAGCATGGACTGGCTGGTGCCATCACTGTAGGCCAACTGAGAACTTATACTGAATGGGACTGCGTTGGTAAGGCTATCAAGGTCAAAAACTTCTTTCGAGAACATCTAAAACTCAGCCTGCGTTGTGCCATTAACGACAAGTCGATTTGCGAAGTTGTTGATGTACATGGTCTGTGCTTACAGTGAGTTCAACTAGCTGTAGGTCTTGAGAAGGTCAATCGTCTGGTTTTTGAAACTGTGCAGGGACAGGTACTCGAATATGTAAAGAAGCGTAGAAACTACTAGGATTGCTATTGCCAGTACCTTTAGCAGCAGGATGGGCTTATTAGCTTTCTAGCGCTACAGAATCGCGTTTAGTTCGCAGGGTTTGATCATTTCTGAAGCCTCAAGCTAGTCCTAAGATTTCTGGTTGCCCACTGCGCCGTTCTGCTCAGACTACTCACTCATATCGTGAATCTAGCGAATGGCAGTGCCTTGCAGCCTCTTGGTTTTGATCTAGCCTGCCCAATCAGTAGTGAGCCTACTAACTTCCCCTTGCTTAGCGACTAGCTTCTACTTTTAGAGGGTTTCACTGATCTTCGAAATGACTTGGGATTTGAGCATCTTCATATCTTTGACTATGCCTCCTTGGAAGACCACCTTCTTTGCTTTTTCTCCCTGACGCAGGGCGACCATCAGCTTGAACTCCTTCCCATGTCCACTATATCCGCTGGTCTTCTATCTACTGAGGCTCACTTGGTTTGAACTTGGATCATAATTGGAGCTGGCAGTTCCTTTGGCCATTCTGAAGTAGTACCCAATTTTGCCAGCTGCAGCCGTTGTGATTTCTTCAGCTTGAACTACAAAAGTAACAGTTTCGCTGAAGGTTTCCCTAGAGGTCAAATTGAAAGTCCTCGTAACAGTCAGATCGTAAGTTTACTGAAGCTCTATGAGCCTTCTAAGAATGATCTAATACTCAGCAATAATCTCAGAAAGGTGTATTCTCTTTTTGAGATAAACCCTGCCTGCGAACTAGGGATAGATTGTGAGCAAGGAGGCACTGATGTCTGTGATATTGAGGTCATTGTCTACGAAGAAGAAGCACTTCTCCTTGACCCATAAATCTCGCTTCACACTCGCGTAAACTTCGTTGGTTTGGCTGAAGTAGTTGCGGACTGGTTTGATGCAGATAAGAAAGGGAAAGCAGTAGCCGTCTTTCCCCCTGCCCCAAACAGACCTCTCCTTGTTCATCATCCTCGGACGGTTGGTCTGCTGGTAGTGCTCCAGAATGCGGTCATGGTGAAGGGCAAAAAACTTGGGCATTATGTCATTTACTTTCCTGCCCTGGAGTTCTCCCTTGTTGTAGCCGAAAATCTTTTAGCAGGCACTATTGACCTGATACATTATTCCACTGTTCTTGCCATCGAATTCTAAGAAGATCACCCCATGCTCTTCACTTGGCACCTCCCCTGCTGAGACCTACTCTTTCTAGTGCGCTTCGATCTACAGCCTTTTGCCCTACTCCAGTACCTTCAGCCCTTGCTATTTATCGTTGAACATGCGGATGAGATACTTGGCATAGAGACTATGACAGTCAACATTTTTGAGACCACGGACAGACTTCCAAGCCTCATCTACGCTCCTTTTTTGCGGAAACAAGACGTTGGCAATATCATAAAGTTTCTTGAGGTTGCACTTGGGATCAGACAAAAAGTACCAGAATTCCGCCAACATTCCTACTGATTTCTAGATCTAATGCTTGAAGGATGCAATCACCTACTAGCGTTCACCACTACTAGCCTCTCCACTTCCTTCAAAACTTTCAATTCTCTTTTTTAGGTAGTAAATCGCCCACTTTTCCTCACTTTCAGCTCTGTTCCAATCCTTGTTAAACAGTTGCAAGCCTTTGGTTCTAAGACGAAAAACTTCTAGCTCAAAGTTGGCGATTTATAAGCTGAGGGCTATCAAATTGGGATAGACTTCTCTTTGGCTTGAAAGGCAGTAAAGACCGAACTAAAGCGTTTTTTGAACTGTACGATTGAACCTTTTTTCTTAAAGCAACTCATCTTCTCGAATGATCTTCAAACTCATCAGTGAAGCCAAAGGACATTAGACTTAAACACATTTTTCATTGTGGGCTGCTATAATCTTCCAAAGCCTTCTAAACTAAGGACTATTAGTGCCTAAATCCGACTTTTTGATCACTGCTATTTCCTTTGTGAGTTCATTTACTTGTAAGAACAAGTTAGTGAGATCTTCAACTTTTTTTTAAAAGAACAAAACCTTCCAATCATAGGAATCGGCTAGCTTGGAGCTATGGAGGAAGCTGAGTAGGAGCACAATAGGCACTGAGTAACCCCAGTAGAACCAAAAAGAAATAGGATTGCCTCCCAACAGCTGCTAAATCAAGGGCATAAGCCATGCTACTCCACTGGTCCAAAGCAAAGCATTAGCGCACAGTATAGTGGTCCTGCTGATAACAGGTGAAAAGTTAGGGGGGATGTAGATGAAAGAATAGTAAGAGACCGTAATAAAAAAGAGGATTTGCTTCTCCCCAGTTGTAGTTGATATAATGAGTTGATTTGTCGTCAGGGAAAGGAGCCAAGAGTAAATGAAGGAATAAAGTATGGTTTTGCCTGATTTCCTGCCTTAAATCATGAGTACATTGCTATGGCGTTGACGCTATCGTAAAAGGGATTGTAACAATGAAGCCGAAGCCAAATCACAAGGCTGTAGACTACGATCGCCAAAACTGTCAGCAAGATGCTTTTTGAGTCAGCTTGGCACCAACCCACTCCCACAAAGCAACGTACTGTTAGTTAGACGTAGACCATCTGTATGGCCTAAAGCAGCAGCAAAAAGTAAAACCAAACAGTGGGAAAACATTGAAAGTAATAGGAAAAGAATGTGAAGACTATGAAAATGGCGAGAATGATGGAAATGATGGTGAATACTGAGTTGTAAGGTATTGAGTATTGCTGCTAAATAGAAGGGACTATCTGAGTTTAGGTGGAGTTACGATGTCGTAGATCTTGAGCAGGAAAAGTGCGAATTGGAGAACGATGAGAACTACGTTTAGATAGGTATAGGGTTCGCACTTGTGGGTTAGAGTGAAGGCGATGTCGAAAATCAAAGAGCCTGACTCCTTTTCATTCCTCTCCATAAATTTTAAAAATTTAATCAAAAGCGAATTCTACTTAGCAATCTTATAAATTATAACTTTATTCAAGACTTCAAATAACCGAAAACCTCTGTAGCTTTATCAAAGATTCCGCACAAGGTTGAGTAATTTTGTAGCCCATGAAAGAAAGTTTGGTTTCTTCACCCCTTTTCAAGACTTTTCTTCGGTTTTTCAATTCTTGGCTATTTGACAAATTGTCCTTGGAATTAAAGGCACAACCATTGTAAATAAGATCGGCAATAGGTCAATCGAAATGTTTTGTATGAAAGTTTGGGTCGATCGAAAAGTTAATTTGGATGATATGAAGCTAATAAGCTATTAGTTAGAAATTCGATATTTGTATAGTTTATAATTTGGAAGAAAGCACAATGATTAAAAAGAGATAGCCATCCAAGAGTTTTCTTGATATTAGTAACACTTATGTTAAGGGTACACTTACTTCTAATATCTCATAAACTCATTCTTTTCTCAGGCGTAAATCGGAAAGGTTTCTCGAAGTCATAAAAAACTAGAGCAAGCTTAAATAAAACCAAGTTCAAATGCCCAAACATTGCTACCCTCCTTTAGCCAAATACGAAAGGAGTGGCTCTTAAGTGTTTAATAGGACTTTTGACCAACCTGAATCAAAGTAGCTTTAAAGTGTTGGAAGTCTTAATACATCAACGATTACTCCTCCCCTATCCAAAAGATTTCAAAGAAAAAGTCAAAGAAAGTTCTAAGCCACCAGCGCCGTATCCAAAGAAAAGACAGAAATCGTTTGTAGCTAGTAATCAAAAATTGCTGAAGAAAAACGCAGCCTAAAATAGAAGAATGTTGAACTAGGATAGTAGTGTGAGAAACTTCAGGCATAGAACGAGAGACTAAAGTAAGAGTTGAAATAGAAAGACCTCAAAATGGCCACGCTTAGTAATGCTCTCAAGTAGAAAGAAAATGAGCTAAAGAAGATCAATAGTAACTTGAAGGAAAAATAAAATGCAGTGAAGCAACTCGAAGAAAACCTGACCAACAAGGCCAAACTAATGGTAAAACTGCAGTAGAAGTCAGCCCAGCTTGAGGGGAAACTGTCTTAGATCAAAAGAAGCAAAGCAGTGTCCATCCAGGAGGCAGAGTTCAACGAGAAGATGAATGTGGTGATGGAGAGGTTGAGGTACAAGTAGTTGGAGGTACACATCCTCAAGAAGGAGCTGTTTGAGATAAAGGAGCTAGAGAAGAGGTTCAAAGTAGTGTTAAAAGAGAACACACAGCTGAAATAAAGGATCAAGTTCTATGTTCGCAAGAAATACAATGAAGAGATGGTTTCCACCTCCAGTCTGTCCTATAGCTGCCTCTCCTTTTCCCCCGAAAAATTTGAGAGATGATTCCCTCTTATATTTCACTATTAACAGCTATGATTCAAGACAAATAATTAATTAAGACTGTCGAGTGCAGATCAGGAATAATGAGTTGAGGAACTATGAGAAGGTTCCAATATAAAAATCATTTGGCTTCACATGATTGGAGTAAACATTGCGTCGTTGAACTAGATTTCATTATCCTCCCAAGTGAACTGTAAGTACTCTTAGTTTTGCCCGTAGTCGGTTTGGCCTGCTTGCTATGGGAAGCTAGTGTCCAAATCTTGCCTTATCGAAGAGCTTATATCAATAAGCAAGCTTTTTATCTCTTACTCCTCACATTTTAGCTAAGTATCATAGCTTTTTTCGAAGAAGTTAGAAGAACCTTTGCTTTTTTTGTTGATCACCGAAGTGTCCAGGGAAAAAGAGAGGTCTTTGATTAAATGTGCGTCATTTGAAGGAGTTTGTTTGGTCTTAGGAGCAGATTTTACTTACTCTTGAACAAAAGAAAGAGTGATGCTTTTCTACTGATACTTCTTTTTGTACTTGTTTGCCGTTTTATCCTTTTTGAAACCCTAATTTTTGGTGGGCTAATCGAAGGAACTTCTACTTTGATTGATTAAGCTTAGTGACTCGGTGAATGAAGTATTTGTTATACGGTCTGCAGGGTTGCTCCATACAGAGAGCTCCAAATTACTCTATTTGGTCTATTTTTAGACATATTTCTTCTTTTTCTACATAACAATGGTTAGGTTATTTGGGTTATACTATTTGGGCATCTCCAGGGCTTCAACCCTATTGAACTAGTCCTGCTCTTAAAAGTCATCATCGTATTAATCAGAGATGTAGGAATATTTCAATCTGTTGACTTGAGACAAGTAATACCCTTAGTCTTATTTTGGAATGCGCTTCTCTTTGTGGATTGGTTCTTTAGGAGCAGTCGCTATCTCTCTCCACTTTTCTAGGGACCTCTTGAATCTTTCTTCAGCTTCTTCAAAGAGGGGAGAATTGCCTCCAGTCTTCTTTTACTTTCTGTATTTAGCCTAATAGCTGACACACTCTTAGAGCGCTGCTTTAGTTCTCTTGTCGGGGTTTCTAATCTTGTGGACTGGCAGGAAAAAGATAGTCTATTCTGTCTCCTCGAACAAATGGTTAAGCATACTTCTGTAATACTTTTTCTCGGCTTAGTCTTTGATCAAAGAAAACCCAAGACAGAGCACCTAATAGGTATATTCTGCCCCTTAAACAATATTTTACTAGCTACAACTGCCCTCCAGAATGGCCTTTAGTAGCTTGAATTCCATGATGAAGTACTTGGCTATTGACTGCCTGATATCTTAAATGTGGTACGAGAAGTACTTTTAGTATTCATCCAGTTTCCAGTCCTCCCCAATTTGCTTCAAAAACGAGGCAAGGAATCGAATCAGCCTTTCCTGTATTTTGTAATCACTAGCTAGTTAGTTTGCATATTTGAGGGGGAAAAAGGTGTAGAAATTCTTGAGGTTGAGCAGCAAATCTTTGACTCTAAACATCTACAACACAGCCTATTGAATCATGAATCTCTCCCGATTCCCATAATATTTAGATTTAAGGGAACTAGGGCTGAAGTCAATTTCTACCTTCCTTGAGTCAGCTGAACCCAGCAACTTATGCCCTTCCACTATCTAAAAGAAGTCAAGTGTATCATTGTCGTATCTGGGTTATTTCTCGTAGCTATTGCTAATAATTTTCCTCACAATCTGAGGGTTGCTTTCTCCATAGATTGCCGCTATATCCAACATCTTAGGAATATCCAATAGCCACTAATCATAGAGCAGTGCCCTGTTCTCAGGCGTGGAGGCAGAGCTGATTCGGTAATAGATGTAAAGTATGGCTTTAGTGAGTTGGACATACATTCTGAAGTACTAGTTTGTATCCTAAATGGTCTCTCTTTTCACTGTTTTGGTGACCTCGTAGGCAGAGTACTCTCTCCTGGGCAGCACCGCCAGACAGCTCTATAGACTCACTCTCAGACTAGCGTTATTTTAGAGTTCTTTCCAAAATTAGGTCTCACCCATATGTAGCAGATGGGTGAGATCGGCTGCTATTTTGGAGATGGCTTATTTGAAGAGAGGCGATTGGAGTCTGCTGAGGTTATGGGGGTAGAGGGATTCAGTGTCGAGCATAGGGAAGTAGTAGTTGGGAGTGTTGACTTTGGTTTATTGGGGTTGAGGTTTGGACTTATATTTTAGCTTTTTCATGCTAAGAATTAAATACTATACAGTTAATTGCCTCCCTTTAAGCACAGCCTCATCCACTTCTATATTTCACCCAAGTGAATAACTGATTTGCTACCTCAGCTCCCCCTCACCTCCTCAGCCCAGGATTTCCTGTTCGAGAGTGAAGTTGTGGGGTTATAGATTGAGGCAGGGTGGAGCTGTGGTCAGGTTAGCCAAAAAATGGCCTTGTTTCTCCAAACTAGATAAAACTTGTATTGCCAAGTATACTAGTCTATGGACTAACGTATTGAGTGAAAGGTGGTTTGGTGTGTGGATGCAGGTCAGTTCTAGACCTTTATAGCTTTATTAATAATCGGAGATGCTCATCTAAATAGACAAGTACCAGCCCAACACCCTCCGCAGGGGCAGAATCGAGGCCCTCGAGAAAGACTTCAACGACGCCTACACCCTCTTCGCCAACAAGTACAACGACCCCCGCATCATCACCGCCAACGACTTCCTCACCTTCTGGGCCACCTCCCAACTCCGCCTGCTCGTCTACGTACACCCCCCTCCACCCAGATCCGATGCGAGGACGAAGACGAAGAGGAGTACTTCCAGGCCATCGACAAAATCCTCATCAGTACCACTGCCTCCAACTAGACGAGTACTTCCTCAAGGACAGTGACGAGAAGAAGATTTACGCCATCCTCTGCCTCTACTTCTTTTCCTCCTGGCTCGACTCCAACGGCGAGAGGAACAACCGGTCCCATCCCCCCTATTCAGACCCATCCATGTCACCCCCGAGTTCATCGTGGCCCTTTCCGCCTTCCTCAGGAGGTACACTGACTACTCCAAGAACCTGTTCATCAAAGCCGTCAAAAAGATCAAGGAACTCTTTGTCTACTCCATCAAGACCGGCTTCAGAGACCCACTCATCAAGAAAAGCGGGGAGACCTACGTCCGCTACCCCAAACCCATCAAGAAGCTGACCCGCGACAACTACTCGCCGACCGTAAGGCCCCTCTCACTTAGATCAACGAAATAAAGCTGATGCTACCCCACTTGGAGGAGACCATCCGAGGCTACCAATAATGCAAGGAGAAGTTCTTCAAAACTGCGGAGAAGGAGGAGGTGGTGGGCCTGAAAAAGGAGATGACTTTCGACAAGAACATCACCCTGAGACTGAACCAGATACTCAAGTCCTACGATGCTGAGGTCACCTACATGGAGGAGGACATGAAGAACCTGGACGAAAGGGAGGAATGACTGATCTGAATGCATAGCAGTGGCTACTTATGTTTGGATAGGTTGTGCATAAATGTTATTGAGTTCAGCTTGGGATACTGATTCAGTTTGTAGGAATATAACAAAACAGATGATCATTTATAGGGTCAGAACTGGTAGTTCTCCGACGGCACGCCCAGCTGCGGTCGGCCTATCTACTGCTGCAACATCTCCAAAGGTTGACCTATCTATTCTAACATGTCCGACTGTAACATGTCCCGAGCTTGAGCTGTCTATCCTAACATGTCCGAGGGATGGCCTACCTCTGCCCCTGTGCCCCACTCTGGCTGGCACTTGTGGGAGTGCGGAGGGGAGCTATCTCTTTAGTTCCGGTTGTGAATATCTCTTTCGTTGGGATTGTGAACATCTCTTTAGTCCAGGTTGTGAATGATGCGCATGATGTAGTTGGAAATGTTGTTTTAGTGAGGCAAGTGCACAACCCCTGGATAACAACTCACACTGTCGTGACTGTGCGAACTGACCGTGTCGTAGCTGTTTGTGGATTTGAGCTGCCCGCTGGCTGCAGGAGCAAGGTGAGTGACAAGCGTCTCGATCTCACCATCCAGCATCTTGTCTACAATATCTAACTCTTGTATCCTTGTATATTTCGGCGGCTATTCTTCTGTCTGAGTTGTCGCTATCTGAAGTGCCCCTATCTGTATCTAAGCAGGTGGATGGCTATTTTCGCCCTCGTTCTGGCTGCGCAGCTGCAGTTTGAAGTTGCAGTGGGCCAGCTGGGCGCGGATCAGCTCCTCTGTGGTCTCAGCCAAGTTGCCCTCCACCTCCTTATATCCCTTCTCAACGCACTCTATCCTGGCCTGATAGGTCCTGCAGTTGGCAGCCATGAGCTGCAGGTCCTCCACCAGCTGGAACACTCTCGCCTCCAGCTCTTGCTTCTCCTGCTCGCTCCTCTCCAGACTCACCTCGAACTTCCGCAGCCTCACCACGATCACCTCGCTCAACGTCTCCTCCATCTTGTTTATCTCCTAGACCTTGATCAGCAGCGACTTATTCACGAAGGATAGCTCCCGCGCCTTGTCGATGAGCTCGTCTCTGCCTAGGTCCTCGAACTCGTCGGTGTCGTTGGAGCGGGGGGAGTCCTCGAAGTCCTGCTCGAGGATGGAGTCGTGGGGTGTGGTGAAGTGGAGGGGGTGGGGGTTGTTCTTGAGGGGGGAGTCTAGGTCGGGAGTGTCCTCGGAGTAGATCATGGTGATCTTGTTGATTTCCTCCTCGACCATGGTGCGGTAGTCCTTCTCCTGGACCTCCAGCTCGCGGTTGAGTTCGTCGATGGTGATCTTCTGGTGCTGGATGATCTAGTTGGCGTGACTGAGCTGGACCTGCAGCTGCGCTATCTGCTACTGGGCAGTCGACCCTGAAGCCAGCTAGCTCTAGTGGTTATGTGCTAGAGATGGCGATTATCCTGCCTGCTCCATAATTTGCGGATATATTGGTTATGAAGATGGCTGGATTTAGCTGGGCAGTCTTTATGCGTAGTGCTATTAGGAAGTCTGCGTCTATTGCTAATTGCATTCAACTATGGCTTATACTTCTTTCTTCCCGACCTAGATGTGTATCTAGAGATCTTATATGCGCGAGCAGTACTAGGTAATCTTTAATTGCAGGGCCATAATCTACGTCTAGAGAGCTGCATTTTTCTGGTTACTTCTCTCAGACTGCACTTTCAACTACCAGTATTTGAGCTTCCATTGCTACAGTTCGCACCTGCCAAATACCACATATCTTTCCTGCTGGTACCTGTCCACTTAACTACCACCTGTGGGTATTTCCAAGTATTCCTCTATAGTTGAGTGCTCGAACTGCTGCTGTTCTCCACTCTCAGCGTCCTTTCTGGCCAGCATAGTGGACAGTATCTGTATCTGGTGGTCTCTGTTCTTCAACTGATCTATGAGACCCAGCTACAGACTCTACTTCTACCTCAGACTATCCTCTTTCCGCTCCAGCCACTCTTTGTACACATCCAACTAGCTCTTCATATGGCCTATCTCGTCGTTCAGCCGGCTTAGCTCATCGGGATGGGTCTATTGACAGCTGGACAGAATTGGACTGGCTTACTTCTTTTTGAGTTTCTCCTTGAGCTTGAGGTTTTAGAGCATCAGAGAGCCTTTGGTGATGTTTAGTCGGCCTATCTATCCCTCTTTTTATTAGAGCTGCTACAGGAGGGTTTACCTCTACCCTTATATCACACCCATCTCCTTCTCCATTTATTCAATGGAACCCCTCAGCACTTTTATCTCACCCTACAGCTGATGCAAGTTGCCCACCAGAGTTCTATTTTAGGCTACTTGAAGTTATAGAGCAGCCGCTTGACGCTAGAGTGCAGGTGATGTTGTGTTTTCAGGATGGTCTAGCTATTGCTTTAATTGGGCATTTTCTAGCCCAAGCTGCTCCAAAAAGCAATTAAGCCTTCCGATCTATGCGACAATATGGACGTTCTGCAGCTTAAGCGTGTGATTGGCAGCCAGCAGCTCAGCGTTCTGGCGGTCAATGTGCAGCAGCCTGCAGATCTGTTGGTCCATCCTCATATTTTATTGATCTAGCTTCAATAGATCGGACTAAAGCACAGCCACTACTTAGCTGAGTCGCCTAGCTTCATGCTAGCTCAGCTATTTGGCATTCGCAGCCTCAAAGAGTTGCTGTTGGAGCTACTGCATCTCTGCCTGCGCCTGCAATTTGAACTGCTGTTCGGCTCTGACAAGCGCGTCTTCCATAGCATTGGTCTGGTCGATGAGCTTGAGTTTGAGTTCGAAAATGGTGGACTGCAGCACTTTGGCTGCCTCCTCATGAGAATGCCTCAGATCTGCCAGCTAGGTCTGATGCCTCTCCTGCAAACCCTTCAGGTCATCCTCGTGGTCTTTGGCAGTGTAGGCTATTTTGTGGTTGAGAGTGGCGATGATGTTGCGGCTTATCTTCAGCGACTCCTCGTTCTTGCTGATCTTCTACTGCAGCTGGTCCCGCTCTCTCAGCAGGACCTGGTACCTGTGCTCCTCTGAGGCCATGGTGGACTAATTCCACGAGGCCACTTGCTTGCAGTGGTATTGGCTCTGTAGCAGCTGCAACTCAGTCTGGCACTTCTGGCAGAACTTCATCAGCTCTTGGTATGGCAGCTGGACCACCTGGCCACAGTATCTCACAGTGGCGTCATTCTACTAATGGGGGTGCTTGGTTGCACTTTTGTCGTGCCCCCATTAGAACTATCTAGCCTTCGGGAGGGTCTCACCCTCGTCGCATCTGCTATCCAAGGGTTACTATGTGAGCAGCTATTTTATTTCCTCGTAACTGCTCACCTTTTTGACTCGCAGTCGTGAATAGTCCTTGGAAACATTGTCGACAGCAAAGGAGCTGCCTGCTGCCGGACTCAGAGTGTAGTACACATTCTGCTCTTTGGCTTTCGGTTGTTCGCCAGCAGCCACCACTCTGCAGCCATAGTTTCGAGAGCCAGCGTCATTTCTTTAGGGTTTTTATGTGTGGTTTGAAGCCGACCGGTTTTCGACATGTTTGTTGCCATTGAAACTGTGTGAGACGTACCGGTATTGTTTGCGCTCGTGGTTTTTGGCAGTGGGCAGGTTGGGTGGGGCATGTGTATGAGTGGGATGGTAGAAGGTGTAGGTGAGAGGACGGGGAAGACTGCTGAACTGGTAATTATGGGCAGAGGCGGTTAGATCTCGGGCTGTGGGTGATGGCTAGGTGATGACGGCGGTGGAGGTGGGCAAGGAGGAAGGCTTATTGACCGACATACTTCAGGATCTAATAACTAATTTATCTATTTACTGATATAGACCAAATCATCACACCCCACCCCTCCTTAGACCTCAACTCTCCCACTGTCTCATGTTTATTCTTCAACCCAAGGACTGCTTCATGCTTGCTCTTCCACTGTTGAATACCTGTAAAGAGTGTTTAGGGCTTGATGAGTCGTTTTAGTAAGATGTTTGGTGGCAAGTGGTTACTCGCAAGGGTTAGTACATATCACTGTTTATGGACCAGGTTGTTGAAATCTGACACAAAAAACTCAAAACGGTCGGCATCTGTTTCCCAGCTCACCTGGAACTACTGCACCTCACACTTGTACGTTGAGGATCCTTCACAAATCTAGTAACTAGCTGATAGATCTTAGTAGAAGCAGTGGAAACCATAGACATGGTCGTTTCTTATCTTCTGCAGGCCTCCTTTGAAGTTTAGGTATCGATTGCTCCCCAGTCGATTGAGGGGTTGCCATGGCTCTGCATCCTTCAGTCTTTCTTGCATACTCTGACCAAATATTACGTAGGGAGAGACTCCAAGAGATTTCATCTAAGGGTTCATAAGGAAGTGCTCTGCAGCCCTTTTATCCTTACTCAGCAACTAGGCATATCTGGCGTTGAAGGCTTAGCTCTGAACTCTTTTGATTTTGACTCGGTTGGCTTTGAGTTGCCTTATTTCCGGCAGTAGCACACTTTGAAGAGCACTGGAAGCAGTAGAGGCAATCAAACCTTAATCCAATGCAGTCAGCCCCTCAAGAAAGGTCCCAGTGGACTTAAGCAGATTCTCGAAGGCATCTGGAACGATACTGTCGAGTATGAGCTTGCTTTTGCATCCGAACTTTTAGAGGTAGGTGCAGAGGTAGGATCTGGATCTGCCTTATATGAACTGCTTTAAAAGCACATTTTTCATTATTATTAAAATTATATTAATTTTTGGCATTTGGGGGCTTGCCGATGGTGTTTTGGGGGTTGCCTTTTCGCACTTGAATGGGGTGGAGTCGGAGTGGGTAGATACGACGCTTTGGCCGAGTGGTTAAGGCGGTAGCCTGCTAAGTTACTTCCGTAAGGAGCGAGGGTTCGAATCCCTTAGGCGTCGTTTTTACTATTTTATAGTTTAGTAACATAACGACAAACCCGTGATTAACTCACAAAAGTAAGACCCAAGCCCAGTTTTTGGTTTTTGAATCCCACCCAAACCCGAAACCCCTGCCCACAATTAGGATGAGGTCAAGAACTAATAATTTTATAAATGATGGCATAAAAATAATAACAAGCAAACGCAAAGGTGGAACTGCAAAACCTTCTCTAATAATTCAACAAAATCGACCACCGCAAGCAGGGGAGCATAAAGCTGCCGGAAGCAGTGAAGCTGATCAAGGCCATCTGCGGCACCAGTGCAATAAGTGAGGAAGTTTTGTCAAAGGTAATATTCAACATAGAAAGACAAGTCTCTTTTGATGAATTCATTGCCCTGCTGCATGAAGTCTAGCTCTCCTCAGGAAGCACCAAGTATCTATACTGCTAGCCAGAAACACCCTCAACTCCAACATGATCGAGTTCCTCAAGCTGCTCGAGGATTACCGCAAGAAGTGTGAGGAGTCCAGCATGTACCTCTAGGCTGAAAAAGCACACCAGAAGATCATGGAGGTCAAGGACAAAGAGATGAGGAGGCACAAGCAGAATCTGCTCAGCCAGCAGAAAGAAAAGGTACATTCCGTCAACTCTCTGCAACACTCTCGCTTGCTGGATTTCAACTCAGCCTGGAACTAGTATATGGACAAATACTAGACTGCAGCCATGAACTCCATCGAGAAGCTCAAAGCCAAGCACCTGAGGGAAATGGAAGAAGAGGAGGAAAGGATTCGCAACTATCTAGATAGCTACTTGAAGCCTTCCAAACGAATCATCGATCTGAGGTCCAAGTAAAAGATTCTAGTGAAACAGAAGGACTACTTGCAAGCGGAGAAGACCAAGGTTTTGGCAAACAAACTGGAGGAGAAGTAGAGGTAGGGCAAGAATTCGTAGATACTGGAACGAATCAAACGAAGGAAGGACATCTTGCAGAAGCATCAGTAGATAGCCCTTCTGGCGCATTTGAAGCGCATCTAGAAAGATAGAAACTAGCAGTTCAAACAGAGGCAGAACGACTCCGAAAAGATGCTAATCAAACTCAGGAACATTCAGAACGATTTGGTGCAGAAGCAAAGTGTGGAAATCAGACAGACTTTGGAGAATCTGAGGGGAACCATGTGTCTTACATCAGGTAAGCTATTTATGGGCAAGGTCTCTCAAGAAGCGAAAAGTTTAGAGAAAATACAAGAGTTGTCACATGAGGACCAACCACTGAAGGAAAAGAAAGAAAAGCAGTTCAAAATAAGGGTGAATAGCTTCCATAGGACCAAAATGGACTCATCTTTGTATGATCCTTGATTAATTGTTAAAATAGATTCCATCCATGATACTAGCATATACACAGCAACACTCTCTCCTATAGTTTCTTGCCGTTCTTGATCAGGATCTACCCATCGCCGAACCAGCTGATGTAGTCATTGCAAGATTCGGACTGAATAACAGACAGGGTACTTCAAGAATGTGATAGAGTTTGACGATGAATTCTGGGATTCTGTCTTTGTATGCTTCAAACTCACTTATTAGAGCTGTCATTTTAATTTATAATAGTATGCTTTCATTCAATTGGTATTAAAGCATCCTCTTTGTCTCAAAGTCACTTTACTCTTGGGACTAAGAAACCTGAAAAAGCTCTAAAGTTTAGAAAACTTGTTATAAAGAAGCATAGAGTTTATGAAGTTGATTAAATTATTTTCTTGTTTAAAAAGATGCAAAAAGTATATTAGTGTATATGATAGATTAAAATGTCAAAAAAAACGAAAAAACTTAGCTAACATTCAATTTCTTCTTATCTTCTTTCTTTCAAAATTTATCATCTATTTCTTTTTGTCGATTTTCACCCAACTTTTATCACTTGTCTAGGATATATGGGAATAACTGTCTCTTTGATTCTGTTTTTGATATAATCTTAATTTAACATGAAATAAGATGAACCCAATTAGTTTTTGAAATATTAGCGCGAGTTTGAAACCGCTGAGCAGAAAGAAATCATGGAAAGGAAAAATCTTTTCAGACCCAAGAGGCCTTAGAAAAAGTTGGCGTCAGATTTGTAAAAGAGCTTTGGCAATAGCTAAAAAGGCAATAGAGTCCTTGACAAGATATAGAAAAACATATTTGAAAAAATAATAGATGAAGTAGATATTCCAGTAAAAGGAAATCAAACAACCGGTTGGGCCCTAAAAGGATAAGTATTACAAATCTGTAACATTCTCAAATTTATGTTGGGCTAATTCGGCCTGGAAAGCAAGGTCGAATACGAAGACAAATAATACAAAACCATCGAAAAATGGGAAGTCGATTAGATAATCAAGCAAGTTGAAGATACTAATTTGGGCGATTTTATGATCAAATGTCCCAACCCCGATAACTTGCCAGAAGATTGGCAGGAAAAGTACAAAGTTGAGGAGAAAGACGGTGTGCAGACCTCAGAGTACCAAAAAATAACAATCAGCCAAGCTCTTTAGTTTTACTACGATTTGTTCGACCTTGAGACATGCAGCAAACTGTAATCCTAAAAAGAAAACGTAGCCTTCCTGCTGGCCTTTTTCTTTCTTAAGTACCGCAACAACTTCGAGCTGAGCGACCCTATCGCTGACAGCTTCCTGAAAGTGTACTAGTTCTACAAAATGGTGGAAAACCTGACAATAAAATAGTACATCCAACTGAGGCAAGACTAAAACTTCTATGACAAGCATGAGTATATCATAAGCGAGTTGTTTAGTGAATACTACTCGCAGTTGACCTGCTTCGAAGATGCGGTTTCAGTCGAGGATGAGCATGAGGCTCTTTGGAAAAATTTGAAAAATGTGATCTACAATAATCTCAGAGTTTAGTTGCTCAAAAATATTCAAGATGGGCAGAACTAAGAGAGTGAATAGTGCAAGATCATTTTCGGAAAGGTCAAAAGTATTGCGGAGTTGCTCAAGACCTTCCCCGATTGCATTGAGAGGATACTAGACAAAATCAAGAGCTTTGAAAGTATGAAGGAGGAGAAACAGGAGGATTAGTAGCACAAAAGATTGAAGTAAGACATCAAATCAGAGCACAAAGGTGCTCCCCCTAAAGGCTAGCAGCATGGAGAGTAGCACATAGAGAAGAAAACGACTAAAGACCATGGTCGGAGAGATTTGTTTTGGGGTCAGTATCTGAAGAAAACCATTGTGCAAGAAGACGTGATTTGGGTGAATACCAAAGGAAGGCCAAACGATGTAGCCACTCTTCTGAGATTCTGCCTCCTTTACAAATTGGTCATTAAGAGCAAACTCTATGCAAGGATGTTTCTGAACAAAGACTAAACCCATATAATGATTGTTATCAAGGCGAGCGAAGAGATTCTTGAAAACTACGCACAAAAAAACAAATCAACCCTTGAAGTGTAATTAGGAGCTTCAGACCTTTTTTCTTTCTAGCCTGTGGATGAGTACATGAGGCCTCTTAGGTTGCATAAGTATGTAACTGACAGATAGTTTATGAAAAAGTACAAAATAAAAGAAAACGTAGTGGAAGAAAACAAGGAGTAGATAGCTTCGATTGAAAGCTAAGCAGTGAACATCTACCAAAAAGCACAACTGATGAACGAAGACGAGCTCCGAAGCTTGATCATAAAAGACCAATTCGCAGTAAACTAGATGTACTAGTGGGTGAGCAAGAAGCTAGAGATTGATTACATCAGCCAAAAGGTGCTCAACAATGACTACAACAAAGATACAACTGACCGCTAGGTATGGGAACTATTTTATGTTTACAACAAACTGATCAATTCCTTCTTGAAGAGAGTCAAAGCTTTGTACAGTGTCAGCAAGAAGCACAAAGGCTACTATTGTGAACTAGACGGCAATGTAGGCTTGATCCTCAGACTGATGTTCCTGAAGGCATTGAGTATGTGCAATAACATGTACTATGAGCACAGAGAAGAACGCTCTGTTATTCCGAGGTTTATCAGCAATTTTTGGACTGATAAGTTGAAGCTCAAGTGTATCTGGAGTCACCTCGAAATCGATAATCCCTCTGGCTTTTCAACTTACTACAAAACAGAGAAAATGTAGAGACTTTGGCGCAAATTCTAAATCAATGAGCTAAAGGAAAGGTCAAAGTTTTTCCCCGCCGAACGACTGATCATAACCAATAGTGTGGTGCAAGAGGTGATTAACATGAGCATTGCTCTGTAAAAAAAACACATAATTGACTATTACCCTCTTCATGATCCATTCATCCTCAAAAGCATTGAGATCTAGCCCTATCTTTCAGTTATCAAGAACATTAAGAAGATTAAAAAAAGGGTGCCTGAGGAGCTGGATGGCAGCACCATCAACAGACTTTACTCACAATACGAGTGTGACCTCAGTGTTTCAGATTTTACCAAGAAGAGTATCTAAAAGCAGCTTTAGTTTCAGTGCTTTTCCTTCAAAAGTTTCGAAACCAGTTGCATTCGTGCTTATGGCGGGTAGAAGATAGCCTTTTACTTCGTGCTTATCAAGTTTTTAGCATTGAAAGCTTGGCCTTTGATGCTTCCGGCATTCATCATCCAGTGCCTTCTGTGGAGTGAAAACACTGACATACTTTCAAAGGGAAGCAGTAGCCTGACAAACTTCAACAACTTCCTGATTACTGTATGGACATTCATCAACCTTTTCTGGACCACCCATCTCATCTAATCTTGGAAACAGGAGGAGAAGAAACTTGCGCAACAGTATGGTTCAACCAACATCTCTGTCAACCAAATCAAAAGAGTTAAGTTCAAAGGCTCCTTCAAGCGAGATTTCTAAACCGACTAACTAAACTTCTAGTACGTTCCTAAATGGAAATCAGTGCTCAAAGGCTTCTTCACAGTGGTCATCAACTTGTCTTACGTAGCGATGGTAACTGAAGTGATTCTGCTGCTTTTCGTTTTCAAGACCTACCTCTACCAATCAGGCTACCCTCAGACCATTGTGCAGCAAGCTCCAGCCATCCTGATCTCCATCGCCACTCAGATCTTTACCAAGATCTACACCATCTTGATCAAGAGTATCATCAACTTCGAAAACCATAAAACTGTGGCAGACTACGAAGGGTCTCTGATCAGCAAAGTCGCGCTCATCACCTTCGTCATCAACTTCTACTCCATCTTCATCTTCGCCTACTTCTCAGGCTACCTGTCTTCCAGCTACATCTGCGAGATCAAGACAACTGCAACAAACGTTAAGTAACTCATGCTAACTTAGGATCGAAAACTGCGATTACTTCGTCTCCTCTCAACTCATTTCATTGGTTATGGTCGATTTCGCTGTGACTTTGGTTGGGGGCATGACTCCCTACTTAGTCTTCAAGCTCAAGGAATGGATTCGAGAGAGGAGCATCGTCAAAACCTCCAAGTTTCATCACAACTACTATGAGTCCATTGACACCTTTTTCTAAGAACAGGACAAACTAGACTCTTACATGTATAATGAATAGCTGGATAACTCATGGCTGGGCTATATGAACATTGTGAATGTCTTTGCAGCCACTGCCCTGTTCGCGCCTGCCTTGCCCTTCGCCTATGTAATGATGTTTCTGACCGGACTTGTGCGTCTACATGCGTCTAAATACGATGTGATCTACCTGAGGAAAAGGATCTTGCCAGTCAAAAGCAACTCGATTGACTGGTGGCTGCGGATCCTCTAGATGATCTCCTACATCTCCATCATCACCAACATAGGTAAGCCTGCTGCTATCTAGCCTACATGATCTACACAAGAAACGTCTATCCTCAGTACCAAGCCAAAATATTTTTCCTTTTTGTCATCATCTTCTTCGCCATTAAGTACTTCCTCCTAGCACAATACAACAGTGGTTTGGATATCATGTCCAAGAGGAACTAGGTCAAAACCAGTGACGTCCTGATGGGCAGGAGGCAGTAGCAGTTTTCGAACATACCTGAAGAAGTCAATACAGATATTGAAAACGTAGTCTATGATGAGAAGAAACTGCAGAGGAAGTTCCATAATGTCAAAGGGCCCAAGGTTATAGATAACTATGAAGATGAATAGGCTTAAGTCGATGGAGTCAGGAAAAAAACAGAGTGATTGCATACTCACAATTCTCCTATAAGCTATCACTAATAAACCTCAGTCAACAACCTCTGAATTATTGCTGCCTTCAAAAGCCTAAGAATCTTTTGTTTATTTAAAGGCATAAACTTCTACGATGTTGAAAACAAACAAACTACACTCAATCATTCTTTTTTTAGAGCTACATCTGTTAACTTGACCCCTCTTAGTCCAGAATTTAGATGATTGTCTGCTCATTAGGGCCAGCAAAAGTAGGCTCATTGTTGCCGTTCTCAGTAGCCACCAGTTTTGGCTGTCGGCCAAGTATGAAGTTTTTGATTGTTTTGCGCATTTAATCAAATCTTTCCTTCTAACCCACTATGTCCAAATTGAACTGCTCAGCTTTGCGTTTGCCTTCCTCCACAATCAGTTCCTCCCTCAACTTCTTGTACTGTGGACTAGAATACAACTCTTCAATGGAGTTAATCTGGACTGATGAGAAGTCTTCAAAAGAACTGGTTTTGTCCTTCTTCTAAACGCAGCAATCTTAGTCATCAATAAAAGAGTCATTGGTATTATAGAAGTTGACTTCAGCATCTCCTTTCTTACTCTTTTTGGCGACTTTGCTAGGTCTGTCCACATATCCTTGCTTCACTATTTTTTTGTAAAGATCGTCAGCAATCGAGTTGAAGTGAGACCTTTAAATCTGGGCTGTTTAGTTGTAATTCAAAGATTGGAGAAAGAGAGCATACTAAGGGCCCGTTCCCGAAATATCATCGAGGTAATTAACCTCATTCCTGTTGTTATAAGTGAGTCTAAATATCGGAAGGTCTACTCTTTGAAGGAGATAGGCTTTTATGGGTATTGCTACTCAGTCATATAAATTTAGTATAATTTAAAAGCGCTCATTATGTCATCAATTCCAACTTCTCTCAATATCCCTATGCAAATCATGTCCATCTGATGCCTTTGCGTCCAGCCCACATCCCACGAGGTACCAGAAACCAGTAGCTCAATGGCAGTAGAAACCTCTTGAGTATGTAGAATTGAAATCTGGGCTTCTACTGGTCGTTATAGAAGGTTTAGTCGATTTCTTCGTTGTACTTGAACTCAGCCAGCACCACCTTCATCTTCCCCACAAGCAACGGGCAACTGGCGTATCCACTGTACCTGCCAGGAAGTACAGCCGCTGCGGGGTTCTTACGTAGTGCCAACAAATTGCTGAATTGGGACAAAAGTACTCATGAAGCTCTTTGGTTTGCGAGAAGACTGCAGCTGCAGTTTTAGAGCAAGGCAAATTGGTGCAATCCCCAATACCCCAAATATTAGAATACTTCTTATGCCTCAAAGTCTATTTATCGCAGTACAAGTAGCCAGTCTCATCAGCCAAGCCAGACTCATTGATATACGCATGTGGCCCCATGGGTGGCACGGCATGAAGGAAATCAAACTAGCGGATAACTAGTTCCTTCTCTTTGCTTTCAATGTTTTGGAAAAAGGCCTGGTTCCCTTGGACTTTGACCAGAGCATGTTTGAAGGTGGTCTTGATTCCGTAGTTTGCAGCTACAACTTCCAGAGCTTTGGAGTACTTTGGCACTGAGAACATTATAGCGTTTGTCTTGTAGAATTCGATTTAGATTGGCAGCTTTTTCTTGCCCCATTTGTCAGCCCACAGGTACATTATCTTCTGAGGAGCCCCTGCGCATTTGAGGGGGTGGACTGGCTCAGTAAAAATTGCCCTACCTGACTTCATTTTTTGGCCCAGCCTCGCAACCTTTTATGCGTAGCCTAGCTCGTAAATACATCCAACTTTGGAGCTGGGGTCATCCAGAGCCTATTTGAGGCCTTAGACTTTCCAGTACTGTAGCTGCAATCCTGTGCTGATGATAAGCTAGTCATAAGTATACTCATCCCCACTTTCACACAGAACAGTGTTCTCAGTGGGTTTGATCAATTTGACTCTATCTCTCAGAACTTTGATCTGCCCAGGGAAGACGTCCTACATCTTTCGGGAAGTTGAGTGGATCTGCCAGAGACCTGCTCCCACCATACTCCATCCCGGTTGATAGTAGTGGTTGGGCGAGGGATCTATGACTCTGATTTAGGATGAGGGTATTCTTGAGCGGAGGAGATGACTGGTAATGCTGAGCCCACCAGTTCCGCCTCCAATGATGCAATACCGAGAATGCTTTGAAAAAGAGAAGCGAATGAAAGCTGGCTTCATCAGATGAGCAGTAATCTTGGATATGCAATTAAAATACTAAATTCAAGAACCCTGTGCTATCAATTATTTATTTAGAAGTAACAAAAATAGGGAGACTACGGAAAATATGAGAAGCAGATTTTGGGGACGGAGGAGCTGCCGAAGACTCCTGTGAAGTAAAAATGGTCAAACAACGTTTTTCCAAAATAACAATATTTCGATTGGAAATGGAATAATTTTTTTTAGAAACCTATTATAATTCGATGGGCGTAGCATCGGTCAAAAGTCTTTGCCTGAATCACGGTCAGTTCATCACTCCCAACCACACCTAGCTAATCAAATCATTTTGGGAAAGAGTGCAAACGAGCAATAACGCTCTTCTTTACAATTACCCGGCTTAAAAACTGCAAGACATGCAAAAGGAATTTGAGGAAATATGCAACAATTCTTTAGAAAAGGCCATTCTTCACCTATAAACTCCTCCCAATCACATCCTTTTCTACAGGTTCGAGAGATACTTATACGGTGGGTAGATGATCAACGATTTGTTCGAAAACAAAGGAATAATAATGTACGCAAACAATAAGAGCTACACTGGCCAATTCAAAAATGGCAAATATGCAGGCAAAGGCCAGTTTGTCTTCATCCGAGACAACACGTTCTAGAAGTTCGAGGTCAGAATTGAAACAACCCGAGAATAGGATTGTAGTATAAGTGGGTCGGTGGAGATCGCCAAAAAGAAAGGCATAACTTTCAAGCTCAGGGAAAGCTAGCTGGGTAGAGTCCAGCACAAGTATGTCAAATACGCCAATGGGGATGAGTACGTGGGGCAGTGGAAAGACGGCTTTCCTGATGGCCTGGGCAAATATATCTACAGGAACGGAAAAGAAAACAGCGGTTTTCCATATTACCAGGGCAGATTCGTGAAAGGACAGAGGGAAGGCCGTGGAACTTTGTACTACGACTCCACGAAGAATCTTAGAATCAGTTGGACTGAAGATAGGCCTTAAGGAGAAGGTGAGCTCATAATAGGCGACTTCCGCGAAAGGGTCAACTATGAGGACGGAGTGAGAGTGTACAAAATGGAGTCTGAAATAAGTTAGTGATCATTAGGCCAATGATCTTGCATTGAGCTAAACTTAATTATAATTGTTTATGAATTTCGGTAGTGCTTCATTTTATGAGACTTCGTACCAACAGGCGTACTCTTCGGTTGGTACTCTGGCGATGGTCAGTGTTGACCAAATCAAGTCTGACGAGAACATAGACTACCTTGAAGAACTTTGCATATTCATTGAGAAGATGAATATCAACCCTCTTTGGTTTGAAGGCTAACAAGATAAGAACAAACTCAAACTTCTGCAGATCTACCAACTGGCCATCACTTACTCCAAAAACTTGTCCCATTTCTACAACTCGGAGATAGAAAGGCTGGAAAATAAAAACCGATTACAGGTGGAGGAGAACGAGGAGAAGGAGAGGTAAATAAAAAACCACAAATAGAAATATCACAAAATGAAAGCACAGTATAAGTTGCAGAAACTCAAGCATCTAAGGAAAATCTACGAGAAGGAGAAGATTAAAGTAATTTTTGAAGTATATAGGAAGAGGAGGCAAGAAGCCACACTTAATAGCACCATTCGCATTATGCCACTCCTCCATCCTACTACCCACCTTATCCCTACTATCCACCTCCTTCACCATATGCACAGCATTATCCTCCCAACCTAGGTTATCCCCAGCCTGAGAGCTTCAATCCTCCACCGCCCAATCAGTACCCCCCTCCCATGCATCCTACTCCTCATCAGAGTGGCCACAGTAATGCCACTTTCCACCATCCAGCAAACATTCCTGGCCAGCCTTATCCTCAGTAACCGCATCAGCTATCAGCTGAGTAACAGATAGGGATCAATTTGTTTAAGCAATTTGCATCTATGGGTGAGAAAGGTCAGCCTAGGCCTGAGTAGAAGGGCAGTCTAAATGTAAGCAATCAAAATAAGGGCATATTGGCCGTAAACACCAAAAAAGTTGATAAATAGTTTGTTACGGGATCGTCCTTCATGAACAGCAAAAACCAAGTTCAAGGCAACTTGGGCATAAATTCAAAAAAGATTGAGAAATCTTTCATAAAAGAGGATTAAGGCTCGTTTTAATAAAGAAATATGGATCACTCCCAAATAATAAATAAAATCTAGATAAACGACATCAATCAAGCTAATAGCTCGAAGCCTGGCAATCAAAAAAAGTAGTATTTGCATGAACTGGGTTCATCTGTGAAAAAAGATAAAAAAGCTGCCAAAGAAGAAGAAGATTTCTAGTAATTTGGCAATTTGACTGCTCAGTCTAAAAAGAGTTTTACAAAGCCCAGGAAATAATCAGCTGAGCAGCTGTCAAAGCACTCCAATGACAGCATCTAACAAGACCAGTTCAACTCCATTGCAGAGCTTAGACTTGATGAGAAGGAAAGTAAGGTTCAAAAAGACCCATTCAAATCAAAACTTGGACCCAAAAGCATCAACACCAAGAACAGTAATTTCAAACCCAATATACCCAGCGCTATTTCTCCCATCAATCAGCAATCGCCTTCCAACGATTAGCTGGAACTACCTCCAAACTCTAGCATCAACAAGTACAGCAAAAACTCTTCTTCAGATAATAACAAGCTTTACAGTGAAACGCCCAAAAGAACCTCAAAAATAGAAAAGAAAGAATCAGAAAAGGAAGAAGATGAATTGGCAAACGACCTCCCAAGCATCAATCTCAACCCTGTTTCCAAAGTACCTTCAAAGGTCAAAAAGGAAAAAGATAAACCTATTTAGGAGTTTGATGGGATTGCAAAGAGTACCAGAATTAAGAAAAACGAGGAGATGTAAGCGCAGGGATCTGCTGAGAAGATGTTCAACAACCATCCTCCTGCACGCAAAAGCAACATCAAGAAAAATGAATAGCCCAATTTGCTGAGAATATCCGAAGCAAATAGCGAAAGTTTAGGCTAGACAAGTAAAACCAAAATGATGTAATCTGCCACAGTAAACGTAAACCTCCAGCTTCCCAATGACCTGGCCCCTCCCAAAAACGAGGACTACTCCAATATAAACAACAGCAATGTGGGCTTAAGGAGGGGGAATGAGACATCGGCTTAGAGGATCTTTGAAACGCGGCCGCCGAAAAGGACTAGTCAACACTAATAGGGCGAAAACGAAGCTATTAGAACTTCGAATGTGAGAACTCCTCCCAAGCTCTAGAAATAACCCATGAGCTAAGTCAAATAAGAATAAGACTAAGTCAAGTAAGAGGAAGAAAATTATGAAGGTGAGGAATTCTAAGACGATTAATTTGATATGGATTTGTAACATTCTCATCTCCCGATTTCCAGGCAGGAAACTGGTAAAAAAGTGGAAGAAGTCCGATAACCATTAAAAAGTCAAGTTGACATCAAAGTTCCTTCTGCGCAGTCGATCAATGAAGTTAGCAAATACTTCAAACTTAAAGGAGAAGAGTTTATACTCAACGGAAAACAACATAGTAAAAAATAGAAAAGCCGAGATTTGTAAGAAAGTGATGATCCCTTCGATGATTTTATCGATACTATGCCTGCAAATAGCATCATAGCCAAGCCTTCAGTTAATTTCAAACATAAGAAGCAATAAAAGAAGCCTGTAGCATTTGACTCTGACCCCAAATCTCTAAAAGATCTCCCAGCTGACAGAAACGTAGGAAACTAAAAGACCTTTAGCATAAATCTGATTTCTGCTGACCATTAAAAAGTCAAGCTACTGAGTAAAAGAGAGCAATAGGAGGAATAGAGACAGAGACAAAGGGAGTAAGGTGATGATCTTCGGTCGTCCGGTCTGCCGGTCATTGGCGGCATGATTGAAAGCAAGATCGTAACCGACAACTCAAGCAATAGGTTGCTCGGTAGCTAAAAAAAAGAAGAAAGGGCGAAAGAAAGCCTTCCGGTTAAGCCTATACTCATGGAAAGGAACATTTAAGAATAGGATTAGAACTCCAGTGACTCTCTCTTTGAAAAGAAGCTTTAGAGTAATAGTAGCAATAGCGATAGAAAGGCAGAAAAAGGTGAAAGTTTGAATGATCATCGCAAAAAGATGCTTGAAATAATCAAAAGATAAGTACCCAAATCTTCTTCTTTGAGTGCAGACAAGTTCAACAACAAACTGATAGAAGGAGTTTTTGAAAAAGTGTTGAAAATTCAGGCCAACACAAAATCTGTTTAAACACTCAACTAGGCTAACAACCGTTTAGATGGCTAGATAAAAAGACTCAAAGAGAGAAACGCAGCTAGATCTAAAGAGGTTGATAGATTCTACAAGCAAGAAGAGAAAGTAGCAAAGCACCCTTCATCTAATAGAGGGTTGGGAGAAAAAGAAAAACCTAAAATAGCCAAAAATGCCTCAAATAATGATTCGCTCAATTACAGCGCCTCATACGTCATGGAAAAGTCATAGCACTCGAATAAGAATCCTAAGGTGTAGATCAAACCTCTAACCGGTGATATGACTGACAGCATAGTTATCAACAACCCCTATACCCCTCATGAAAACTAGTCAAGATATGAAGAGACGAAAAAGCAAAATGACAAAAAATAGGCAAAATCCTCGAATCCATTCCTCCTATAAAACAACAAATCTATGGGCACTAAACAGCAACAGAATCTCATCAAAAACGCCAGCTAAGGCATATCCAAGTACAACAAAGACGACCCCCTCGAACGTAAGCTCCATTTTATTTAGGTGAAATCAAGCCATTCATGAACAAGTAGAGAAAAGTCGAAGAAGACGAAGAGGACGAATGGAATTGATGGTTTATTCCTGCATCACTCATAATTGCCACTCTTATTATCATGGGATTACTTAACTTTTATTTGAATTTCAATAATGAACCAGCCTCAGTCAGTGCATTAATACGAGCGTAGGTTGAAATAGCTCCCCAAAATCAGCAAAGAGATTGAGGAAGAGGTCAGAAATATGTAGAGTCTAGTCTAGTAGCAATGTAGAGTCTATTCTATGCAGAAAATGACATCAACACTCAAAACGTGAAGATAAAGCTGCTGGAGGAGGAACTGGGCAAACTGGACAAAGTGCTAGAAACAAGAGAGAACGAGATCCAGGAGTTGACGGAGTCTGAGGAGAAGAGTGCGCAGAAGGAGAAGAAGTACTTCATGCAAATTTAAAATTACAACAAGAAGATCGAGAATCTCAAAAGCTAGACAGCTAAGGTACAGAAAAACATTGCCATCATCAAGAAAGATACCAAGTTGCTTTAAACTGTAACACATCTTTGATTTAGTCAGTCTCCACGGCCAATACTGAAAAGAACAAAATCCTGCAGCAGCTCACGAAAGGACAACTCAAGATCAATAGTATGACCCAAACCCTGAACTAGCTGAAGATGAGGGCGATGTAGAAAGGGGCTACTAGGGTGGAGTAAGGGTCGGAGGGTGGTAAGAGGGAGTAGAAGCAGATAAATGACTTGTTTCTGGGCATCAAGAAGCAAATGCAGCTGATTGACGTGCTGAAGAAGCAAAAGGTGCATCTGGTTGCTTCAACCATTTTCAAGTATTGTGAGTAGGACTTTGAAAAACTGCTGGAAATGAAGACAGAGCACTGATTTTTTATGTCAGCTAATAGGCTTAGTTGTACTTAAACTAACTAGATTGCAATCCCCACTGAACCTTCTTTCATGAGGCTTCCCTTTTGTCCAAAATTTGGTAGTTCATCTGTCTTGAATACTCAATTACATTTATCTTTAATAGTCAATTAATTACAATACCGCCATGCAGAAACTCCACAAAGAATTCATAACACTACAGCTGTATATCAACCATGCCGAACCCT
>Ga0316217_10000935_pt1 | contig 39595 bp, 32 predicted proteins | sample 1anoAmetaG_FD_203633 | JGI IMG/M metagenome (GOLD analysis project Ga0316217, IMG submission 203633) | Freshwater microbial communities from Trout Bog Lake, Wisconsin, USA - 1anoA | ecosystem: Environmental > Aquatic > Freshwater > Lake > Hypolimnion/Profundal zone | place: USA: Wisconsin...
TCCCGGGGCGTCATAAAACAGGTTCACGAAAAACATCCCTTATCAGCGGATGAGCACTTCATCTTCCAAGGTGGCGCGAAGTTTTTCCAAGGCCTTATTCTGGATCTGCCGCACGCGTTCCTTGGTTACGCCGATCACCTGGCCGACTTCTTCGAGCGTCATGGCGGCGGCATCCTGGCCGCGATTGATGGCAAAGCGTGCCTGAATGACATCCTTTTCGACATCACTAAGCTGAGCCCGGTTCTCGCCGATGATGCGCTGCAATTCATCGACGGCATCCTGTTCGATACCGGCCCGGCGTTCCTCCTGGTAATTGGAGCGTTCCATGGCCGGATCGAATTCTGCGGGAAACGCCGCGCGATAGCGGCTGGTTTTCAGGGCAATGCGGCTGAAGGCCTTGAGGATGGCGCGGCAGGCATAGGTGCTGAACTTGAAGCCGCGGGCGGCATCAAATTTTTCCACGGCCCGCAGGAGTGCCATATTGCCTTCGGAGACCAGTTCGCCAAAATCAACATCGCTCATGCGCGTACGCTTGGCCATGGCCAGCACCAGGGCCAGGTTGGCCTGGGTGATAATCTCGCGGGTGTCTTTCACCCGGCCGTACCATAAGGCGACTTCCCGCACGACCCCTTTGCCGGGATTGGTGCGGAAGCGTTTAACCGCGGCGCCGGCGCGCAGGCGGGCGTAATTGTAACGCATAAACAAGTGCTGCTCCTGGGCGGTGGTCAGCAGGCTTGAAGAGGGCGCGGCGTTGCCAATGAGCTCATCGTCAATCATGGGATGATACCAGCTCGTGGATGCCTTATTGATGGCCATGCCTTCGTCAAAGAGTTCGCGCTCCGCCGTGGGCTTGCTGAAGAGCGTGTTGGCGACGAATTCCAAATTAACGGTGAGGGCTTCCTCGACCAGATCGCGCTGGGCATCATTGAGGTTCATAAGGGCGGCGGTATGACGCAAGGTCGCAGGCATGGTGGCCGCGGGTAATGCCGCCGGACGTTCGATTGCCAGGGTGCTCATGATTTACTCCTTCTCGCCCGTTGACAAACGGGACTAACAGGAATAGTTAACAAAACAAGGACCGTTTCAAACCAATTGATGGTATTTTACTTTTTTTTCTTATATGTTGTCAAATAAGGAGTTACGAGTCCATTTATGTGTAAATCGTGGATTTTTCAGTCGGCTATTGTAGAAATAGGCATGCTGCCGGGCCGGAGCACGGTGGTCGTCGCTGCCGGGCAATTAGCTTATCCTCAATTAGGAATAAGGTTTATGCGCTTGTTTGCGGATGAGGTCAGTCGGCCCGCAGGGGCGAGCAAATAGCTCGAAAGCCTTATAAAAGCACGCCAAAATGGCGTTAGGACGGGTACTTTGCGCCGTGGCTTGAAGGGGTGAATTGGCGATGCGTGACCGCAGGTTCCACGTAAATGCGTCACAACGACGTAGCCGGGTGTCATTGTGACCTGCCATATTGTCGGGCTCTGCTTGTTTCCCTGCCTAAGAACTAGTCGAATCCTTGTACTATATAGAGAGCTGGCGGTCCCCTTTGTTGAGATGTCCAATGCGTTGCCGCACGACCCATAAGCGGGGCTGGGCTCCACCGGTTACGCGAAATTTACAACGCAAAAAAAACGCCGGGCACCGTCACGGCGCCCGGCGATTACACATGTAATTATTTTAGTGTATGTAAGTGAATTTCAAATCACCGGAACATCCGGCACTTCCGCGGGCTTATTATTACCGGGCGCGGCCGATTCCTTGAAGGGTTCCTTGGGCACGAAATTCATGCGCCGGGAAGTTTCTTCGAACGTATACCATTTCCGCAGGAACAGGCTTACTTCGCTGGCGCGGGCCGTGTCCCGCAGGTTGGCACGTTCCTGCTCGAAACGCGCTTCGGTGGTCGGCTGGGCATGGACGAGTTCGATGGCAAATACTTCCAGGCGGCTGTCGAGCGCCACGGCCGCGGTTTCGCGGGCGGGTTTGGCCGCCGGCGCGGTGGCCGGGGCGGTACCCGTGGCCGGCGTGGCCGGCGCCAAGGCACGCACCATCAGGTCAAAGGCGGTGCGCGTGAATTCCGGTACGATGCCCAGTGGTTCCACGGCCATCGGCTGCGGTTCGCCGCTGGCGCCGGTATAGGGGTTAAGCACCCCGGGCTTGAGACGCGTAAATTCGCCGGTCAGATGGGTGGTCAACTGCTGCGGGGCGGCGGCCTTCTCGAGCCCCTTGCGGGCGGCAGTGGCCACCAGTTCCTGCGCGAGTTTCAGGTTTTCTTCCTGCACGCGCACGCGGCGCAGATCCGCGATCACGGCATCCTTGACCTCGGCGAGCGTGGCCGGTTCATGCGTGGGTGAAGCGGCGCTGACGCGGTAGATGTACATGTTACCCGGCGTGCCCTCCGTGATGCTGGTGACCACCGGGCCATCCACCCCCACCTGCAAATGCAGCGACGCGACCAGGCCCTGCTGGCTGGCCTGGAGTTCATGAACATTCATGGCCAGGTCGACAAAGCGCATCGTCGCGCGGCCCTGGGTCACCAGCGCGGCGCTGCCGATGCCGGGGACGAGCTTCGTGGTCAGGTCCTGCCGCGTGAGCCATTCCTTGCCGTAGGCCTCGTACTTCGGACGGATGCCATACTGTTTTTCCAGGTCGGCGGCGACGGCTTCATAGCTGGGCCATTTTTCCGGCGGCACGTTGTAGAAGCCCTTGGTGTCCATCTGCGACTGGAAGGTATCCCAGGTGGCTTTGAGGGCGTTGTTGGCGGCCTCGGTCAACTGGTGCATTTTCTGGTCGGTCTTGCCATCGAGGATTTCCTTGAGAATATCCGCGCGGACCTCATCAAACGGCCGCGTGGTCGGGGCCGGTTCGGTGGTGGGGTGGGTGGCCGGTCCGGCCTTGGTGTCCGGCAGGGTCGCGGCGGGTTTGCTCTGATACTTTTCCGGATGGGCCTTGTATTCCTTGCGGGCGGCAATGACATCATCGGTGGAGGCCTTGAGCGATTGGCGGACCAGGGCCCGGTCAAACGTAAGTACTTCGAGCTTGATGCGATCGGGATATTTATAGCCGAAGGGATAGTGATGTCCGGCGATCAGCGGCGGGGTGGCACTGTCGGCGGCGGTGGCCGGCAGGACCCCTTTATAGTCGGCAAATTGCTGCTCCTGGGCGGCCGGCGCGGGGACCCAGTCGAGTTTGGCGGCGCTGGCGGTGGTCAACTGGACATAGCGCACCTGGAGTTCCGCGGTGGTGTCGACGGCCAGGTGTTCGAGTTGCGGCACGCTGATGGCCAGGGTGTCGGCGGCAAACGCATCGAGGCGGCGGATGGCCAGCACGTCGGCAATGGCGCGCCGTACGAGGGCGTGGCTCAGGCGGTTGGCTTCGAGAAAGGAACGGTAATCCTCGTCGCTGATACCCAGGTCGCGGAGCACCTGGTCGACTTCATCGGGGCTGATCACCAGGCCGTATTTCCGGGCCTCCTCCAGCAACAGGTACATATGGAGATAACGCTGGTTATGGTCCAGGGTGGAGCGCAGCACGTACATGTCCATGCCCAGTTCGTTGAACGGGCTCTTGGCCTGGGCCACCAGCCGGTCGAGTATTTCCAGGTCCTGGGTGGGCCGGTAGAGATCGGCCTGGCTGATCTTGTGGCCGTTCAAGGTGCCTTTGATGATGGTGGTCGGGTCGCTCCCGCCGCCCTTGCTGAAGGAATTCATGACGAACGTGATCATCAGCGCGCTGCTGAAGATGACCATGATCAGCTTGCCGTACTTCTTGAAAAACGATTCATTTTCCACGCGTATCTCCGCCTGTAAGCAATTTAGCCAAGCCCATTAAGATAGCGGATTTGCGCCGCGGCGTAAAATCGGCGGATGGCGAATTTCGCGGCCGCGTGCCCGAAATTCCGGGGCAGTGGTGCCGACGCCCTCGTCGGCAGCACCGTCCGCATCCAGTGGGCCCCGTGATTAACCGCCGCCGCCAGGCCAGACGAACTATCTGGAGAACTCCCGGAATTTCGGGCACGCCCTTCGCGGCCGCGTGCGGTAAACTACCACGTCCATGGGCCGGCGATTCCCTTCTGACCCGTATGGGGCCGCCACGGTATAATCCCCCCGGTCCGCACATCGTCCAGGAGTTTTTATGGAACTGCGCCGTATTCTGTTGCGCATTATGTTGGCCGCATTGGCCATTGCCGCACTCGCCGGGGTGCTGGCGGTGGTGGTCGCGGCCGGCGATACGCTTTGGCGGATCGTTGGCACGGCCATCACCACGGCCGGGGCCGTGGGGCTTCTGCTGCCGTTTTCCCTGCTGGTGGATAAGGCCAAGTGGCGCCGTGCCGGCCTGTTTGCCATGGCCTGGACCATTGGCGATTTCCTGCTGATCCTGGCCCTGATCTGGGGCGAATCCCTCTACCACTACTCATCTCCCTGGGAACACATCGCCATGACCCTGGGCTGGTGGCTTTTGTGCGGCGCCGCCGCCATTGTGTTCCTGCTCAGTGCCGGTGTGCCATGGCTGCGCGTGACGGCTTGGACCGGCACAGCGCTGGCCGGGGTGGTCTTTGTCCTGCTGGAAATCGGCACCTGGATCGAGTGGCCCCGGGAAGACTGCTGGTTCGGCATGGCCGGGGCGCTGGCGGGCATCGGCACGGCGGCGGTGGCCTGCCTGGGCAATGTCGGGCAGCGGGATCGCCGCTGGTGGCGGTGGGTGGGCGTGGCGGTGGCGGCGGTCGGCTGGGTCCTGGCGGTGGTGGGCATCTGGCGGGGGACCAACTCGGAGGTGGGTCAGCAGATGCTCGCCGGGTTCATTGGTTTGGCGGCCTGGGTGGGTTTAGCCAATATGGTTTTGCTGGCACCGCTGCAGGGGATGCAGCATGTGGTGCGCTGGGGCACGATGGCGGCGGGCCTGGCGTGTGCCGGCGCCATTAATCTGATGGCCTATTGTGGCTCCAACCCCATAATGGAATTTGTTGAGCGGGCGGCGGCGGGCAGTGCCATTGTGACCGGTTGCGGCGTGCTGGCGCTGCTGGTGCTGGGGCGCATGAATCGCCGGGTGGAGTTCCGGCCGGAAGAGGGCAGCAAAGTGATGACGGATATCACGGTATTCTGCCCGCGCTGCCACCATAAGCAACATATCATGCTCGGCGGAGGGCAGTGTGGGGCCTGCGGGCTGCGCATCGCGGTGCGCGTCGAAGAGCCGCGCTGTCCGACGTGCGGGTATCTACTGTACATGCTCACCACGCCGCGCTGCCCGGAATGCGGTACGACGATTTAAGGCTGGTTTGAGGGGTTGCGCTGGGATGAGCACGAAGATCCACGCGGGAGTCGATCCTGATAGCCGCGACCGGAATTTCAGAAGAAATGAGCCGCACGGCGAACGGAAGGGCCTGTGTTCAGGCGATAAACGGCGTGGCTGTGTGATTTCCAGTTCTCACGGCATTGACAAGTTGCTCGAGCGCATGTTCGAGCCGACGGAACGAAGAGATTTCGGATCGAATCAAGGCGAGATCGACCATCTTGGTAAAAGCCAATTGGTGAAACGTCTCTTTATAAGGCGTCGCCATGTTGGCACGTAGCCAACCTTTGGCGTCACGTGGTCCCGCCTCAGGGTGGGCTAATGGCGCCTTATAATTTGCTCTCAATCCCGGCAGACCGCCTGTTACGGTTCTCCCGGCTAATGACTTGGCTCCCGCGATAAACCACGATTCGTACTCCAGACGCGCGAAGATAACTGCAACTGAAAATACTGTGCCGGCACCAGCAGCCTTCGCATGCGACGCGAGTTCAATCGCCGCGTTCACTGGACACCATCCCGGGGCAATGGAGTCGCCATCAAGAAGGAGGCAGATGCCACCAAGGCGGGCGTTGTATCGGGTTCTTGCCGACAGAATCATTCGCTTCCATTTTTCGAAATTATTCTTTTGCAGCGCCCCCAGATTGCCCACGCGCCACGCGCGTTCGTCAGGCTGTACGTGACTCCACACATCCGGCCCATAGGTGGATTCTGAAAGTAGTCGCTTGATCAGAGCGGGCACGGCAAGTTCTTCGCCCTCGCCTTCCGCGAACGTCACGATTAACTTGGCCACGATTACGCCTCACTTGGTGCCGTGACGGGTGCGGGCTCCGTGACGGTTAGAAGTTCGCCGGCTATCAGCAACTGCTTCCGAAGTGCCTCCTCATCCGAGGGGTTGAGCGGGCTGATTGTCGTTGCGAGGTTTTCTTTCCTGACGACGCGAATGGACTCGGGCAGAAAATGATCCAGGAGTTGCGGACTGTGCGTAGTCAGAATGATCTGCCCACGATTGGATGCGGAAGCAGACTTAAAATAATCCGCCAGCACGGCCAGCGCTCCGGGATAAATTCCCTTTTCCGGCTCCTCAAAAAGTAGAACCTGTTTTGATGGCTGTTGATAAATTGCCACCATATGTGCTAGAAAACGGCGAAAACCTTCCGACTGCTGGGCAAGATTGAAGCTCATGCTCGTGTTTCCCAAGCCATGCGCCACGAACACTTGGGCGCGTTGTGGAAGCTGAAGCGTTACTCCCGTTATCGAGGGATCAAGTTGCTTCATTGCGATATTTATTTCCCGCCAGCTCGTCAAATCCTGTAGATTACTGACGATCCGATCAATCGCTGCGAGGTAGTTGGAGGCATTGTCGGCGAGCCCCTTCTGGGCACCGTTACTGTCGGCCTTGCCTTGAAAAACCGTTCCCGGGAAGTCGTAACAGCCCAATCCCTGCGTAAGCGAAAGGCTCGCTATCAGAACCTCCGGGATGCTTGATAGTGCATCGAGCATAATCCCTTGTGGCTGCGGTACAGGGTTCAGACCAGGAGGCTTCACCCATTTTCCATCACGCTGATGAAATAGCATCTCGCCATTAAATTCAAGTTTCTCTTCGCTAACACGCTGCGGTGGGTGTTGATTGTCAAAGCGGTGTGCCAATAGATATGAATATACGCCATCAACGCCTGGGACGTCGAACGTGAGCGCGAATTCCATCGTCAGTGGCACTGGCGCCTGCGCTGGGAGCGAAATAGCTCGTTGGAGATCCCTGTTTCTCTGCGAAAGCACGTCTCGAAGATAACGAAGGGCTCCGACAAAGTTGGACTTACCCGTGCCACTCTTTCCGATCAATACCGTAACCGGCGCCAGATCAAGGCCTACGTCAATTAAACTTTTATAATTCTTAATGCGGATACTTTTTATCATTCCGCCCTCTTTTCATTGCGATAGATAAAACGCAAGTGGCAATTATTGCACCTATTAACCTAATACATTTTCTTCATTATGCCGTTCTTCGCAAGAACCCGCCATCAAAACTGATAGGAAATTTAATTTGGCGAATGTCGTCGCGGGGCGGACGGGACCAGTCGGGGGGGGCGGGGGCCTTAAAGTTGCTTCCATGGTATGGTTCCTTTCTGCCGACCTTTAAGCAGTATGTCTATGTGGCGATTGGCGGGCATTACTATTCCGTCGTCGCAAGCGCAAGCTAAGCCCATCGCTGGCGGTGTTGCCGTCCGCGGCGCCCGGCGCTAAAATCGCCCATGGAAAAGAACCGGGTTGAAGCGTTCAGTGACGGGGTCATTGCCATCATCATCACCATCATGGTGCTGGAATTGAAGGCTCCGGCGCATGCCCAGGGGTTCGCCGACCTCAAGGAGTTGTTTCCCGTATTCTTAAGCTACGTCTTGAGTTTCACCTACGTGGGCATCTATTGGAACAACCATCACCATATGTTCCATTCCACCAGACAAGTCACCGGCGGCATTTTATGGGCGAACTTGCACCTACTCTTCGGGCTCTCGCTGTTTCCCTTCACCACCGCGTGGGTCGACGCCAATCATCTGGCGCCCACGCCGGTCGCGGTCTATGGTTTGGTGCTGCTGACGGCGGCCATCGCCTATTATATATTTCAGCACACCATTATCCGGCAGCAGGGTTCCCATTCGCTGCTGGCGCAGGCCATTGGCCGGGACTGGAAAGGCCGCCTCTCGCCGGTTTGCTATTTTGCCGCTATCCCGCTGGCCTTCGTGAGCGTGTGGATCTCCAATGCGCTGTTCATTTTCGTGGCCATTCTCTGGCTGGTGCCCGACCGCCGCATCGAGCGCATGCTGTGCGAACGCGCGAAAGGGTAAACATTTTGGATGGCGCCCTGGCCCAGCGGGAGGCTGGGTTGATTCTCATTTGTGGCTAATCTACTCCCTTGGGTCCAACCCGTCCCAATTCCAAAAATTCGCGATACCTCCGGAACGCGGGTTGTCACGCGCCGGCTTTCCGGGTATTCTGTAATGTTTCGCAAAGTCCCTTGGGGACTGGTTTTCTGCCGCGGCGGCGGATGTTTATCGCAGGAATTTACGCAATGACTCAAACCATCGGAACGTTGGATACCACCAAAGACAATTCCCAGGCCAAGGCGCTCTACGACCAGGCGCTCAAGAGTCTGGCCAACGGCCTGATCGAGTTGGCCATCGAGCAACTTGATGAGGCGCATGAACTCGACCCGGAAAATGAAGAGGTTATCTTTAAGCTGGCGTACCTGCTGGACCTGCGCGGCAGCGATAACCGGGCCATCGAACTCTATGAGATCCTGGCCGACCGGCGCCCCACGCACGAAGGCGTGCTGCTGAACCTGTCGATCCTGTACGAGGATGCCGGACGTTATTCCGATGCCGACGAGTGTTTGACGCGGCTGCTCTCGGTGGATCCCAATCATCTGCGTGCCCGGCTGTACCAGAAGGACATCGACAGCTCGCTGTCGATGGAAGTCAATGACGACTCGGAAAAGCGCACCGAGAAGCGCAGCGTATTGCTCGACACGCCGGTAACGGATTTCGAGCTGTCGGTACGGGCCCGCAACTGCCTCAAGAAGATGAATATCCGCACGCTCGGCGACCTGCTTAAGATCACCGAAGCCGAGCTGCTGGGCTACAAGAATTTCGGTGAGACGAGCCTGGAAGAAATCAAGACCATGCTCTCGAACAAGGGCCTGCACATGGGCCAGGGCCTGGAAGAAGCCCAGGTGGCGGCCCGCAAGGATCTGCTTAAGTCGGTGGCCGGTTCGGTGTCCGAGGCGGTGCTCAACAAGTCCGTGGCGGATATCGAACTGTCGGTGCGCAGCCGCAAGGCGTTGCAGCGCCTGGGCGTCAATACCGTCGGCGAACTGGCCACGCGGACCGAAGCCGAACTGCTGGGGGTCAAGAATTTCGGTCAGACGAGCCTGCAGGAAATCAAGCAGCGCCTGATCGAACTGGGACTGGACCTGCGGAAGCTCGAATAGGTCTAACGAGAGCCGGCCGATGAATGCCCGTGATACTATTGGCATGCTGGGGGGCGCGGGACTCATCGCGCTGCTGGCGGCCTGCCAGGAGACTCCGCTCGCGCCGCCGGCGCCCATTGTTCCGCCACCGGCCGCCACGACCGCGCCGGCCCCCGCAACAACACATTCGCAGACTATCATGCCGCCGGGGCCCGCTGTGGCCGCACCGGTCAAGATGGAAAAGCCGCGCGTGCTGGGACCGGTGGCCCCGGCCATTGTGGTCGTGCCGCCGGCCATGGCCGAACCGGTCATCCGGGTGCGTTTGACCGCCGAAGAGGATGTCCCGCCGGTAATCGACCACCACAAGTATCACGGCACGGTGCAAACCGTGCAGCTTCCCACCGGCAAGTACGTGGCCATCAACACCGTTGCGATCGAACACTATCTGGCCGGGGTGCTGGCCAAAGAACTCTACGGAAGCTGGAGCTTGGAGACGTACAAGTGCCAGGCGGTGGCGGCGCGTACCTTTGCGCTGTATCAACTGCGCACGGCGTCCAAAGACCGCCTGTGGGATGTCAACAACGATGAGTCGTCGCAGATGTACGGGGGTATTAAGGGCGAGACGGCCCGGAGCCGCGCGGCGGTGGCCCAGACGCATGGCCAGGTGCTCACGACCACATGGAAGAACCAGCGGGGCATCTTCTGCACGTTTTACTCGTCGTGTGCCGGGGGGGCCACGCAGGATCCGTGGGAAGCCTGGGGGGATATGCCGGTGGGGCCGCTGGCGGCGCGGCGGGTGGGAGCCATTGATGGCAACTGTCCGAAATTTGCCTGGCCCACGCTGGAGTTGACCAAGGCCGATCTGGCGCGGTCCATTGCGGCGTGGGGGCAGCGCAATGGCGTGGCCTACCTGGCAACGCTGGGGCCGATTCGCAGCGTGCAGATAACCCGGCGCAATACCGTTACCGGGCGCCCGACGGAGATTTCGCTGACCAGCGCCGCCGGTCGTACGGTGCCGATCCGGGCGGAGGAATTTCGCCTGGCGCTGATTTATGATCCGGCCGGGACGGCCCCCAAGCCGCCCAGCAGTTTTTTTGACGTGGTGGATGCCGGCAGCGGCGTGTGGCTGACGCACGGGCATGGGTTTGGCCATGGCATCGGCATGTCGCAATGGGGCGCCCAGGCGATGGCCTTGCAGGGGTATAGCGCCGGGCAGATCCTGGCGTTCTATTACCCCGGCGCGGTGCCGGCGACGTTGTGGTAGGGTGCGAACGGGTTACGGGGTTAGGCACTGTTTCAAAAGGTCGTATTTTACCGCAGAGAGCGCAGAGTACGCAGAGCAAGAGCTAGAGATTTCAGATCCCTTAACCAATTAACTATTTAACTAATTACCCGGCGGCGTTGGCGCGGTGTTCGGCGGAGTCGGGCTGTCCGGTGGCGGCGCGGGTGCGGGTGTATCGGCTGGCGCGACGGGCGTATCGGCTGGGGTGACGGGGGTGTCGGCTGGGGTGACGGCCGGCGCCGGGGTGTCGGCTGGTGTTGGAGCAGGTGTATCGGCGGGCGCTGGCGCCGGGGTGTCGGCGGGGGCTACGGTGGGTGCGGGGGTGTCGGTGGGGGCCGGAGTCGGTGCCGGAGTGGGGGACGTATCGCCATCGACGGGTACCTGGCGGAACATCTCGCCGGGATCGTGGTGGGGTTTTTTGACGGGAGGCGGGGCTTCGATCGTGGGCGTGAGTTGCCAGTCATGGAGAGCGAGATATCCCAGCAGAATCAATCCGCAGAGCAGCAAGGTTCCCACGATCACCACCACGGCGGTGGTGATGTTGTTGCGCTGCCGTGCCTGCCGGCGTGCCGCCAGGCGGGACACCCTGGTGGGCGCCGCAAGGGCCAGGGACGCCAACGGATCGGTGGGATCGGTCGCGGGGGTTGGGGCGGCGGGCGCGGATGATGCCGGTGGCGCCCATGCCGCGTAGAAATCGTCGACCGGCGGCGCGGGGCGCGGGGGCGGAGGGGCCGGGGCGGCCGGGCGGCCGGCCACTTGGGGACGTGGTGCGGGGGCGGCGGCCGGTGATGCGGAGCGCGTAAAAAAACTTTCGAATTTTTCGGGTGCCAGTGGTGGTGGGTTGCGCGCCGCCGGGGCGGAGGCCGCGCCGGAGGGAATGGGGCCCAGGGCGGTGGCGAAATCCAACGGTGTGCCGCAATGCGAGCAATACACCGTTTTTTTATGAGGTGCCGGGTCGACCTCAAATTGCCCCTTGCAGATGGAGCAGCGTAGCAGCATAAGTGGTTCCAGCGCGTGGTATAATATCCGACTAATCTTACCAAGACTCCGGGGGCAGGTCTATTGGGGCTGCACTACCACGGCGGTGCCGTAGGCCAGCACCTCGGTGACGCCCTGGGCAATCTCGTTGGCATCATACCGGGCTCCGATAATGGCATTGGCGCCCACGGCGCTGGCATGCTGGAGCATGATCTGCCAGGCTTCTTCGCGGGCCCTTTCGCACAATTCCGTATAAATCGAGATATTGCCGCCGACCAGACGCTGTAAGCCGGCCCCAAAGTTACCCACCACGCTGCGGCTGCGCACGGTGATGCCGCGCACCACACCGAGGTTGCGGACCATGCGGAAGCCCGGTAGTTCAAAGGCCGTGGTGACCCGTTCGGGTGGCACGTGGGTGCCGCCGGCGTAGGGGATGGCTGGGGGGGTGGAGGGGGCGGACATGGCAATCTCCTTCGGCGGCGGATTGTAACGCCAAAGCACATTTGCGGGCAAAAAAGAAAAGAACCCGCGAGCGGGTTCTTTAAAAGGTTTAAGAATCGAAGTAAGTTTAGAACGTCAGGCTACAACTTTCCAGTTTGAGAAGAACAAACGTCCAACGTTCAACGCTCAACTTTCAACGTTGAACGAAGGCTTCTCTTTGGACGTTGCGCGTTCGACGTTGAACGTTTAACGTTCGGAAGCGCCGTCGCCGGTCGTTACCACGCAAAGTGGGCGAAGGCCTTGTTGGCTTCGGCCATCTTGTGCACGTTTTCCCGCATGGTCATGGCGGCGCCTTCCTTGCGGGCGGCGGCCATCAATTCATCGGCCAGGCGTTCGGTCATCGGCTTGCCGCTCTTGGAGCGAGTGGCTTCGAGCACCCAGCGGATGGCCAGCGACTGCTGGCGCTTGCGGCCTACCGCCATGGGGACCTGGTAGTTGGCCCCGCCGACGCGCTTGGAGCGCACTTCGATAATCGGCTTGATGTTGTTCAAGGCCAGTTCGAAGACCTCGATGGGCTTCTGGTCCTTGATGCGTTTTTCGAGGATGGACAGGGCGCCGTAAACGCAGCGCTGGGCGGTGGCTTTCTTGCCATCGTACATGAGACAGTTGATGAATTTGGACAGCAGCAGCGAACCATAAACCGGATCGGGCTTAAGGTTATCGACGGAAGCGGTATACGATTTGGCACCCATGGAAACGTCCTTTCAATTTCTCCCGCGTCGGCCACAAAGGCCGGGGATACTGACCGAGAAGGCAGAAGCCAGAAGGCAGAAGGCAGAAGTTCTCGTTCGGGAGCCTGACAGTACTACTGGCTTCTGGCTCCTGGCTTCTGACTACTGCTGTTTATTACTTGGGTTTCTTGGCGCCGTACTTGGAGCGGCTGCGGCGGCGGGCTTCCACGCCCGAGGCGTCCAGCACGCCACGGACAATGTGATAGCGCACGCCGGGCAGATCGCGTACGCGACCGCCGCGGACCAGCACGATCGAGTGTTCCTGGAGGTTGTGGTCGATGCCGGGGATGTAGGCGGTGACTTCCTTGCCGTTGGAGAGCCGCACGCGGGCGACCTTACGCAAGGCGGAGTTGGGCTTCTTGGGGGTCATGGTCTTGACGATCAGACACACGCCGCGCTTGGCAGGACTGGCTTCCAAGTCCTTCACCTTGTTGATGCGTTTGAGGCTGACCCGCGGCTTTTTAATCAACTGGTTGATCGTTGGCATGTTTTGCGACCTTGTTTAACCGTAAATGGTATCTGTTACGCCGGATAGCCAGCGTACGTCCTCGGCCCAAACCGAGCCGGATAATGTAGCCCAAAGTGGGACCGGATGCAACATTCACAAGCCCGGTGTATGGATTTTATGAGTTTTTCATCTTCCGGTATATAATGCCCGGTGGTTTTAGTCTTTAATCCTCGAGACTTATGAGCATGCCTTTAACACGCACCCTCGACGTGATGCAAGCGGGAATGGCGGGGGGGCTCCACATCGGAGCACAGTTGCACCTGATCCACCACGGGCAAACGGTGGCCGACCTGGCGGTGGGCGAAGCCCGGCCTGGCGTGCCTATGGAAACCGGTACGGTCATGCTGTGGCTCTCGTGCACCAAGGCGGTGGTGGCGGCGGCCATCGGGCAGGTGTGGGAGCGCGGCCTGCTGGACCTGGATGATCCGGTGGCGCGGCACATTCCGGAGTTTGCCCAGAACGGCAAAGAGACCATTACCATTCGTCATATCTTAACCCATACCGCGGGCTTCCGTGCGGCCCCGACCGGTTGGCCGCGGGCCTCCGGGGCGGAAGTGATCGCGCGGATTTGCGCCGCGCGCGTCGAGCCGGGCTGGGTGCCGGGCAAGACCGCCGGCTACCATGCGATCACCAGTTGGTTTGTACTGGGCGAACTGATCCGCCGGCGCGACGGCCGGCCGTGCGAACAATTCATCCGCGAGGAACTTTTCGGGCCATTGGGCCTGCCCAACTCCTGGCTGGCCCTGACGCCCGACGAATACGCCACGACCGCGCCGCGGATGGGCATCATGCACAATACCGAGGGAGGTAAACGGCTGGCGATGAATCTCGATACCTTGGAAGCCTGCATCAACTGCCGGCCCAGCGGCAGCGGGCATGGCCCGATGCGGGAGCTGGCGCGGTTCTATCAGATGCTGCTTAACGGCGGTGTGCTCGACGGGCAGCGCGTGCTGCGCCCGCAGACGGTGGAAGCGCTGACGGCGCGCCACCGTACCGGCATGTACGACCGTTCCTTCCAGCACGTGGTGGATTGGGGTCTGGGCCTGGTGGTCAATTCCTATATGTATGGCACCGACACGCCGTATCAATACGGCCCGCACGCGTCCCCGCGCACCTTTGGGCACGGGGGCTTTCAGTCCTCGGCCGGGTGTGCCGATCCGGAAAACAAACTGGTGGTGGCGGTGGTGTTCAACGGGTGCCCCGGTGAGGCGGCGCATCAGGAGCGCAGCAAGGCTTTGTTTACGGCGATTTATGAGGATTTGGGGCTCGTCGGCCACTAAATCGCTGTCTTAAAAATACACTATTTCACCGCGGAGAGCCCAGCGCCGCATGGCCGCAACCAAAAACCTAAACACGAAGTCACGAAGTTGCCAAGACGCACGAAGAAAGGCAACGGGAGGTAGCCACAGATAAACACAGATGAGCACAGATATTAAGGAGGGGAATGAAGAGTCTGAAAATTTGCGGAGCGTGCGAAGAAATCGATGGACTGTGGCGCAGCGTGCGCAGAGAAAGATCTGGGGTGCAAGGCGTTCCTCCGCGATCCGCTCAGCGATCGCTGCGTGCTCCGCGGTTTGGGCAATAATCTGACAAATTCCGGCGCTAACTGACGGCCGCCTGTAGATCGGCAAAGAACTCCGGATACGTTTTGGCCGTGCAGCCCGGGTCTTCGATCACCACGCCCGGCACGCGCAGGCCGGCGATGGCAAAGGCCATGGCCATGCGGTGGTCGTCGTAGGTGGCGATCTGGGCGGGCCGGGGCGTCGCCGGCGGGTCGATGGTAATGCTGTCGCGCGTGGTGGTGACGGTGGCGCCGAGCTTGCGCAGCTCGGTTTCCAGGGCTGCCAGGCGGTCGGTTTCCTTCACCCGCAGGTTCCACACGTTGCGGATGGTGGTGCGGCCCCGGGCAAAGACGGCGGCGACGGCAATGGTCTGCACCATGTCCGGGATGGCATTCATATCGATATCCACGCCGCGCAGCGTATCGGTGCCCGCGACGGTGATATGGTCGGCGGCCACGGTAACCGCGGCGCCCATCTGGGTCAGCACGTCGGCCACTTGCACATCGCCCTGGAGGGAGTCGCGGCCCAGGCCCGCGATGGTGATCTGCGAACCGGCACACAGCGCGGCGGCCGCGAGAAAATAGCTGGCATTGCTGGCATCCGGTTCAATGGCGTATTGGCGCGGCAGGTACTTTCCGGGTGGCAGCACGTAGGATGGATCGCATGTGGAACCCAGCGTCTTGCAGTAATCGCGGTAGCCCCATTGGTGCATCATGCGCAGCGTCATGGCGACATAAGGCTCCGAGGTGATCGGGCCGACGAGATCGAGTTCCACAGCGTTTTGGGCGTACGGCGCGGCCATCATGATGGCCGAAATGTATTGCGACGACTTGGCATCTTTAAACCGGCAGGTACCGCCGGGCAGCCCTTGGGCGTTAATGATAAGGGGCGGGAAGCCGGATTGTCCGGCGTAGTCAATCGTTGCACCCAAGGCACGAAGCTGGTCGACCAGCTGGTCGATCGGGCGTTGGCGCATGCGCTCGATCCCGTCGAGTTCAAACCGGCCGTGGCCCACGGCGAGCATGGCGGCCAGGAAGCGGATCGTCGTCCCGGAATTGCCGCAGGTCAGGCTGGCGCGGTTGCGGGGAAAGCGCGGGCCCTTGCCGGTGATGGTGACGCTGCGGGCGGCCGGGTCCAGGCGCAGATCGTAGCCGAGGGTCTGGAGCGCGGTGATCATCTGGCGGGTATCATCGGCCAGCAGCACGCCATGGAGCGTGCTGGTGCCCACCGCCAGAGCTGCCAGGGGCAAGGCCCGGTTGGTGATGCTTTTGCTGCCCGGCACGCGCACCGCTTTAACAAACGCCTGGCGCACCGGCTCGATAGCGATGGTATTCATGGGCTTGAAGATAGGGGCACGGGGCCGGAGATGCAACCGCGCGGCCGGTCGTTACTTTTCCTCGCCGCCGGCGATGGACTGCGGCGGCGTAACGCCCTTGAATTTATCCGCGTAGCGCTCCGCATCGGCGCCGATTTCCAGGTTCGTGGTCAGCATGACTTCCGCCGCCTTCTGCACCGGCGAAATGGATTTGAGCGTCACGCCGGTGATATTTTCCACCACCTTCTGGCCGGCGACCACCAGGCGATAGACGGTCGGATCCACCGGATCGTTGGTCGGATCGCTGGAGCGCTGCTGGTTCCACTGGATGGCATAGCTCATGTAGGCCATGGTGGCGGTGAGGGCATCATTCTTCTGGGGCGTGCTCAGGGGCACTTTGTTGGCGGCGCTTTCCATGTCGGCCAGGGCGTTGAGGCTCTGGGTTCCGCTGAGCAGATCCTCGCCGGTCGGGGGGTTGGTCTTCCAGGCGGTCGCATGTTTAACCAGCGACGCGGTCAAGATATTCAGCGGCAGTTGCAGGCCGTTGCCCTTGGTTTCGATGATGGCCCGGATGAGCGCTTCGTGCAATTCGCCGACCACCAGGGCCGAGGGCTCCTTGGCCAGAGTTTCCTGAATCAGGGGATAGAGCCCCTTGCGTCTTCCTTGCTGTCCGATCAGGGAGACGGGCAATTGCACCGCCAGCAGCGGCAGATCCGCGATCAGGCCCTTGGCGGCCAGGTAGCGCACGCCGGGATTGGCGCTTTGCAAGGCGGCATTAAGCACCGCATCATTACTCAGAAAGTCCAGTTGCGGATGGCAGACAATAATGGCGGCATTGAGCATCAGGGCGGTGGGGGCCTTGGGATTCAAGGCCGTGGCGCTGAAGGTCGCGACGAGTTCCTTGGAATAGTCGCCGATAAAAGCGGTACTGGGGGCGGTGGCCGGATCCAGCGGCAGCAACGCATCTTTGCGGGCGCGCGCGGCGGCGGTGGTGTTATTGGCGGCGACGGCGGTTTCCATTTCCTTGGCGCATTTCTGCACGAATTCCAGCCGCGCGGCCGCGGGCGTTGCCGAACTGACCGCCGGGGTTACGACCCCCCACGCTGTCGGGCCTAGTACCAATGTCAAAAGTGCCGCTTGCCACCACCGGGACTGCATCGTTATCTCCACCTGCGGGATCAAAGGCCAGGGACGTTCCAAGTTTCTTATCCGCCATTTGTTACGGAATCCGGCGGATAGTCATTGAACCGTAACACCAGCCATGAATCATGTCAAGAATTACACCCGGGAGCCGGAGGTTGGGCGTTAGTCCGGGCTCTTGTCCGGCACCGCCGCGGGGTCCGGTGGGTCCGGGTCTGGCCGGGAAGATACCGCGGGCGCGTCTGCCAGGGCGGGGTTGGGAGACGGCATTTCCGGGATTAAGGCCTTGTCATCAAAAAGCACTTGCTCGGGGGCATCATCGCGGAGATGAATGGTGACATCCCCCAGCGGTTCGGCCTGATCCACGGCAATCTTCTTCTGGCGGATGAGTTCCAACATGGCCAGGAACAGGCCAATAAGCTCGCTCTTGCGACTGTGGCCGGTGAAGATGGCCTGGAGCGTCAGGTCGCCATCGCGCGTCAGGCGATCGAGGATGTCGGCCTGGTGGAGGCTGATGGGCGTGTCATCGTAGACCACCTCGTGTCCATAGGCCGAATGGCCTACCGAGGCCATGATGGCGTTAAACGCGTCGATCAGGCGGAACAGGTCCAGGTCCTCAATTTCCAGCGGGGCCAGGCCGGCGGCATGCTGTACCGCCCGCGGGTAGCGCAGGGCCTCGCTGCGGGCCCGGCGCTGCAAGGCATCGGCGGCATCCTTGAATTCCTTGTACGCCAGGAGCTGTTTGACCAGTTCGGCCCGCGGGTCGGCCAGGTCTTCGACACTGCTGCTGCTGGCCCCGGCGTCCGGATCGTTGGGATCCGGCGGCGGTTTGGGGATGAGCATGCGGCTTTTGATTTCCATCAGCGTGGCGGCCATGACCAGAAACTCGCCGGCCAGGTTGATGTCGATCCGCCGGATCACGTCCACGTATTCCAGGTACTGGTGGGTAATGCGCGCAATGGGGATGTCGTGAATATCCACTTCGTCGCGTTTGATCAGGTACAGCAGCAGCTCCAGCGGGCCACTGTATACGTCCAGCGAAACCTTGTAATCGTCCTGCGTCATGCCCCACAGGATACGCCAGAGGCCGGCAAGTTGGAAGTAAGCCCCGAGGCTTGCATGGCTCCGCGGCCCGTGCCACAATAGCCGTTCTTATTTTTACCTTGATGCGGAGATTTCATGGCGCTCGCAAATATCCAGCTTCTTATTCTCGATGTCGATGGCGTGCTGACCGACGGCGGTATTATCCGCGATGACGCCGGGCAGCAGATCAAACGCTTCCACGTGCGCGATGGCGCCGGCATTGTCATGTGGAAGCGGCTTAACAAGGATGTGGCCATCATCACCGGCAAAGAGAGCGAAGTGGTTAATCATCGCGCCGGGGAGCTGGGCATCGAACGGGTGTACCAGAACATATCCAACAAGCTCGAGTCCTATCGCGAGCTGCTCGAAGAGCTGGGCCTTTCCGATGCCCAGGTGGCCTATATCGGGGACGATCTGCCGGATCTGCCGGTGATGAAGCGCTGCGGCTGCCCGATTGCCGTGGCCGACGCGGTGGAAGAAGTCCGCGCGGTGGCCCGTTACGTGACCAAGTATCCCGGCGGCTATGGCGCCGTGCGCGATGGCATCGAGTACTTGATCAAGGAAATGGGGATGTGGAACCAGGTGCTTGAACGCTATTCCTGATGCGGCGGTGCGCCGCGTCGTTCCACTTTTACCATACGATAATGGAAATATTTCTCCCGGCAGCCCGCGTGGCTCCGTGGAGCCGCCCGGCGTACGCCCCATAAAAACCGCGTTCCCAGCGGGGTGGTTCCACGATTTTTGTATACCCCAAGGGATGCTTTGGGGATTGTCAAAAGATTTCTTACTTCCCTGTATTCCAGACTTTATCGCGGCCGATTCCCAACCGATAGAACCTTGGGTCATGGTTCTATTGGAGTCGTTGTGCGCGCCGCCGAATTCAGATTAATTTCCACGCTGCTGGTGGGCATCGTGCTCATCGCCGCCGCGACCTATTGGATGGTGCTGCGGGTCGAAGGCGTCACGCCGGCCAATGTCGGGCGCGGCGCCATCATTGTGCTGGGTGTGGCCGGGTGCCTTTCGCTGGGATTCTTTGGTCTGCATCGCGACTGGGCCGACTATCGCCGGGAACTCGATCAGTGCATTGATGAACTCCAGAACCAGCGGAAACACCTGGAAATCAAACTGCGGCTGGTTGATGCCGAACGCCGCCAGGCCGAGGCCCTGATCCACGGCATATCCGATGCCGTTTTGGTCACCAACGCCTGGGATGAGCTGATCACCGCCAATCCTGCCGCCGAGGAACTGCTGGGCTTCCAGACCGTGGTGGCCCTGCGCCGGCCAATCAGTCTGGTCAGTGCGGCCCAGGGCATCCTGCCGCAGATCACCGCCACCCGCGCCGGGAGCACCGGTTCGCAGTCGTTTGCCCTGACGCTCACGCGGGCCGGCAAACCGCGCAGCTTTGCCGTGACCATGACCTGCGTGACCGACAGCCACGGTGCCTTTGACAGCCTGGTTACGGTGCTGCACGACACCACGCGGGAGCAAGAGATTTCCCGCATGAAGAGCGATTTTGTAGCGCACGTGTCGCATGAATTGCGCACCCCGCTCTCGAGCATCAAGGCGTATGCCGAAATGCTCGTGGACGACGAAGCCGGCGACGATAAGAACAAACGGGAGTTCTATCAGATCATCGAAAATGAGGCTGACCGCCTCTCGCGCCTGATTGACAATATTCTCAACATCGGGCGCATCGAATCGGGCGTCACACGGGTGCAAAAGAAACTGGTGGATCTCAACCAGGTGGTGGCGGCGGCGCTCGAGGTGCTTAAGCCGGCGGTCCGGGAGAAGAATCTGACCCTGGTGGCGGCGGTGGCCCCCGCGCTGCCCCGGGTCTTTGTCGATCGGGACATGATTTACCAGGCGGTGCTCAATCTCCTGGGCAATGCGCTCAAATACACGCCGGCCGGCGGCACGGTGCGGGTCGCGACCGCGCTGGACAAGGACGCCTGCGTCGTGACCCTGCTGGTGGAGGATACCGGCGTGGGAATCCCGCCGGAGGCCATGCCGCACCTGTTTGAGAAGTTCTATCGTGTGGAACAGCACAAGGCCATGGCCCGCGGGTCGGGCCTGGGGCTGAATCTGACGCGCCAGATAGTCGAAGAAGTGCATAAGGGCCGGATGTATGTGAGCAGTGTGGTTGGCCAGGGCAGCACCTTTGGGTTCCACCTGCCCATCCGGCATTAGAGATCGGAAACGTGCGGTATGAACGCGAAGAGCATATTGGTGGTGGACGACGAAACGCACATCCTGCATGTGGTATCGCTGAAGTTGCGCTATGCCGGGTTCAACGTGCTCACGGCGCGGGATGGCGAAGAAGCCATGGATGCCCTGGCCGCCACCCCCGTGGACTTGATCATCACCGATTTCCAGATGCCGGGTATCAACGGCGTGGAATTGGCCGGCCAGGTGCATGCGACCGCGGCCCGCCGCCATCTGCCGATCATTCTCCTGACGGCCCATGGCCTGACGCTGGAGCCCGGCGTGATGGAAAGGGCCGGTATCGTTTTGTGTTTAAGCAAGCCCTTCAGCCCGCGCGAGATTCTCAGCCGGGTTACGGATTTGCTGGCCCCGGCGCTGGTGGTTGAGGATAGCGGTGCGCTCATTTAGTGTCCGGCCGCGGCCCGCGCGCGGCGCGGGGTCCGGGCCCCTGTGGAATGTAGGATGCATACGGCTCTAACAGTTAAGAACAGCCCCACGGCCGCACCGCTGCTGCGCCTGGCTGAACGGTGGCGCCCGGCCGGGGTTTACCTGGCCTTGCTGGAGCCCGGCGGCGCGGTGCAATGGATTGATCCACAGATGCCGCGGGCCATGAATCTGTGCCTTACCGGCGATCGAACACTGGCGGACTACGTGGGCCGGCGCGGCCACCCGGCCGCCGGCGCGCCCCACGCGGTGCTGCCGGTGGTGCCGGGAGTCCAGGTTCATGTACTGCCGGTCCAGCGGCGGCGCAAGATCCATGGCTGGATCGTGGCGGTGATGCGTACGGATATGGTGCGGGCCTCGGAAGAGCTCCAGCGGCTGGCCGGCCGGGCCCAACTGGACACCTGGGCGGTGGCCCAGCAGATGGTGCGGGTGCCGCAGGTGCCGGAGGCTTCGGCGGCGGCCCTGGCCGGCCTGGTCGGCCAGATGTATGACGATCTGGCGCTGGCGGGCACTGCGACGCAGGAACTCTCCGGCGTGACCGAGCAACTCACGGCGGTGTACGAAGAAATCAGCCTGTTTTACAAGATCTCCAGCGGCATGCGTTTTTCCCAGAAGCCCGATGCGTTTCTGGAAAACGTTTGCCGCGAAGTGCAGGAAATCGGCAGCTTCGGGGCCGTGGGCGTGGCCCTGGCCCGCCAGGAGGAGGATGCCGCCGAGCCGGTCATTGACGAAATGGCCGTGCTGGTGGGCAGTTGCCCGGCGCCGCGCCACGAAATCATGGCGGCGCTGCATGGTCCGATTGCCGCCGCCTTGCTGGCCGGCGAAACGCAGATCCACAATGACCGGCGCGATCTGCCCCCGGGCGCCACCTTTGCCCGGCGGCTGGCCTGCGTGCCGTTGATCCGCGACAAACGCATCCTCGGGGCGCTGCTGGCCCTGGACAAGCAGTCCGATGCGGAGTTGAACTCCGCCGACCTTAAATTGCTCAGCAACGTGGGCAACCAGTGCAGCATCTTCCTGGAAAATGCCTCTCTCTATCAGGACATGCAGGGCCTGCTCATGGGCGTGCTCCACGCCCTGACGCGCAGTATTGACGCCAAGGACGCCTACACCCGCGGCCATTCGCAACGCGTGGCGGAACTCTCCCGCACGCTCGCCCGGCGGGCCGGCCTGTCCGACGAGCAGTGCGAACGCGTGTACCTCTCGGGCCTGCTGCACGATGTGGGCAAGATCGGCGTGCCCGAGACCGTGCTGACCAAACCCGGGCGCCTGACGGATGCGGAGTTTGAAGCGATCAAGAAACACCCGACCATCGGGGCGCAGATCCTGGGGAACATCAAGCAACTCCAGGACATCCTGCCTGGGGTGCTCTATCACCACGAGCGCTGGGATGGCCGGGGCTACCCGTACAACCTGGCGGGCGAAGATATCCCGCTGATGGGGCGGATCATCTGCGTGGCCGATTCCTTCGACGCCATGAGTTCCACGCGTACCTATCGCCCGGCGCTGCCGCTGGAAACGGTGCTCAATGAAATCCGCCGCTGTGCCGGCGCGCAATTCGACCCGAACCTGGCACGGCTGTTCGTGGCCCTGGATTTCTCGCCCTATCGTCGCGCCATTGAAGAGCACGTGCCGATCATCCCGATGGTGGAGATTGCCATCTGAGCGGGGGTGGGGTGGTGGGGGATGGGAAATCGTAAAGCGGCGACGGTGCGCCGTATTGCCGCGTCCGGTATCCCCCGATTTAGCATTTACGATTTACGCACCTTCCATCTTCCAACTTCGGCCTCCCATCGTTAAACTTTTGCCCTGGCAAGAAAGCGCCGGCACAAGGGAGACACACGATGGGTAAAAGGACCTTCCCGCTCTCGAAGGTGTATGGCTTGCTGGAACCGGGGCCGGTGCTCCTGGTCACGACCGCCCGCCGCGGACGCCCCAACATCATGGCCATGTCGTGGCATACCATGATGGAGTTTACTCCGCCGCTGGTGGGGTGCGTCATGAGCAATCGCAACTATTCCTTCGGCCTGCTCAAGGCCAGCCGGGAATGTGTCCTGAACATTCCGCCGGTCGAGATCGCGGAAAAGGTGGTGGGGTGCGGCAATACGTCGGGCGCGACGGTCGACAAGTTCGCGCGGTTTGGACTCACCCCCCGGCCGGCAGCGCAAGTTGGTGCCCCGCTGATCGCGGAGTGCTTTGCCAACCTGGAGTGCCGCGTGGCCGACACCCGGTTGGTGGCCAGCTACTGCTTTTTTGTGCTGGAAGTGGTCCAAGCCTGGATCGACCCGGCAGTAAAGAACCCGCGGACAATTCATCATCGCGGGCACGGCACGTTCATGGTGGCTGGTGAAGAAATCAAACTCAAATCAAAGATGAAATAACGCCCCGCAATTCTGGCAATCCTATAGCCGTCGCCGTAGCGGCGACGTTGGTGTCAACCCGTGCAGTGCACGACCTACACGGCTTTAAAATCAATAAAGCCCCGTTCCACATCCGTATGGACCAACTGGACGCGCAGTCGCTGGCCAATGGTCCGGCCTTCATAACCACTGGCCAGTTTGCCTTCGATGGGCGGTTGCACAAGCCGGACCCAGGTGCCTTTGGCCGCAGCGCCGGTGACGATGGCGTCGAACTGGTGGCCGATGCGGGATTGCAGCAACAGGGCGCCGGCGGATTTGACCACTTGTCGTTCCACTTTCTTCGCGGCGTCCTCCGCGGCGGTGCAGTGGAGCGCCAGTGCCGCCAGGTCGTCGTTTTCATAGGGCGTCGGGCCGCCGGCCAGCGCCGCCTTGAGCAGCCGCTGGGTAATCACATCCGGGTAGCGGCGGTTGGGGGCGGTCGAATGGGCATAGTCCTTGACCGCCAGGCCAAAGTGCCCGGCGCTCTGGCCGCCCGGCAGTTCCACGACGTATTCGCCGGAGCCCAGGAGTTTAATGACGCTCAGCGACAGATCGGCAAACCGCAGTGGATCGGCCGCCCGGGCGTGGAGCAGGAATTGGTCGAGGGCTGGGGCATCCGGTTCCCGCGGCAGGGTGGTGCCGCGGGCGGCGGCCAGGGCGACAATCTGGTCCCAATGCTGGGGTACCCGGACCACGCGGCGGACGGCCGCAAATCCGTGGGCCGCCAGGTAGCGTGCCGCCACGCCATTGGCGGCAATCATGAAGTCGGCGATAAGGTCCTTGGCGCGGTTGGATTGCTCGGCCTGGAGGTCCTGGAGCACCGCGCCGGCGAAGATCGGGCGGGCCTCGATGGTTTCCAGGTCCAGCGCCCCGTGCTGGTGGCGGAGCGCTTTTAACTGTTGGGCGGCGCGGTCCTGCAGGCGCAGGTTGGCATCTAGTCCGGGGACGGCGCTGAGGGCCACGGGCATGGGGCCGGAGCCCTCGAGCCAGGCGGCCACGCTGTTGTAGGCCAGCTTGGCATAATTACGGACGAGGGCGCGATAGACGTCCGAACTTTGCAGCGTGCCATCGGCGGCCAGAACCAGGTCCATGACGATGGCCAGGCGGTCGGCTTGATAGTTGAGCGAGGTCAGATCGGTGGAGAGCTTCTCGGGCAGCATCGGGAAGGTCGCGGCGATGGTATAGACCGAGGTGGTGTTCTGCCGCGCATGTTCGTCCAGGGGGGAGCCCTGGGGGACCAGGGCGTCAACGTCGGCAATGGCCACCAGGATGCGCACCACCCCGTTGGGCAGGTCCTGCGCGACGGTAAGCTGGTCGAGATCGCGTGAGTCATCGTTGTCGATCGAGCACCACAGGAGGTGGCGCAGATCGCGGACAGGGGTATCCGGGGGTGTGGCGGGGGCCAGGATGCCGGCGAGCTGGGCCAGCGCCGGTGGGGGAAAATCGGGCACAAAGCCCCGCTCGACCATCACGCGGCGGGCAATTTGGCCCAGCAGGGCGCGATCGGCTCCGGCATTCGTGGTCGTCATATCCTGCCCTTTCGTGGCTATGTGCAAGGTTTGCCGCCGGTCAGCGGCACGTCACACGGGCTATTACAATCGCCACGGGCCAGTAAATCCAGCCGGTGAGGCGCCGCGGGCGTGGCCATGTTTTGTGACCGCGGGCCATCCGTTGGTAGTACCGCCTTTAGGCGGCGTTGGGATGCGCAACTGGAGATGCCACGCTTGAGCAGCGTTGGCTGACCGCCTAACGGCGGTACTACAAACAGCGGCCCCCAAAGCTGGCCACACCGCCGCCGCCAGCGCATTTGCATTGCCCGCACCCGATGCTATAATCCGTAGTTATACGTAGCCCTTCTGGCCGATAACTTACCATGTCGTTTGGGCTGTTTTTGGGTTTGCAATGCCGTTGCTGCGGCGTGACCACACATGGTTTCACGCGTTGCCTGCGGTACGTTTGATCTGATCCTGACGGAGTTGTTCCGCGCCAAACCAAGTGGAAGAACCGGGTTTTGACAAAGGATTGTTATCATGCGGTTAACCAAGACACGCGAGGCCGTAACCGGAATGTCCAAAGGCAAGCAGCCCTCCCGCATCAATCTGTCCGAGTACGCCCTGTGGCTGCGCAAAGAAAAGGCTATTGCCGAGCGGAAACTTGCGCAGATTAATGTACTGCTCGAAAGTTTGCAGACGCGGTCGTGAGGCGTTGGGCCCGCGTATGGCCAATGGGACCAAGGCTAAAATAATAATGGCCGGTCAGGAAATTCATCGTGGCGGACCGTTCCCCTTCGTTTCCTTAAGTGCAAAGAGCTGGTGCGTCCAGCGGAGTCAACGCGATGCCCTTACGCTCCAATGAAGTGACAAACATACGCCTTCCCGTCTTCCGTGCCATTGCTCTGCCGCTGCTGCTGATGGCCGGCATGAGTGGATTCTTTGTCTGGCAGGTCCACGTTCTCCAGTCCGCGGTGAACATTGAAGACAGCGCCGACCGCATCATGCAGGAAGCCCATCAGAGCTTGGATCTGATCATTGGCCGTGCCGCCGGATTCCATGGCTATTTATTGACCCATGACAAGACGTTTCTGGTGCCCAACAACGACAACGAGGGGGCGGTGGAACGCTCCCTGGCCCGGGCCCAGGCGTTGGTGCCGGATAACTCCGAGCAGCGGCAGCGGTTGCAGGATATCCAGGCGGCTTACGAAATCTGGACTACCTATACCCATGACCAACTGGCCAAAGGAACCAGTTCCTTGCCCGGGGAAGAGCTGAAGCGAAAACTACAGATGGATACGATCCGCAGCAAGGTTGCCACCTTCCTCCAGACCGAAGAACAACTGCGCCGCATCCGCAACCAGGAAACGGCACGCACGGCACGGCAGATTATGACCAGGACGGTCAGTCTAAGCGCGGGGGCTGCGCTGCTGATGGCCATTTTCAGCCTGCAACAGATGGCCGGGCTGGCGAAATTGTATCGCGGCATTTTTACCAGTGTGCAAGACAACGAGGCCCGGCAGCAACTGGCCCTCAAGGCGGCGCTGATGGGCTCCTGGGATCGCGATATTAACAGCGGGCGCGAATACTGGTCGGCCGAGCAGGAAAGTCTTTTCGGACTCCAACCCGGCGAGTTTCCCGGAACCCACCGGGCTTTTTTGGACTTGATAGTGCCGGAAGATCGGCATATCGTGGAGACGGCGTTCAAGGATGCCGTCAACCGCAAGCTTCCGTATCGCTGCGAATATCGCATATCCTTGCAGACCGGTGGCCTCCGCCGGTTCACCGAACGCGGTGAAGTTATGCGCGACCAAACCGGCCGGCCGACCCGCATGGTGGGTATTTCCATGGTGATGCTCGAACCGGAGATGGCCGGCCACGCGGCGTGAGGATTTAAGGAAATTCATGTCACTCATCCGGCTCAAGAACATCACCAAGAAATTCGACGATCCGGTACGCTTGGTCCTTAAAGAGGTTTTCTTCCGCGTGGCCGCCGGCGAGCGCATCGGGTTGATCGGCAAAAATGGTACCGGCAAGACCACCCTGCTTAAGCTTATCCTGGGACGCGATGAACCGACCGAAGGCACGGTCGAGCTTACCGCCGGCGTAAAAATCGGCTATTTCTCCCAATTCTCCGAGTTGGATTCCGAAGAGTCGGTGCAGCAGGTGCTCGAAGGGGTCTTCGCCGATCTGCACGCCATCGAGGCGGAACTCCAGCAGATCTCCGAGGCCTTTGAAGGCCAACCGCCCACCCCGGAGAAACAGGAAGAACTTCTGGAACGCCAGGCCTACCTCCTGGAGCAGATGGAACACCGCGATGGCTGGACGTACCAGAACCGCATCGATACGGCCCTCTCCCAGCTCTCGTTCGACGAGTCCCGGCGGCATAAGCCGATCCACCAGCTTTCCGGCGGCTGGCGCAACCGCGCCGCCCTGGCCAAAATGCTGCTCGAAGAGCCCGACCTGCTGCTGATGGATGAGCCCACCAACTTCCTGGACCTCGCCGGTACGGCGTGGCTGGAGAGTTGGTTTGCCAAGCACAAGGGTGGCCTGGTGCTGGTGTCCCACGACCGCCATTTCCTCGATCAAACCGTCACCCGCATCGTCGAGATTGAGAACCACCATACCCATGAATACCCGGTCGCCAGTTTTGGCGATTATGTCCGCCAGCGCCAGGCGCGGCTAAAGACCATCGAGAACCAGTTCCAGCACGAAGCCGAGCTGTTGATCTTTGAGGCCGAGGCGATTGCCGATCGCAAGGAGGCCGCGAAGGATCCTTCCGGCCATATCAAACGCAAGCTGGCCAACATCAAGAAATCGATCGAACCCAAGCCCACCGATGCGATTGTCACCAACATCTATCAGAACCTGCGTTGCTCGGAGCGTCTGTGCGCGATCACGGGCCTGACCAAGGCGTATGACGATCATCTGCTCTTTAAGAATGTGTCCTTCGAACTGGCCCGGGAGCAGCGCCTGGTGGTCGTGGGTCCCAACGGCTGTGGCAAATCAACGCTGCTCAAGATCATTACCGAAGATGAAACGGCGGACACCGGCACGGTCGAGTGGCTCGCCGGCAGTCAGTGCATTTCATTCAACCACACGCTCGAACACCTGAACCCCAAGGAAACCGTCAGCCACATCGTCAACGTCACCGGGCTGGCCTATGCCGCCCCGCGCAAGGCGGTGCACAAGTTCCTGGAACTCATGGGCTTTTCGGAGGCGGCGCTCCAGCAGCGTATCGGCACGCTTTCCGGCGGCCAGAAGGCCCGCGTGGCGCTGGCCCGGTGCCTGCTCTCGGGAGCCCAGGTGCTGATCCTGGACGAGCCGACCAACCACCTGGACCTGGGCAGCATCCAGGTGATGGAACGGGCGCTGCTGTATTTCCCAGGCGCCGTGGTGGCCGTCAGTCACGACCGCTTCTTCATCGACAAGGTCGCGACCGACCTGCTGGTTTTTGCGGGCGACGGCCAGACGCGCCAGATCGCCGGCAACTGGACGACGTGGCAGGCGATAAATAAGACATAGAAGACGCGATGGAGAAGGCAGAAGCCAGTAGGCAGAAGGCAGAAGTTCCCAGATTGGCGAATGCGTGTTGCATGGCGTGGGGTTTGGCCCGCGGCTTGCGTGGTGTGGGGCGGCTCAGCTCAGCCAATGTGCTCCTATCCAGAAAGCCTGTTCGGAGGCCATGTTGTAATACTCGCTGCTGAGAATGACCTGTGCCTGGATGGATTGATACGTGTCGGTGCCGGCCATCCAGGTATTAACGTAATTCTGGGCCGCAAAGGGCACGGGATTGGCAATGGTGCGCGTCAGGTCGGCCGGCGTGTTGGCGTAGCGCCGCAGCAGGTGCAGGTAGATGGTGTTGATGAAGTTTTGATAGGCGCCGGGATCCTGGAGGGCGGCGGCGGGCAGCGTTTGCCGGATGTTCTGGGTGGTGGCATTCTGGAGCCAGAGTGCGCGGCCGGAATCGGCCGGGTCGCGCAGCAGGATGCGCCAATAGACCTCATTGATGAAGGTGGTCAGGTTGCCGCCGCAAATCGTATTGAAGAACTCATCGCTGCCCAGCAGTGCCGCTACCAGGCTGGTGTAAGTCTGGCCGCTGTTGAGGGCCGCAATCTCGGTGGCGATTTCGGTGGTCGTCGCGTTGCGATTGAGAACCATATTATAAAAGACATTGATGTTCTGGGTCTGGGCCGCAGCGGAGCCCTGGAGTGCCGCGACAATTACGGCCAGGGCGGTGTTCATCGTTTGGCCGCTGTTGATGCGTCCTTCGATCTGCTGGATCCAGGATGCCACCTGGGCCGCGGTGGCGGGGGTGCCCATCAGGTCCTGATAATAGCCCTGGATAACCGCCGCGGTGGCCTGGTAGTTGGCAAAGTTCCCCCGGCTGGCGAGGATTTGCACGTAAACAAATTCCTCGCGGCCGCCGTTGCGCAGCACCCAGCCGGCGCCGGCCAGCGTGGCGGCGTCGGGCGTCGTCAGGCCGAAGGGCTGGACATTGGCAAAGAAATCGGTGATGCGTTTGTCGGTCTTCTCCGGCGAGAGGAAGAACCCCATGGCGACAACGTCGCGCCGGTTGGCAAAGGTGTTTCCCCCGGCGTTGTTGAGGGCATTCACCCAGCTCTGGACTTCCGAGGCGCCCGGCGCCCGGCTGAGCAGGTTCTGGTACAGCGCGGTGATCCAGGATTCGACGGTGCCGCCGGAATTGGCAAAGAACTCCGGCGAGGCAATGAACGTGGCCTGGGCCGTTGAGTAGGTCATCCCGCTGCCCAGGTGCGTGGAATCCAGCCAGGTGGAGACTTCTGCGGCGGCCGGTGCCCGGCCGAGGTACGTGGTGTACCAGTATTGGATTTGGGCGGTGCGGGCGGCATCGCTGCCGACGATCGATCCCAGGGGATAGACGAGGGTCACGCTTTCGGAAAAATCCAGCAGGTAGTTCTGCGCTTCGATGGCGGTGGGCGGGCGGTTATAAAACGCCTCGAATGCCGCATTGATCAGGTTTTGGCAGAAGATGGGATTGCGTTCCACGGCCAGGTGATTCTCGGTACGGCGGAACTGCCCCCAGTCGGGGGCTTCCGTGGTGGAATTGCCCAGGTCCAGCAGGGTGAGCGTGGTCGGACTGAGGTGTTCGGACAGGGTGCTGGTGCTGCCGGCGCTGATCACGGCCATCTGCCAGCTCGCATCGCCCTTGAAATGGCCGACCGCCGGCGAGTTGAAGAACAACTGGCTGTTGAAGGTCTGGCTGTAAACCACGCTGCCGGTCTTTCCGTTGAGCACATACAGGTAGGGGCCTTCGGTAATAATCACATCCTGCTGGCCGCTGCCGCTAAAGTCGGCAATGATGGGCGAGGAGTAGTCGGCTCCCGGCCCCACGGCGTTGGGAAGCTGGAAGGTCCACAGCCGATTGCCATTATTGTCGATGGCGTGTACCACCCCACTGCCATCGACCACGGCCACATCCAGCGCGCCGGTTCCCGTAAGGTCGCCGATCGCCGGCGAGGCAAACACCCGGCCATCGACGGTGGTGGGCTCGGTCTGGTAGCTCCAGAGCGTGGTGCCGTCGGGCGCAATGGCTTTGACATAATTGCCAGGGAACGGCGCCACATCCGGCTGCGGATAGAAATAGCCGGAGCCGACGACCGTATCGAGTTGGCCGTTGCCGGTCAGGTCCGCCAGGGCCGGTGAGGAGGACACCACTTCATCCGTCTGGTACATCGCTACGCGGCGGCCATTGGCACTGATGGTATTGACGCGCCCGCCGGCCCAGTAAAAGTAGGCGGTCTGGCCGTTGAAGTTGGTATAGGGCGTGGCGGACGAATCGCCGCCGACCACAATGTCCGGCGAGAGCGTGCCGGTCAGATCCCCGACGGCCGGCGCGCTGACCGAAGAATCATCGTTGGCCACCTCCCAGAGCGGCGTGACGGAACGGGTGGTGGCATTGAACTTCAGCGCCGCCAGCGTGCCGTGGAACCCATTGGCAATGATCTCCGGAACGCCGTCGCCATCGAGATCGGCGGCCGTCAGGGAGGCATAGATATCGATGCCGTCCACGCCGGGCGTATACACGCCATCCTGCGGCACCAGGTGGAATGGGGTGATTAGCGCCGCGCCCGTGACGGCGTTAAATCCAAATACATAGCCGTTGTCATTGCCAAACCAGACGGTTTGTCCGATGCCCGGCATATTCACCACCAGCGGGGTGTTATGAATCGGGGCCGCAATGGAGTTGCCGTTGGTATCCTTGAACCCCGTGGTGTCGTAGGTGGCCATCAGTTGAAACGTGGTACTGGCGTTGTAGGCGTAGGCGCGCACGATGGAATCGCCGCAGACCGCAATGATATCCTGCTGGCCGCTGCCCGTGAGGTCCGCCATGGCGGGCGAAGCATCAAAGTTGCCGTTGACCGTGAAGTAGTTGTTCAGATTCGCCCCGGGCAGCGTCAGCGTGCCCATGACCGTGGCGGTCAAGAGAGTGCGGTTTTCCAAGGCCTCCAACCGAACGCTACGATGATTACGGATCTTTCGTGCCATAACTCACCTCTTAGAGGAAACTCACGGGGCGCATCACCGACGCACCACGACTTTCGGCAGCGCCACCATCCATGCTAGCAATGCATGTTGCGCCGCGGCAATAATTTTCTGACAAAATGGCCCCCGCCAATAGGCTATGTTACACTTCTGCCCATACGCCAACGCATTTTTCAGGAGCGTGTGATGTCCAACGCCAAACACTGTTGTATCGGCATCGACATTGGTGCCGGCCTGGGGGCCAAGATCGGCCTGTTCGCCCATGCCCATCACCAGCTTGGCGAATGCCTGCTGCACCGCGAAGAGTTCGGTGAAACCTACGACCAGCTCGTCACCAATCTCATCGCGCGCCTCCATCACCTGCTCAAGGAACACGGGTTTCGCATGAAGCAGGTGTCCGCCATCGGCATCGCCTCGCCCGGGCTTTTCCGTTCCGACGGCAGTTACCTGCTGGTGGCCAACCTGCCGCAGCTTACCGGGCACAACCTCAAAGAGCGTTTGGCCCAGGAAACCGGCGTGCCGGTGGCCATCGACAACGATGCCAATGTCGGCGGGTTGGCGGAGTGGTCCGTGCTCAAGATGGGTCTGTTGTACTGGGTTTTTGGTGGCGGCTGGGGTGGCGCCTGGATCGATAAATCCGGCACCGTCAAGTTTCCCGCCGTCGATTGGGACGGCGATGACCGCAAGCTCCACTACACCAACGAACCGGGCTACGCCATTCCACTCAGCCGCCTGATGCTCAAGACGCTGTTCTATCAATACGGCACGTCCTTCGAGCGCTTCGAACAGATCGCCGTCGAGGACATGAAGCTGCCCGGCGGCCGGTTGACCGGCCCCGGCGGCGATCCGGATTCGATCCGCGCGGAAGTGATTCTTTCGGGTCCGGGGCGCTGCCGCCTGTTCCGGGCGGTTGTCGGCAATGACGATTTTTACCATCGCTTCCTGGATATCCACGAGACGCGGCAGATGATGGACCCCTCGATTGCCGGGGCGCACATCAGCAAGCTCAGCACCATGCGCGTCGAATCGGCCATTACCACCGACCGCCTGTTCGGCCATTGCCTGGCCCATGCCACCTTGATCATGTTCAAGCAGATGCGCCAGGCGCCCGGCGGGGTGGCCGAAGCGCTGCCGATTTGCCTGGGCGGCAAACCCTCTTACGCCCTGCCCTATTTCGGCCCGACCGCCCAGCGCCAGTTCGGTTCCATGGGCATTCTGAGTTACATGCGCCCGTCCGTCATCGACGAACGCGGCCTTAACGCCAACCTGCTGGGCGCCGCCGTGCTGGCCGAAAAGACGGCGGCCCCAAGCTGACGGGCAACCGCCTCACTCCAGCCGCGGCGTGGCGATCTGGCCTTGCAGTTGGGCTTCGCCGCCTTCTTTTTCGTAGACGCCATAGGCCATCGAGCAGCAGTCGAGCCAGAGGGCCAGGCGGTGATAGTCTTCGCTGGAAAGCGCCACGCCGTAGTGGCCCTTATCCAGGATGCCCAGGAGCCTGGCAGCGTGGGCGCCGAACTGGCCGGGGATGGTGTGGTAGTTGTCGCCATAGGCGGTAAAGCCGTAGCGCACCAGGGTGTTGTAGGAGGCGAAGAACTTGCCGGCGATCGGTTCGCGGGCGAGGTTGGGCGCCTTTTTGGTCACGTGGCACCCGACACAATTCTGGTCGAGCACGGGCTGCACCAGGCGCGCATAGCTGAACGGGTGGGATCCATCCACGTCGGGGGTGGGAATCGATGGGGCACGGCGCAGAGCCAGGGCCATGGCGGGGGAGATCTTGGGCGCCTCGGTCTTGTGCTCGTGGCAGCCGGCGCACACCAGGGTTTCTCCGGCGCGCAAGCTGGTGGCCGAGCGCATGGACGTCACCGCCATGCCGCGCTCATCCAGGGCCTGGAAAAACAATTCGCGATAGGCCGGCACCGTAAAGTGCGCGCTGCCGTCGGCCTCCACCGGCACGGTGCCCAGTACCGCGCGGCAGGGAACGATCGAGTCCCCGGCCTCGGCAATGCGCCGGCCGGTTTCGTGGGGGCGCAGGCCGCCACTGGGCACGGCACATGGGAGCAACTGCATGATCCGCAGCGCCTGGATCTTCGTGCCAGCCGGCCAGCCCGCCGCACTGTCGTACACGTTGACCACCGCCATGGTCGCGGTGCCCTGGTCTCCAATGGTCGCGGGTGCGCCGGCCACCGCCGGGGCGGGGGCGGGGAGCGTCGTGGGGCGCAGGGGAATCGGATTCATGCAGCCGATGTCCGGATCGCGGTACAGCAGTTCCTTGTTGCCGAAGGCATCCACCAGGTAGAGGCCATAGTCGTCGCCGTGGCGCCGCACCGCCGCGCCGGTGGCGGCGGCATCGTAGACGCACAGGTGATATTTTTCGCTCAGCGGCCAGGGGGTGCTGTAGACCTGCTGCCCGCCCTGGCTCTCGGGAAAGCCCACTTCGGGCGTCAAACGCCGCACCGGCCCCATGCCGTCATCATCCGGGACCTGCGGGTCGATGATGATCAGCGAGCCGTAGGCCTGGCCGTGGTGGGGCGCTGCGACCGCGACGTACTTTGGCGAGTTGGGAATGGCTCGCACGTACAATTCCATGTCGGGCCGGCCCTGGCGCGGGGCGTAGTTGCCGTGCAGCGGGCGCGGGTTGCGGCCATCGAGCGTGAGCGTCCAGGGCATGTGGGCGATGCAGCCATGGCGGTCGACATAATCCCAGCGGGTCCAGACCAGGCCGCCATCATGGCTGACGCTGGGGTTCCACTCGTTGCTGTCGTGGAAGCTCAGGCAGTTGATGCCGGTGCCATCGGCGTTCATGTCATAGAGGGTGTAGAGCGGGCAGGCCCGGCCGCAGCGCAGGTAGCCGCCGCGGCGCTCGCTGATGAACGCCACCCGGCCGTTGGGGAGCCAGCAGGGGTCGAAATCGTTCCAGGAACCGTCGGTCAACTGCTGGAGGCCGCTGCCATCGACATTGACCTTAAAGAGGTGAAAGCAACGTTGCGGGTCCCAGTGGCCGCGGGTCGGGTCTTCGTGCATGAACTGTTCGGCAGCGCCCTTGCGTTCGACATAGGCAAAGGCGATCTGTCGGGCGTCCGGGGAGAGCGCCGGCGCCAGGAACGAGCCGCCCTCGACATCCGTGCCGCGGAGCCGCTGTTGGCCGTCGTATTGGATGCTTGGGAGGGGCACGCTTTGGGCCTTGAGGGTTGCGCCGCGCAGGCGGCCGGTCTCGCAGTTGCTCTGGGCCAGCAGGTCGCGGACTTTCGGGTTGGCACCAAAGGCGTCTTCGAGCACATACAGGCCGCCGCCGGGATTCTGGCACAGGCCGTAGAACTGGTCGCACATGTGCTGATAGATCGCCCGGTGCCGCTTGATAAAGACGATGCGGTCGAAATCCAGCAGCGGGTTGGCCAGGGCAATGCGGCGGCGCAGGGCGCAGGCGGCGTCAAAGAGTTTCCGGCGCGCGGGGGCATCGGTAACCGGCGTGTCGCGCACCGCCTGCTGCAACTGCGCCAGCGCGGCAGGCAAGGCGGCCAACTTGGCTGGGGCGGCGGTGGTTTGCAGGTCTGCCAGCAGCGCGGCGGTGCGGCGCACAACCACATCCGCCGGGTCGCGGTCCTCCGGCCAAATCAGCGCGGCCCGCTCGAATACCTGGCTGGCGACTTCCGCCGCTGTCGAGCCGGCGGCCGGCACGTACTTTTCGCCGTTCCAGGACCGCGGTGCGGCCGGCTGGTTCTGGCCGGCATGCCGGCGGATATCCAAGGCCAGGGTGGCAAACTGCTCGTCGAGTTCCTGCGCCTGCATGGCGGCGGCCGGAACGGGCGGCAGCACCGTGGCCGGGGGGTTGGCACGCACCGGGCCAATACCTGCCAGCAGCAGGGCGACCAGGGCCAAGGGGCCAAATAATTTCACCATGTGCATGCTCCTGCGCCACCATCCATCGGGTTCTTCGTCCTGGCAAAGCGGGCCATCGTGCACGACGCGTTCGGGCAGCCGCCGGGCCGGCGCCGTTAATCCCGAGGATGCCACGATTCCACGCTCACCATCAGAACAACGACGGCGCCGGGCCGGTTATTCCCCCAAACACACTGGGATTGCCGGCCCAGGTGGACGTGCCGGCCTGCCGTTCCGAAAATACCCTTTATAGCCGCCGCCGTAGCGGCGAGGTTGCGGCCCAAGGCGCGTGGCTGTACTGAAAATACCCGTTTAGTCTACGCCGCCTCATCCGCTCGACCGTCATCGTCCCCCTCCCGCGCGGGACGGCCGACGCTTCGTAGCGTGTGATCAAGGTCCAGGGCGGACGCGGTTTCCTGCGTCCATGCCGCGTCGCCGTAGGGACGGTTGCGGGTGACACTCAGACGCACTTGCGCCAGTTCCTTCTTGGTCCAAGGCGTGTTGACCATCTGCCGCCAATCCCGCGGGCGATCCAGCGGCCAATCGGTCAGCAGACGGCGCATTTCCGCCGCACCTTCGCGGCGGACCCACAGGCTACCGCCGCGCCAGTCTTCAGCGCGTTGGACCACGCCGGCGGTCAGGGCGTTGCGCTCCACATAACGCCACTGGTAGGAAAATCGATTTGTGTGAATGTTTGGCCGAAACGGGAAGGCGCAGCCGGGGGGCGGGGGGTTTTCAGATTCGTTGCCCTGAGTCCGGCCACGGGACGCGTGGGGGCTAATGGTGCCGGTGTATCCTTACTTTGCATAAATTGCCGTTAGACTTGCCGCGGCCTGTCGGTTCCGGAGATGGGCGTTTGGCCATGGGGGCGATCTTCAACGGTGACGCAGTTGGACTTCCATCTGGTTTAAACCGGCGTGCAGGACCATGGGGATGATCAGGCCATCGTGGGCCAGGATCTTTGTTCCGGGCGGCGCGTCATCGGGCAATTCCCAACCGGCGTAGTCGCCCCACAACATGACGCCATAAGGCAGACGCGAACCGACGTAGTCGGGCAAGGTTTCCACGTTCGCCGTGACGGTCACGCGTAAATGATGGTCGTCGCCCGCGGTATGCACGTCGGCTTTCGGAATGTATTTGTCGGTGTCGAACAAGCTGGACAATTCCGGGAGAATGCCCCGCATATATTTGGCCGGATCATTCAAATAGGGCGTGATGCGGATCGGCACCGGATGGCCTTCGTCGAAAACCAGCAGCCCGTTGCGGTCAAAGTAAGTCAGGTTCCGCCCGCGTTCGTAAAAGGTCTTTCCGTCGGGGCTGAAGTATTCGAATGCGTGCCCAGCACGGTTGGATGCGAAGTAACCGTTGAATTTGGCCAGCGGTTTTTCGCCACTGAACCGCGTGGTCACCATCTTGAAATCGGGAGATTTCCGGATGATCGGCAGCACACTGATGTTGTCGAAAACGTTGTAAGTGGGCGGCGTCACGGATGGATACGCCTGCTTGTAGATCCGCACCGCCTGCGAGACGTTCACGACGGTGAGGCGCCGTTCCTTGAGCAGTTTGAAGAGATTTTCCAGAATAGCCGCGCCTTGTTGGCGTTTCCGGATGTGATACGGGTCGGCGTTCTTGAAATCGAATTCCCCGGTCTCCTGCTGCACCACCAGCGGGACGATCTTGTTGTAGCGGGTCTGTTTCTGGTATTGCTCCAACTCGGCTTTCCAAAAACTATCGTCGTCCGGCGCAGAAACGTGAATATCCGCCGAATCGTCGGGATCGAATGTGAATGTGGACTGCTGCGCCGTGCGGAAGACCAGGTTCAGATCATTGGAAAGCCAGGGGACACTGATCAAGCCGTCATCTTTTTGATTGGGCACGCGAAAGCACGCGGGCAGCGCGTAATAAAACCCGGGTGGACAGCCACGATCGGTGATGCCGTCGGTATACGACTGCTCGTAACAGCGGCCCCAGACCGACTGGACGCCTTCGCGCCGATAGAATTCGCTGACCTCCAGACCGTACCGCAGGTCGCCGGCCGCGGTGATCGGTTGCCAGTCGACCAGTTCGCGCAGGCGCTGGAGTTCCCGGGGCTTGGCCCCCAGACCCGTGCCATCGCCCAGCCATCCCACTTCATCGCCAAACTGATCATGCCAGTTCTTCAACTGCGCTCTGCAGGCGGCAACGGTGAAGGGCTTCATGTAATACGTCACGGGAAAGCCATACTTGTGCGCCAAGGCGGCCAGCCCCGCGGGGCCTTCCACGTCAGCCGGTTGGCCGTTGTCATACTCGCATTTGGAGGCGATACAGACGATCAGCCGTCCGTTAGCGCCGCTGGAGTCCGGGCGGCTGGTCGTGCTGTCGGCCCCGACCTTGGATGTTCCAACCGCCAGGCCCAGTAATGCCAAGATAATCCGTACCGTCGGTTTCTTCATGGATTTGTGCTCCTGCGTCCAGTGCGCAAAGTGGGTCAATTATTGTTTGCTCCAGCGTGTAAAAGCCTGGCGCAACACCAGCGCCGCGGGCTTGAGTGAACCGTCGCCCCGGACCAGCCCGAAGTGGGATTCGTTGGGGTTCTTGATGGGGTAATCGTACAGGCACCAGGCCAATACGCCGGCGGCCTGACCTTGCGCGGCGCCGGCAAGCACGACTTCGTAGAGTCTGGCCTGCTCCGCTTCGGTGCCGGGGGCGGCGCCCATCTTGGGGCGCAGTTCCGGGGCCACGCCGTGTTCCGAATCGCGTGCGGTGCTCATGCCGAACTCCCCGACCAGCAAGGGGCGCGCACCGCCGACCTTGCGCTGATTGCCGAATGTGACCAGCAGACGCCGGGCACCTTCGGCCAACAGGGTTTGCTTTGGGGCATACTCGTGGTACTGCATGACATCCGGCAGGCCGACTTCGGCCAGCCGATCCACGCGCCACGTCAGGCCGACCGTGGTGGGATGATTCGGATCCAAGCCTTTAATGAACGGCAGCGCCGCATGGAGATAGGCCCGCGTCGCCGCGGTCCATTTGGCATCGTCTTCCGGCTCGTTCATCAGGTCCCACAGCAGCACCCGCCCGTCGCTGCGGTGCACCCCGACGACATCGGTCAGGGCCCGTTGCCAGCGGGCCGCGGCATCAGGGGCCGCCAGCCATTCGGGACTGAACTCAAAGCAGACGATCACGCGGATGCCGTGGCGCCAAGCCGCGGCCAGCAGTTGTTCGATCTTCGCACGATAGGCCGGCGTGAGCGTCCCATCGGGGTTGACCAGCCCCGCCCGCTCCAGGTTCGCCCCAAAATGAAGGAATGTGCGGATGGTGTTGCAACCCAGTGACGCGGCCAGCGCCATGTCTTTTTCCCAAACCTCCGGCGGGGTTTGGGTCCACATGCCGCCCCAGGGCGTTTGGCGCGGCATGTAGTTCACACCCCGCACCGACAAGGGTGTGATCTGGCGAATCAGCTCGACCCTGGATCCGGTACAGGCCGCCAACGCCATCAACAGCAGCAACGCAAGACCAATGCCAATTCGGTTCGCCATTTTCATTCTCGCTTTCCTCAACATTATTGATCAACACGCGTCGGCGGGGTGACCACGGCGCGATGTTCAGAGCATTCCGGGGCAGGCTGGCGAGCCGTGGTTCCGGCGCCACGATTTTCGGAAACAGCTGCGGCGCCGGCGAAATGCAGCGTGCTCCGCCACACGCCGGCCGACCACCCAAGCAAACTAATAGTCCCGCCGCAGGATTCTATCGATGAACGCGGAAGCCGTCGCGTAGGCCGCCCCGCAGGGCCACGTGTGGGCACCCAGTTCCGCCGTCTCGACATCAACCCCGTTGGCCCGGGCCTTGGCCACCGTGTGGCGCGTCGCTTGCCGCGTGTCCGCCCGATGGTCGGCGTAGAGAAAGAACGGGGCAATGTTTTTTGCCGGTTCATTGTCCCACGGCATCAACTTGTCACTGGCCAGTTCCGCATTGGCAATCCCGGCACCCAGAATCGCACAGGCAATCTCTGGGGACAGGTGGGAAAAGGGCGACGGAATTGTTATCTCCTCCACCGGCAGGCTGATTCTTTTCCAGTCGGCCTTGGCATGTTGAAAAGGCGTTGTGCCGCGGAGCTTGTTGACCAGCATGCCGGGGACTTCACTGCCTTTGCTGTGTCCGAAACAGCAGATCCGCTGCGTGTCGAGATGATATTTGGCCGCGTTCCCTTTCAGGTGGCGGATGAAGTTGACCGCGAACTGGTCGCCATAATAATCGTAACCCTTGTGGTAGCCGCCGACCGGATCGTTAAAGTACTGCTGGTGAACAATGGCGAGATTCTTAAACGCAAACGCCA
>Ga0316217_10000936_pt1 | contig 39583 bp, 36 predicted proteins | sample 1anoAmetaG_FD_203633 | JGI IMG/M metagenome (GOLD analysis project Ga0316217, IMG submission 203633) | Freshwater microbial communities from Trout Bog Lake, Wisconsin, USA - 1anoA | ecosystem: Environmental > Aquatic > Freshwater > Lake > Hypolimnion/Profundal zone | place: USA: Wisconsin...
TTATGGGCCAGGGTGATGCCGCCAAAGCCCGGGCTGCCGTCGCCAAGGCCTGAAGCGATGTCCTCAGCCAGTTGCTGGCGTGGGTAGAGCGCCAGTCGCACGCCGCCGGTTCTGAATATCGCCCATTTGGCGTCATCGGCGGCGGTGGTTGGAAACCCCAGTCCATCGCGGTAGAAGCCGATGGAGCGGCGCATGTCGGAGACGCCTAGGGTGATGATACTGACGCGCGGCTCGAATAGAGGTCTTTCATGTCGCATGTGACGCTTCCTGGCGCAATCGCATGGTCACGCCGCAAAACCGCCATAGGCGGCGAAATTCGTCGTGGGTGAGAGGGCGAGCCCCGTCCAGCGGGTCACCGATAATTACCTGGCGATCAGTGACCTTCAGGATCGTGATGTAATGATCGACCATCAAGCCGAATTTTATGACGGCGACGGTGGGGACGTCGCGGGGCAATTCCTCGATGGAACTGAAGTAGCGGTATTTGCAGATCAGGCCTTGGGCTGCGTAGTGCTGGCCAAGAGCGGCAGCCATGACGCCGGGCTGTGTGCCACCGGCGCGAGAGGTGTGCATCAGGATGGCCAGTTCGCCTTCTTCGCCAGCCAGGCCAAGTCTCCGCAAGGCGGTCACGGCGGCGGCCGGGCCGCACGTGTAGTCAGTTTGTTGGAGACAAATACCCTGGTTGTCCAGGCGGGTCTTAAGCCCCTCCAGTTGCGAACGGACCAGTGCCGGGTCAAGGAATGGCCACACCGCCGTGACTAGCATGAAGCAGATGGCGAACGCGCCGACCAGGGTGCGCTGACGCAGAGCGCCAAGTCGATCCAGTGGAGTGCAGAGAAGCATGGTGGTGAGGGGGGCCAGCAGGGCAAACTGCCGCCGGCCGGCCACGAGCCATGAAAACGGGGCCACAAATTCCAGCCGGGCATCGCGGCGAGCGGCGCCGATCATCAACACCAGCAGCAGCGGAAGAAAGAACCCGCCGAGCCACCAGCGGGAACGAAGCCGGGAGAAGGTCCAGCCGGCGCCTGCACCCAGCAGGCCTAGGAGCGTCACGGCAAAAGCTTCTATACAGGGATTCATGGTGTCTATTTTGACCCAGTTATCTCAACGCTCTGGCTTCTCTACTGGCGACCTGGCCCACTTGGCCGGCCGGTTGCCCATAAACGCCGCGATTCCTTCGGCGGCTTCGGGCGTGTGTCCAGCAGAAAGGTGGTATTCCAAGGCCAGGTCCAAGTCCACGTCGATTGGCCGCTGGCACATACCTACCAACTCCTGCTTGGAGCGTCTGACGGCGGTGGGGGAGCCACGCGCCGCCGTGAGGGCCAATTCCGCTATCATGGCATCGAACTTGGCCGCCCCGGCGACGTGGTTCAACAGTCCGATGCGCAGGGCTTCGGTGGCGACCACCGGCTGCCCCATAAGTACCAGCTCGCGCAGGATGTGGTCCGACACCTGCCTTCGCAGCAGGCAGGTCACCAGTGCCGCCACCAGCCCGCGATGCACCTCCGGGAAGATGATACGCAGATCATCGGTGGCTACCGCCATGTCGCAGGCGCAAACCAGCCCGGCGCCGCCGCCTATCGCTGTCCCCTGGGCCGCCGCAATGGTGATCAGCGGGCAGTGGCAGATCGTCTTATATAGCGACGCCAGCGCCTTTGCCGACCGTTCCATGCCACCGGCGATCGCCACCTCATGCAGATCCAACCCGGCGCAAAAGACCGGGCCGGCCCCGCGCAGTACCAACACTCTCGCGTTGGCGTCCTGGCCGGCCGCCTCCACCTCCTGGAGTAATTTGTCAATCAGGGCAACGCTCAAGGCGTTACGTTTGGGGCCGCGGTTCATGGTAAGAACCTTCACCCAGGGTCCTTGATGAGTTACCTCAACCAGTTCTGACGATGTTCCTGTTGGCGTCATTGTCATCTCCCTATTTTACATTGACTGTCGATGGCTTGCTCCCTCACCGGAGGGAAAATTATTCCCGGAGTGCCCATCGCGGCGCCGGGACGCCAATAGAGGGGCTCATGACGGTCATCGTGAACCAGCGCGGCAAAGTCTATCAGAAAGACCTGGGCCCACAGATCATTGAACTGGCACGGCAGATGACGGAGTACAATCCGGATAACAGTTGAGCGTCGGTTTAAGGATTGACAGCAGGAGCGAAAAGATAGGACGCATTCAATTGGTGACACCCGGCCTATTGCACAGTGTCAAACAATTAGACCTGTCATGTATTGTCTATGCCTCGGGTACCAGCATCCACCACCCTTTGCCATCTGGTTTCACTTTGCACAGTGGATTGCCCGGTTCGTGATCGAGGACCAGGAGCCAATCATTTTCGGCCACGGCCTGGAGAAACCAGCGGCGGGTGACTGTGCTGGTGTAGGGTTCGACGTCGTAGGCCAGGTTGTAGGCAGCGCCGACGTGAGCGGCGGTGGGGATAAGATCGGCGCCGAAGACCACTCCGCGGCCCCGCTCATCGAGGAAAACTATGGCCTGTTGACCCCAGGTGTGGCCAGGGATGCTGAAGACTTCAATGCCTGGTAGCACCTCTACTTGGCGATGGGCCAGCGCTAGCGATGGCGATTCATCACGCTTGGGATGGTATCCTGGAGCAAACGGCAGAGGGGCATCGACCAGATGCAGGCGATCGCGAAGGGGCAGGAGATTCTCGTGTAAATAGGTGCGGGTCATTACCGACTGGCCGCCGGTGGCGTCTTCCCATTCGCGTCTTTGCACGATCACCTTGGCGTTTGGGAAGGTGATCTTCACGCCTTCGCCTCCGTTACCTGGCGGCCAATTGGCCGTCTCGCCGGGTCTCAACCGCCGGGTCAAGCCGCCGACATGATCGAAATGCAGGTGACTGACGAAGACATGCTCGATTTGTTCACAGGCGCAGCCGGTTTTGGTTACCGCCTGGCCGACCGTATCGCCGGTGAGGCCGAAGATGGCGCGGTTCTTTTCGTCGAATTTGTCGCCGCTGCCGGATTCGATGAGAATGCGCCCAGCATTTTCCTGTCCGACGGCTTTCAGCAGCAGGCAGTTATGGGCCAGGGTGATTCGGCCCTGGTTATCGCAGGGGACGGTGCGGTTCCAAACTACGCGCGGCACCACGCCGAACATGCCCCCGCCATCCAGCAGCAGAGAGCCAGCACGCAGCAAAGACCAGCGGTAGTGGGTGGTAGTATCGTTCATGTTCTCAGGTCCTTGGCGCCGGCCAGTAGTTCCTGCGGATTCTGCAGTAGTTGGATAATCGCTTCCAGGGCTGCCGAGGCCGTGGCCCCATCGACCACGCGGTGGTCGGCGGCGAGGCTCAGGGGCAGCAGTTTGCCGACGCCGAGCATTCCGTCGCGGACGATAACACCGTCGCGGGCGCGTCCAATGGCCAGTATGGCCACTTCTGGATAGTTGATTATGGGGGTGGCGAAGCGGCCGGCAACAGCGCCGAAGTTACTCAAGGTGAAAGTAGATCCGGCCAGGTCTGCGGTCGCCAGCGTTCTGTGCCGCGCCCCATGGGCCAGGCCGGCGATCTTGCGGGCGATCTCCAGCACGCCTAGTTGCCGGGCATCGCGCAGCACGGGAACCATCAGGCCGTTGTCGGTATCGGTCGCGATGCCCAGGTGTACCGCCCGGTGTCGCAGGATTTCCTCCTGTTCATCATCTACCGTGGAATTGAGCACGCCAAAGCGAGGTTCGATATCGCCGGCAAGGAGTTGGCAGACCGCCGCGGCTACGAACGGCAGCAGACTGAGTTTCTCATTGGACGCCGCCGCCAGTTTCCGTCGCAGCACCTCCAGGGCCGTCACGTCCGCTTCGTCCATCACCGTGAAGTGGACCGCCTGGTTTATGCTGTGCCGCAGGCGCTGGGCGATGGTCCGCCGTATGCCCCGGAAGGCAGTGCGCACAGGGGAAGAGGCCGATGGTGGGGATGAGGCTGTTTGGCGGGTAGGCGTACTTCCAGGGTTCTCCTCGGCGTGCTTGGACGCCCCCGCGTCTGGGTCTACTTCTTGCCCTCGCCCATCCTCCCCTTTCGCCTGTGCTTGGGTCTCCACGTCTCTGCCGGTTATCCTCCCTCCGATTCCTGTTCCCGTGACCCGGCTCAAATCCACACCCAACTCGCGCGCCAATCGCCGGACGGCTGGCGCTGCCCGCACTTTATCGCCGCCGACACCTTCGGTCGTTCCTCCAAGGCTTCCCACGACCGTTCCGGCGTCGGTGCGTTCTTCTTCCGGTGTTTCTTTCCCGGGGGTCGCCAAACCCGCCGCCTCTTGTTCCGCTCCATCCCGATAGGTTACCAGCGGCGCCCCCGTCTTGATCATGTCTCCGGCCTTGCCATGGAGCACCGCAATGACCCCATCGCGCGGGCTGGGCACTTCCACCAGCGCTTTGGCCGTCTCCATCTTCGCCAAAACATCATTCTCGCGCACTGTCTGCCCGGTCTGCACACACCATTCGAGCAACTCCGCCTCCTCCAGACCTTCTCCCAGGTCAGGCAGGCAGAAATCATTCGGATTGATACCAACATCTCGCGACATAAATCTTCCTCTTCCGTCGAACGGCAACGATTTCCGGATCCGCTGCCTTCCTCACTCCTGCATTCTAGTACGCCACCACCTGCTTTAAGCTCTCCACGATTGTCTCCACGCTTGGCAGATACTCCTGCTCCATCTTGTAGTACGGCATCATGACATCATATCCTGCGACGCGTTGCACCGGGGCCTCCAGGTGCAGGAAGCAGTGTTCCTGGATCAGGCTGGAGATCTCCGCCCCGAACCCGCAGGTCAGTGGCGCCTCATGCACCACCACGGCGCGGCCGGTCTTGGCGACGGATTCGACTATGGTATCCACATCCAGCGGGCTGATGGTCCGCAGGTCGATGAGGTCGGCGCTGGTGTGTTCGGGAAGCTGGTCCAGTGCCTCCAGGCAGCGGAAGACCATGGCGCCCCAGGTGATGATGGTCACGTCGCTGCCTTCGCTGAGCACCTTAGCCCGGCCAATGGGGATGGTGTATTCCTCGCTGGGGACCTCCTCCTTGAAACTGCGATAGAGCCGTTTGGGCTCGAAGAAGATGACCGGGTCCTCATCGCGGATGGCGCTGATGAGCAATCCCTTGGCATCGTAAGGGCGGGAGGGGATGACGATCTTCAGCCCCGGCGTGTGGGCATAAACGGCCTCCGGCGATTCACTGTGGAATTCCGGGGCGTGAATGCCGCCGCCTATAGGCACGCGTATGGTCAGCGGGCAGGTTACGGCGCCACGGCTGCGATTGCGGCAGCGCGCCGCCTGATTGACGATCTGGTCGTAGGCTGCCCCCATGAAACCATCGAACTGAATCTCCGGCACCGGGTGCATGCCGGCCATTGCCAGTCCGATCGACACGCCGATTATGCCTGATTCGGCCAGGGGCGAATCGAACACGCGCTCGGGGCCGAATTTTTCCTGCAAGCCAACCGTCACCCGGAAAACGCCGCCGTTGGCGCCCACGTCCTCGCCCAGGATGATCATGGCGCGGTCCTTCTCCATTTCCTGCATCAGGGCTAGGTTTATGGCCTGGACCAGATCGAGTTTTGCCATGGGGGTTCTCTTTTATCAGTTTGTTGGTTGGGAAGAAGGCACGTTTTCCACCGGCGGCCGCAGGCCGACCTGGCCTGGCTCCTGTCCGATGGAACTTGTCCGCAAAGTATTACGCTGGCGGGCCAGACGCTCGGGTATTTGCGCAAACGTGTAATCAAACATGTCAGTCCGCGGGGCAGCCTTAATGTCCAGTGCCAATTTGCATATCTCATGTACCGTTGCTGTGGCGCTGGCCTGAGCCCTTTGCTCCTCCTGCTCGTTCCATATCCCGATCGATTCCAGGTATTTGCGAGTGCGAATCAGCGGGTCGCGCCCCAGTGCCGCGGCGTATTCATCGGCGGGACGGTAACGCCTGGCATCATCGGCAGTGGTGTGATCGCCCAGTCGATAGGTTACCATCTCGACAAACTGCGGACCGCCGCCTTCGCGGGCGCGTTTGACGGCGTCGCGGTGGGCGACATAGGACGCCAACAGGTCATTGCCATCGACCTGTATGGTCGGCATTCCGTACGCAAGCGCTTTCTGGGCCATGGTTTGCGATCCACTCTGCCTGACAGTGGGAGTGGAGATGGCGTAATTGTTGTTGACGCAGGAAAACACCGCCGGAACCTGCAATACCGAGGCAAAATTCAAGCCTTCGTGAAAATCCCCTTCGCTGGTGGCGCCTTCGCCGAAGAAGCACATGGCGACGCGGTCTTCCTTACGCAACTTGAAGGCCCAGGCGATGCCGGCGGCATGCAGGAGTTGCATTCCGATCGACACGCACGATGGCATGATGCACAGGCCAGGCGGCAGGATATTACCCCGTTCATCGCCCATCCAGCGGAGCAGAATCAGGTGCAGTGGCATGCCATGCTGATATAGGGCCGGAACCTCGCGGTAGTAGGGGATGATGTAATCGTGCCCCTTACGCAGGGCCCTGGCTGCCCCTATGCAGCCGGCCTCGTGGCCGCGGCTGGGGCACCAAGTGCCCAAACGCCCCGAGCGTTGAAGTTTCACCGCTGCCTCATCGTAGAGGCGGCAGACGATCATCTTTTCATAAAGAGATTTGATTTCACCATCGCTCAATGAGTCTTTGGCCAATGCGGCGTCCAGCCGGCCTTCCTCATCGAGGATTTGCAGGAAATCAATGCTGGCCTGATAAACCGTCTTGCGGGGCATTTTTCATCACCTCGTCCGAACACATTCTGTGGCGTCCATCTCCGTCGATTCTATGCAGCCTCAACCGTGTTTGTCTCCGCCGGGGAATTGCGGGATATCCTCCTGGCGATTTTTTTTACCCGTCCCTTTTGCTACCGGCGAGCTTTCAGGAATGACATACCGTTCGTTGGCCAGCGTCGTCCCATAGTCGAATGCCGCCTTGGCGGCCGATTGCATGGAAGCATCATCGTGTTCGAAGACGCGGGTCAAGGCCTGGCGAATTTCCGTCCGGGCCATGTCCATGAAATACGAACCCGCCGCCTTGTCACGCTCCATGGTTATCAACTCTGGACCTTCAGGCTGCTTTTGATCGGCTGCGGCCAGCGTTCGATCCAGTTTGCTTAAAGTGCAAGCCCAGGCATAGAGCCACATGGCGCTTTCGGCGAAGCGTTGCTGCACCGCTTGTCTGGTGACGATTTTTTCGCCGTACTCTTTGCTGGCGAGTTTGAAGGCGTGGCTGTGTTCTTGCACCATGAAGGCCAGCCGGCCGGCGGCCTGTCGCAGCGATGGATGCACACGGGTTATTGAAGGTTTGGCTCTTCGCCAACCCCAAAATAACTCCGCCGCCAGAGGCAACGCGGCCCGCATGACCGCCGGGCGCAGGCTCTGGCGCACGATCCGCGCCAGGTTGGTAACAGCCGATTGCCCGCGGTCCCACCCCAGGGCTTGTTGTATCCCCAGCATCATTTCCGCCAGTTGCTTGCCGCCGTAGGCGAAGATGAACGACTGGATAACCTCGTTGGCCCCCTCGACGATCGTGGTGATCCGCGCATCGCGCATCATCCGTTCGATCTCGTTTTCGGTCATGTATCCTTCGCCGCCCATGATTTGCAAAGCATCGTTGATGCAGCGCCATCCCATTTCCGAACAGAAGACCTTGCATATGGCCGTCTCTACCATGATGTCCTCGTCATGGCGATCCAGCATGCCTGTGGTCATGTACAACATGGCATCCATGGCATAGGTAAGTGCGCTCTGGCGGGCGATCTTGGCCCCAACCATCTCGAATTCTCCAATTGCCCTTCCGAACTGGTAGCGGGTCTGAGCCCATTTAGTGGATTGTTCCAGCCCCCGCACCGCCGCTCCTACCATCCCCGCCGATAGCGTGCAGCGGCCGTAGTTCAGGCACGACAGCGCCACGTTCAGACCTTTGCCTTCCTGGTGTACCAAGTGCCAGCGCGGCACTTTGACGTTGGTAAATCGAATTCGCGCTTGCCACGTTCCGCGGATGCCGCACTTGGAACGGTTCTTCTGAAAGATGTCAATCCCCGCCATGTCCGGCGTACATACTATGGCCGTGACTTTATCCGCGTTCTTGCCGGTCTTGGGGTCGATCACTTTCTGCCGGGTCATAACCGTAAAAAGGCTCGACAAGGCTCCCGAGGTTGACCATTTCTTCTGGCCGTTGAGGATATAATACTGGCCATCCTCGGACACCTCGCACCGGGTGGTCTGTCCTCCGGCGTCGCACCCCACATCCGGCTCCGACAGGCAGAATGCCGAAAGCCAATCCTTGGCCAGGCGCGGCAGCCATTGGCTTTTCTGTTTTTCCGTGCCGAAAAGCATGATGGCCTTGCACCCTATGGACTGATGCGCCGATACCAGAACGGCAGTTGATCCACACACCCGGCCGATGCGTTCCAACACCCGGTTATAGCTGGTGATACCCAGGCCGCCGCCGCCATACTCTGACGGGATGGTCATACCCAGAACGCCCATCGCAAACAGCCGGTCGATAACCCAGGGCGGGATTTCCTGCTTCTGGTCGATCTGTAGCGCCGGATGTTCCTCCACCAAATATTTATCCAACTTGGCGATAAGAGCATCGCATCGCGCCGTTTCCTCGGCACTGACCTGGGGATAAGGCAATACCAGGTCTTGGCGGAAGTTGCCCCAGAACAGGTTCTTGACCAGACCCATGGCCGACGGTTCCGGTCCAAGCAGAACCTCCGCATCAGCGATGAGTTTGCGATCCTTTTCCGATACGCCCTTGAGGCTCTTGAGGTCGGCCATTGGTGGAGTCCTATGTGTATATGTAACCGCGAATAATAGACATCAAAAAATGGCGAATCTACTAGAGGGGGCGGCGGCAGAGGTTAAGGCTTCTGTCACGCTGCACTAACATGACCATCCCCAATAGGTCAATTCTTTGCCTTGGCGCCAACGCCGTGCTATCGTTCCGGGCGTCATTGCGGAGGAACCATGGCCTGCAGGCATCGGAAGCTACTCAGAAAATTATCAGCGACATGGCACGCCCTTATGATGTGCGCCTTGTTCCTTGGCATGTGGGTGGGTCATGTCGAAATGCTTCGCGCGATCGACGTTCCCCCGGCCCCGCAACCCGCTTTCCCGCCGCCGTCACAAGTGCTTACGCTACAGCCTACCTTTGCCGCGATCGGTGAAACTCTCCCACCCCCGGTGTATGCTTGCGCCTGTGGTTGCGGCGTGTTCGACGTCGGCACCAGTTCCATGTTTCCCCAGGGCTCCGGCGGCATGGTCTGGCTGGAATGCGATTATCAGGATCAAAACCGCAATTGGCATGGGAATTCATCGGCTCCCGCCAGCGACAACTCCGACAAGGATATCCGGACCTGCTTCTTCCAGGTGGGTCTTGAATACCTCTTCAATCGCAGTTGGGGCATGGAAGTCGAGGCCCCTTTGGTCAATCGATTCTTCAAGGGTATCGACGACTCCGGGAACCTGGCATCGACTTCGTGGACGGCCTTGGGCGATATTCGCCTAAAAGGTCTCTACAGCGGTTTTTTCGATGACCTGTCGCTGGGGCTGGACCTGGGCCTCAAACTCCCCACTGGCGACTACAACCACCAGGGCGCCGATGCCGATACCCAGATCGGAACCGGCAGCACCGACATCCTGTTCGGCGGGTACTACCGTTTCCACGTTACCGGCGATCATCTGTGGGACGCTTTTGTCCAGGTGGAGTTTGATCTGCCGGTCTGGGCGCGCACCACCTACCGGCCGGGAATCGAAGTTGATGGCGCCACGGGTCTCTATTACACCGGCTTTTCGCTTGACGAGGTAGGCATCGTGCCCATAGGCCAGGTGATTCTCTCCAAACGGACTTCCGACGGCGGCTCCGACGCTGCCCATCCTGTGTGCTCCGGCTTCGACCGCGTTCTCCTGTCGCCGGGGATAGAGCTGAACTACGGTCCCTGGCGGCTCTACGGCGACGTGGAATTTCCCGTCTATCAACACACCATCGGCGATCAACTCACCGCCCCGGCGCTGTTCAAGGTGATCGTGAGCTACAGCTTCTGAGCCGGAGATATGTTTCCAAGTTGCATCATACGGATCCATCCATCCAGCACCCGTCGTGATTTGCTCAGCAACCTAGGCGACACTGGCCTAATAGTCAGGCCCGTCGTAACCATCCAGCACCCGTCGTGATTTGCTCAGCAACCTAGGGCCAGACGGATCGTAGGGTGCCAAGCGATCGTGGAAACGGAGAACGATCCAGGCCATCAGGCGTTGATGCAGATCATCGTTCCAGAACACTGACCCCAGCGTCGCCCAGTATTGCTTATCTGCACGCCGCTGAGATCCAGACTTCGCAGCCAGTGGAGGCCGGCAAGCGGCGAAATGTCGCTTATCGGCGATCCGGAAAGCTTCAGATTCCAAAGCCAAGTTAGGTTGCTCACGACAGAAATGTCGTGAACCTGGGTTTCCGATGCCCGGTACGTACTGCCAGATACTGCGGTGATATGTTTTCAATGTGGCGACTAATCGCCGGCTTGGGTGGCGGGGGCGCCGGGGCGGGGGCGGGGGACCAATTGCAGGTCGCGTTCGTTAAGAGTGTGGGACAGGGCATTGGGGGCGGTTACCTCGGCGATCTGGAGTTGCTGACTCCAGAGTCGGGCCTGCTGGGCTTCGATGTCGTTGTGAAGCTGATTGGCCTGGTGGCTCAGTTCCAGCTTCTGCTGGCGAAGCTGGAGCACGAGCGCGGCCAGCAGCAGGGCGAAGATCATGCAGAGGCAGAGCTTAAGCATGTCGGTGTATAGTCAGGGGCGATCAGGGTCGGAATGCAGACATCAGGACCGCACCGAGGCCACGGGAGCGCTGGGCATGCGCAGTTTCATGTTGGGAACCAGCATGTCTCCGCCGTGGAGAATATCTTTGTTGAGCTCTTTGATGGCGGCCCAGGCATTGGGATCGCCTAGTTGGTCGGAGGCGATGCGCGACAAGTTGTCGCCGGGCTGGACTATGTAGACATGGGCGGGGGCGGGGACCTCAACCACGGGAGTGGGAACCGGAGCGGGCGCTGGGGCCGGGGCGGGCGGCGGGACCAAGGCGGTGGCATCGGTGGCGTGGATGGCGGCGGCGGGCTTGGGCGGGAGGGGGATCTTGTAGGTCTGGCCGACGATGATCTTGTCGGGGGCATCCTTGAGGGAAGGATTGGCATTGATGATGGCATCGCGGTTGGGCTTGGTGTTGGCGCCAAGGAACCTGGTGGCCATCTTGGAAACAGTGTCGCCGACGACGGCTTCGTAGGATTTGACGGCGGGGACGGAAGGCGGACTAACCCGGCCATCGCCGCCGGAGGTGGGATGTGGTGCGATCAGATTTATGGGATGGCCCTCGGCATCGATGAGAGCTTCATCGCCGGTGGCGATGCGAGCGCGGGGATCGCCGGGCGTGACGGGGTGGTCAGCACTGGTGATGAAGGTGGGAGCATCGGCATGCCCGCTAATGATCAGAGGGGCGCCAGAATTGCCAACGCCGATGCGGACGATGGAGTCATTGGGCCGACTGCGGACTTCTTCGCCGGTGGGAACGGGCTGGTCGGGGTGGACGTTGGGGACGTAGGCGACGATGGGGGGATTGCGGGAGGCGGGATTGCCGGTCCCCGCCCGCAGGTCGCGGGTGACTTTAGGCAAGTTGGCCTGGGGCACATCGGTTTCGGTGTTGAGGGCCGGGGACAGGAGCAGGCCGACGATGATGATGAAGGTCAGTCCAACCAGAAGGCCAATTTTAGTTTCGCGTGTCATGGGCGTTAACTCCTCCACAGGGATGCGGGTCTTAAGGGCCGCGAAAATCCCTGCGCACTGTGACTCGAGCCTACAGTCGTTGCGCAGCGCGGAGCTTGGCCGATCGGGATCGAGGGTTGGCGGCAAGCTCCCGGGCCGAGGCCGTGAGGGGCTTGGAGGTCAAAATCGCCAGCTTTCCGGCCTGGCCGGCCATGCGGAACGCCTGCTTTACACGCCGATCTTCCATCGACTGAAAGCTGATTACCGCCAGGGTGCCTGAGGGTTTGAGGAATCCCGTGGCGCTGGCCAGCAGCGCATCCAGGTTTTCCATTTCCCGGTTCACCGCCATACGCAGCGCCAGGAAAGTCCTCGTGGCCGGATCAATCTTATTCGGGGCTCCGCCCCGGGAACCGATGGCGGCGCATACCAGCGCCGCCAATGACTCCGTTGAGTTAATCGGCGAAAACCGGCGTGACTCCACAATCTTTCTGGCGATTCTGCGGGAATAGCGTTCCTGAGCCAGTTCATATAGGACGTTGGCCAAATCCTCCTCAGGAAGGGTATTAACTAAGTCCGCGGCCGAGCGCTCGGTGCGGGGGTCGAGGCGCATGTCCAGGGGCATGTTCTGGCTGAAGGACAGGCCGTAGGCAGGGTCAAAAAGCTGGTTGGTGCTGACGCCCAGGTCGGCCAGGATGCCGTCAACGGCGTTGGCCGGGGGGAGGCCGACGGCGCTCAAGACCTGGGGCAGCTCGGCAAAATTGGCGTGGAAAAGGCGGATCGTGGGCAGACCCGCGGTCTGCGAATTATTATTATTATGTTGTGGGGTTGCCTGGTTGGCAGAAGAGGCGTTGTTAAGGCGGGAGGCGGCGAATTCCAGGTTGCGGGGGTCGACATCCAGACCGATGAGAAGTCCGGTGGGGCCAAGTTGGCGGGCAATGGCCAGGGCGTGTCCCCCTCGGCCGATGGTACAGTCGATGAAGATCTGGCCCGGCTTAGGGGCCAGCAGCTCCAGGACCTCCTGGATAAGAACCGCCTCGTGCCCGCTGGGTGGTAAGTCCATCGCCGTCAGAGTATTGAGAAAATTATTCCCCTTGCAAATTTAGTCAAGGGACACTTATAAGTAGTACGATGTTCGTATGGGCGAACGACGCCCGGGACATCAGTCCAGTGCCAAAGCCAAATGGCTGTGGGCCATTTGGCTTTGGCATAAAGACTGCATGGCTAAAGCCGGGCATCCTTCCCCCTCGCACTTGCGATGCGAGGGCCTCGTCCGTAAGACGGCTTGGCCATACGTGGTTTGACGGGGCCGGATGTCGCCATCATAGCGGCATCCGGCGTCTATCTGACCTGTCCACGGCCTCCGTGCGGCCGGTTTACGCCGGCTTGTGGACCATCCCGCCGCTGCCTTGAGGTCTTGCACACCTGTCAAGAAAGTGCAAGGCCTTTTTTTGTCGAATCACAGGCTTGGGGTCGGCCCCGAGGCGCATCCATGCGCCGGGCAGACTATCAGCCGCCATCGGCGACGTACTTCCATGCACGCAGCGCCGGGGCTTACGGCTGTGACTCGCCGTGCTTCCGTATTTTCAGCTGTGGAGCCACCTTCCCTGATGGGTCTCCCGCCGCCATGCGCCAATCCGTGGCCCGGCGGCTTCCACCTCTTCCGGCGGATGACCTCTTGTCATCCGCTGTATCATCACTTCCCAAATTCCGTCTCACTCAAGACGGGTGTTGGGCCTGGAGTGGCGCGGGTAGCGCGACCAGCGGTTTTTTTGCCTGTTGTACCTGACTTGTGAGTTCCGCTTTACGTTTTTTCAGTTCTTCGCGCTTGACTTTCCATGCCTGCTGATTCCATAATTCCAAGTGGTTGTTGACGCCGATGAGCGTTATGTCTTTCTCGATGGCCAGCGGGGCCAGAACTCTGGTGGGAATGAGCATTCGGAATTGCTTATCCCACTCGATACGGCTGGCATCGGCGAAGGTGGCCCGGTAGTACTCCATGAGTTCCGTGCTCGGTGTCAAGTCAGTGTCGTATTGCGTGGCCAAATGGCTGTAATAAGTTTCGGTATAAAGCCACGGGATTTCGTTATCGCCATTAACTAGGAAGAAAGCGTTGCCGTCGCGTTCTGGATTTATTTGTCCTCGGACATCGGCGGGAATAACTAGCCGATTTTTGTCGTCTATGGTCAAATCGAAAGAGCCGTAAAAGATCGGGTGTCGCACAGGTATTTATTCCACTTCGCTCCACTGACGATCCATTTTCTACCACTATGACCCACTGTGGTCAAGATTTTTGTTTCGGAAATCCATAAGAAATTTTAAGATTTGGTGGGTTGTGGGTCGATAGACGTTTTTTGAGTCAAAAACGGGGGTATTTGTGCTGAAGAGGCTGCAATTCCTGTTTACATGCTGTGGATAAGTCGATTGGATTGTGGATAACTTGTTTATGGTTGCGGTGTGTGGAAGTGGGACGTTGTCCCACCGATGGAGGGGAAAAAGTGAAAGGCGGCAGGCTGTCCAGTCTACCTTCAGTTTTGCACTTTCTGTCCTTTTCTCACGAATGTGACCACCAGCCATGCCAGTAGCGTCAGCGATAGGGAGCCGGCGACGAAATACCATGCGGCCCAGGTGTCAATGCCTTCATTGATGAAGGCCAGGGCGGCGAAGAAGGGGCCGGCGCAGCCCATCTGATTCCAATTCACATGGGCCTTGCCGGCGTTGAATTCAAGGTGGAGATACCACAGCAGCGGGGCGCCCAGCACCAGGCAGCTGGCCAGAGCGACACCGAGGAGTTGGTGGGCGACGCTAACCAGTATGCGGTTGCAAATGGCCAGGCATAGCAGCCAACTGGTTACCAGGGCCGCGAGGGTGACGATGAGCCAGTCCTGCTGTTCGGCGGACAGGTAGGCGGCTAGCACCGTAAAGGGCCAACTCGCCATGACGATGATCCCGGCGAGGGTCTGGCCCCGCAGCAGGTAGGGGAAGAGCAGGGCTGCGGCGAAGATCTGGACGAAGAGCATTTCCATCAGGGCCATGCGCTCGGCGGGAGCTGGAAAGTTTGCCCAGAGCTTTACCTGTGCCGCCGGCAAGGAGAGGGCGGCGAATTGTATGACCAGCCACAACAACAGCGGTTGCAAGAGGGGCTTATCCCCTTGTGCAATCGTCGCTGTTGTAGTTGCCTGGCTGTTCATGGAGTTACGGGTTCGCCAGCGCCGGGGAGTTCGTCGGTGGGAAAGGTGACGCTGTCAAAGCGGATGTCCAGGACGCGGTGGCCGCCGTCGACGCGGTGGTATTTTTCCACAATGGTCTTGAGGGCCTCAAGTTTACGGTCCGCCGGCACCTCAGCGATGCGTTCGGTGACGGGGGCGCCCCAGCGGATCTCGGTTTGATAGCGGGTGATGAGGACCAGTTGGGCATCGTGGGGTCGTTGCCGGCCGCCGAAGTTGGCGGCGTTAACTTTGTAGATTTCCTCGGTGTAGTTCAGGCCGTAGAGCTTGCGAACCAGGGCCAGTGCTGCGGTCAGATCATCGCCGGCCCAGCGCCGGCCGGTTTCCGGAGGGGCATGGGCGATGCCCTCGACGATGCGGATATTCATGGAACCGTTGGCCCCGTACATGACCTTGGGCAGATCGGCGGCGGCATACTGCTCGGGAAGTTTGATGCCATCGCCATCGACAAGCCAGAAATATTCCCCCCAGTGGACCAGGGCGACGGGAGCGCGGTAGTCGCAATCCACTTCAATGGTGTCGCCCGGGGCGTGGTCATAGACCCTGCGGACTTGTCGGACCGAAGAGATCCAGGGATCGTTGCGTAGCATGGCGGCGACATCGGCGAGCATGCGTTGATCCATGGCCGAGTGGGGCGCGGTGGGGCGGATGCTGTCGACGATCTGGCTGGAGAGGAAGTCGCTCATCCATGGCGGGCGATTTTTCAGGACGACGCGCGCGCGGTCGGAGGGGAAGGCCAGGTTTTTTTCCACATAAATGCGCAGGCGCCAGATGCCCACGGCGCCGGCGATCAGGATGAGGATGATGACGCAGGCATTGACGATGACCATCGTCCGGAAGTTATTGACGGCAGGCTTGGTATCTCCTTTACGCGGCGAGGGTTTGGCTTTGACCTTGGGCATACTTGCTATTTCCACGAACGCGTTCGGTGGCCCAGGGCAAACGCTCTCCTGCGCGCAATACGACCGCTAACGGATTATCGGACCAAGGCAGGGGGAAACTTTGATACTCTTGTGTGTCGCGGATGCCACGATGAGATAATGGCCGTAATTGACCCCTCCGGGGTCGAAAACGGTACGATGCAAAGATGGGTTTTGCCGAGTCTACCGCTTGGGTGCCTTGCCCGGCTTCGTGTAGCCGTGCTCGAGCAGGTCCTGGCGGAAGAACGGGAAGTCGTGTTGGCTTTTATCTTTTTTCCAGCGTCCGACAACCTCTTTCTTGACGGGGATCGACACCAGGTCGAAGCCCAGGTATTCGGAGAGTTTTTTGAGGGTCGTGGCCTGATCCAGCACGAAGTCTTCCAGGCGCACGGTGATCCAATGCTTGGGCTTGGGGGTGGCCTTGACGATTTCGGCCTGGTACTTCCAGCTTATGGCCCGCTGCAGGCGCTCGTCGGTGGTGGTGGCCCAGGGGACGCCGAAGTCGCTGAGGTTGTCGGTCAGGTGCTGGCCAAGCACGCAATCGCGCGGATCGCGGATCCAGTGGATATACCAGACATCGGGGAACATGCGGACGATCCAGGGGAAGATCAACGTTGTCTCGGGCAGCTTCCAGCCTTTGTGGATGGCCGGACTCTTGAGCACGCAAGACAGGTAGGATTCCACCAGGCTGGCGAACTCTTTGGGGATGGGCATCTTGTGCAGGCGTGAAAAATCCCACTGCATGCGGCCCAGGTATTTAACGTGGCGGGCCATGACGCGGCAGGCTTCATAGAGATCCTGCGGCGGCAAGAGGTCGCCGGACTTGTTGAGTGTGTTGCCCATGTAGACGCCGCTCTGGCTGAGGGTGTGAGAGATGGCCCGCGTGCCGGAATGGCCCCGTCCGATGACGGCTATGAGTTTGGCGATGTCCTGCTTTTCCTCGCCGGGCTTGTGCTCGCCGCGGTCGGCGTATTTGTTCCTGGCCTGGAGTCGCTGGGCGGCGCCGACATCGCCGATGTGCATCGTCTCATAGGCCTGGCGGCTGGTCTTAAAGGCCCCGACGCCCTTGTGGCCGTGCCAGTCTCCCTGGTGCAGCATGGGATTGCGGATGCCGGTCTCGCGCTGGCGGCGGGCAATGTAATCGTCCATGCGCTTGCGCAGGGCGGCCACCACCTCGGGCCGGCTGGAGGCCAGGTTGTGGTTCTCGTGGGGGTCTTCCAGGAGATTGTAGAGTTCGACCATGGGCTTGAAATGGAAGTCCGGCTCCAGGGCGACGATGAGCTTCCAATGGGGCGTGCGCCAGCCGTGCTTGCGCATCCAGGTGCATTCGGTGATGTAGAATTCCGACTCGAAACTGGGAAGGCCGTTCACTAACTGCATGAGGGAACGGCCGTCGAACTGGGCTCTGGTTTTGATACCGGCCAACTCCATAAGCGTAGGCACCAGATCCTTGTGCTGGTTGTAGCCTTCGACGATGCGGCCGGCGGGCACCTTGGCGGGATAGCGGATGATCAGCGGCACGTGCAGGGTCACGTCATACAGCCCGTGGTGGTCAAAGAAGCAGTCGTGGTCGTAGAGGGTCTCGCCGTGATCGGCGTTGATGACGATGATGGTATTGTCGAGGATGCCCAGAGTCTGGAGCTGGGTGAAGATGCGGGCGATGCAGGCATCCATGTAGGCCAGGGCCCCATCGTATTGGGCGATGACGTAATCCTTGTCGGTGATGCCCGGCGGCATCCAACTGGCGAAGTAGTCGCAGAAGGGCTTGAATTTCAGGACCGGCTCCATGGATTTGTTGCCGGGGGCGCATTCATTGCCATGGTAGAACATGCGATCGAAGGGCACGGGGGGCAGGTAGGGCGAGTGGGGGTCCATGTGCCGCAGCATCATGAACCAGGGCTTGCCCTGGCGATGCAGGCGGTCGATCTCGGGCTGGGTGACATCGTTGAGGTTCTGGGCCTTGGGTGAGCGTCCGGCAGCCCAACTCCCCCAACCGGAGAACTCGAGGTAATTGTCGAACCCGCGCGAGGCGGCGTTCCACTTGAAGCCGACGCAGGTGGTATTATAGCCGACTTTCCGGCAAATATCCGCCAGGGTGGGCACTTGGGGAAGGAGCGGCCCCTTGTGGCGCAGGGCCACGATGCGGGTGCCGAAGCAGTCGCGGCCGGTGAGCATCGAAGCGTAGCCCGGCGTGGTGGGAATATGCGCCGAATAGGTTCTGCGGAACAGGGCACCGCCGGCGGCGAAACGGTCCATGTGCGGCGTGGTGAGGTGCTTGTAGCCATAGCAACTCATGTGATCGGCCAGGAGCGAGTCGATGGCGAGCAGGAGGATATTGGGTTGTTGGTTGCGTTTTGCGGGCTTGGCCACGATTGATTTCTCCGAAAAAAGAGTCTTAGGATACTACATCGGCGATGTCGACCCGCCGGCCGGTCTGGGCGGCCTGATACGAGGCCAGGGTCATTCTCAGCACGTCCCGGCCTTCTTCGGCCGTGGCGATGGGGTCGCGGCGGCCCTGGAGGAAATCCAGGATCGGCCCGGCCAGGGCGGAGATGCGCAGGCCATGGTTGGCCGGCGTGGGGCTGGCGCCGTGGAACCAGCGGTTTTCTTCCTGAATGAACCAGCGCAGTCCCACGGCTTCAGCGGGGCGCTGTATGGAGCAGCTAATGGCGTCGCCATAATTCTGAATGGCCACGCCGCGTTCGCCGACGATCTCGGTGGTATTCTCGCCGGCCAGGCACACGAACGAAGACATCACCTCGGCCATGGTGCCATCGGCATAGCGGAAGATGGCGATGCCGTTGTCATCGGGCACTCGGGGATTGCGCAGGGTAGCGATCTCGGCGCTGACGGTCAGGGGTATGCCCAGGAGCCAATACAGGAAGTCGATGGCATGGGCGGCATCATCAGCCCACATGCCGCGGTTGAGTTCTTTCTTGACGTGCCATGAGTCCTCAAAGCCTGTCCAGAGTTGCGTCGGCAGGCCATGGCGCCGCCGGACCATATAAATGCGTCCCAGCGTCCCATCGCGCACGATACGGCGCATTTCCAGGTTCTGGGGGTCGCAGCGCATCTGCCAGGCGAGGCTGAAAGGCACGGAGTGCTTGTGTACCGCGGCGACGATCCGGTCGGCCTGGTCCAGGGTCAGAGCCAGGGGCTTTTGCAGGATGATGGCTTTGCCGGCGGCGGCGGCTTGCTCGACAAGTTCGGCATGGAGTGAGGTCTCGGCGGCGATGATTACCGCGTCGATATCCGCGCGTTGCAGCAGCGCCGCGCTGCTGGTTTCGGCGGCGATGCCCAGGCGCACGGCGTTTTCGGCCAGGCGTAAGGCATCGTGATCCCATCCGGCGACAAGTTGCACGGTCTGGGGCGGCATCTTCCGCCACTGGGCGCAGTACATGCCGACGTGGGGGTGGGCAAAACCAAGGATGGCAATTTTGCTGGTCATGGCGGCGTGCGATTCTCTAGCGTGCTCCGCAGGCCTGGAGGCATGCCTGCATGTGCCCGCGGGCTTCGGCGGCGATGGCCACACACTGCGGCAAATCCAGTTGTTTGGCCCCGATCACTTCCAGATCGACCGGACCGTTATAGCCGTGCTGGTTCAGAACGCGGATATAGCCCAGGAGATCCACGTCACCCCGGCCGTTGGCCTGCAGTGCCGGGGTCCCGGGGGTGGGGCCACGTCCCCGGCAGTCACGGATGTGAACGTGGCGCATGCGCTGGACCACAGCTCCCAGGGCCTGCACGGGGTTTTCGCCGGCCCGGAAAATGTGGCTGGGGTCCATGTCCAGGCCGAAATGCGGCGAATTGATCGCCTCCAGGAGGCGCAGGGTTGTTGGCGTGTTGAACACGCAGCATCCCACGTGGGCCTTGACGCACAGAATCAAGCCATAGTGGCCGGCGCGATCGGCTAGTTTGCCCAGGGTATCGACCGCTTCCTGGAACGTGGCCGCATCGCCGCTCTTACCGCCGGGCCCGCAGTTAATGATCGGTATGCCGATTTCGCCGGCGGCCTGGAAGGCGCTCTCCATCTTCTGGGCGTCCTGGGAAGGTTGTTCCATGGCCAGGATCGGCAGGCCATAGCGGGCCGACAGTTCCCTGGCCTGGGGAGCGATTTGACGCCAGCGATCCAGGACCAGATGCTCGCTCATGCCGTCGATGGCCGACAGTTCGATGCCGTCGTAGCCGCAGAGGGCGGCATACTTGAAGGCGGTCTCCATATCGAAGGCGCCGAAAAGCACGGAATTAAGGCCAATTTTCATGTTTTGGCATCCTGAAGGTTTCATGTCATCTAGGCATCCACGGTTACGACGCTCTTGGTTTCCAGGGAGGCAATGGCCGCGGCCAGGACCTTTTGGGCCGCCAGACCGTCGGCCCCGGAGCCGTCGATCTGCTCCGGGGGGGTGTTGCGGCTCACCTGCTCGAGGAAACAGTGTATGCGGTTGCTGAAAGTGTCATCAAACCCGCGGATGCCGCCGAAGACGGGGTTGGTGTAAACCGTTTTTTCCAGATTATCAGCGGGATAGAGCGTGGCTTGACGCCACATATCCTCCAGCACCAACCGGCCTTTCACGCCGGCCACCTCGCAGCGTTCCATGGGGTGGCCGCGGGCAAGATCATAGCTGCTGGTCAGATGACCCACGGCGCCGCTGGCGAACTGGACATTGATCGACGAGGTGGACCACATGGTGCGGCCTGGGGCCTTGAGGGCGAAACACTGGACGCTGGCGATGTCGCCGCCGAAATGGCGCATGATGTCGACGGAATGGGGGTTGAGGGCCTTGATGTGAAAGTAGGGCGAAGATTCGTCCTGGGGCTTGCCGATCCACAGGTTCATGTTGACGAACAGAAGGCTGCCGAGACGTCCTTCATCCAGCCAGCGGCGCGCGATGCGGGCGGCGGGAGTAAAGCGGTGGTTGAGGTCGATGGCCAGACAGCGGTGTTGGTCGCGCGCGGCGCGCACCATTGCGGCGGCCTTGGCGATGTCGTTGCAGATCGGCTTCTCGCACAGGACGTGGCAGCCGGCGGCAAGGGCTTGGAGAGTCGGCTCGTAGTGGTCGGAACCGTATTCGTAGCCTCCGGTGGCGACACTGCATACCTCGGGGCGCAATTCCGCAAGCATGGCCGGGGCGCTGGTGAACCATGGCACCTGGAGTCGCTGTCCGGCAGCTTGGGCCCGTTCCGGCAGAACATCGCACACGCCGGCCAACTGGGCCAGGGCATCGCCCTTGTAGATATCGGCGTGGAGATTGCCGATGGGACCCATGCCAATGACGCAAACTCGCAACATACGTTTGGTTTCCACGGTTAGGGCGCGCTGGCGGCGCCGTTTTTCACTGATCGCGCAAATCGCGTTTGAGGGGTGGCAGCGGATGCGGCCGCACCAGCTCGCCTCCCGCTTCAAAGGATGCGATGGCCGCGAAGGTGTATTCCAGGGTGGCCAGGGCATCGCGGCCGCTGGCCCGCAATTTGTTCTTGGGCACCTTGTTGGTCAGGTCTTCCAGGAAAGCGTTGATGCGCCAGGGGAAGGTGGCGTTGAAGTCCTTGACCCCGGTTTCGGTGACCTGGGGAGTCGGTTGACCGCCCAGTTCGAATTTCTCGCCCTTTTGGGGCGTCGGATAGTAAGTCAGTTTTTCCACGCAATTTTCGATGCAGAAGGTGCCGTTGGCGCCGCCCATTTCGAAGCTCCACCAGCCGCCCAATCCCATGGTGGCATCGCCGCGTGAGCTGAACAGGTAGCCGACCGCTCCGCTGGTGAAGCGCACGTGGACGCTGGCGATGGACTGCATGAGGTCGTTGGCCTTCTTGCGGGATCCGGGCCGGTCCATAAACGCCTGGATATGGGTGATGTCGCCGCCGAAGTGCCGCAACAGGCTGAAGGGATGGGCCAGGAAGGCCTTGGTGTGCGCGTAGGGGAATCCGTCGAAGTTAGGCCCGGACCCCGCTTTATACGTCTGATCGCCGCCGACGAACCCCATGCGGTGCAGACAATAAAGAGGCTCGCCGATTTTCCCCTCGTCCATTAACTTGCGGGCCAGGCGGGCTGGCTCGGTGAAATAATGGTTGAGATTGCACCCCAGGTACAGGCCTTTTTCGGCGGCGAAGCGCACCATTTCCCGGGCCTCGGCGATGTCGTTGGAAATGGGTTTCTCCACCAGAACATTTTTGCCCGCATCCAGGGCCTCCATGACGGGCTCGAAATGCCAGCCCCCGTTCTCAAAACCGCCGGTGCAGACATCCACTATGTCCAGATCCGGGTGGGCCTTGAGCATCTGCTTCAGCGACCCGTAGGACTTGGTCTTGTGTTTGGCGGCGACTTCGTCGGCGCGGCTCTTGACCACATCGCACACCGCCACCAGTTTAGCCAGCTTGTTGGCGGCATGGCACTGGGCGTGGTTCTGCCCTATACCCCGCAATCCGACAACTCCGACTTTAAGCGGCATCTTTTATTCCTTTCGGTTGACCATCTTTAAACATATCATGAAGGCGGCGGCGATCCTTGACAATCCTGCCAAAAATCTGGACGATCCTTCCAATCCCATGAGGCAAGCGAAATTGCCGCGACTGGCCAGCAGCGCTTACTTTGCCGATCCGCAGTTCGGACTGCGGGTCATGCGCGTGCCCAATCACGCCCCGTCGCATAACCAGCACGCCCATGATTTTGAAGAGTTGGTGGTCATTCTTGCCGGGCAGGGCCGGCACCAGGTAGGGCCGCAGACCTACGATATTTCCGCCGGCGACGTTTTTGTCGTGCTGGGGGACATGACTCATTGCTATCCCGCCGCCGACAAACTGTCGCTCATCAATATCCTGTATGATTCCGCCAGTTTAAGGCTGCCCCAGGCCGATCTGGGGGCGTTGCCCGGATACCATGCCCTGTTTCAACTGGAGCCGCGTTTCCGCCAGCGGCAGCGATTCCAGAACCGGCTGAAGCTGGACATGGCGGAACTGGGCAGGTTGCTGCCGGTGATCGCCGAACTGGAAGGCGAATTGCAAATCCGGCCCGCGGGTTTCCGTTTTCTGGCCCTGACGCAGTTCATGCGGATCATCGGTTTCCTGGCCCGGGCCTATGCCCGGCTGCCGGTTGATCCGTCGTTTCCGGTGACGCAGCTTGGCGAACTGCTGAGCTACATGGAACAGCATTATACTGAACAACTGAGCATTGCCGATCTGGCGCGCGTTGCCCACATGTCGCAGACCACGCTTTACCGGGCCTTCCGCCACGTAGTAGGCCGCTCGCCCATCGATTACCTGATTCGCCTGCGCATAGACAAGGCGGCCCAACTCCTGCAGCGCGGCGCGTTGCGGATTGGCGAGGTCAGCGCTGCCGTCGGCTTCGGCGACAGCAATTATTTTGCCCGCCAGTTTCGGGCCGTCACCGGTCATTGCCCTCGAGCCTACCGGCTTTCGGGGCTGTAGATATGGCTGTTGCCTAAAATGCGCAATAGCCGCTCGGTCTAGGGCATGTCCCGCAGTTTCTGGACAGCCTGGCGTATGGCCTGGGCGGCGTCCTGGAGATTCTGCCGGGCGGCGCCTTGGCGCGGGAAGACCACTTCCGGCCCGAAACGCAACGTAACCTTATTGGGGGTAAAGATGGCGCGAAGGATATCCTTGCCGCGCTGGGTGCCGTCGAGGTACGCCGGGTAGACCGGTGCGCCGGTACGTATGGCAAGCAAAGCCACGCCCACCTGGAAGGGGAGCAGGTCGCCGGCGGTCTCGATTCTGCCCTCGGGGAAAACTCCCAGCACCCGTCCGGCTTCCAGGGCCCGCAGCGCCGAACGTGTAGCGCCCATATCCCGTGCGGCCCGGTCGACCGGGATCGCGTCGATCAGGCGGAATCCCCAGTTCAGCCAGCGAATATTGTAATATTCCCGGGCCATCATCCAGACCACCAGGCGCGGGCAGGCCGCCTGGATCAGCAACGGGTCCAGGCCGCAGGTGTGGTTGCACGCCAGGATAGCCGGACCCTGGGCCGGCACCGGGCAGGGCCCGGGCAGATGCAAACGGTGATAGACCCGGGTAAAAAGCGCATCCATGGCTTTGAGCAGGCGAATCGGCAAGCGGTCCTCGGGCCGGCGCCTTGGCTGCAGGGCTCCGGGGAGCAAATTAACGGGGGATTGGCGATGCCTTTCACTCACACTGATGGTGATACACGAAGTTGCCGGTGAACGGTAGAGGATTTCACGCTTGGCTCCGGGCTTTTGCCTCCTGCCCTTTGCCAGTATATTTCCCGCATGCCCACAACACCCACTATCGACGAACTGCAAGCGCGTTTTCCTGTAAGCGGTCTACGTTTTGTCAGCGGCCCGGGCGGCCTGATCGCACTGGATGTCTCCATTGCCCAGGCGACTGGGCGCATCTATCTCCACGGGGCCCATGTCGCGGCTTACCAGCGCACCGGCGGCGCGCCGGTAATATTTATGAGCGAACGCAGCTTTTTCCAGCCCGGCAAGCCTATTCGCGGCGGGGTTCCTATTGCCTTTCCCTGGTTCGGTCCGCGGCAGGGCGATCCGGCCGCGCCGATCCACGGCCTGGCCCGATCCCTTCCCTGGGACTTGGAAGCCGCGTTCAGGGAACGCGATGGCTCCATGACGCTGCAATTTAGCCTCCAGGCCAGCGCTTCCACTGGTGCCATCTGGCCGCATGGGTTTAGTCTGCGCTATCGCGTGACGATGGGACGGCAGCTTCGGCTGGCGCTGCAGGTGTCCAACCCCTCCCCCATCCCTTTCAGCTTTCAGGAAGCTCTGCATACTTATTTCGCCGTCGCCGATGTCCGCAACATCGCCATCCATGGTTTGGAAGGCGCGCCCTATGCCGACAAGACGGCCAGCGGCAGCGACAAATCGCAGGGGCCCGGCCCCATTCGCTTTGGCGGCGAAACCGACCGCCTATACGTCAACACTCGTTCCACCTGCGTCATCGAAGATCCGGGGCTTAAGCGCCGTCTCACCATCGCCAAGGAAAACTCCGATGCCACGGTTGTCTGGAATCCCTGGATCGTCAAGGCCAAGGCCATGCCCGATTTCGGCGATGACGAATGGCCGCGCATGGTTTGCGTGGAAACGGTAAACACCGCTCCCTGCGAAGTGAAACTGTTCCCCGGCCAAGCCCACGAGATGGTAGCTGTAATTAGTGAGGAAGCGGCTGGCGGTTAGAGGCCAAGGCATGGCGATGCGCCGTCAGTGAAGCAGCGCCGACCTGATTCCCTCTTCCCTCCCCCCAACGCCGGGAGAGGGCGAGGGTGGCCGTTGGCCCTGTCATCATTCTTCCAGCCTGAACCCTACCTTCAACGTGACCTGCCATTCGGAGACCTTGCCGTCCTTGATGGCGCCGCGGGTTTCCACAACCTCGAACCAGCGCATCTCACGCACGGTCTTGGATGCCCGCTTCAAAGCATTGTTCACGGCCTCTTCCACCGACACGGCGGACGTCCCGGTCAGTTCGATCAGTTTGTACACGTTTTGCGGCATGATGTCTCCTTCTTCTTAGCCAGTCACACGGAAATAGCAAACAGTCCTCCAGTATAGCCATCGCGGCCAAGGCAGGAAAGGCGAGCTGCCGCCGATAATAAATCCCCGCCCCAGGCGTTATATTACAGGTCACGTCGACATCTATTCCGCAGGCAACTTGGGAGTCAGCTTATGCGTTGCTCATGTTTCGCGTTTAATTGGATCATTGTTCTTATGCTCATGTTTGGCGGCGCGGTCGCCCTGGCCCAGACTTCGGCTCCGCCCTCCCCCGATCAACCTGCTGTCAACGGCGAAAAGATCGACTGGGACCGCGCCCGCGATCTTCTACAACGCTCCAATCGTGGTGAAAAACTTGCCCTCGATGACCAGGCCTTTCTCGATCGCGCCAAGGAAGTGCATCAGAAGATGAGCGGCCAGGCCAAAGGCCCCGGCACCCGTCCCGATCAGGCCCATCTTCTGCCTCCCCGTGATTCCACGGGCATGATTCCGCTTACCCAACTCAAGGGCGACCAGAAATACAAGGACCAGACCGGCGGTCTTTACGGCGACGGTCGGAACGACCCGCCCCCACCCCTACAGAAAGCGGCGGCCGCCGCCGCTAGCGCCATCGTCCCCCTCGATGCCGCCGGCCAACCCGACCCGGAACATGGCGTTGTGGTTCTCATGTCTATGGGCATGTCCAATACCACCATGGAATTCGCTCTTTTTAAGCGCAACGCCGATGTCGATCCGCAGAAATCTCCCAAATTGGTGATTGTGGATGGCGCCCAGGGTGGTATGGAAGGCGCCCGCTGGGCCAATCCCGTTGCCGGTCCCAAAGGCAAGGATGCCTGGGCCGTCGCCGACGATCGTATCCATGACACTTCGGTCACTCCGCAGCAGATACAGGTGCTTTTCATCAAGCAGGCTCTGGGCAATCCCGCCCAGTACGGCGACTTCCCCGCCCACGCCGACGCCCTGCGCGATCGCGTCATTACCGCCCTGGGTATGGCCAAAAAACGGTATCCCAATCTCAAACTCGCGTTTCTTTCCAGCCGCATCTATGGCGGTTATGCCTCCACGCCCCTCAATCCCGAGCCCTACGCCTACGAAGGCGCCTTCGGCATGCGCGGCGTCATCCAGGCCCAACTCAAGGGCGATCCCAAGCTCAACTTCGACCCCGCCCAAGGCGAAGTAAAAGCCCCCGTCGTGCTCTGGGGCCCCTATCTCTGGGCCGACGGCGTTAAAGCCCGCGAAGGCGACAATCTGGTTTATACGCGCCAAGACCTCTCCTCCGCCGATGGCACCCATCCCTCTCCGTCCGGCCAAAAAAAGGTTGCCGACCTCCTCCTCCAGTTCTTCAAGACCAACCCCTATGCTAAAGGGTGGTTCACGCAACCGTAGGTATGTGTATCCTTGATTGGCCATGAAGCATAGGGCTGGCACCCCACACTCCTGACTGGAGGCGGTTAGCGCCAAGGGTTTGGGAAGTCAAAGTTCAACTAAACACGGATTTGCATTCCCCTTGATTTGTCAGAAGTATTATGGCGAGAGACACACATCATACCAGCGTTTGGTGTTCTCTCTGGATCGGCGTTCGATATGCTCCAACGGGAGCAGACCGTCGAGATGGTATTTTATTATTGCTTTACAATCAGGGTCAGCTATGTTCTTTATGCATATTGCTTCGGGGCAATCCGAACACACCGGAACTCCTTGCGGATGGCTTCGATCCAGAAGCGACCGTCTGGAGCTTGCCGGGCTTCAGGTTGTTTACCACCTGCCATCGCGACGCTGATGACAAGGAACAGCGATGCGACCTGCAGAAATGGGGTTGGTGCCGGATACGCCACAGCGAGTGGGGTTTCGTGATAGGCTGGGTCCCGCTCGTCACTGTGCCCCTATGTGGGTGCGTGCTGCTGACCATGATCCTATGTCGCCCGCGAGCCCATGAGCCTGGCCACTGTGTCCAATGCGGCTACGACCTCCGCGCTCATAGTCCCGGGCAGCGCTGCTCGGAATGCGGCACACTAATCCCGGCAAAGTCTGTCGACACCTCTGGTAGTGGAGGGTCTGCTTAGGAATAATGGCGACTCCTTCAAGCCCATAGCGTCGACCTGCCTGTGGATGCGCCGACGCTGGGAAACGAAGCGCACTCGGCGGCGGAAATGTGTCGCATGCATACAAGCATTCGCCGTTCTTCGCCATTGGCGACCAGCGATGTACGAAGCGAACGGTGGCGCGGCTTGACCTGGAAGCGACCGAGCGACAGCGCGGCCGGCTCAAGAGCAGAGAATAAGGCGATGACAACTCCTGTAAATCAACTCGACACATTTTCTGGACCTTTTGCCCTGGCGGACCTCCGCGGCATCGGCCGGATGGATCTTGTGGCCCCGGGCAAGGAAGGATTGTCGGTGTTCTTCAATGAAGGCGTTTGACGGCATCCAGTGCCGCAGCCATCTCCTGTTCATCTGCCGAGCACTATTTGCATCTGTCCGGCGGACTTGCTCAAGGTCATCCTGGCGCTCTGGGTCTTGCCGTTGGCGCAAACGCTGACCTCGTAATCGCCCAGGAAGCCGCGCGTCGCGAAGCGGCCCTGGGCATCGGTCTTGCCGCTGACGTCGGTCGTCCATTCCTTATGGATCAAATCCATCCACGCCTGGCCGTTGGGCTTGAGCGTCCAGTCCTTGCGAACCATGGCCGCTGGCGGCCGCCAGTGGCGGCCTTCCCAGAAGCCCCACATCAGCACGCCGGTGACGGCCTGGTGGCTGAACATCGCCGTGTAGAAATCCCGGGTGAAATCGGCCTGCATCCGCTCGTCGGGTATGTCGGCGTCAAACTCGGTGATTTCGATGTCTTTGCCCAGGGCGGCGAAGCGGTCCAGTATACTCAGCATCTGTTGGGGGCCGGTCAGTTGCGAACGGAAATGGCCCTGGATGCCGATTCCTGCCAGCGGGGCCTGCCGGTCGATCAGGAAGCGGATCGTTTTTTCGTAGTGGTCCTGGTGGGCGGCGTCACGGCCGCCGTTGGCGAGGATGGCGTAGTCGTTGATGAACAGCCTGGCCCCGGGATCGGCGGCGCGGGCCTGCTTGAACCAATCAACCATCGCCTCGTTGCCCAGGATATCCATCAGGTCGTGGTTGTCGTACGGCTCGTTGATCACGTCCCATTCGACCAGCCGGCCGCGCAAGGCTCCGACTTCCTCGGCGATGTGATCGGTTACGCGCTGGCCCAGGGCGGCGGGGTCGTCTTTCAATCCGGCCAGGTCTTGGGGCAGATTCCGCCAGCTTGGCCAGACCAGGCAGTGGCCGCGGGCCTGGATGCTGTTTTGGTCCAGCCAAGCCAGAGTTTCCGTCCGGAATTTCCGCGCCCAGACGTTGTCCGCTTTCCAGACGCGCCATTTCAGGTCGTTTTCGAAGACGATGCGGTTGAAATTCCTCTCGATGAACTGACGATATTTCTGGCCGTCGGGGCCGGGGTCCTTGACGCCATCGATGGCGATGGCGGAGCCGAACGGGAAGGCGTGGCGCGTCATGCGCACCCGCACATCGGCGTTGGCTGCCGGCTGGCTGGTGGCGGTCAGCACCGAGACCGTCAAGTCGGCCTTGCGGATTTTCTCGATCCGCTGGGCCGCGGCTTGGCGCCAGGGAGCATCCTCTTCATGCCCCTCGTAGGCGAAGCCCGGCATATCCGCCAGTCGGGCCTCTTGTCCCAAGTCGCGCAGGGAAAACTCGCCAATTTCCATGGTCTGGATTCCCATGCCCAGATGGAAGGCGATATTGGCCTGGCCAATGGCGTAGTCCCGTTCCACCTGGAAGGGCACAAAAACCCGCTGCCAATCCGCCCCGGCGCTGACCAGGAACTCCACCGATTTCTGCCATGGGTCGCGGTTGAGCTCAAAGACGAAGGAAGTGCGTGCCGGCCCCTCTTTGGGCTCCAGACAGCGAACCGCGAACGCCGCCAGGAGCACGTCGCCTTTCTTAACCGCGACTATGCTGGTGGTCTGCGCCTGAATTTCCCAGTGGTGCTGGGGTTTGCGGAGCGTCTGAATCCGCAGTGCCTTGGTTGGCGAGCCATCGGGCCCATGCACCTCCACCTGTTCAAGTCTGGCGTCGTCGGGCTTGGCGGACAGTCGCAAGGCTGACGCCCCCTCGGCGGCGATAACCGAAACCCCGCCGCCGGGAACCGGCTGGCTCATCTTGGTCTGCGGTCTGCCCGCCGGTTGCTGTGCCTGCCCATACCCCGGGCCGGCGGTCAACGCCATCGCCAGGATGGCAACGCATGATATTAGAGCAGTTCTACTTCGGATGCAGAGGCACTTGCAGTAGGGCGGTTCTAGTCTCATTGGGCTCCGCAGGCCGGCGTGTTTTCCTGGTTTCGATTCTTACTGTTTGCGGAAGATATTGTGGTCAAGACCAGGGAAGGAAGCAAGCTTTTTCGTTAAGTCGCCCAGACAACTACAGATAAGGCTGGACAGTTCACCTTCGAGGACGTTCCCGCGAGCAAGGGCTACAAGATCGAAGTGTTTGACCGTAGCTTCAAGGCCGGAGGAATGGGCATCGCTGTGGACATAGAAGTCCTGGCGGGGACGACCACGGATGTCGGCAACATCAAGGTCGGGGCGTTGCCAGGATGACGGATACCCGCTCTGTGGGGCGTCTTGGATCACTTTGACTGCTACTGGCGATAGATCATGCACGACGGCGGCTTCTCGGCCAGTTCCGCCGTCTGAGCGTCGCTGATTGTGTCATTCGGCAACCATAGCCTGTGCAATCCTGCGAGCGTCTGCAGCGGTGAAAGATTGCTGACACGCGTACCATCGAGATGGAGGTGCGTCAATCTCGTCAGTTTAGCCAGCGGCGTAAGGTTGCTGACAGGTTTGCCATTGAGGTCAAGCCACTGCAACCCCGTGAGCTTCGCCACAGGTGTCAGATCCGCCACCGATGCGTTACTCGCGTCCAGTCGCTTCACCCGCTCCAGTGCGAACGCCACCGGTCCCAACCGATGGCTTAGCCACGCCGGTCCCCGCGTCCGCTTGCTGGTTACCATACACCCTGGCAGTTTCGCCAGGGCCATCTGCTCGCTGTGATAGCCCCACCAGCACCAGGCACCACCCAGCAGCAACATCAGCAGCCCCAACCCCGCCGCCGCCCGCCAAACCCAGCGACTCCAGCGTCTGGGCGGGAGGCTGAGGAACGTTCGCCGGTCCGCCGGATCGAACTCCCTGCCGCACTCCGGGCTCTCCACCAGTCGCAGATCGTAGTGGCAGTGTTGGCAATAAATGCCGCTGTCGCCGACGCTTCCCATGGACGCCATTGTACACTTGCCGCCGGGGGGCGGCGAGAGATGGGGAAATACCACCTTGTATTGTCAGCGTGGAGCAGTTGGGACATACTTGTCAGCATGGGAGTCGGCGGCATGGATGATCAAGTCCGCAAGTCGCGTTGGGCCATCAGCGGGCGAGCGATCCTGGGGGTAACACTGATTCTGGTGATATGCGCCGTAGCAGCACCCTTATTTGACTTCCGATGCGGTGCTTTTCATCCATACGTACCGCCGCCGTTGGCCGCATCCGGCAACGCCGCCAATCTCCGGGCCACGATCATCCTCCCCTGCGCTGATCTTCCCATGCCCGTCGGCAAAAACGTCATCTGGAGCGCTTCTTTCCAGGTGGCGTGGGATGAGTTGAAGAAGGTGGCCGGCGGCGGCCTTCCCGGCAACCAGGACCTGGTGCGCAGGCTCAACGCCGTGGTTCTGGCCAGGGATACCCTGCCCAGGGACAATTGCTATGTGGCGACGGGGCCGGCCAGCCAGTCATTCATCGACAAAATCAATGCCGACATGAACGCCAGATTCCCAGGCGTGAAACCCGATATAGTGCCGGCCAATGCTGACGATGTGTTGGCCTATGCATACCTGAAGGCCGAGGTGAAATTCGCCCACCCCTTCTTCGACAGCAAAAGCGGGCTCGATTTTGTCGACGCCACCGGGGTCAGGAGCCCAATCAACAGCTTCGGCCTCTACCAGACATCGGGCTCCAGCCAGGCCAACGACCAGCTTGCTGAACAGGTGGCGGTCCTCTATCGCGTCAGAGGCGATGAATTCGGTGATTCCAGGGAATTTGCCCTGGACCTGGACCGTCACAGCGCGCCGGCACAACTGATCCTGGCCCGTGTCGAGCCCAGGGAAACTCTGGCCGCCACCTGGAAAAGCATCAAAGAAAAAATCGCCGATCCCCTAAACCGCCAGGACGCTTATTTTGGTTCCCAGGATCGCCTCGGCGTGCCCAACATCAATTTTGACCTGCTTCGCCGCTACACCGAGTTGGAAACGGACAACGATTTTCATCTGCTGCAGGCGGCCCAGAGAATCAAGTTCCGCCTGGATCGTGCCGGGGCCGACCTCGCCGACGAATCGACCGCACTTACTCGCGCCGCCCATCGGCGATTTCTATTCGACCGACCGTTCCTCGTGGTCCTGCGCAATCGTGACAGCGGAGAACCATATTTCCTGATGTGGATCGCCAACGCGGAACTGCTCTGCGCCAAGTGACTTGCTTGGCGTAATGAGCCGGGGCGGGCCGCCATCGACGAGGAAACGCATCAGGCCGCCTGTCCACGCCTTGCAGCAGGAATCGACATTGAGTATTTTTGGGGGCGCAGATTTTTCCCAGGCTCAAGCCGGAGGATGGCATGACGAGTTCCCCGCCGCAGGCACCCAAGGCTCAACCGATCAAGGTTTCGCTGCGATTTCTCTACAACTACTGCAACGACCTGGCGGCGGTGCGGAAGTTCTACACCGAGTGCTTGGGCATGCAGGAAGCATCTTTCGTGGACACGCCCGAGTTCGGGTTTGTCACCTATCGCAGCGTGGGCTTGGAGTACATGTTTTTCCGCGTTGACGGGGCCTTGCCCCCGGCGGCCGGTTTTGCAGCCCAACCCGGCGGTGGCGGCGGGGACCGCCTCGGTCCCTCGTGGAGCATAGCCGTGCCGGAAGATGCTTTTCCCGAGGTCGTCAAACGACTGCAAGCCGCGGGTTTCAAGTCCAATCAGCCCCAGCCGGTCTGGCTCCAGAACAGTTACTGGGCCTACGTGGTTCTCGATCCCTGCGGCAACACTATCGAAGTGTTCACGTTCAGCTCCAGCCATCCCCGATCTGGCGCCGTGGAATAGCGCGTCAGCATCGGCCAGGCGCGACGCCGGGAGCTTGGAATCGTGGTCCGCGCGGATCCACGCTAACTCGGTAGCGGTGGAGGGCTATCAGCGAACAGTCCAGGAACGGCGACAATACACCGGAGGGGCCCAAAGGCCCAGGGCAATCGCATTTGGGGCCGCATCTATGGAATAGCATAAGCTTGCGCCTTGTGGGTGACGGACGAGGTTCATTGGCTGGGCGAGGAGCTTCTTGGCCAGTGGCCAGAGCTGGCCAGTCTGATCGTTGTGGAGTCGGTGCGTCAGGACATGGGGGACCTGAACGGCCAGGTGAGCACGCAACGGCGTTACTTTATCTCCAGCCACACTGGGCTCGACGCCAGTTTTCTCGCCGACGGTATCCGCGGACACTGGGGGATTGAAAACGGTCTGCACTGGTGCCTGGACGTAGGGATGAACGAGGACCAGTGCCGCCTGCGGGTGGGCTATAGGGCGGAGAACTTCAGCAGGTTGCGGCGGATCGCGTTGAACAAGCTCAAACGCTGGGAAATCAAGAAGCCCAACCGCAGAACCCTCAAGGTCGGCCTTCGCACCAAACAGCAGGCCTGCGGATGGAGCCATGAGTTCCTACTTCAGGCGCTGGTAGCGTAAATGCGATGACCCTGCCCAAAGGCCGATCGAGATACGGAGAGTTCTTGACGCGATGCGAAGTGGACGTGAGAATATGCATGATTGCGGCGCCGCCGGCAGGCAACAGTCCAAATGGAGTCCAGCTAGGAAATCCAGAAAAAGCTTCGGTCAATGTTCATCTTTTGGAGGATCGTATGGTCAAGACTTCGTACACGCATTCGATGATGTGGCAGTTGGAGAATCTGGAAACACGGAAGTTGCTGTCAGCCAGCGTCGGCATCGAATCACTCGTTCAGACCGACCCAGCGGCATTGGTGTCGCCGATGGTTAAGACGCCGAACATTGTCAGCACATGGACGGGTACAGACAGAACGACGCATCCGCGCTCACGGCAGCTTGAGAATATAACGTTCTACATGATCAGCCAGTCACGGCGTGGCGTGCTGGCCGGGGAAATGGGTGTCCCCGGCCCATCCGGCCCCGAACAGTTGCCATTCACAGGCACCATCAGTGGCGATTCTGTGAAGATAAGTGGGAATAGCAACGGGATTGTCTTCGCTGTTACCGGCACCATTTCTGCGGATGGCAAGACGTTCAGCGGCACGTGGTCCAACTCGATTCCTAAATCGGGCACGTTCAGCGTCTCTCGCCCATAATGACGCAGGCGCCGTACACTTGACGTCATTGCTAACGCGCCGAAGCGTCTCATGAGCCAAGGATCTATTGGGGCGGAAGCCCCGTCGGCTCAGGCCAGGCGATTACCCCGGGTCGCCAATGGCGACAAAGTTCTTGGAATCGAGGTCGACAAGGTCCGTCAGCCCACGGTTATTTGAGCGGCTTGGCCAAGGAGTGGGCCGTGCTTTTACTTTGATGCCGAGGCTGGCGTCGTCCGGATACTGCCGACCTTACCAGGTTTGTAAAACCGAAGACGTGGCAGACGCTGGCGGCATTGGCATCGGCATGGGGCGGGCGGTGGTTTTGAAACCAGCCACCAGGAAGCCCATGAACAGCACCAGCAATGCCAGGCCGTTGATTGCCAGGCCCAATACTGCCCACAGGCGTTTGCGCTTGCCCTGTGCTACGCCGATGATTCCGCAAACCACCCCTCCAATGATGCACAAGGGAAAGGGGGTGGCGATTATCGCCGCGGGCACCATTGTCCCCGAACGGTTGCTTTGTCGGGCCAGAACCATAAAGACTGCGAGGGCCACGAACAACACCATCATAACCAAGGCCAGCACCGCCGAGGCGATGCCCGCCCGCGAGTGGCCGCTGCGCCCGGCCATCAGCGGTGTTTGATAATCAAGGATTTGCACCATGCGCGGATTCTAGCAATTCGCCGCGGTTATCCAAGGCCCGCCACCAGCAAGCCCATGAATAGCACCAGCAACGCCAGCCCGTGGATGCTCAGGCCCACTACCGCCCACAGGCGCTTACGCTTGCCCTGTGCGACGCCTACGATTCCGCAAATCAGTCCGGCGATCATGCACAAAATGCACAAAGGCAATGGGGTGACGATGCTCACCGCGGCCCCTGTTGTCCACGAACGGCTTTGCCGGGCCAGGATCGCAATGATTGCCCCGGCCACAAGCAACACCATCATGACCAGGGCCAGCACCGCCGAGGCGATGCCCGCCCACGAGTGGCCGCTGCGTTCGGCCATCAGCGGTGTTTGATAATCAAGGATTTGCGCCATGCACTGATTCCAGCAATTCACCGTTTCCATCCAAGGCCATCTCGCATCACTCGGCGGCGTATTGCACCCAGGTCGTTTGCGGGTTGGCGCCGGCCTCGAAACTCCAGGAAGCATCCTCCTGGGCCGCGCCGGCCGGATAGACATGCTCGGCCTGTTTGTTCTGACCGCCTTCGGTCCAGGCGTAAGTAACTTTTACCGGCGAGGTGTTCTGTACCTGATAGACCAGATGGGCTTCGGTCTTGAGGTAGGTTACGCGGCCGCTGTTGGAAAAACGCACACGCACCGGCCCGGCGGCATCCGTCAACGGCAGGTCGCCGAAGCTGAGCGTCTGGCTCCACCAATCCCCGGGGTCGGGGTCGCGGCAGACCACTTTCCAGTCTTTCAAGATTGGCGCCCAGGTCTTGCCGCCGTCGGTCGAGCATTCGATTTGATATGTGCAATCTTTGGGCGGGCAGCCGGATTTTTGCCACGTGGCCGCGTAGACGTGAACCGCCTTTTCCTGACGTGGCGTGGCCAGTTCCAGCGTCACCTTGTCGGTGCCGAAAGCGCCGTCCACCAAATGCGCCTGGGCCTGGGCCTTGTTGGGGCCGGCCGATACCGCCCCCGTCCCCCCGGCCAGGAAGGTCACCTGGTTCTTTCCGGACTTGACGTGGGGAATGATGGTCGGGTTGGCCTGGCAGACGGTGCGGATGGTCAGGTCCGTGCCGGCCAGATCTTTGGCCGGAGCCTCCAGACGCAGCCAGTATTGATAGTGGCCCTTGGCCAGATCGGTCATATCCGGGCCATCCGCCTTGGACCACGTCTTGCCCTGGTCCGTCGAGACGCTCATCGGACAATTAATCTTCCCGCTGACCACTAGGCCATTCTTTCCTCCTGGCTGATAAACGGCCTTCACATCTTTGTGCTCGGGCTTGAGGTCGGCCGGCGTGCAGGCAATGACGTAAGGGCTGTAGAACTCGAAGGTTACGTGGTCAGCCGCGTCTTCTATGACGCCTTCCTTGTATTTGCCGCCGGCGAAGTCGGGCTTGTAGGTGTACACCGCATTACCGCAGCGGTACTGGCCGGCATGGGATCCGGTGTAACCGCTCTTGCTCTGGGCATCCGTATAGAACCCTTCCGGTTGATCTACCCAGGCCTCGTTGCACGCCGGGCCGGGGATATTGGAGTTCATGTAGTTCATGCCCCAGAAGGCGAAAGTCTTGCCATCTTCCAGCCCGGGCTTGAGGTAACGCGCCAAGGTCTCTCCCGCCCGCAGGTTCACGGTCGGCGGCACGACGGCGTAGCCGGCCGCGTACTCCACCGTGCTCCATTTGGTGTAGACGTCGAAGCCGGTCTTGTCGAAGCCGCGCACCGGCCAGCCATGCTGGCGCTGGGGCGTGAAGTTGCTGGTGAGGTTCTTGAAGTCTTTGACGATCTCATCGATCGAGACCAGGCGGCTGCCGTCGGAGCTGAAGATTACCGTCGCCTCGTCCTGGTCCAGCAGCGCCCAGCGCCCGGCGCCGTAGGCTCCGCCGGTCAGCCATACTTCGAACGAATTGTGTCCTTCCACGCCGCAGGTGCGGCTGCGGGTCGGTCCCAGCAGCATCGCCATTTCCGCGTTCCACTGGCCGTGCGTGGCTCCGCACAGGGTCATGCCGTTGGCAAACAGCGCCGTCCAGTACTCGCGGTTAGCCTGGTCGCCACCCTTGCCGAATCCTTTGTCCCACAGGTCGCCCTTGCCTTCGATGGCGTGGACGAAGTGCGTGCATCGCCAGTACCAGGAGGCCAGAGCCTTGTCTTCATCGCTTTGGACCTTCCGGCCCGTCTGGCGGGCGAAGACCTCCGCCTGGCTCTTGAATAGCCGCTCGAAAGTGGAGCAGGACAGTTCCCCCGGATACCAGGGGTGGTCGGTCCGGGTCTGCACGTCGCCCGCCCCCGCCTTAGCCATCGCCGCCGTTGCCAGAATAAGCCCGATAGCCAGATATTTGCGCATTATTTCATCCTCGCTTTTAGGACCACGGTCCTTCGCCGCCCGGATTCTCCGGGCGTACTGTAGTTGTACCCTGTTGCTGCTCGATCGTTGCCCCCGACTTTGCCAGGTTTGCTTATGTGCGGTTGGGCTAGTGCAGTTGGTTGGCGGGCAGGGCGGCCGGTTCCACTACCCGGATTGGCACGTCCCCGCTACGCGGGTTCAGCCCGGCCGCGGTAGCGTCGTTGGGGTCGGAGTATTGGACATGGACGCGATATTCACCCGGTGGGAGGCGATCTTTTGGAACATCTTGACCTAATTCCTCTTTGGTCAGAACCCAGGCCCCTGGAATTGTAACATCAATCCTCCGGTTCTGGCCGACCTTGAGGTTGAGCGGCGCCGCCGCTTCTTTCCCGGAGAAATGCGCCATCCATATCCCGTTATCTCCACCGCCCCAACCTGCCGTAGACGCAAAAACCAGCCGTAGTCCCGAGTCCGTCTGGGGAACCTTACACGCTTCTTCTCCGACGTTTCTGAGGTGAACGACGAAATCCATCGGCTGACCGGCCGGCCATTGCCCCTGTCCGGTGGAGATACCCAGTTGCAGGTTGCCCACCGCTTTGCCCCAGTGGATTTCCGCACCCGCCGCTGGTGCCTTGGCCGCGTCAGGCTGACTGGCCTGGCCTTGGGCGATCGCCGCTTTTACCGCCGCCAGGTTGGCGTCGGTCGCCTCGGCGATGACCAGGATCGTCGGCATCAAGGCCACTTCCTCCGCGTGGTCCGGCGGCGGAGGGGCGTTGTCCGGCGGCGGGGGCGGGAGGACGAGGAATCGGGCCACCACGATCACCTTCTGGCCGACCTCCGGGACCAATCGCTGCCACTGGCGGGCGGAATAGGCGAACCTCAACCTGGGCGGGTTCTGGCCCCGGAGCATCGCCAAGTCCTTGAAGACCACGTTCATCGCCACCGTCGGCGGAACGCCGGCGGTTTGGGCCAACACCTGCATCTCGCCAACGGTCGCCGTGAACACCGGTCCGCCCCACTTGACCGCGGCGAGCAACTGGTCCTGCTCGGCCTTGCCGTCCGGCAGGGTGGCAGGGGGACTGAAATCCCGCCCGTTGTTCGGGGACGGATGCCTGCCCGGCATCGGAAAGGTCGACGGGTCCCCTCCGGCGGCCTGGCCGAATAACCGGCCGCTCGACAACAACATGGCCATAAGCATCAGCAGGGCCTTGCGATACGTCTTCATGCCTGTCTCCTTTAACGCAGGAATAATTCCGCAGTTTCTCCTTCGCCCCGATACTCCGGCCACAGGGCAGGGTGAGTTGGCTTTCTGCGAAGCTGTTCTTGCCTATCTCATTGGATGCCCAAGTCCGCCAAAAGTTCCGGCGTTAATTACAACCCGTGGCCAAATTGCCGCAGCCTGAACCGTCACGCATCGTGAGGCGGCCAAAGAGCCAAAATAAGGATTGTTCCTCGTTCCAGGAATTGTTATTCTATATAAAATTGCCGACGCCATTTGTCGACGGAGTTCCCTGCGAGCCATCCCGCATGCAAGATGATCGTTAATAAATAGTAGTTGCATGGTTGCAGGATCGGTCTGACACACACCAGGAGCACTTCATGAAAAACTTCTCGTTGTTGGCCATCCTTGCGGCGTTCTTCATGGGTTCCCCAATCGCGACGGCGGCCGACGGTGCGCCGGCAAACTCAGTTGATATCCTCAACATGACCAGCTTCTGGCGCTGGAGTGTCACCTATTGCAAACCGATGATACTGGCCACTGACGGGGCGCCGGCCAAGCTACTCAAGCACGATGCAATTGACGCTCTGACCGGCCCGGCCGCTCCCGCCGACTGGATGGAAGCCTCCTTCGATGACTCGACCTGGCCCCGTGCCCGGGCCACGGAACTGGCCCTGGCGCCTTTCGACCAGTTTTCCAGCGCCGTGGTCTACCTGCGCGGACGATTTGCCGTTGGCGATCTGGCGGCTGCCGGACCGATGACCCTGACGCTCAAGTACATCGGCGGCGCCGTTGTTTATTTAAATGGCAAAGAGATCTGGCGCGGCAACCTGCCTGCGGGGCCGCTAACCGGCGACTCGCGCGCCGATCCCTATCCTGACGAGGTCTACGTCGACGTCGACAGGCAGCCCATTCCGAACGCTCACCACCTGGCCACCCGTCCGGCCGATCAACGCGCCGACCTGGAAGTCCGGGTTGCCAAACGCCTGCGTTCGGCCGACGCCGTGCCCCTGCCGCCTCAGGCCCTGGTCAAGGGCGTCAATGTCCTGGCCATTGCCTTGCATCGTAGTGACTACAACCCGATCACCGCCAAGGCTTGGCTGTCCCAGTCCCACGTTGGCGGAGTATTGTTTATCAGGTCCTGGTTCTGGAACCACGTAAACCTTCTGGCCCTGCAGCTTCAGGCCGCCCCGGGCAGTGCCGTGGCCAACGTCGTCCGGCCCCCAGGTCCGCGCCTCTGGGTGCAGGACGTGCAGGAGCGCGTTCTCAACGACGATTACGGCGATCCCAACGACCCGCCGCCAGCCATCCGTCTCTACGGGGCGCGCAACGGATCATTCTCAGGCCAAGTAGTGGTGGGCAGCCCCACCGAACTCGACACGATCCGCGCTGTCTGCTCCGACCTTAAAGCGGCCAAAGACGCCGGCGCGATTCCGGCAGCCAACGTGACCATTCTTTACGGCGCCCACATGGAGCAGCACGGCGGCATCAAATCCCGCTGGTTCGATGGCCTGACGGCCGCCGCCCCTGACAAGGTGCCCGTCGGCACCGACGGCGCCAACATGC
>Ga0316217_10000938_pt1 | contig 39556 bp, 21 predicted proteins | sample 1anoAmetaG_FD_203633 | JGI IMG/M metagenome (GOLD analysis project Ga0316217, IMG submission 203633) | Freshwater microbial communities from Trout Bog Lake, Wisconsin, USA - 1anoA | ecosystem: Environmental > Aquatic > Freshwater > Lake > Hypolimnion/Profundal zone | place: USA: Wisconsin...
TGGTGCGTGATTATGAACGTACCCTCTCCAGCGCCGAAGCCTGGGTTTATATCGCCATGATTCGAATCCAAATCCGCCGTCTGGCTTGATTTTATATCTATGCCCATTTTTAAAACAGACTCTTAGGGGTATTGTTGAGATTTGGCGGAAACGGGGCCAACGGCGCGGTTTACGCCAACGCTGTCAATGTAAACAACAACTTAACGACAGCTTATGCTTCGAGCAACCATCTGCGCATTGAATTTTATATTAGCGGTGAACAAAGCCTCGCCAATTTGGGCTGGAAAGTCCTGTTAGATCAAAACCTCACGGGAAAATTTTCTATCATCGCCAGCGGAACAAACCTTACTTTTAATGCCAACAATTTTTGGCTCACGTTAGGTTCTCAGAATTGTTCTTCCATACAATTCGCTGAAAACCCGCAGATTGTGACCACGGCTTTATTTAGCGGACCGACGCCCACGACCCAAACGGTAAGTGCCGGAAGTTCCGCCAGCTTTTGGGGATTTGCCTACGGCTGGTCCCCTGCCTACCAGTGGCTTAGAAATGGCTCCCTCATCGCCAATGCCACCAACTTAACTTACACCCTGCCGGTGGCAACCTCGGCAAATAACAACGATCAATACAGCGTGGTCGTCAGCAACCAGCTCAACAGTGCGAATGTGGTAACCAGTTCGGTGGCGATTTTGAGCGTCACCGGCCCGGCGAGTGCGGCGCTGATGACCAACAATTTCAGCGGCTCGGGCGTTGGTGGCACCCTGAGTCTCTCGTGGCCGCCGCAGGGATGGCGTCTGCAAACGCAGACGAACAGCGCCTCCAGCGGTCTCAGCACGAATTGGTACTATCTCACGGATGGAACTATTACAAGCACGAACATCGGTATAGATGTAACCAAGAAGACGGTTTTCTATCGGTTGACATATCCCTAAGCGGTATGGCTGGTGGACGTTGGGGTCGTCGCGGGCGCGGTTCTTGCGGCGGCCCCAATTATTCGCGCAAAATCAGAAACCGCGCGTTATATAATGGGTTGAGAGGGAGCAGTGTAATTTATGTTTCCAATTCAGAAATGCCGTCGGGCCACTTTGAGTTTTACTGCGATGCTGCTTTTGGCAGCGACTTTACCGGTGATGGCGCAAACCAACCAGGTGATATTTGCCGATTCGCTCACCAACGGCTGGTCGAACGGCAGTCATAACACGACGCTTAACTACGCCAACCCGGTGCCGATTCATTCCGGCATGTATTCCATCAGCGCGACCATTACCAGCGCCTACGGCGGCATTGTATTGAATCATGGGAAAATGGCGGACAGCAACTTTGCAAGCATCAACTTCTGGCTCAATGGCGGCACCAGCGGCGGGCAGCGCCTCCAGATGTATGCGAGTTTGAGCACCGGAAACCAGAGCGCCCGCTATGCCTTGAGCGGGCCCATCGCCAATACCTGGCAGCTATACAGTGTGCCGTTGTCGGTGCTGGGCGTTGCCAACGCGACCAACTTCAGCGGCTTTGCGATCCAGGATGCGGCTGGTTCAGCCGAAGCCACGTTTTATCTCGACGACATCCAACTGGTGAGTTCGGTGGTTCCGGCGCTCGTGCATGTGAACATTAATGCGGCGCAACCATTGCGCACGGCGGACGCACGCTGGACCGGCGTTAACAGCGTCATGTGGGACGGCAATTTTGACACGCCGCAGACGGTGTCGCTCCTGAATGAAATGGGAGCGACGTTTCTGCGCAGCCCCGGGGGCTCGCTTTCGGAACAATATCATTGGGCACAAAACACGACGCTAACCCACACGTGGCAATGGCAGACATCCTTCGCCAATTTTGTTCATGTGGCGACAAATGTCGGCACACAGGCGATCATCACAGTGAACTATGGTTCTGGCACCAGCAATGAGGCCGCCGCGTGGGTGGCCTACGCGAACGGCACCACCGGTGGTTCCCTGGCTCTGGGCACCGATCAGCGCGGCACCAATTGGTTTAACTCCGGCCACTGGGCTGCGCTGCGGGCCGCCAGGCCGCTGATCAGCGATGACGGGGAAAACTTTCTTCGGCTCTCCCGGACGGCACCGTTGGGATTCAAGTATTGGGAAGTAGGCAACGAATGTTACGGCACTTGGGAAACAGACTTCAACACCTATACGAACGATCCCTACACTTATGGCGTCCGCGCCGCAGGTTACATCACGCTGATGAAGCATGTGGATGCGACCATCAAGATCGGGGTACCGGTGGTCACCGGCGAGGATAGCAGCGCGAACGGCTACAGCAGTCATCCGGCCTATAACGCGCGCACTGGCACTTACCACAATGGCTGGACGCCGGTGGTGCTGAGCACGTTGTTGTCCCTCGGCGTCACCCCGGATTTTCTGGTGCATCATGTATATCCAGAGAGTGGTAATGACAACGACACGCTGCTGTTGCAGGCATCCGCCAACTGGGTGAGCGATGCCGCCAACCTGCGCCAGATGATCTCCGATTATGTGGGCATCGGGGGGACTAACATCGAGCTTCTCTGTACCGAAAACAACGCCGATTCTGGCGCACAGGGGAAGCAATCCACCAGCCTGGTCAACGGACTTTATTATGCTGACAGCCTGGGCCAGCTGATGACGACCGAGTTCAATGGCTTTGTGTGGTGGGGTCTCCGCAACGGGACGGACACCAACGGTGATTTCAGTTCCACGCTCTACGGCTGGCGCCCTTACGGCGACCTTGGAATGATCAACGGGCTGGCCGCGCGCCATCCAACGTTCTATGCGGCGAAACTCATGTCCGCCTTTGCTCGGGCGGGCGACATCATCCTCGGCACGACGAGCGACTACTCGCTGGTGGCCACCTATGCCGCGCGACGGTTGAACGGTTCGCTTTCAGTATTGGTGCTGAACAAGAGCATCACCACAAATGTGAATGTTCAATTGGCTCTAAATGGATACGCGCCGAGCACCGGCGCTACGATCCGTTTCTATGGCATTGCGCAAGATGAGGCCACCCGCACTAACGCGGTTTACTCGATGCAGGACATTACGACCAACAGTTTCACGGGAGCCGCCGCCAGTTTCACCAACAATTTTCCGCCACTGTCCATGACGTTGTTCACGCTCGCGCCGTCGGCGCCGCAGCTGGCCGTGTTGCCGGCTGGCCAGCCGGGCCAGTTCGTCTTCCAGCTTCAAGGCCAGGCCGGCGTGCCTTATGTCATCCAAAACTCGGCTGATTTGTTGGCGTGGAATTCCGTCGCCACCAACACGCTTGTCACCAGCGCGGTATCGTTTACAAACACATTCAACCCGATCCTGCCAGTGCAGTTCTGGCGTGCGGTGTGGCGGCCCTGACGCCACTCAATGAGGGACGCAGCGATAACCTCGTGCGGAGTGGCTGGTTTAAAGAGCATCGTTGTGCTACTTTTAGCTCCCGACGTTTATGGTATGATTCTCCTATGGCCAGCCTCGACCGTATTAAAACGGATGTTGCCTGCAGGCAAAAGAAACCAAAGAAGCACATTCTGGCGACATGGCGTGTGATCAAAGCGTTATATCGTCCACGCATCAGGCACAATACCGCCCGGTGTTGATACGGGGCCAACATCGAATCATGAAATATTTGCAAGATTTTGGCGCGAGTGCGGGTGTGAGCATCCTGCCGCCCCCGCCATTTAATAAATCCATGTTAAACAAAGACATTTTGACGATACTCCTGGACCCTGAACCTATTCACCCCATGAAACAGAATTGTTCCAATTCCCGAAAAATGCGACCGGACGGTTTTACGTTGATCGAACTGCTGGTAGTCATCGCTATTATTGCCATCTTGGCGGCGATGCTGCTGCCCGCACTTTCCAAAGCCAAAGCCAAAGCCCAAAGCACGCGGTGTGTCAACAATCTGAAACAATTGGGCGTGGCCAACCGCATGTATTGCGATGATTTCAGCGACCATCTGCCATATCCCAACTGGGATGGCGGCAATTCATTAACCGCGCCCCAAGGGTGGCTTTACAGCATGAATCCCAATCAGGGCGCGCCGGCGGGTTACGCTACGGGTGTTTGTCCCAATCCTTATCAAGCCACGACTCCTTATGTCCTTCGCCCCGATGCGCAGGCGGCGTGGCAGTCGGGGCTGTGGTTCAAGTATTGCAACAACTATAACACCTACCTCTGCCCGGTGGATATTGGAAGCAAGGATTATCTGCCGCCGCCTGGAACTGGACGCAACAATAAACTGTCCACCTACGTCATGGATGGCGCGTCGGAAGACTTCGCCCCGGCCGGTTCATGGCCTCAGCCGATGAAGATCACTGCGGTGTGGAGTCCCATGTGTTATCTGCTGTGGGAGCCGAACGAGTTTTCCCTTTCCACCATCCCGCCGAATCCCGGTCCCGCTGAATATAATGACGGGTCTAATTACCCCAATACGGCAGAAGGCATCGGCTTGTTACATAGCAAACATGGTGGCAATGCGCTGGCCATGGATGGGCATGTGGATTTTATGACGATCGCGCAATTCAAACAGAATTCCACCGTGGGTGCAGGTCCTGGACCCGGTGGGAAAACCTATCTCTGGTGGGATTCAAACCCTAACGGAGATTGAGGCATAGGTTTATGTAGCGCAGACCCTGTCTGTTCTGATATTCAAACAACGCTCTAGGCCATGATTATAGATCAAAGAGGCAGAACTTTGGCGCGAACCTCGACCCTCGGATCGTTTGCCCCGCACCGCGCCGGGGTCACCTGCTGCCTCGTCGTGATCATGGCGCTGATGGTCGGCGGCGTGCTGGGCAGCGCCAAAGCCAGGGCGTTCAAAAGCCAATTTGAAGTTTACTATTGAAGCCATTGCAAAGCGGGGCAGACTTTGTTGAATGGAAATAATCCGAATGGATATTATTGTGAAATTTGGAAGAGCATCCATCTGGCGGATGGTTCGCAGGCGATTGCGTTGTGGTGGGCTTGGAAACGCCTCGGTCAAACTCATGTTATTGGCGGGTTTGGTATTGCCAACGGTTCTGGCGGATGAGCCAACTTGGATTCCGCTGCGAGAGGTTGCCGGGCAACGCATTCACATGGGCACGGCTGTCAAGTATGATCAGATCGTCCACAACGCGGTTTATCGGGCGATGGTGGTGCGCGAATACGATCTGGTGACGCCGGAGAATGCATTGAAATGGGGAACGCTGCGACCCGATGTGAAGACGTTTGATTTCCATGAAGCCGACGCCATCGTCGAGTTTGCACAGTCCAATCACATCATGGTTCGTGGGCACAATCTCTGTTGGAATGAAGACAAACATGCGCCCCAATGGCTGCTGGCTGGAACCTACACGCCGGACGAAGCTCGGGAGCTCCTCAAAACGCACATCCAGACGGTCCTGGCGCATTATCATGGCAGGATATTCTGCTGGGACGTGGTGAATGAGGCGGTGGCGAACAATCCGAAGGATGCCAATTCGCCACTGAATGACGGTTTCTGGATGCGTCACCTCGGTCCGGAATACGTCGAACTGGCTTTTCGCTACGCGCATGAAGCCGATCCGCAGGCGGAATTGTTTTACAATGATTACGACTTGAGCTATCCGATGGGGCCGAAATCCGACCGGATTTATCAACTGGTCAAAGGACTCAAGGACAAGGGGGTGCCGATTGACGGAGTGGGTCTGCAATCGCATTACAATTTGAACCGGCCGCCGCCCGCCGAGGCGCTCAAGGCAGACATCAAACGATACGCTGCGCTGGGATTGAAGGTTCACCTCACCGAATTGGACGTGCAACTTGAAGGCAACCGCTTACCGCTGGCTACCAAGCTGGATCTTCAGGCCAAAATCTACGGGGATGCGACGCGCGCGGCCTTGTCCATCCCGGCGTGTGAGGCGATTGTTACCTGGGGCTTTTCCGACCATTGGGGCATTGAACGATTCATGCACGAGGCGGAGCAAAACGGGACGGAGTTTCCGCAGCGGTTGCCCTTTGACCGCGACTTGAAACCGAAGCCCGCCGCGTTCGCCATGGCGGCGGGGTTACGTGAGGCAAACCTGCGCCCCCACGAAAACACGCCCAAAAAGCTTATGCGAAGGGAGAACGAGTCAAATTGAATTTCCTTGTTTCGAGCGTTGTGTTGGCCGGCATCATTTTCTGCGCTGGTTGCCAGACGAATGCCCGACCGCCGCACCTTGCGGCAAAGGGCGCCGCCACGCAACTGATGGTCGGGGAGAAGCCATTCCTAATCATCGGCGGTCAGGTACACAATTCGGCTTCCGGCGATGCCGGCTATTTTGACCGCGTGGTAACCAAGTTGGCGCGGATGCACGTCAACACCGTGATCGCGCCGGTCGCCTGGGAACTCCTTGAACCGGCGGAAGGCATCTTTGATTTCGGGCAACTCGATGCCATGGTCAAAATCGCCCGGCAGCATCGGGTCAAGCTTGTGGTGTTGTGGTTTGGCAGTTGGAAAAACGGCGTGTCACAGTACGCGCCCGCGTGGGTCCGGCGTGATCCCGTCCGGTTTCCGCGTGCCCAGGACGAAGACGGGCGTTCGATGTCGGCGCTATCCACCTTTGGTCAGGATTCATGCCGCGCGGATCAGTGGGCGTTCGCCGCCATGATGAACCATCTGCGAAAGATGGATGGCCGGGACAACACGGTGATCATGGTTCAGGTGGAAAACGAGGTGGGGCTATTTGCGTCCCGCGATCATTCGCCGGAAGCCAGTCGTGCGTTCGCCAGTGCGGTTCCGGGTGCGTTGCTGAATTACTTGACCACGCATCGCGGCCGTCTTTCGGCGCATTTGGAATCGGTGTGGCAGGCCAACGGCTACAAGACCAACGGCTGTTGGTCGGACGTCTTTGGAACCAACCGGGATGCCGATGAGATTTTCATGGCGTGGCAATACGCATCGTACGTTGGCAAGGTGGCCGCGTCCGGAAAATCGGCATATGACCTGCCGCTGTATGTGAATGCCTGGCTGGCGGGGGGCGAGCCGGGAAAATATCCGTCCGGCGGCCCGGTTCACAAAGTCATCGACATCTGGAAGGCGGCCGCACCGGCCCTCGCGATCTGCGCCCCGGATATCTACGCGAACAATTTCAAGGAAGTCTGCGGCGCTTACCATCGGTCCGACAATCCTTTGATGATTCCTGAGACCCATGCCGATGTCTGGTTCAAACCCGCGGCTTGCGACCTGAATCAATCTGCGCGAAACCTGTTCTGGGCTTTTGCCCATCACGATGCCATCGGTTTTTCTCCGTTCGGTCTGGAAGGCAAACCGGTGGAGGATCCCATTGTCGCCAGCTACCAACTCGTTTCCCATCTCAGCCCGCTGATTTTAAAGTTCCAGGGCACCGGCCGGATGGAAGGCATTTTGCAGACGGACGAGAGGAAATCAGATTCGCAACAACTCAAGGGCGTCAAAGAGATCGCCGCGAAGCAATTCAACCGCGAGATTTCATTGGGTGGATATGTGGCGCACGTCAGCTATAATAACGCGTCGCCGGACGACCGCGCCTACGGGCTGATCATCAACACGGCGCCGGATGAGTTTCTCATCGCGGGCGATGGCCTCGTTGTGAATTTTTCGTCCGGCACGACAAAGCGCAAGGCGGGATTTGCTGAAATCTGGGAGCAGGTCTTCGACCATGGCGCGTGGATTAATGGCCGCCGCCTGAATGGCGATGAAACCAACCAGGGCAGCGCCGTCCAACTGCCCTTTTGTAGTTATGACCATTTCGACCAGTCACCCGGTCCCAGGGTGGTGCGGGTAAAACTTTCTTCGAGCGACTCGCCATGATGATTCCGTTGCGGGCAGGGTTCCCGAAAAGCAATTGGATTTGGGATTTGGCCGATTTGAAGAAATGGCCGCAACAATTATGAAAAAGAAATCATTCCTAGTATGCCCACGTTTAAAATGAAAGTCATGGCGCGTCTCGTGTTGAGTTGCTGGCTGACCACCAGCCTCGTGTCTGCCGCAACGTCCGAACCGGATCCGCGCGTCGAGACGCTGCTGGCGCAGATGACGCTTGCTGAAAAGATTGGCCAGATGGTCCAGGTGGATTCCATGGCGCTGAGGAACAAAGCCGATGTTCGGAGATATTTTCTCGGCTCCGTTTTGAGCGGCGGCAACTCCGATCCGGCGGATGGGAATTCCCCGCAGTCCTGGCTGAATTTCGTCACTGAATTTCAAAATCAGGCGTTGCAGACGCGGCTGAGAATCCCTTTGCTCTATGGCATTGACGCGGTTCACGGCCACAACAACATTGATGGCGCGGTAATTTTGCCGCATCACATCGGCTTGGGGGCGACGCACGATCCGGAGCTTATCGAGCGCGCCGAGCGCGTCACGGCCGAGGAAGTCGCCGGCACCGGCATTCGCTGGGCTTTTGCGCCGTGCATTGCCGTGCCGCAAGATCCACACTGGGGCCGCACTTATGAAGGCTACAGTGACGATCCGGCACTGGTTTCCAAACTGGGCGCGGCGGCGACGAGGGGTTTTCAGGGTAAAAAATTGTCCGCCTCGCCGCGTTCCGTGCTAGCCTGCGCGAAACATTTCCTTGGCGACGGCGGCACCACGAACGGCATTGATCAGGGGAACACGATTTGCGACGAGGCAACGCTGCGGAAACTCTACCTGCCGCCCTACGCCGCCACGATCAAAGCCGGCGTTGGTTCCATCATGGTTTCCTACAGCAGTTGGAATGGCCAGAAGATGCACGGCAACAAATATCTCCTGACCGATGTGCTCAAGGGTGAACTCGGCTTTCAAGGTTTTCTGGTTTCCGACTGGGCGGCGATTGATCAAATTTCGCCCGATTACAAGCACGATGTCGAACAGTCCATCAATGCCGGGTTGGACATGATCATGATTCCTCGTAACTTGGGCACAAATAACAACTACGTGGAGTTCATTCAAGACTTGAAAGATCTAGTTGCCGAGGGAAAGGTCCCGTTGTCGCGCATAGATGATGCCGTGCGCCGGATTTTAGTGGTCAAATTCCAGTTGGGTCTTTTTGCCAGCACCGCCACCGACCCGAATCTCACGGCCGCCATCGGCTCGCCGAAACATCGCGCCGTCGCACGCGCCTGTGTCCGTGAATCCCTGGTGCTGCTCAAAAATGAAAATCACCTTTTGCCGCTGTCGAAGAAAATCAAACACCTCATTGTGGTGGGAGCGGCGGCGGATGATTTGGGCCGGCAGTGCGGCGGTTGGACGATTGACTGGCAGGGCGGACGCGGCGCGGTGACGCACGGCGGCACGACGATCCTGGCGGCGATTCGCCAGACGGTTTCGTCGGACACGGAAGTCGTGTTTTCCGCCGAAGGAAGCCCCATGAGCGGCGCGGACGCAGTGGTGGTGGTCATCGGCGAAACACCTTATTCCGAAGGCAAAGGTGACCGCACCGATTTGGCCATGTCGACGGCCGATCTGGCGTTGATTGCCAAAGCTAAAGCCAGCGACACGCCCGTGGTGACTCTGCTGCTTTCAGGACGGCCGCTGCTTTTGGATTCCGTTTTGACGGATAGCGATGCACTGGTCGCCGCCTGGCTGCCAGGGACGGAGGGCTTGGGCGTGACGGATGTCTTGTTCGGCGATTATAAATTCAGAGGCAAACTTCCGCGAGTCTGGCCGCGCAGCAATGCCCACATGATTAGCACGGACCTATCCGAACCACCGTTGTTCCCGTTTGGCTTTGGCCTGACCCATTAAATCCAGGGTCGCGGCGCCTTTTGAATTTGCCGGTGCCTGAGAAATATTCGACAATGCATTCATCTATGAACCACGAGATCATCCGGATTGGCAACCGATTCATGGGAACCGAGATCGAACTGGTCTTGGCCGCGGTCATTTGCCTGGTGTCTGCACCCACCCTGTTGGCGGAATCCGCGACGAACTTCACGGCGTCGGAACCACCGAAATATCAAGCGGACTGGCGCTGGGTGAAGGGCGCGGTGTTTGTGCCGACCAGTTGCGTGAACGAAGCCCAGCAATGGGACGAATACGATCCGGTCATCAACGACCGAGAACTTCACTACGCCTCCGTCTACGGTTTTAATTGCGTCCGGGTCTATTTGCACTATTACATTTACCTGAAGAAGAAAGACGTGCTCCTCCAAAACATCGAGGACTTTCTGACCCGTGCGGACAAATATGGCATCAAGACGGAATTTGTTTTCTTCGACGACTGCTGGCATCAGCCGGACAAGGGAATTCTTGAGCCGGACTACAAATATCCCGCGCCGATTTTTGGCGTGCACAACAGTCGCTGGCTGGTGTGTCCCGGTGAGGATGTGCGCCGGCATTACGCCGAACACAAAGACCGGCTCAAGGCTTATGTGCAGGATATCGTCAATGCACACAAGGAGGATCCGCGGGTCGCCTTTTGGGAAACCTACAACGAGCCGAATAAATCGCCGGAGACCAAACGACTATTGGAGGATGCCTATCACTGGATCCATGAAACCGGCACCAAGATTCCTGTGACGGCGACTGGCCGCGGTTTCGCCGGCGATCCTTATTCCGATTTTAAGTCCTGGCATGAATACGGCACTTATAGCTACACCGGCAGACCGGAAGAATTGAACACCGAGTGCATGAACCGCAAGGAGCAGACCGTTCCCGGAATTGTCGAACATTTCAAAGACAAGACGGGTTTTATCCTCTGGGAAGCCGGCATTGGGCGGGATAATTGCCGGTTCGCCTGGAGTGAAAACCCCGAGCACCCGCGCCCCAACGAAACCGACAAGCCATTTCATGGCGTGATCTATCCCGACGGGCATCCCTGGTCGGTGGAGGATGTCAAGGCGCTGCTTGGCCCGGAGGGTTTCGCGAAGGCACCGCTGTTCGAAGTGGAGTATTACCAAGACGCGAGTTTCAGCAAACTGGCAAAGAGATCCGTCGCGCCCATGATTGATTTTGATTTGGGAACCGAACGCGGCACGGGTTCGCCAGACGCCGCGGCGGGAGTTCCCCAGGAGAACTTTTCGGTGCGTTGGACGGGCACGATTCTGCCTCCCACAAATGGGGCTTATGCGTTTTTCGTTGACGGTGACGGACAGGTGAAACTGTTTGTCAATTCCAAATCGGTGATCATCACGAAAGAGGCCGGACGCAAAAATGTCACCAAAAGCATCAGGCTGGCCGGGGCAACGCCTGCCCAGGTTAAAATCGAATATATTCACACCACCGGCGCGCCCAGCCTGCACGTGGCGTGGTCCGGCCCAGGCATGGAGCGGCGAAATCTGACTCCGGCGCCAAGCTCCACCAGTCGTTAGTATTGATCGCCGTGAATCAATGGTTCAACAGATTGTTCGCGGCATGGCCGGCGTCGTTGATGCTGGCGGTGGTCGGGTGCGGCTTGGCGACGGGTGAGCTCGTTGCCAGGGCCGATGGTCCGGCCATTTCCGATGACTATTTGCTGCGCCAATGGGATATGGATGAGGGGCTGCCACAAAGTTCCTTCAGCGATATTGTGCAGACGCCCGATGGTTATCTTTGGATTGGCACGGTGGCTGGGTTGGTGCGTTTCGATGGCGTTCGCTTCAAGGTGTTTCAATCGTTCGATGTGACGAACCCGTTTGTGGCCGATGTGCGCTGTCTGGCAGTGGATGCGGATGGCTCGTTGTGGGCCGGATTTGAACGCGCGGCCGTGGTGCGGGAGCAACATGGTGAATTTGAGGTGATGGCCCCACCGGGCGATTATACGACCAACCATATTTTTGCTTTGGCCGCGAACGGGCCGGACGGCATCTGGGCGGGGTATGCCCGTGGCCAATTGGGCCATTGGCACTCGGACCAGTTGGATACGATAGATTTGAACCCAACTAACAAAGCGGAGCGTTTCCGAGACAATGTAATCTGCTGCACCGACGCCGAACACCGCGTTTGGTTTGCCTCAGAATGGATGGTGGGCTACTTCGAAGTCGGGTCACCAGTGCTGTTGCGCCAGAATCTCCAAGAATTTTGGCACCTGACGCCACGCCGTAAAGGTGGCGTCTGGTTGGCCGGCAGCGGGCTGTTGCGCATTGCCACCACCAACGGCATTGGGGAGGTGGTGGCGAACTTGAGTGAATTGGGCATAGGCTCAGGTGTCGATATTAATACAATCTTGGAGGATCGGAAAGGCGCCGTCTGGATTGGCACCAAAGGCAATGGGCTCTTCCGCGTATTTGAAGGCAAGGCGCAACGGGTGCCAACGTCCCATAATTATATTCGGGCCTTATGCGAAGATCGCGAGGGCAATCTATGGGTCGGCACCGGCGGGGGCGGCTTGAACCGACTGCGGCTGCGGAGCCTCCGGCTATTTGACCGCAGCAACCTCTTGCCAAAAGACTCGATCACCTCGCTGTGTGAGAGCACGGATGGTTCACTTTGGCTGGTACCCCGCGAAGCCACGCCCGTTCAACTCGCCAGGAATCGGCAGGAAATAGTCCCTTCGCCGAAAGACCAGCAACTGCCTTCCGGCGTGACCCTGTGCGCCGACCGCGCCGGCGGCGTCTGGCTCGGCTCCTTTGACCGCGGGGTCTTTCATCTTGTCGGAAATCGCGTTGAGGCGATCGGGTTGGAGAAAAAGCAAATTGATGCGATCCTGGAAGATTCGCACCGGACGCTGTGGGTGGGCACGCTTAACGACGGGCTATTCTCCGTTCGCAACGGACAAATCACCCACTTTCCCACGACGAACAAACTGCAACAAATCAGCGCGCTGGCCGAGGATGCCGGCGGCTGCGTGTGGGTGGGCACGTTTGCGGGCGGATTGTATCAGCGAACCGAGCAGGGTTTTGACTCGGCCGCGGTCATGCCGGGCGCGAGCATTCTGACCATTTTAGCGGAGGGCACCAACCGACTCTGGATTGGCACACGCGGGGGTGGATTGCTCAGTTTCATTGCGGGAAAAATCCAACAAGTCACGCGCCAGCAGGGATTGCCGGATGACGATGTCCGCCAGATTCTGCTGGATGAAGAAGGTCACGTGTGGATTGGTTCGGCGCATGGCTTGTTCGAAGTTTCGCGCCGCGAGTTGGAGGCGGTGATGAAGGGCCAAGCGCCCCGCTTGGAATGCGTCGTTTATGGCCGGAACGAAGGATTGGGCGGCATTGAATTCAGCGAGGGTCGCAATGCCGCGTGCCGGACGGCCGACGGCAAGTTGTGGTTCGCCACCAGCCGTGGCGCGGTCGAAGTGGATCCGGCGCGGCACTTCTTCAGCGACTTGCCGCCGTTAGTCCATATTGAGGAATTGCTGGTGGATGGCCAGCTGATGCCGATGGAAGGAAACCAACCGGTGATGGTTCCCGCAGGCAGCCGCAGGGTCGAATTGCACTACACCGGTTTGAGTCTGGCGGCGCCAGAGGATGTTCGGTTCCGTCACCGGTTGGAAGATGTGGAGAGTGACTGGCTGGATGACGGCCCAGCCCGGACCGCCACTTATCTGCGTTTGCAGCCGGGCAAATACCGGTTTAGCGTCACCGCGCGAGGCAGTGGCAGTGACTGGCAACCCGAGGGAGCCTCGGTCAGTTTCGTGGTGCTGCCCACGCTGTGGCAGAATGATTATTTTCGCGCGTTGCTTGCGGGGCTGTCGCTCGCGCTGGCCGCTTGGGTCACGCGCGCCGTGCTGCTGCACCGGTTTCGGGTTCGGGTGCGCGCTCTGGAACAGGCGCAGGCGCTCAGCAACGAACGGCGCCGCATCGCCCGCGATTTGCACGATGAACTGGGCGCAAGCCTGACGCGCATTGATTTGATGGGGGATGAGACCTTGCAGGATACGCGGCTTGATTCCCATGCCCAGTGGCAAGTGGAGCGCATCACCCAGGCGGTGCGGGAAGTGGTGCAGACGCTCGACCAGATCGTCTGGACCGTCAATCCGGGCAACGACAGTCTGGACCGGGTCATAGGTTATGTGAGCCGTTATGTGGAGGAATTTCTCGCGCCAACGAAAATTCAATTCCGGCTGGAATTTCCTGAAATGGTGCCTGACATCAGCATGACCTCCCACGTGCGACATGAATTATTGCTGACGATCAAGGAGGCGCTCAACAATTCGGTCAAACATTCGGGCGCGACGGAAATCACCTTGGAGGTCGTCTTGGAGCAAAACGAGTTGCAGATCATTCTCACTGACAACGGGCGGGGATTTGATCCGGTCAAAATGGCCGCCACCGGTAACGGCCTGGACAACCTCGGCCAGAGGCTTCTTTTACTCGGCGGCCAATGTCGGATCGAAAGCGCGGTCGGCAAGGGAACCGTGGTGCGGATGACCCTGCCATTGCCCGCGCAAAAGTCATTATGAACACCTCAAAAATCATTCAAGTCGCCATCGTGGAAGACGACTGCCGGCTGCGCGAAGAACTCGCGCGGAAAATCGGCCAGCAGCCGGCGCTACGTTGCGTCGGCGTATTTGCCAACGCCGATGAGGCTTTGCAGCAGTTGCCGCAGGCGGCGCCGCATGTCGTGCTGATGGATATTCATCTGGGCAAAGGCATGTCTGGCATCGAATGCACGCAGGCCTTGAAAACGATTTTGCCGGACACGCAAATCATCATCTTGACCATGTTTGACGACGCCGAAAAGATTTTCGCGGCACTGCGGGCGGGCGCAGCCGGCTATTTGCTGAAGCGTTTTGCTTCGCGGGAACTGGTGCCGGCCATCGAGCAAGCCCACGCCGGCGCCTCGCCGATTACGCCGCAGATTGCCCGCCAGGTGTTCGATTTTTTCCGGCTCCAAGAGAGCAAGCCAGGACCAACGGGCGAGCTGGACAAACTCACCGAACGTGAGCGGGAACTGCTGTCAATAATGGCGCGAGGCAAACGCTACAAGGAAGCGGCAGATCAGTTGGGCATCAGCCATGACACCGTGCGCAGTCATATCCGGCGCATCTATCGCAAGCTCCAGGTGCATACGTGCATGGAAGCGGTCGGGAAATTTCGGGGCGAATGACGGGCGATGGTGATCGGCAATTAATTTGGATTCAGTAAACCGACCAGGCAACGGTGAGGTGAGAAAAAGGAGCATGGTCATGCGACTAGTCAGGCGTGTGGCTTTGCGTAAAAATGTGTTTCCGATACAGTTTGACCGCGAGGCGGGTTTGATTAAGAAAAAACGACACCCAAAAATTGGTGAACGAAGCTCTATGAACATGCAGAGAAGCCTCACTTCTCTTGTAGCGCCCCATCTGTTCCGAATGCTTTTGCTTTCCGCAGTTTGCCCTGCTCAATCCACAGCATTGGGGCAGGAAGATCCGGCCCACGATGCGATCCGCATCCAAGTGGCCACTGATGCGGTGATCGCTCGGACAGACGAATCCTTTGTGGGATTTGGCTATGAGACGTCGGCGGTGGCAAATCAGGGCTATTTCAGCCCCCAGAGCACACATCTGGCTCAACTGTTGCGCACGCTTAGCCCCCACGGACTCATCAGAATTGGCGGCAACATTTCGGATTGGGCCAGGTTTGCGCCAAACGGCACGCCCTTGGTCATGGCCCAAAACAGCGCGACCATCTTTAACGGGTCGGAACTTGAGGATTTGGGCGGATTCCTGAAGACAACCGGTTGGAAAGTCATGTGGGGATTGAACTTGAAAACAGGCACCCGCGAAGAAGCGGTGGCCGAGGCTGTGGCGGTTCAAAAGGCCTTGGGCAATTACCTCCAGTCGTTTGAGATCGGCAACGAAACGGATTTGCAACCAGCATTCAAGAGGCATCCCCATGCTTACTGGGCTGCCTACCGGGACTACAAGGTTGCCATTCGCGCCGTGCTTCCCGACGCGCCGTTCTCCGGACCGGATGCGGCCTGGGGAGTCGAGTGGTTGCAGGATTTTGCCAAGGCCGAGTCAGGTGACGTGAAACTTCTGACGCGTCATTACTATCGGGGCGGCGCGGGGGGCGCGGAGGCAACGATTCCGATCCTCCTCAAGACGGATTCGCATCTTGAACAGGAATTGGCCACGCTTCAGAAGATCAGTTCCGACACCCGCGTGCCGATCCGGTTCAACGAGATCAATTCCTTTTTCGGTGGTGGCAAGAAAGGGGTGAGCGATACCTTTGCTTCCGCACTGTGGTGCCTGGACACCATGTTGATGCTTGCCGCGCACGGCTGCGACGGCGTCAACATGGAGACGGACATCAATCAAAACGCAAAGATTAGCGACTATTCGCCCATCTACCGGGAGGAGGCCACTGGGCGACTTATCGTCCGGCCCGAATACTACGGGATGCTGGCATTTTCGATCGCCGGAGTGGGTGACTTGTTAAAGACCTCCGTCTCCAAAACAGAGGTTAATGTCAAGGCTTATGCGACGAAGAACTCAAAGGGTGAACTGTGGGTGACTGTAGTCAACAAGGATCTGTCGAAGCCAGCCAAGGTTGAACTGGCGGTTCCGGCCTCGTATTCCATGTCCGATTGTTTCCGGCTCACGGCACCGTCGGTGGAGAGCAGAGACCAGGTAACACTTGCCGGTGCCGAGGTGTCTGCGGAAGGCACTTGGAAGCCCGCTCAGACGGAAGCCGTTCCGGTGAAGAACGGCAACACTCATTTCAAGGTGCCGGCCACCTCGGCAGCTTTGATTCGCCTGCGCTGACAATTCGTGTTTTTCTTAAAAATGCATACAACCCTTCAAATGGAAATGTTCGCAATGACCGTGAAAATCGAGAACTCGGGAAGGGATGAATCTGGACAACATCTCATTTGCAAATAACATGACCAAAAAGCAAACAGGAGCAAAAATGAAAGCATCGAAATCAACCAGCATAGCGAACCCCGGCCGACGTGAATTCATCAAACAAGGCGGGACCGCAGTTGCCGCTTTGCTTGCGCAAGCCGGTCTTCCTCAGGTCGCCACCGCTGCCTCGGCGACTGCTGCGCCCTCAAATCCTCTGACTCTCAACGCCATGCCGACGCGCAATCTCGGCAAGACTGGCTATCGGGTGGGCATTTTCAGTCTGGGCGGCCAGGCTGCCCTCGAAACCAGCCATAATGAGGCCGTAGCCGTGCCGATCGTGGAGAAGGCACTGGATCTTGGGGTTAATTATTTGGACACCTCCTCCATATACGGCGGCGAAGAACGGTGGAGCGAACGCTACATTGGCCAGGTTATGAAGACCCGTCGGGCGGAGGCCTTTCTGGCAAGCAAAACCAAGGAACGCACGCGGGATGGCTCCCTCCGCATGTTGGAGCAATCGCTCAAACTGTTGCAGACCGATCATCTGGACCTTTGGCAGCTTCACGATATCGGTACGCAGACCGACGTGGATCAGGTTTTCGCCAAGGGCGGAGCGATGGAAGCTCTTATCCAGGCGCGCGACCAGAAAATGGTTCGCTATCTTGGCATCACTGGGCACCATCGGCCTGATTCACTAATGGAACTGATCCGCCGGTTTCCCTTCGACACCGTCCTCCTGGCCCTGAACGCCGCAGACAAGCATCATTTCAGTTTCATGGAGGAACTATTGCCGATGGCAGTCGAGAAGCAAATGGGAATCATCGGCATGAAAATCCCAGCCCGGGGCCGGATACTGTCGTCATGGACACCGCCGTCGCTGGAGCGGCAGCAACATTCCTGGGAAGGGCATGGTGCCATTGCGAAAAGCCCCGGCACGCTCACCATGCGCGAAGCGATGTTCTACACGCTTTCATTGCCGGTGAGCACTGTGATTATTGGTTGCAACACCGTGGCTCAACTTGAGGAAAACGTGGGACTTGCCCGCGATTTCACACCGCTGAGCGATGCGCAAATAGCGGCTCTGTCCGAAAAGGCCAAGCCTATTGCCGAACAAGCCCTGTTCTTCCGGTTTTTCCAGCGGGGTTAATTGCCACAACCACCGAGAAAAGCCGACGGATGATGAGGCCGTTTTGACGCCTTGGATGGCGGCCGGACCCCGGCGTTTTCAAACGACCAAAGCATACCGCGGTTCACTTGGTGAGAGCACGCTATAAAGGAGCATCATCATGCGACTAGCCAGCCATGGCCTTTTGCGTGAACATGTGCCTTCAAGCCTGCCGCGAATGGACTGATAGGATATTTTCGCGCGGATTGAGGAAAAGCCGGTCACGACTTTACTGCGATGCAACAAGCCATCATGGCCCTGTCAACTGCCACTTCGCTGTTGGCAGGCATTGCACTTTGTTCCGCCGCTGGCCGCAGTCCCAACATTGTCTTCATCCTGGCCGACGACCACGCGTGGCAGGCGGTCAGCGCCTATGGCGAGTCGCGCCACTTGATCCAAACGCCGAACATTGACCGGTTGGCCCATGAAGGCATGCGCTTTGACCGCTGCTTGGTGGCCAATTCGCTATGCGGCCCGTGTCGCGCGGCGCTGCTGACCGGCACGTACAATCACATCAACGGCTTTTACAACAACTACAACTGCCGGTTCGACGGTTCCCAAACCACGTTTCCCAAACTGTTGCAACAAGCCGGCTACCAGACCGCAATGATCGGCAAGTGGCATCTGGAAACCGACCCGACCGGTTTTGACCATTGGGAAATCCTGCCGGGCCAGGGCCAATACTATAATCCGCCCATGTTCCGTGACGGCCAGCACGTGAATCACACCGGTTATGCCACGGATATCATCACCGACCTATCGCTGGATTGGCTGAAACAGCGCGATACGAACCGGCCGTTCATGCTGCTGTGCTGGCACAAGGCGCCGCATCGGATATGGGAACCGGCATTGCAGGATCTGGATTTTGATCACGACCGCACCTATCCACTGCCGGAAAGTTTCTTCGATGATTACAGCGGTCGCGGTCTGGCTGAGCATGACCAGAACATGACGATTGCCACCACCATGCGATTGGACGAGGACAACAAGCTGGCCACGCCCAAGGATCTTACGCCGGCGCAGGGAAAAATCTGGGACGCCTATTATGTCCCGCGCAACGAGGCCTTTCGCCGCCGGCATCTCACCGGCCGCGCGCTGACCGAATGGAAATACAACCGCTTCATGCATGATTACCTGGGTTGCATCAAAGGCCTGGACGACAACGTTGGCCGGATTTTGAAATATCTCGATGACAGCGGTCTGGCCACCAACACGATTGTCATTTATTCCTCGGATCAAGGCTTCTTTCTCGGTGAACACGGCTGGTTTGACAAGCGCTGGATCTTTCAGGAATCGGCGCGCACGCCGCTGCTGCTCCGCTGGCCCGGAGTCGTGAAGGCCGGGAGCATCAACACGAACCTGATTTCCAACATTGATTTGGCCGAGACCTTCCTCCAGGCCGCCGGCGTGCCCATCCCGGGGCGGATGCAAGGCCGCAGCCTGATGCCGCTGCTCGCGGAGGCCGCCCCCGCCGACTGGCGCACGGCCTTCTATTATCATTACTACGAGTACCCCGCTGACCACAACGTGCGCCCGCATTATGGAGTCATCACCGACCGCTACACGCTGGCGCACTTCTACAAGCCGACAGTTTACGAGCCCGATCAGCGCGCGATTGCAGGCATCCCCAACGATTACTGGGAACTGTTCGACCGCGCCAAAGACGCGGAGGAGATGCGCAGCGTTTTCGGCGATCCCGCCTACGCGGAGGTGCAGACGAATCTGATGCGGGAGGTTTTTCGTCTGCGGACCGAACTCAAGGAACCCGCCCAGGATGACCCCAAGGCGTTTGGGCGGGCGACCGAATTTTAGGCGCGATAATTTTTCAAAAACGAATTGATGCCCATGACAGCAATTGCAATGACGTCGCGGCTGGCCGCCTTGATAATAGTCTGTGCCAGTCTCACGACGGTTTTGGCCAACGAGGCGCCGGCCAACGCGCCCTCTCGTGATGGCAAGCCGGATGTCAAGACCGCTGTTCCGCGCCCCACCTTCTGCAATCCGTTGGATCTTCCTTATCGCTTCATGTTGGACCAACCGTCGCGTCGCGAGGCGGCCGATCCCACGCTGGTGCGCTTCGATGGTGAATACTGGTTGTTTGCTTCCAAGAGCGGAGGTTACTGGCATACGCGCGATTTTCAGAACTGGATTTTCGTCGAGGCCAAGGCGCTGCCGGTGGAGAGCTACGCGCCCACCGCCGAGGTGATTGGCGGTCAACTTTACTTTTACGCCAGCGGACCGGTGTTTCGCGCGGATGACGCCCGCGCGGGCAACTGGACCAAGGTGGGGCAAATTCCCGGCTGGACTGGCGACCCGGATTTGTTCTGCGACGACGATGGCCGCGTTTACCTTTACTGGGGCTGCTCGGACAAAGACCCGATCAAGGTTCAGGAAGTGGACCCGAAGGACGGATTTAAATTGATCGGCGCAGCGGTGGTTTGCATCGCCCATAACGCCGATCACGGCTTCGAAGTAGGCGGCGAGCACAACACCAACGCCAAGCCCGGCAATAACCCGGCCGTGGATGCGCCTCAGCCCAGCACGGGTTACAACGAAGGCCCGTGGATGACGAAGCACAAGGGGCGCTACTATTTGCAATATGCCGCGCCCGGAACCTCGTTCCGTGGCTATGCCGATGGGGTCTATGTTGCGGATAAACCGATGGGGCCATTCAGCTACGAGCCTTACAGTCCGTTCTCGCACAAGCCGGGTGGTTTTCTCGGTGGGGCAGGTCACTCGAGCACGTTTCAGGACAACGCGGGAAACTACTGGCACATTGTCACGGCGACGATCGCCCGTCATCACATCTATGAAAGACGGTTGGCGCTTTACCCCATGACCTTTACGGCCCACGGCCAGATGGTTTGCAACACCGTGCTCGGCGATTTGCCGCAGTTCACGCCCGACAGCGGCCCGTTCGAGGTCATGGCGAATCAGCCCGGTTGGATGGAACTGGCCGGTGGCAAACCCGTAACCGCTTCGTCAGCCTACAAGGGTTGCCCGCCGCGCAAAGCGGTGGATGAAGACATTCAAACCTGGTGGAGTGCTGCCACTGGCGAGGCGGGCGAATGGCTGCGCGTGGATCTGACCAAGCCATGCCGGATTAATGCCTTTCAATTAAATTTTGCCGACGACGGCTCCACGGTGCTCGGGCGGCTCACTCAGGATGCTTATCGTTATGTGGTGGAGATTTCAGCCGACGGCACGAACTGGACCATGGCCGTGGATCGCCGGGAAAACACCAAGGACGCGCCGCACGAGTATGTGCCGCTCACGACCCCCATCACCGGGCGCTTTGTACGCATTACCAATCAGCACACGCCGGCCAACGCGCGCTTCTCCGTCTCCGGGTTGCGTGTGTTTGGCAGTGCGCTTGGCGCGGCTCCGGCGCAAGTCACCGGCATCACCGCCACTCGCAACCCGGACAACGGTCGTCGCCTGACGGTGAACTGGCTGCCGGCACCGGAGGCCAAGGGTTATCTCGTGCGTTATGGCTTGGCGGCTGACCGGCTGTTTGACCACGTGCAGGTCGTCGGAAAAACCAGCACACAAATCAACAGTCTCAACCTCGGCGTAAACTATGTGCTGACCGTGGACGCCTACAACGACAGCGAGGTAACCCAAAACCCAACCAGAGTGGAAGTGCAATAATGTCGTCACCCAAGCCTTTAGGCCATAAACCATGAAAGAAACAGTCATCGTAACGCTTCTTGCGACCCAGGTGCTGGCCCAGGCGGCCGCCCCTGCAACCATCACCGTGCAGACGGATCAGTCCGGAGTGGCCATCAACCCCGGCATGTGGGGGATTTTTCTGGAAGACATCAACTTTGGCGTGGATGGTGGAATCTACGCGGAATTGGTCAAGAACCGCTCCTTTGAATTTCCGGACGCGCTGATGGGGTGGACCGAACGCGCCCACGCCGGCGGCGTTGGCAAGATTTCCATTGCCACGGAGACCCCGATCAACGCCGCCAACCCCCACTATCTCCGGATTGAATCCGCCTCGTCGGTCGCGTTTGGTGTGGCGAATGAAGGCTTTCGCGGGATCGGCTTTCAGACGGGTGAACGTTACGATTTCTCTGCGCAAGTCCGAGCGCGCTCAGGCTCCCCCGGGTTGCTGGTGGAACTGGTGACGGCGGATGGCCGAGTTCTGGCCCAGGAAAAAATCGAAAAACTCTCGGCCAACTGGGCGATTAAAAAGACCAGCTTGCAGCCGAACGCCACCGTGAACCAGGGTCGGCTGAATGTTCTGGTCGTCGGCGGGGGCACGGTCGAGCTCGACATGGTGTCGCTCTTTCCGCACCACACGTGGAAGCATCGTCCGGGCGGTTTGCGCCCGGACTTGGCGCAGTTGCTGGCCGATTTGAAGCCGGGGTTCATGCGCTTTCCCGGCGGCTGTGTCGTGGAGGGCAGCAAATTGGCGAACCGGTTTCAATGGAAAACAACCATCGGCCCGATGGCGGAGCGCAAACTGGTCATCAACCGCTGGAACGACGCGTTCGCGACCCGCCCAGCCCCGGACTATTTTCAATCCTTCGGATTTGGTTTCTTTGAATATTTTCAACTCTGCGAGGATCTCGGGGCGGCGCCTTTGCCCATTCTGAATTGCGGTATGGCCTGCCAGTTTAACAGCGGCGAACTTTGCCAACCCGCTGAACTCGGTCAATATGTGCAGGATGCGCTGGACCTGGTCGAGTTTGCCAACGGCCCGGCGGATTCGGCTTGGGGCGCCAAGCGCGCGGCGATGGGACATGCCAAGCCGTTCGGCTTAAAAATGCTCGGCATTGGCAACGAACAATGGGGGCAGGCGTACATTGACCGCTATGCCAAATTTCACGCGGCGCTTAAGGCGAAGTATCCGGAGATCAAACTGGTCGCTTGCGCCGGCCCGGCGCCGGAGGGTGAACACTTTCAATTTGCCTGGTCGAAATTGCGCGAGCTGCAGGCCGATATCATCGATGAGCACAGTTTCGCGAACCCCAGTTGGTTTTTTGCGAACACGCATCGCTATGACCGCTACGATCGCAATGGGCCCAAAGTTTTCTTCGGTGAATTCTCGGCGCTTACGGATAAAACACTCAGTCTGACGAACCTGAACAACCTTGGCGCCGCCGTGGCGGAAGCCGCTTGGATGACCGGGCTTGAACGCAACGGCGACGTCGTTCGGATGGCCAGTTACGCGCCGCTGTTCGCGCACATTGACGGTTGGCAGTGGAAACCCGAACTGATCTGGTTCGACAACCTGCGCTCCTATGGCACGCCCAGTTATTACGTTCAGAAATTGTTCGCCAACAATCCCGGTGACGTGACGGTCCCGGTGAACCTCGCGGCGGCGGACGGCGCCAAGCTCTATGCCTCCGCCACGCGTGCGCGGGCTGCGGGCGAGTTGATCTTGAAGGTCGTCAACGGAACGGAGACGCCCGTGAACGTGATGCTGGACTTGGGCGGCGCCACCGCTCCAGGGCGGAAGGCCAAGGTGTTCACCTTGACCGGCGACAGCGCGCTGGCCGAGAATTCTTTCGCGGAACCAACGAGGGTGATTCCACAAGAATCAAAATTGGAAATTACCTCCCCGCGCTTTGAGTACAAGTTTAGCGCCAATTCACTGACGGTATTGCGCTTCAAAATAAAATGAAGGCAATTTCAGGCATCAATCAATTCGCCCCTCGCTTGGCGGCAGTCCGTTGGGTCCGTGTCAGCCGGCAAATAAAAGGTGCGGTATAATTAAGTTAACTGTGAAAAACACAAATAACAACACGCAGTTCATCATCCTCATCACGCTGGTGGCGACTATTGGCGGTTTTCTTTTCGGCTTTGATTCCGGCGTGATCAACGGCACCGTGGACGGCCTGCGCGCAGCCTTCCACAGCGACAGCGTCGCCACCGGCTTTAACGTGGCGTCCATGTTGCTCGGTTGCGCGGCTGGCGCGTTTGCCGCCGGCCGCCTGGCCGATCGGTTTGGTCGGCGGAACATTCTGATGGTGGCGGCGGTGTGTTTTTCGGTCAGCGCCTTCGGTTCGGGCATGGCCAAAGATTCCTTGCAGTTTGTGCTTTTTCGCGTGCTCGGCGGATTGGCGATCGGCGCGGCTTCGGTTTTGGCGCCGGCCTACATCAGCGAAGTCGCGCCGGCGAAATTTCGCGGAAGGCTTTCCGCCATCCAGCAGGTTTCAATTCTGACCGGTTTGGTGGGTTCGTTTTTGAGCAATTATTTGATCGCCGGTCACGCGGGCGGCGCCCGAAGCCAGTTTGCCTGCGGTTATGAGGCTTGGCGCTGGATGTTCTGGGTGGGGCTCCTGCCGTCGGTGACGTTCTTCTTCGCCCTGCTCCTGATTCCGGAAAGCCCGCGCTACCTGGTGGCGGCGGGGAAACGGGAACGGGCGATGAAAGTCCTCCACAAGCTGATGGGCGACGCTGCGGAGGCGAAGTACATGGAAATCGTCGATTCGCTGGCGACTGACCACCATCGCCCCTCGTTTCACGACGTGTTGGGACGATTCGGATTCCGCCCGATCGTTTGGGTCGGCATTGGCCTGGCGGTGTTTCAGCAATTATCCGGTATCAATGTCGTTTTCTACTATGGCGCGGTGCTGTGGCAGTCCGTTGGTTTTACCGAAAGTCATGCGCTATTGATTAATGTCATCAGCGGCGCAGTCAGCATTGGCGCGAGCCTCCTCGCGATGCTGGTGATTGATCGCCTCGGCCGCAAGCCGATGCTGGTTATCGGTTCGGTGGGGATGGCGGTCACGTTGGGAGTCATGGCGGCGGTCTTCAGCGCGGCGGGAACGGATGCCGCCGGCAAACTCGCGCTCGGCGGCAACAGCGGCCCTATCGCCTTGGTGGCGGCGAATTTATTTGTGGCGTTTTTCAATTTTTCCTGGGGGCCGGTGATGTGGGTGTTGCTCGGGGAAATGTTTCCAAACCAGTTTCGCGGCTCGGCGCTCGCCATCAGCGGTTTTGCCCAGTGGATTGCCAATTTCGGCATCACCATGACCTTCCCGATGATGTTGGGTGGCATCGGCCTTGGCGGCGCCTATTTCATTTACGCGGGCTTCGCGTTTGTTTCATTGTTCTTCGTCTTGAAGGGGGTTCATGAAACCAAAGGCATTGAGCTGGAGGATATGAAAGGTTAGCCCCGGTTGACTGGTTATGAATCCACCCACATTTATCGCCCCCTTGAAACTCGGCTTTCTGCCCGCCAGCCGCGGGTTTTTCAGCAAGCGGCTGGCGCGCGAAATGCGGGCGCAAACGCTCGCGACGTTGCGCCACGCCGGCTATGAAGTCATCATCCCGGAGCCAGGGCAAACGTCCGAAGGCTGCGTCGAGACCCGCGCGGAGGCCCAGTTCTGCGCCACCCTGTTCCGCGAGCAACGCGTGGATGGCGTGATCGTGTGCGCGGTCAATTTCGGCGACGAGCAGGCGGTGGCGCTGGCGCTGCGCGACATGGAGTTGAAAGTGCCGATTTTTCTGTTTGCCGCGCAGGAGGAAGCTGCGCTGCGTCCGGGCGGTGAACGGCGCGATTCGTTCTGCGGTTTGCTCTCGATCGCCGAGGCACTGCGCCAAATCGGTTTGCCATACAGTATCGGCCGCACGCCGGTCTGCGTGCCGGGTGACAAAGCCTTTTCCGCCGACTTGGAATGGTTCGCCGCCGTTTGTCGCGTCGTCCGTGGTGTGCGCCGCGCGCGTTATGGCCAGATCGGGGCGCGGCCGGATGCGTTTTGGACTTGCCGGTTCGATGAAAAGGCCCTGCAGAAGATCGGCCCGACCACGGTAACGCTGGATCTTTCGGAAGTCATCGGCGGCGCGGAAAAATTCAACGATGACGCGCCGGAAGTGCAAGCCGTCTTGGATAGCCTGCCGGCTTACGCGGACACGTCGGCGCTGGCCCCTTCGGTGCTGGTGCGGATCGCCAAGCTGGAAGCGTTTATTCGCCGCTGGGCCACAGAGCAGGAACTCGACGCGCTGGCGGTGCAGTGCTGGACTTCCATTCAACAAAACTACGGCGTATGTGCTTGCACGACCCTGAGCCGACTGGGCGATCTCGGCCTGCCCGCCGCCTGCGAGGCGGACATTCCCGGCGCTCTGACCATGCACGCGCTGCAGTTGGCCTCCGGCCAGGCCGCCGCGCTCGCGGACTGGAATAACTTGCACAACAGCGATCCCGATCTGGTGAACCTCTGGCACTGCGGCGTTTTTCCCAAGAGCCTCGGCCAGAGGAAACCGAGACTCGAAACGCATCCGATTCTCCGCGACAGCGGCGCGGTGCCGGCGGAAAAAGCCGGTGGTATTGTGGAAATTCTGCTTGCGGAAATGCCCGTCACGCTGGCGCGTGTCACGCACGATGCCGGCGGCAACTGGAAAGTTCTCGTGGCCCAAGGCCGCATTGAAAACAACTCCGCCGCCACCGGCGGCTCCTATGGCTGGTGTCGCATTAATAACCTGTCCGGCCTGTATCGCGATGTGCTGCTGCGGCATTTCCCACACCATGTCGCGCTTACGCGCGGCTCGGTTGGCATCGCGTTGCGGGAAGCGTTTGAACGCTATCTCGGACTCGCGGTCTTTCCCCATGAACTCTAAACTGCAAAACCCATAAACCTATGAAATTCGGCATCCACTCCCTGCTTTTCAGCGAAACTTTTCTCGAACGCGACCTGCCGCTCCTTGACAAGGTCAAAGCCATGGGCTTTGACGCTTTGGAAATCATTCCGTTCGACATGGATAATTTCCCGGCGAAACTGGTGCGCCAGCGCGCCTGCGATTTGGGTTTGTCCATCTGCACTGGCATCGGCATGCCGACCCACGCGAATATTATTTCACCGGATGCCGCCGTGCGGGCGGCCGGCGTGGCCATGAGCCGGCGGCTGATTGATCTCAGCGCGGAATGCGGCTCGCTGGCCTTTGGCGGGGTGACGTATTGTGGTTGGGGTTATCTCACCGGCAAAATGCGCACCGAAGACGAGTGGAAATGGGGTGTGGAAAATTTCCGGCTCGTCGCCGAATACGCGCTTAAAGCCGCGCCCGGTCTCGTGCTCGGTGTGGAAACGCTCAACCGTTTTGAATCGCATTTCATCAATACCGTCGCCGACGGTCTAGCGTTCGCACGCGACATCGGCCAACCGAATGTGAAGCTGCATCTGGACACCTTTCACCTCATCCGCGAAGAGGATGATTTTTGCGGCAGCGTGCGCGCGTGCGGCCGGCAACTGGGCTATGTCCACGCCTGCGAAAATCAGCGCGGCATACCCGGTCGCGGCTTGGTGCCTTGGATGGATTTCTTTCGCGCGCTGCAAGAGGTGGGCTATGACGGCGTGGTGACCATTGAATCCTTTGATCCGAACATGGTCAATATTGCGCGGCTCTGCTGTATCTGGCGCAAGCTCGCCGAATCGCCCGAAGAACTCGCGAGTGAAGGTCTGCGGTACCTGCGCGAAGTCGCGCGGGCGGCAGGTTATTGAAATGACCCAAGTCATGAAATTGCTGCCATCTTTAATCGTTGTCGCCGCGCTCGGCGTGGTGTTCACTGCCGCAGGCGCGCCCACGGATCCGTTGGAGTCCGGCTTTCTGAATCCGCCCGATTCGGCCAAGCCGCAAACTTGGTGGCATTGGATGAACGGCAACATCACGAAAGTGGGGATCACCGCCGATCTGGAAGCGATGAAGCGAGGCGGGCTTGGCGGGGCGACGATCGTGAACGCGGACTGCGGTATCCCGCGCGGACCGGTGGATTACATGAGTTCGGAATGGCGGGAAGATTTCAAATTTGCCGTGTCGGAGGCGAACCGGCTCGGACTCGAATTGTGCGTGGAAAATTGCGCCGGCTGGTCCAGCAGCGGGGGACCGTGGAACGTGGCCTCCAATGCCATGCAGCAAATCACCAGCAGCGAAATCCGCGTCACCGGGCCCAAGCGAATCTCCGAAGCGGTGCCGCGGCCGCCGACTAAACTGGATTTCTACCGCGACATCGCGCTACTCGCCTTTCCGACCCCCGAAGGTGAGGCTGTGGACATGCAGGCATTTTTGTCCAAGGCCACCATGAGCGTTGAAGGTCAGGATTGTCACAAGCTTTATGACGATTCGGCCGACACCTTTGTGACTTTGCCTGTCCCGACGGCCGGTCAGCCACAGTTTGTGCAATTGGAATTCGCGCAGTCTTTCGTCACGCGGCTGATCACCCTCACGCTCGGTCCCGGTGCCCAGCAATGGGGTGCGGGAGAATGCGGCGGGGTGATTCAAATGTCCGATGATGGCGTGACATTCCGCGATGTGCGGAAGTTCTCTTTCCCGGACCGCGCGTTTAATCCAGTGATTTTGTCGCTTGGCAACTCGCCGGTGTCCGCGCGCTTTTATCGCGCGCTGTTTACCAGTGCGGGCGAGCAAGTGAAGCAGATTCCCGTGGCGGAATTTCATGTAAGTCCGCGCCTGGGTATTGAGGATCTTGGGGCCAAGGCCGGATTCAACGGCAATGGCGTTTCTTCCCCGGCGACGGAGTCGGTCGCGCCCACACTGGCGGTGAATCGCGCGGATATGGTGGACCTTACCGGCCGCCTCAAGTCTGATGGCCACCTTGACTGGGATGCGCCTGCGGGAAACTGGACGATTCTCCGCCTGGGTTACACGCCCATCGGCGTCCAGAATCACCCAGCCCCAGTGGAAGGCACCGGGCTGGAATGCGACAAGCTGAGCAAGGAAGCGCTGGATGCCCATTGGGCCGGCATGATGAAGCAGGTGCTCGCCGATGTCGGTCCGTTGGCGGGCAAGTCGCTCACCGGTTCGCTGATTGACAGCTATGAAGTGGGCGGCCAGAACTGGACGCCTCAGTTCCGCGAGGAATTTCAAAAGCGTCGCGGGTACGATCCGCTGCCGCTCCTGCCAACGCTCACCGGTCGAGTGGTGGACAACCCCGCCATCTCGGAACGCTTCCTGTGGGACGTACGCCGCACCATCGCGGATTTATTTGCGGAAAATTATTACGCTCATTTCCAGACGCTTTGCCACCAAGCCGGTCTGGCCGCCTACACCGAGCCTTATGGCGGGCCGTTCGAATCGCTGCAAGCCGGCGCGGCGGCGGATATCCCGATGGGCGAATTTTGGATAGGCCAACCGTGGGTGAACGCCAAATTGCCGGCCAGCATTGGTCACATCTACGGCCGCAAAGTCATCGGCTCGGAATCCTTCACTTCCATGCCCGGCGAACACGGCCGTTGGCAGGAAGATCCTTATTCCCTCAAAATGCTGGGCGACTTCGTTTTCTGTCAGGGCGTGAACCGCTACTTCTTTCACCGTTTTGCCATGCAGCCGTGGACAAATCGCTGGCCGGGCATGACGATGGGGCAATGGGGTTCGCATTTCGATCGCACCAGCACTTGGTGGGAGCAAGGCGCTGCCTGGCGCCACTATATTTCCCGCTGCGAATACCTGCTCCAACAGGGCCGATTCGTGGCCGATGCCGCTTATTTCTGCGGCGAAAGTGCGCCGGTGGAATTTCCGGTTGGCAATCCCGCACTGCCAGCGGGATACGATTATGACGGGGTGAACGCTGACGTGCTGAACTCCGCCACCGTGCAACAGGGCCAACTCGTTTTGAAAAGCGGGATGAGTTATCACCTGTTGATCCTGCCGCCAGGCGAACGCGCCATGACGCCGGCACTGCTCCGCCGCCTGCACGGTTTGGTTGCGGACGGAATGACGCTCGTCGGGGAGCCTCCGGCCGCTTCGCCGAGCCTGGCGAGTTATCCGGAATGTGACGCCGAGGTGAAATCGCTCGCCGCCGAGCTGTGGGGCCAAGCGGATGGTCACAAAGCTACGCAGAATAATTTCGGCAAAGGTAAAGTCGTGCGGGGGCAACCTTTGGATCGCGTGTTGATGGGAATGAGCGTCCGACCCGATTTCAAATTCGCCGCAAACGCGGGAACCAAGCTCGCGTATATTCACCGTCGCGCCGGGGCCGCAGACATTTATTTCGTCTCCAACCAACGCCGCCAGCCGGACACGGTGGATTGCACCTTCCGCGTCAGCAATAAAACGCCGGAGCTGTGGCATCCGGACACCGGCAGCCTTGAACGCGCACCGGTCTGGCACGAACAAGCTGGCTGCACGACGGTGCGACTGACGCTTGATCCGGCGGGCTCAATCTTTGTCATTTTCCGTGAGGCGGCGACTGGCGATCAAATCGTGACTGCGAAAATGGATCCGCAATGGCAAGCCGTTTCGGGCGCGAATGGCGAACTGCTCGTGAAAGCCACCAGCGACGGCACGGCGACTTTTGCCAATGCAGCGGGAAAAACGTTGCAAGCTGTGGCGGCGGATGTTCCCGCTCCGCTGGCATTGAACGGCGCCTGGACGTTGAATTTTCCGCCAAAATGGGGCGCGCCGCCGTCGGTGAAATTGGAGCGGTTGATTTCCTGGACCGACCACCCGGACAATAGCGTGCGGTATTTTTCCGGAACCGCGACCTACGAAAAGGAGATTGAAATTCCGGCCGACCGGTTGCTCCCCGGGCGCGAACTCTGGCTCGACCTTGGTGCCGTAAAGAACTTCGCCGAAGTCTGCCTGAACGGGCGGAACCTCGGCGTGCTATGGAAGCCGCCGTTTCGGGTGGACCTCACCGCCGCCGCCAAGTCGGGCGTGAATCAACTGGAAGTCAAAGTGACGAACCTCTGGCCGAACCGGCTGATCGGTGATGAACAATTACCGGCGGACTGTGAATGGGACGGCAAGCGGCTCAAGGCATGGCCGCAGTGGTTTCTCGACGGCAAGCCGAGTCCCACGGGTCGGTTGACGTTTGCCACCTGGCATCACTGGTCGAAGGATTCACCACTGCTGGAGTCAGGCCTGCTGGGTCCGGTAACCTTGCAAACGGCCGCAATAATTCCCGCTCAATGAAAAGTGTACGCGACGGGAAGATCGCTCATGGGGCGGGAATGTTATTACGTTGCTGACAGGCTTGCGGCATACTGCGCCAGCGGGCTGTGAAATTGTTCGTTTTTGTTATCCCAAATCATGCGCGGTTTATGTCATGTCAGTTCAGCTCCGCTGCTGCGAGGCATGAGTTTAATTGTAGCTTCGCTCGTGGGAGTCCAAGCGGAGGGCGGGGCGGTGCCGGAAGATTCATGCCGGAACGACTATTTGATTGATGTCTGGGATTCCGACCGGGGTTTGCCGCAAAATTCCGTGACCAGCCTGGCGCAGACGCCGGATGGATATTTGTGGGTCGGCACCCGGCAGGCCGGAGTCGCTCGTTTCGACGGCGTGCGGTTCGCTTCGTTTGACCCGTCGAACACGCCGGGGCTGCCGCAAATCGAGATGCGTGAGCTCATGGTGGACGCCCAAGGTGCGCTTTGGCTTGCGATGGTTGGCGGCTGGTTGTCACGCTACGAGGCGGGGCGGTTTGTGTCCGAACCGGGTTTCCCTCCTTCCATCAGCGCTTATTTGGTTGCGCTGGTGAGTTCGCGGACCGACGAGGTGTTTTTTGCCAACAATGCCGGCGAATTGTTTCGCGGCCTCCGTCAATCCGGCACCAATTCAAGCTGGGGAAAAATCAGCCTGCCAAACACTGGTCCTATCACACGTTACTGTGCTTCCAACGACGGGCGGATTTGGTATATTCGGGATGATTTGCGGCTGGGCTGCTGGCGCGACGGCCAAGTTGAACCTCTCCAGAATTACGAGGGATTGCCGGGCCATAACATCAGCGCATTAGCCCGCGATCCCGAAGGGCGGGTGTGGGTTGGAACGGAGCAGGGGTTGGCGTGCTTTGAAAATGGCCGTTTTGTGGACCTGACGCCAACCAACAGCGAACCCGGTGTGGCGGTGCAAGATTTTGCGTTCACCGGTGAGGGTGGATTATGGGTGCGCTCGGAAGGCCGGTTGCGCAAGTGTATCGGACGGCAATGGATCGCTGAGGCAAAATCCCTGCCGCCGGGGTTGCTTACCCGCAGCTTCGATCAGGTGGTGATGTTGGGAGGTTGTGATGGCGGGGTTTGGGTCAGGAATCCGTACGGAGGGGTTTGGCATGTGGAACCGGATGGCAGGTTGCGGGCTTTGCGCGATGAGGATGGCCTGCCGACAGCCCAAATAAATTGTTGGCTTCAAGATCGCGAGGGGAATATCTGGCTGGGACTCGAAGGCGGCGGTTTGGCGCGGTTGCGGCCGCGCCGATTTCAGGTTTTGAAGTGCCCGGATCCCATAGCCGGCACCGTGATGCGATCAGTTTGCGAGGATGCCGATGGGGGCATCTGGCTGGGCGGCTCCGATGGCAGAGTTTTTGGTCGGAAAAAGGATGCTTTTCAAGAGTTGGTCATTCCCAAAGCGATGTTGCCGGTGACGGACGTGACCCTCTGGCCAGACCGGCAGGGCGGCTTGTGGGTCGGAACCGTGCATAATGGAGTCTGGCTCTCGAAGGAAGATCGGATGGTTCAGCCCTTTCCCGGTTCCGCCATTGGCGACGTCGCGCGGGTGCTGTTCGGAGACAGTCAGGAGCGAATGTGGATCGGAAATGAGCATGGTCTTTTTTGCTGGAGCAACGGACGGCTGCAACATTTTGGCCCCGAGCAAGGGTTTGTGGTCGCTAACGTCAAGGCCCTGGCGGAGGATCCTGGCGGCGCCCTTTGGATTGGAACCGGTAATGGCCTCCTTTGGCGCTACCAGAATAGTCGTTTTTCAGCGTTCGCATTGCCCAAATTTTCACCGATGTTTCGGTTCTGGTCGTTGCTGCCGGATGCGGACGGCACGGTTTGGGTGGGCACCTTGGGCGGCGGCCTGCTGCGCTGGCGGGATGGCAAACTGGCGCGTTGCACGAGCACCAACGGGTTGTACAATGACAACATCTCGCAGTTGCTCGCCGATGATCGGGGGCACCTGTGGGCCGGATCGCGTGCGGGCATCTTCTCTGTGAACCGGAAGCAATTGAACGATTTTTTTGATGGCTGGGCCCCGGGTGTTTTCTGCCGGACCTTCGGCAAGTCGGACGGGTTGCCCGCGCTGGAATGTTCGTCCGGATATCAGCCAGCCTGCTGGCGTGCGCATGACGGGCGGCTGTGGTTTACCACCGTCAAAGGTCTGGTGTCGGTGCAGCCGGACGAAATGGAGGCCAACCCGCTGCCGCCGGCGGTTTTGATCGAAGAAATGCGCGTGGATGGAATCGCCCAAGACATCCGCCTCGGAAGCCCGGCCCTGACCTTGAGTCCGGGTCGTCACCAGGTGGCGTTTCGATATGCCGGATTGAGCTTTAGCGCCCCCGAGCGGGTGCGCTTTCAGTACCGGTTGGAAGGCTGGGACCCCAATTGGGTGTGGGTCGGCACCACGCGCACGGCCGACTACAACTACCTGCCGCCGGGCCATTACACTTTTTCTTTGCGGGCGTGCAATCGTGACGGCATTTGGAACCCGACGGCAGCGGCGCTGTCGTTTCGCGTGTTACCTCATGTTTGGGAGACGTGGTGGTTTCGCCTCGTCGCGCCGGTGTTGACGTTTGGCTTGGCGGGCGGGGTGATCGTGCGGCTGCTTCGCCGCCGGCACGGGTTGCAGCTCGAACGAGTTAATCAGCAACATGCGATGGAACGGGAGCGCACGCGCATCGCGCAGGATTTGCATGATGATCTGGGCGCCAGCCTTACCCAGGTCGTCTGGCTGATGGAGGGGATCAGTCGCCCGGGAATTTCAGCGGATGAGCATCAAGGCCTCGTGACCCAAATCACGGCCAAGGCCCGCGAGATGGCTCGCGCCATTGGCGAAATAGTTTGGGCGGTCAACCCCAAGAACGATTCGCTGGATCAAATGGTTTCCTACCTCTGCCAGTATGCCGAGCAATACTTTCGCGGCACCTCCATCCGCTGCTGGACGGAAGTGCCGGAATTGCTCCCGGCGTTACCTCTGTCGTCGGACGTGCGGCACAACTTGTTCCTCGCCATCAAAGAAGCCCTGCAGAATGTCGCCAAACATGCAGGCACCAGCCAGGTCTGGGTGCGGATCAGGGTGGGTGCCCACGGCGCCGAGTTTGTCGTTGAAGACAATGGCTCGGGATTTGTGCCCGGCGAAGCGGTGGCGGGCAACGGCCTGGACAATATGCGCCAGCGGGCGGCGGCCTGCGGCATGAGTTTTTCCCTGCATTCGGCGCCGGGGCAGGGTACGGTCATCAACATCCGATTGCCGTTGGCGGGGACCAATTAATTTAAGTTCTAAAAATACCCCTGGGGATAATAGGCAGCGATGCGGGAACCGGCTAGGCTGGAGGGTAGTGAAACCAACCAGTCAGTTTTTGACGCCGGCCCCGGTGACCGCAGCCGCCAGCCGGTTGGCCGGGGCATTGGACAGTCAGACCATGATTACAGTCGGCATTGTCGAAGATAACCGCGAGTTGCGAAGCAGCCTCCAGCGCATGGTGGATGCCGCTCCCGGCCACCGGTGCGTTTGCGCCTGCGACTCGGCGGAGGATGCCTTCCGGGTAGTGCCCGCGGCCCGGCCGCAGGTGTTGTTAATGGACATTCATCTGCCCTTCCGCTCGGGCATCGAATGCACGCGGCGGCTGTGTGACTCATGTCCGGACACACGCGTGTTGATTCTCTCGGTCTATGAGGATTCGCGAAACGTTCTCAATGCCCTCAAGGCCGGGGCCTGCGGGTATTTGCTGAAGTTTTCGTCGTCCCAGGAAATCCTGAAGGCCATTGCCGAGGTGAAGGAAGGCGGCCTGCCCTTGAGCACCCAAATCGCGCGCAAGGTGGTGGCATTCTTCCGGGAGCCCCCGAAAACTCCGGTCCCGTCTGAAGATTCCCTGTCCGAGCGCGAGGAGGAAGTCTTGGGCTTCCTAAGCAAGGGTTTCACCGAGTTGGAGATCGCCGACAAAGTGCATGTCAGCATCAACACCATCAAAATGCACCGGAAACATATCTATAGAAAACTGCACGTCCGTTCCCGCACCGAGATGTTGTTGCGCTTGCCTGATTTGCAGACGTCTCGCTGATGGCGCCATACCAATTGATCCTGTTCGGGGTGCTGACGGCCCGGGCGTTTGCCGCCAAGTTTTGCCAAAACTACCCCTGGGGATAATATGCAAACGGGCAACTGCAGGTTAAATTATTATTGTGAAAATTCCGCGAAGTCACTCAAACGCCAGTGAAATGAGGGTTTAAGGATTGTGCGGAGACCAAGACCAAATAGCGATCACCATGAAAACAAAATCAATCGTCTCCTCCCGCTGGCTCCTCCGTGGTGGTGTTCTCACCGCGCTGCTGGCGTTCGTCGGCGGCGCTGCGAATGCCGCCAACACTTATATTACCAAGGCCAACAACAACAACAACCTCAACTCGGGCACCAGTTGGGTTAGCGGAACTGCTCCCAACGCCAGCAACACCATTGCCGTGTGGAACAACACCCTCACCGGCCCCATCACGACCGTCCTGGGCGGCCCTCTGACCGTGGGGGGGATGGTGTTTAGCAACAACGCCGGTTTGGTGACCATCAACAGTGACGGCAACACGCTGACAAATTATAATTACAACACCTACAGCATCAACCTGCTTAGTTCCACCAACGGCCTGAACTTGAACTGCAATATTGCCCTGGGTGGCAATAACGGCAGTTGGATTGTGGGGACCAATCAGACCTTGACTGTGGGTGGCAATGCCATCGTGAATGCCGCGAATGGCAGCACCAATTTGACCATCGGTGCCGCGAATGCCGGCACGGTAAGCCTCAATACACCCGGCGGGGTGTTCAACAGCACCACCGCCATGATCACCGTGAATGGCCCGGATACCAGCGCCGCCGCGTTCGCCGGCATTCCCGGACTCACTGTGGCCCAATCAGACACTCTTAACTCTCTTTCCATCGGCACCGGAAGCATCATGGTTTCCGGGCCTGGCACCCTGACGGTGCGAAATTCCATTCATCCCAACATCGCCGCTAATAAGACATGCACGATTGGTTGCAACTTGGCCGGCACGGCCAATTTTCAAGAGACGGGTCAAGGCGGTTCCGTCCTCTCCGGCCACAACACCTACACCGGCGGCACCTGGCTCAACTTTGCCAATGCTAAAGTGACCATTTCCGGCTCCGGCACGCTGGGACCGGGTTGGCTCACACTGAGTGGGGGTACAACTGGTGCCCAGGTTGTAGATTTGGGCGGCACCACCCAGAGCGTCGGGCCGGTCACCAATAATCCAGCGAATGGGACGGGGACGATCCAGGATGGCACGCTCAGTGGCAGTTCATATAATTTGTATAATAATGCCATCGTCAGCGCCAATCTGGCCGGCAGCGGAGTGAATTTGACCAAGCTTGGGCCGGGCACGGCGACGATCTCGGGGGGCAACACCTACAGCGGCAATACCATCGTTAGCGCGGGCACCTTGACCATGAGCGGCGGCTCGATTGCCAACTCCACCAACATTTCCGTGGCCAGTGGCGCGACCTTCAATGTGTCCGCAGTTAATCCCTTCACGATTGGCTCCGGCCAAACGCTGACGGGCGCCGGTACCGTCAGTGGCCAAGTCACGGTGGCCAGCGGCGGTATTCTGACCCCCGGCAATGCGGTGGGAGGCGGCGTCCTGACCATGAACGATCTGACCTTGAGCAGCGGCTCGACCGTAAATGTTGAATTTCCTTCTGCGGGTTCCCCTGGTAACGCAAGTGTTAACAACGCTGACGGCGGCGGTGGTTTGGTGATCAATGGCGGCTCTGTTTATCTGTATCAAGCTGGCACCACCACGCCGTGCAGCCAAGGGGGCACTTTCACCCTGTTCTCCTATTCCAATGGCGCCATCGGCGGCGCCGGCGTCGGCGCCCTCACAGTGGCGAATCCCCAAGCTGGTTACAACTACAGTTTTGCCGATACGGGTAACGGTGGGAGCAGTGGTTTGGTTACGGTAACGATCAACTCGCCGTTGGTGGTTTATTGGAACGTGGACGCCTCGGGCAGTTGGGCCAGCGCCAGCGACTGGACGCCTGCCTTTGTGCCGAATGCGGTGGACGAGGCTCCCAATTTCGGCGGCGGCGGCACCCTCATTACCGGGCCTCGTAACGTGACGCTGGATGGCAACCAAACCGTGGGCAGCGTCACTTTCAACAGCGCGCAGAGTTTCGAGCTTGATCCCGGAACGCCTTCCTCCTCGGGCCTCACGCTGAACAACGCGCCCAACGTGGCAACGATCGCGGCCGTGGCCGGCAGCCATACGGTGACGGTTCCCATCGCGCTGCCTGCATCCGGTGTCGGCGTGAACGTGCAGGACCCGTCCGCCGCCCTGGCTTTGAATGGCGCGATTAACGGCAGCGGGGCCTTGACCATGTCGGGCATTGGCACCCTGACGCTGGCAGCGGTCAATGGTTATAATGGAACCACAGTTGGCAGCGGCACCTTGGACGTGTCCGGCAACGGCACGCTCGGCAGCGCCACCGGGGCGTTGAATGCGAATGGCGGCATCCTGGATTTGGGCGGCACCAGCCAGACCGCCGGCACAGTCACAATCACGGGTGGTACCATCCAAGACGGCACGCTCATGGGTGCCTCGTACATCGGTGCTGGCAACGCAGATCTCGGCCAGTTCGGCACGGTCAGCGCCGTTTTGGCGGGTCCGGCCTCTTTGACCAATCAGATCGGCATCCTGACGCTTTCCGGCGCCAACACCTACACCGGCAACACCGTGGTCAGTGGCGGCATCCTATCGGTCAGCGACGACGCCAATTTCGGGGCTGACCCCGTTTTGCCCACGCCGGGTAATATTGTGGTGCTCACCGGCGGCATGCTTTCCAACTCGGCCAGCTTCACGCTCAATACGAACCGCGGCATCGCCGTGGGACCGGCCAGCGGTTCGGGCAGCGCGCAGATTGTGGTGGCCTCTGGCGCGACCGTGACCTACCCGGGCATCATTGCCAATAACGGGAGCGGCACGGGCGGTCTGACCGTCAACCCAAACACCTCCGCCGGGGGGAATCTCATTCTTAATGGCGCGAATACTTACACCGGACCGCTAACGGTGACGAACGGCTTTCTCACGCTGCAGGGCAACCAGACGGCCGCCACTGGCGGTTTCGTCATTGGCAACAACTCCGCCTACTGCGACTTGCAACTTGAAGGCCCCGTGGTGGTGGCCGCCAGCAACAGCGTGCTCGTTAGCGTTGACGGCACCGGCGGCAGTGGCAACAACGCTCCCAGCCAATTGGATGACTATAGCCATGTGTCCAATTACGGCAATCTAATCGTTGGTCGTGAAGCCACGATGAATATTTTCGGTACCTGGGTGCAGTCCGGCCCCATGAAGGTGGAGGGCTTGGGCAATCTTGACGCCACCCTAATCATTCGTGCCGGCGGAACGCTTAACTACACGGGAAGCAACTTCATCCAGCTCAACGGCGCGGGCACCACTTATACCCATAATGGCAATCTCGTTGTTGGCGGCACGCTCGTTACCGCGCAGGGAATTGAGAACACCGTCGCCAATACTACTGGCACGAGCGCCGGGGCGTTGGCCCTGAATGGTGGCACCCTACGGCTGACCGCCTCGGTGCCCAGCCTCCTGTTTGGCTCCCCCGGCGCCGCCTCGGTCACGTGGACCCTCGGCACGGGGAGCAGTTCCACTATTGATACGGGTGGTTTCATCGCCACAAACTACATCGGCATCACCGGAGCCGGTAATCTGACCAAACAAGGCGCCGGGGAACTGGTCATGGCCGGTACAAACAGCTACAGCGGCGACACCACGGTCAATGGCGGCACGCTCGCCATCCAGCAGCCCACGCTGAATTCCGGTTCGGACATCACGATTGCCACGGGCGCGACATTGGAGTTGGATTTTGCCGGCACACCGCCCCCGAACAACACCAACGCGGTTAACAGCCTGTTGGTGAACGGCGTCAGCCTGCCTCCGGGCATTTACGGCGGAAGCGCTGGCGGTCCCACCAATCTCGCAGGCGTGGGTAGTCTCTTGGTTAACAACTACTCGCCAAAGAACCCGTTTCTGCTCGGCATCACGCTGGCCCCGGCTGGCACCTTGTCCCCGGTCTTTGCGCCCTACGGGCTGACCTATTCGGCGATCAACCAGCCGGGCGACATGCCGACCGTGACCGTGACCAATTCAGATCCGCTGGCGACCGACGAGTTGTTCTTTAACGGAACGGATATGGGTTCGCTTGCCTCGGGCACGGCGAGTGCGGCTTTGACCTTGGGCGCGATTGGCTCAACGAACTTGGTGCAAGTGCTGGTGACGGCGGAAGACAATGTAACCACAAACCTCTACACGGTGAACGTGATGGTGGCAGCGCCGATTGCCTCCAATCCGACGAACATCACCGCCACGGTCAGCAGCGGCCTGCTCACGCTGACCTGGCCGGCGGATCACCTGGGCTGGCTGGTGCAATCCAACTCCGTGAGTCTGGCGGTGCCCGCCGATTGGTATGACCTTTCGAACACGGCGGCGGGGACGACCTACAGCATTCCCATGACTCCGACGCAGATGAATGTGTTCTACCGGCTGCGTCATCCATGAGCGATAAACGTGATTTCCGCCAGTTTAGGAATCTGGCGGAGAGATCGGTGTGCCGCCACACAGCCATGGTTTGCGGTGGGGCGGCAACTCAATAGAACAAATCCGCATTTACTAATGAAATGAAAACAATTGAAAATAATACGGTACGCCAGTCGGGCTTTACGTTGATTGAACTGCTGGTGGTCATCGCCATTATTGCCATTCTGGCGGCGATGCTGTTGCCCGCGCTGGCCCGGGCCAAGTCCAAGGCGCAGGGTATTTCCTGCATCAATAACATGAAGCAGTTGG
>Ga0316217_10000939_pt1 | contig 39554 bp, 39 predicted proteins | sample 1anoAmetaG_FD_203633 | JGI IMG/M metagenome (GOLD analysis project Ga0316217, IMG submission 203633) | Freshwater microbial communities from Trout Bog Lake, Wisconsin, USA - 1anoA | ecosystem: Environmental > Aquatic > Freshwater > Lake > Hypolimnion/Profundal zone | place: USA: Wisconsin...
CATTGAGCATTACGTCGAAGAACACGGGGCCGATACCGAGACGATTGCCTGGGCGATTGATACCGCCGCTGGCGCCGATTCCAGCAGTAAGGCTGAAAAGGGCGAAGGCGAGTAGGGCAATTCGCATCACGATTGATTCATGGCTCTGCCACGCTGGGTTCCAACCTGCGGCGGGGCGCACCGGATTCCGGATTGGCGTGACCGGGGGCTTTGTGGTTTACTTACGCCGGATTGTAGTTTCGTTCCGGCCTTGTAGCTGGGGCTGCGGTTTTTGTGTGGGGCGCTCTCATCTTTCCAAGGAGACTTGTGGATGGACACCAATAAGGAACCCGGCGGCTCCGGTCCGCCAGCCGGCAGCGGGGGCCGTCGCAATGGTTTGTTTCGCAACCCTACGAGCTACGTTGGCACCGCATTGGCTTTGGTCGCCTTCGTCAATATTGTCTTTTTGTTCCTGATCGATTCGCTCTCCAGCCGTCCCAGTCCTTACATCGGTATCTTCGCCTACATGATCATGCCGGGATTCCTGGTCTTCGGCCTGTTTCTGATTGTTCTTGGCATGTTGCGCGAGCGCAGTCGCCGACAGCGTCATCTGGTCGATCCAGGACCGCGTTTTCCACGCATTGATCTGAATAATCCCGATCAGCGCAGCAGCATTGCGTTTTTTCTGGCGTTCCTGGTCGTTTTTGTCATGCTCACCGCCGTGGGGAGCTACCGCGCCTATCAGTTCACCGATTCGGTGCAGTTCTGCGGACAGTTATGCCACACGGTGATGAATCCGGAGTTTCAGGCCTACTCGCTCTCACCGCATGCTCGCGTGGCCTGCGTCGATTGTCACGTGGGTGCTGGGGCAAGCTGGTACGTTCGCTCGAAACTCTCCGGTGCCCGTCAGGTTTACGCTGCGATGTTCAATACCTTTCCGCGGCCTATTCCCACGCCGGTGGCCAACCTGCGACCGGCGCAGGAAACCTGTGAGCAGTGTCACTGGCCGCGACGGTTTGTGGGTGATCAGTTGAAAACGATCACGCATTTCGGAACGGATGAAAAGAACACTCCTCGCCAAGTCCGGCTGGTCATTAAGACCGGTGGAGGCGATCCCAACACCGGCGTAGCCACCGGCATTCACTGGCATATGAACATCGGCAACGAGGTCCAGTTCGCGGTCACCGATCCAAGGCACCAGAAGATTGACTGGGTGCAGGTCCGCAATCGCCAGACCGGCACCACCATCGTGTATAAGGCCCAGGACACCGACAAGACCGATGCGCAGTTGGCCGCGGCTCCACGGCGCACGATGGATTGCATTGCCTGCCACAATCGGCCCACGCATATCTACGTCCCGCCTGACCGCTCGGTTGATCAATCGCTGCTCGCCGGCCGCCTCGATGCAGGCGTGCCTTTTATCAAGGCGCAGGCCGTTACGGCCCTTATCGGGGATTACGGAACTACCGCCCAGGCCATGCAGGGCATCGAACGCTCGCTGCACGAGTTCTACGGCAAGAATCGTCAGGTCGCGGCGCCTAAGGTCGATGCCTCAATCAAGGAAGTGCAGCGCATTTACACCGCCAGCATCTTCCCCGAGATGAAAGTGGATTGGCGGACGCATCCGGATAATATTGGTCATTTCTATTTTTCCGGCTGCTTTCGCTGTCATGACGGGCAGCACGTCAGCCCTGAAGGCAAGGTCCTGACCCAGGATTGCAACGTCTGCCATACCATGCTCGATCAGGAGTCCGGTGCCTCTAAGGCCGCGCTGAAGGGCGTGGCCTTTAATCACCCTGGCGGGGAATTGCCCGGAGGGGTCAAGTGTGCGGACTGCCACACCGGAGGCAACGGTCCGTAACGCTGTTTGGGCATGCCGTAAGCTAGTTTCGATCAGCGGGCGGGAAGCACGTGACAATCGTCACACTACATTGTGATAACGTTCACGGCTGCTCCGGCCCGCCTCTTCTATGGTCATCCTAGGGCGCAGCCTCTTAGGCTGCGCAGGAGCTGCGATGAACAAGGCTGTATCGCCAGCCGGGCTAGAGAGTTTTCGCCCGCGCCTGGTGTTCTGGGAGGTCACCAAAGGCTGTAATCTGCGCTGCATTCATTGCCGCGCCACCGCTACCGAACTGAGTTCGCCGCTTGACCTTCCCACCGCCAAGGCCCGCGAAATTATTGAGCAGATTTCTACCTATGCCAGCCCCATCCTTGTGCTGAGCGGCGGCGAACCGCTCTATCGCAAGGATATTTTCGAACTCGCTTCCTATGCCACCGAACGCGGCTTGCGCGTTGCGCTGGCCACCAATGGGACGCTAGTGGACAAGGCGGTTGCCAAAAAGATCGTCGCTGCTGGTGTGAAGCGCGTATCCATCAGTCTCGATGGCGCCGACGCAAAGACTCACGATGCCTTCCGCGGCATTCCGCAGGCCTTTGAATCCGCCATCGCCGGGCTGCGCAACTTGCGCGAGATCGGCATGTCGGTGCAGATCAACATGACGATCGCCCGCCACAACGCTCAGCAGCTCCCGGCGGTGCTGGAACTGGCCAAGAGCCTGGGTGCCGACGCATTGCACACTTTTTTGCTGGTTCCTGTCGGCTGCGGCGTCGATATTGCTGAGAGCCAGATGGTCTCGCCCGATGAGTATGAGCGGATGCTGCACTGGTTCTACGATCGCTCGCTTGAAGGCGGCATCGAACTGAAGGCGACCTGCGCGCCCCATTATTTTCGCGTCTATCGCCAGCGCCGCGCGCAGGAACGCCGCGAAGGGCGCCCCGAAGAGCCCGCTGCTGCTGGTCCTGCTCACGGTCATCACTCCGGCAGCATTGGCCCCGCTGAAATGCTCATGCCTTCCGCCACAGGCGTCGTTATCAAGAAGAACGTCGAGCTTGGCGGCATGCCCGCGCCTGCCTCGGGCCACCCTGGAGGCCATCCCGGTGGTCACCCCGGCGGCATGAATGCGATGACCAAGGGCTGTCTGGCCGGCACCGGCGTCTGTTTTGTCTCGTTTGAAGGTAGTGTGTATCCCTGCGGATATCTTCCGGTTGAAGCCGGTAGCCTCGTACGCCAGAACTTCCGCGAAATATGGGAGGACTCGCCGGTATTCGCCAGCCTGCGCGACACGGGCAATCTGAAAGGGAAGTGCGGTTGCTGCGAGTTCCGCAACGTATGCATGGGATGCCGCGCTCGCGCCTATGCCGCCACCGGCGACATGCTGGACGAAGAGCCCTTCTGCGTTTACCAGCCGCGCACGATGAGCCATTGATCGTCACTCCCGTAGAGTCCCCAGGGCCGCCAGCTTTGGCGAACAGGGAGACTCTGCGGTGTGACTTATGTCGTTTTCCGCGGACCACCCAACAGCGACACTCGAAACATGAACACTGTCCCCAAATACGCCGTCGAGCGCGCCCGGCGCATACGGCTGAAATCACTGGTCCTGCCCCGTGAACACGGTGCCTGGGGCATCCTCCTGATTCCACTGTTCAGCGGTGCCGCAGTCGGCCTTTCTCATCGCTGGAATCCCGGTCCGGTGCTGCTGCTCTTAATGGCAGTCATTGCACTCTTCTGGCTGCACACTCCCCTCGATAGTCTCACTGGTTGGGGCGTCATGCGCGCCTCCACACCTGCGGAGCGCCGTTTCGTCGCCGGGTGGATTGCTCCTATCACTTGCCTGGCTGCTCTTGCGGTGCTCGGGCTACTCTGGGATGGACGCAACCTCTTGCTGCTCCCGCTGGCCTGTGTGTCTGGTATCTTGTTTCTCGTCCAGCGTGCAGTTCACCGGCTGGGCAAGCGGGCGCGTACCATGGCGCAGTTGATTGGCGCGCTTGGCCTCACGGCCACGGCTGCTGCAGCCTTTTATGTCGTGACGGGAGATATTGATCGCCGAGCCGTTATCTTGTGGATAGCTAATTGGCTATTCACTGCCGTGCAGATTCAGTTCGTGCGACTTCGCATCCAGGCCGTCAAACTGAACGCGGGGCTGGAGCGAATTTCTGCCGGCGCCCGACTGCTTTTCAGTGAGTTAGTGCTGGTGGCTTTTCTGCTCTTTTTTTGGTCCCGGGGCATGGTGCCCTCGCTGGTGCTGGTTGCTTATCTGCCCTTGTTGCTGCGCAGCGCCGCATGGTTGTTTCGCCGTCCGGAACCGCTGCGCCTAAGCCGGCTCGGCTTCATCGAAATGGCGCACGCCCTAGTTTTCGGCGCGCTCCTTGCGATCGCATTTGCCGGTTAAACAACTCGGTTCTCCTGCCCCTTAGTCTTTGACATTCTCCGTCACAGCGCGTACCGTAAGTTGGCTAAGGCGAAGAAAAGGCGAATAGTCGACTCTGGGTAAACGTCGCGATTCGCCGGTTCTCTCAAAGTTCTGAGGTCAATATGTTGGCACTTCCCCTGCTGGACCCTCTTGTTCCCCTGCCTGCCACGCCGAACTCCGGTATTGCGCGCCTCGCGGCTCAGGGCGAGCATCTGCGCGACGGGCATCAGGTTGAGTACTCTAGCCTTGCCGCCCGTTCCGTGCTTCACCGCTGCACCGCTCCGCAGATGCCGTTTGCCTGGACCATCAATCCCTACCGGGGCTGTGAATTTGGCTGCAAGTGCTGCTACGCGCGTTATACCCATGAATTCATGAATCTCAATGGACTTGAGTTCGAGCAGAAGATATATGTGAAACAGCATGCCGCCTGGCTGCTGCGCCAGGAAATCAGGCGGGTCAAGCCGCACGAGGAGATCGCCATCGGCTCAGCTACCGACCCCTATCAGCCCGCCGAGAGAGGCTTTGGGATAACCCGCTCGATGCTCGAAGTCTTCGCCGCACAGCAGGGAATGCAACTTGGTATCGTCACCAAGTCTGACCTGATCTTGCGCGACCTGGACCTGCTCCAGCAGATTGGCCGCCACAACCGTCTTTCTATCAGCATCACCATTACAACTACCGACACGCAATTGGCCCGCATCCTCGAACCGCGCGCTCCGCGCCCCGACCTGCGCCTGGGTGCCGTGGGCAAACTGGTGGAGGCCGGCATTGCCGCCGGAGTCATGCTTGCGCCCGTCATGCCTGGGATTACGGACCGCCCCGAAGACCTGGAGGCCATCGTGAGTGCCACCGCCGAGGCGGGAGGCCGATCGATCTTTGCCAACGCTCTTTTTCTCAGTTCGTGTTCCGCAGCCATCTTCATGCCTTATCTTGAACAGGACTTCCCCGAACTGGTTGAGAACTACCGCTGCCGCTACCAGCAGCGCGCTTTTGTCTCTGCCGAGTATCGCCGCCGGCTGGCCGACCTGATGGCGGGATTACGCCGCAAGTACGGTTTTTCGTCAGTCCACGACCGTAAGCCTAGAAGGCGAACATCTGCATCCAAGCGTAGTTCTCCGGAAACGGGTGGCTGCGGACCGGTGAGTCGCAAGAAGCAGTTCACGCCTAAGGCGAGCACGCCTCTCTTTGATGACCAGATGGCTCTCTTCTGCTGATTCCCTCGGTAACGTGACCGGGCTGAAGCGACTAAGGAAACTATGATCAAGGTCCACCGTGCCAGCGCGAGTATGTGAATCGCCAGCTTGCAAAGCGGTTTTGCAATTCAAGTGTCCAATCACCAGCGCGCCCAAGGCGAAAATCGTAGCGCCAATCATGCGCCGGCGGCGAAGGTTGTTCAACGCTGGTGCCTGCATGAACTCTGCCGTGTGCTCGTTCGCAGGTGCCGCCCTGCTTGTGCAGCTGTTTAGCGAGGCAGCCTTCGCTGCTACGGCCGTGGCGTTATTCCATCCCCACCGCACGCGGAAACAGAATGTTGTTCTCCAGATGAATGTGCTGGTGCAGGTCGGCTTCCAGTCCACGCAGCGCCTCGTATAACTTGCTGTAACTGATGCAGGCATCAGCCGGAATTGCGTAATCATTGCTGAGCGTGCGCATCCGGCGCAGTGCCGCGCCCGCGCTATCGTGTTCGGACATCATCATGCGAATCGGGTTCTGCACTGATCCGAAGCAGGTGTGCGGCGCCGCTCCCTGCTCTGTCTGGACGAGGTACGGAAACAGGATCTGCTCTTCTTTCATCAAATGAGACTGCAGTTCGTCGGCGAGCGCGGAGAAGGTGATCTGCATATCCTGCAGCTCGCCGTGCTTTGCTGCGTGCGCTGCGCAGACCTTGTTGAACAGGCTGCTGATCCGCGGCAACTCCAGCCGTAGAGGTTCGTGGTACGCGCTCACAATATGTGCGATCAACTCGGCAAAGCTAGACGCCGGCCAATCCTGTGCTGCCTTGGACTCGGGCTCTAGTTCAGCCTGCTGCAGTTTCGACAACACCTGTTCGGCGTCGACCCCGGCAGCCTTGCAGGCCTCACCCAGCGGCTTCATGCCGCCGCAGCAGTAATCTATCCCGAGTGACTCAAAGATGCGGGCCGCCTGCGGGATCTCCAGTGCCAGTTCGCGTACGGTCCTACCTGCGGTTGCGCTCATCGTGCCAGCCATCGTCATTTTCTATGCTCCCGGTGCAATTCGCGGAGCCCATGCCCGCGCTTCCTCTTCAATCTAGCGACAGGAACTCCGCGAGGCGATGACTTTAGTCACGAATCACGAACGGATTGTGATGCTTGAAGAGCGGGTGGAATCGCCGGCGCAACAGGCCCGGTCTTATTCGTTGTTCCAGGACTTATTCTGGAATTGCGGAACTTAGGATGAACTCTGTTGCCTGAGCAGCCGTGCTGCTGGTCAGTCGGACTCGATCTCCTGCTCCAGCGCCTTCAGGCTGAGCACCGTCACCGTGCGGCCCTCGATGCGGATGATTTCCGCCGCCTGCAGGCGGCTCAAATTCCGCGACACCAGTTCGCGAACCGTGCCGATCTGCGCCGCCAGTTCCTGGTTGCTGGCGGGAAGCAGGAACGCGACCCCATCCGGTCCGGGTTTCGCCGCGCGAGCCAAACGTAACAGCAGCGCCGCCATGCGACTGCGCACGGTCGTAAATGAGAGCTCCTCGATGATGCTGACCAGCGAGCGCAGCCGCCGTCCAACAAAGCGCAGTACCTTTAGCGCCACCCCGGGGCACTCCAGGCATACGGCGCGAAAATCCGCCTTACTGATAAACAGCAGCACAGAGTCCCTAACCGCCTGCGCCGATGCGGGATAAGGCCCGCCATCGAAGACCGGCACTTCAGCAATCGAGTCCCCCGGTCCGTCAATGGCCAGCACCTGCTCGCGCCCACCAGCCGAACTTTTGAATATTTTCACCGTGCCTGTGTCGATGACGAATAATCCCAAGCATGGGTCGCCCTCTGCGAAGATCAAGTCGCCGGTGGCAAAGCGGCGCGTCAGCATTCGCCGCGCAAGAAAGCCGAGTTCCGATTCGTTCAGATCAGCGAACAGTGGAACTTTGGCTAGGACGGGCCTGGGTTCTCTTCCTGGATTGGATGACATACGGCAGCTATTCTAGCGCATGCCAGCTCCTCCGTAGCCCGGGAGGATACCGCGTCGCCTTCCCGGCTCTGTTCCATTTGTGGAACATGGCCGGAATCCGCTACAAGAGCCCAGCTCATTGCGATAAACTATGCGACTCTCGATCAGCCATGCTCTTCAAAACCATCAGCGCCGCCGTGTACGGTATCGACGCCAACCTCATTGAGGTCGAAGTGGATGTCTCCGGCGTCAAGCTCAATGAAGATCGCTTTACTACGGTCGGGCTGCCGGATACCGCCGTGCGCGAGAGCCGCGAGCGCATCCGTGCCGCGCTTAAGAACTGCGGCTACAACATTCCGCCCACCCACATCACCGTTAATCTGGCTCCGGCCGACATTAAGAAAGAGGGCTCCGGCTTTGACCTGCCGATGGCCATGGGCATTATCGGGGCCTATGGCGGTCTAACCCGCCGCGAGGTTCCCGACTGCTTGCTGGTCGGTGAACTCTCGCTCGATGGCAGCCTGCGTGGTGTTCGGGGAGCATTGCCCATCGCCATTGCCGCACGTGCCAGCCAGATTACGCGCCTTATCGTGCCTGAGGTGAACGCGCGCGAAGCCGCTGTGGTGAAGGGTGTCAGCGTCTATCCGGTGCGCAATCTGATGGAAGTTGTGCAACTCATTAACACTGGTAATGGGGTTGATCCCGTTCAAGTAGACGTTCGCTCTCTGCTCGACGAGGCGCAGCAGTTTGGCGTGGACTTTCGCGACGTTCGCGGCCAGCAGACGGCCAAGCGCGCGCTGGAAATCGCCTGTGCCGGCGGACACAACATCCTGATGATCGGCCCGCCCGGCAGCGGCAAGACTATGCTTGCCAAGCGAATTCCCACCATTCTGCCGCCGCTCACCTTTGAAGAGGCGCTCGAGACGACCAAGATCCACAGCGTTGCCGGCGTGCTTGATTCCAGTACCGGCCTGGTCGGCGTACGTCCCTTCCGCGCGCCGCACCACACGATCAGCGATGCCGGCTTGATCGGCGGCGGCATGGTGCCGCGTCCGGGCGAAGTCTCGCTCGCCCACAACGGTGTTTTGTTCCTGGATGAGTTGCCTGAGTTTCCGCGCAATGTCCTTGAAGTGATGCGCCAGCCCTTGGAAGACGGTACCGTTTGCATTGCCCGCGCCGCGATGTCGCTCACTTTTCCGGCACGCTTCATGCTGGCTGCAGCCATGAATCCCTGCCCGTGCGGTTTCTATAACGATCGCCAGCGCGAGTGCCACTGCACCCAGCCCATGATTCAGCGCTACCTTTCGCGCATCTCCGGACCGCTTCTCGACCGCATCGATATTCACATCGACATCCCGGCCGTGAACTATAAGGACCTGCGCGCACCCTCGGTTCCCGAGGGTTCAACGCAGATTCGCGAGCGCGTCATGCGCGCCCGTGAGGTGCAACTGGACCGCTTTGCCATCGCCAAGGAACGCAGCTATTCGAATGCACAAATGTCGGCCCGCCAGATTCGCAGCCATTGCGACCTCACTACCGATTGCGAGCGCCTGCTGGAGCGCGCCATGACCCAGCAGGGGCTCAGTGCCCGGGCTCACGACCGCATTCTCAAAGTTGCCCGCACTATCGCCGATCTCGATGCCGTTCCCTACATTGAACCCAAGCACATAGCCGAGGCCATCCAGTATCGCAGCTTGGACCGCACCTACTGGACGTAGGCAGTCAGAGCAATGGAACTGCCCTCAGGTGGGTCCTTTGATCTGTCGGCACTCCGATCTGCTGCTGCAATTCGGCGCGACATACCAGTACGTTTCCTATCCGCCTCTTGAATTCGGGTATGCTCCCATGCTCATCGTAACGCCTTGGCGATCACCACCTTCACTTGGCTAGCGACCTCCTTCATCTCCTGTTAACAATCGGAAGTTACAGTGTGCTCAACTCAACCGCTCACTTCCAACGGAGGAAAGCGCCCGTGCCCAGCAGCGCAGCCGAAGTACATTTCCCCACAAGCACGGCCCCCCTTGCCCGCGTCCAATGGAATTCGATCGTCTTTTACTACGTTGTGGCCTGCGCCATTTCCTGGCCGATCTTTTTCGTGCGCAACCATTACCCTGAAATCTGGAACGCGTGGAACGCGCCTAGCATCCTCAAATCGTGGCTCCCCGCTTTCGGGCCGCTGATCGGTTCGCTAGCCGCGCGGTGGCTCTTCCGCCTAACACACTCGGCCAGAATCTCGCTTGCCGGCAACCGTGGAATCTACTCGCTGGCCTTTGCCGTTATCTTTGTCCTCGCGCTGACGGTGGTTGGGGTGAAATCAACGGCCCCGCACCTCGACGGACTCATTTACTCCGGGGCTTTTCTCGTCTATGCCTTCTGCGAAGAGAGCGGATGGCGGGGCTTTCTGCAGGATGCGCTGCACCCGCTCGCTGAATTTCCGCGTTACGTGGTGCTCGGACTCTTGTGGGGCGCCTGGCACTTCACTACGTTTTTCGCTGGCCCGCCTCGCCAGGCTATAGTCCGCGTCATCCTGATGGCAGTGCTATGGATTGCCGGCAGTTGGGGCATCGGCAAAGCGGTCGAATCCACGCGTTCGCTTACCGTTGCGATCGTCTTCCACCTCTGCTTTAATCTCTTCCGTTCGCTTCCGTTCTCCACCGTTCGTCCTGTTCTTGCGATCTGTATCCCTGTTTGGGTTCTACTGCTCTGGACGTGGAAGATGCGTACGAACGCAGGCCAGCCGCGAACGTTCAGCGCCGGCGAGTAATCAACGATTTGGCTAACAGGGCAAGGCTGGGGAAGGATTAGGCCGCTGGTAATACGCCACCTGGCCTGGAATCGCTCGGAAGGCAGTATCCGGCGCGTGACCCGTGTCTGACGTGTGCTGAGCCCGCGCCGCCGGACCCCGACCATCTGTTAGGTAAGGATGAACGTTCGAGCCTTATTTTCTGCCTTGGACGGCCGAGAGACAGCGGCCGTAAAGTTCGAGCAAGTGGGTGGCGTAGTCCTCGGGTTTCGAGGTGGCTGCCGAGCCTTGGAAGCCTGCGCTGCCTGCTCCGGTGCGGCCGTAGCCGGTGGTGCTGGCGATGAACTTCATCAGATCAAGGGCAATGTCTTCGTTGCGCCGGGAGCCGGTGGGCGACTGTGGAAACTCATCTGCCATGAATGCCTCCAAAAAATTCTAAGAACCGCAGATTTGGATGAGCCGGCCGGGGCGAAAGTCACCGCGCGCGGGTAAAGCCATTGTAGCGAAATTCAAAGCCGAGGCGGTGAGCGCGAGTGAGATGAACGCGACTGGGAGGCCAGCAAGCGCAGCCGCCCGAAGGTGGAGTTGCTGGGCAGGCATTGCCCAGCAACTCGGTATCGATTGCCTAGCAGGGCAGAGATAACTCGCTGAACTGCGGGCAAGAGGATGCTCACGGGTTGCTAAGTCATGACAAGTTGAGCAGTTTGCCGGTTCTGACTCAGTTGGCATGACGGTTGCTTACCAATAGGAATCGGCGCCCCTGTTCTGGACGCCGCTGATTTCGAAAAGGCGAGTGATCTTACCCCGAAAGGAAGAGACATGTCAGTCGCAGGCATTCTGAACACAGCCTTGAGCGCGCTTTCCAGCTCGAACTCCCAAACGACGGCCAGCCGAAAGCACCAGTTCCAGACGGAGTTTCAGCAACTCGGTCAGGACCTGCAATCCGGTAATCTGTCTGCGGCGCAGACCGACCTCACATCCCTGCAGCAATTGCTGCCGCCGAACGCCTCCAATACCGCTACTTCTTCGAGCATGGATACCACATTATCAACGAGCTCCTCATCGCAGACAAACAGCTCGGTGAGCAGTCTGTTTAAGCAACTCTCGCAGGATCTTCAGGCGGGCAACCTCTCGGCGGCACAGCAGGACTACTCGAGTATTCAACAGAATCTACAAAGCCGATCGGCCCACGGACACCACCATCACCATCAGAAGAGCGCCGGCCAGATGCAGCAGACCCTTGATCAACTCGGGCAGGCGTTGCAGGCGGGCAGTTTCACGAACGCACAGCAGGCATACAGCGTGTTGCAGCAGGAGTATTCGCAGCTGACGAGTCTGACGGGAGCGCAGAGTGCAGGGCAGTATCTGACCAGCGCGCTATCTCTCAGCGCATAGTCGCAGGGACCATGCAGCCCGTTTGCGCTACCATTAGCGAATGGCCGACGAGCAGTTCAACTACTTCAGCGAGATCGAGGAGCGCTTCTGTGTACGGCGCGGTACCGCCGTTTTGCTCTCCACTCTCGATTGGGCGCTGATTGAAACCTGGAAGGAGGCGGGCATCCCGCTGGATGCCGTACTGCGCGGCATTGACGAAGCTTTTGACCGCTACGATGCCCGCCCAAAGAAGACCCGCAAGGTAAATTCACTAGCTTATTGTGCCCAGCAGGTGTTGGCGGCCGCCGAAGAGACGAGGGAATCGGCGGTCGGCGCCCGCCGCGAACCGACTGACAGCGCGCAAGGGCTGGAGGCGGCGAGAATCACTGCCTACCTCGACCAGAATGCTACGGCATTGGAGTCCTCCGCCTTGGCACCTGTCTCCTGCCGTGATCTGTTGACCGAGACGGCCGGAGCACTGCACACCCTGGCGGAAGGGTTGAAGGGAACTGCTTCCGCGAGCCTGGAAGATGTGGAGCGTCGGCTCGCCGTGATCGAAGAGAAGCTTTTTGCCGCCCTGCTGGCGGCCACGACGAACGAGGAGTTGGCAGGATTTCGTGCGCAAGCCGAGTGCGAGCTGGCACCTTATCGCCGCAAGATGAGCGGACCGCAGATTGAGCATCTGCTCAGGCAATACCTGCAGAAACGCTTGCTCGAGCGCTATCGCGTGCCGCGGCTCAGCCTTTTCTACATGTGAACCTAGTTTGGCTGCGTCGGTTCAGAGTCCTCGGAAGGGGGCAAGCGCAACGAAGGCTTTTCGTGCCACAATGGCGGAATTGCAACTGACGATTGAAAAACTCGTGTATGGCGGAGACGGTCTGGCTCGCGGTGAATCCGGAGAGCAGGGGCGCCGGCCCGCAGTCTTTCTCCCTTTCGTGCTGCCGGGCGAAATCGTGGAAGCTCGTTTAATGGAACGCAAGTCCACGCTGCTGCGGGCGCGTGCCGAACACATTGTAAGAGCTTCCCCTGAGCGGGTGCAGCCCGGCTGCCCTTACTTTATGAAATGCGGCGGATGTCAGTATCAGCACGCGAGTTACGAGTGCCAACTGCGGAGCAAGGCGGAGATACTTTCGGAAACCATACAGCGGCTGGCGAAAATTGAATTGCCCCGGATTCAGGACCATGCCTCACCGCCCTGGAACTATCGCAACCGCGCACGCCTGAAGGTATGCTCGAAAGCGGCCGTTGCCGGCTCGAACCGGCCGCCATTCGCGCTTGGCTATTACCGGCTCAACTCGCACGAATTGTTCCCCGTTGAACAATGTCCGATCAGTTCTCCTCTAATCAACCGTGCCATCGGAAAGCTGTGGGAACTGGGTAGGACGGGGCTGATCCCTGAGGCAATCACTGAAATCGAGTTGTTTGCCAACGCAGGAGACGGCAAGCTGCTTGTCGAGGTTACGCTGCCTGATGCCGCATGGAAGCGGCGAACCCAGCGCAGCCTTGCAGATTTTGCCGCGGCGTTGCGGCAGGCCATGCCGGAGGTAGCCGGAGTAGCGGTATTTCGCGTTATGTCCAGCGGCGAACTGGGGCGTGCCGAAGTCCCCGACGCTTTCAGTGAAGCTTTCGGCGCAGGCGAACTGCGGTATGAAGCCGCGGGATGCGAGTTTCAAGTCTCCGCAGGCGCCTTCTTTCAGACGAACCGGCATCTTGCTGACACGCTATTGGAACTCGTAACGGGAGGACGCAAGGGAAGCTGCGCGCTGGAGCTATACGCCGGTGTGGGGCTTTTTACGGTTCCGCTGGCTCGGCAGTTTGATCGAGTGACTGCGGTCGAGTCGGCACCGTCTTCTTCCAACGACCTTCGCCACAATGCTCCGTTCAATGTTGTTGTTTTCCAGAAGACTACCGAGCGCTACCTGGCGGAGCTTAAGCCTAGCCCATCCTTCGACCTGATCGTGGTAGACCCACCGCGCAGCGGGTTGGGAGAGCGCAGCGCGCAACTTCTGGCACGGTTGGATACACCGAGAATCACTTACGTTTCCTGCGATCCTGCCACCCTGGCCCGCGATTTAGGAGTGCTGAATGCGGTCGGGTTCCGCATCGAGGAAATTCATCTGGTCGACCGCTTCCCGCAGACCTTTCATCTTGAGAGCGTGACCCAGCTGGTCCGATAGGTTCCCCCAACAGGTACGGAGGCATTGCACTGGGTGTTCCGGATTCTGGAACAAGCATTGCATGTCGATGGCTGCCGGTGCACGTGGGTTAGACTCGCCTTCCCATGATGGCTGACTCCAAGGCGGCTCGACAGCCCTTGTTCTGGGCGGCAGTGGCATTCTCTGTCGGGATACTCTCCGGCACTTATTTGTGGCGGCCGCCCGCCTGGTGGTTTCTTGCGGCCGCGGTCTTTCTGTTGGGCGGGTTGCGTTTTCGCGGTCCCCAATCATGGCGCGTGAATTTGACGTGGGTCATGACACTGGCAGCTGCTGCTGCCTCGGGCGCATGGTCAATTGCGGTGCATCGTCGACCGTCGTTGCCGGATGTCGCGCCCTTTGTCGATGGGCGCATGGTCACAGTCACCGGATATGTCAAACGTGATGGCGTAGTGCACGGCCATGGTGCGCACCAGCGGCAGACGGTTGACCTGCAAACCGAGAGCATTGAGCGGAATGGCGTGGTCGTACCGCTCAAGATCGGAGTTCGGCTGAGTTTCTTCGGCTCTGCCGCAGCGGAGCATCCTGCGGGCGAGGATGTTGCGGACGGGGCTTCAGCCGAGCCAACCGAGGCAGCCCACGAACCTGAAGGTGGGGCGCGAAGAAGCCAGGCTGATTCCAGGGCTCTTTCTTACGGCCAGCGGTTACGTTTTCCCGTCAAACTTCGCCAGCCGCGCAACTTTCAAAACCCGGGAGCATGGGACTTCGTTGGCTACCTCCACCAACAGGGAATAGCGGCAACCGGAGCGGTAGCAGCGCAAAAAATCGAGATACTCCCCGGCGTGACTGGTGCCCCTGCTGGGCGCTGGCTGAGTCGAGCGCGCCGCAGTTTGCTGGGCAAGGTGCACACGCTATGGCCGGAGAAGACTGGCGCAACGGAAAGAAACCCGTCAGATGCCGAGCAGGCCGGGCTGCTGGCTGCCATCCTATTGGGCGACCGTACTTTTCTTGCCGCGCAGACAAGCGTCGCTTGGCAGCGGACGGGTCTCTATCACATTCTGGTGATCGACGGCCTTAAGGTAGGGATCTTCGCCTACTTTGTTTTCTGGATCTTGCGCCGCCTGCAAGCCGGCGAAGGGCTCGCCAGCGTGGGCACCATCCTGCTTTCCGCAGGCTACGCATGGTTGACCGAACTAGGCACCCCCGCATTGCGCTCCGTGCTGATGCTTGCGGTCTATCTCCTGACCAAGTTGCTATACCGCGACCGTGCCCTGCTGAACGCTATCGGCGCCGCTGCGCTGGCACTGCTGGTTGCCAATTCCGAGGCCTTGTTTGATGCGGGCTTCCAAATGAGTTTCTTGTCGGTTGTGGCGATTGCCGCTCTTTCGGTTCCGCTGGTGGAAAGGAGCTCTCAACCCTACCACCGGGGTTTGCGGTGGTTATCTTCCCCGGCCTACGATATGGCGCTGCAGCCCAAAGTGGCGCAGTTCAGAATTGACCTGCGGTTGCTAACTGAACGGACGGCCAATTTATCCCCCGGGAGGGTTGCGCTCGTCCGCCGGATACTCTTGCGGGTTTTGCAACTGTTATGCGCGGCGGTGTTTTCGCTTTATGAAGTGGTTGTGATTTCAGCGGTTCTGCAATTGGCACTCATTCTGCCGATGGCGGTCTATTTTCATCGCGCGACTATTGTCGGCGTGCCGGCAAATGCGATTGCTGTACCTCTTACGGGCGTGCTGGTGACGGCGGCCGCCCTGGCGGTTGCCGTGTCCTACGTTTGGCTGCCCCTGGCGATCCTGCCCGCCTGGATTGCCAGTTGGTCGCTTGCAGCAATCACCTCGACGGCCCGGATATTTGACGGCTTCCGTCTGGCGGATGTGCGTTTGCCCGCGCCTACCTCGGTCGCGATCTTAGCAGGCATATCGGCTTTGGTTGCGGCCATGTTTCTGGTTCGGCAGCGGGGGCGGTATGCCCTCGCGGGGTTGCTCGTGCTGGTAGCAGCAAGCACTTGGCTATCACTGCCAATCGCTCACCCGCAAATACAACCGGGCGTGCTGGAGGTGACAAGCATAGATGTGGGGCAGGCTGAGTCCACCCTAGTCGTGACGCCGGCCGGAGCGGTTGTGCTGGTGGATGCGGCCGGTTCGCTCGGCCCTTTCTCATCGAATTTTGATTTCGGAGAAAACGTAATTGCGCCTTACTTGTGGGCGCGCGGCCTTACCAGGCTGGATGCGCTGGTGCTTACCCATGCGCACTCAGATCATCTAGGTGGGATGCCTGCACTCGTCGCCGACTTTCATCCGCGGCAGCTCTGGCTGGGGCCAAATGCGGCTACTCCCGAACTTGAGGCACTATTGCAGACGGCCAGGGATCACCGGGTTGAGATTATTCCACGGCAGGCTGGAGAGCGGTTTGAATTTGGCGGCGCGCGGTTCGAGGTGCTGGCCCCCCCCCCTGGCTGGCAGCCCAAAGCCAAGCCGCGCAATGATGATTCGCTTGTCTTGCGCGTCAGCTACGGCGAGACTTCAGCGCTGCTGACCGGCGATGCGGAAAAGAAAATCGAGCGCTATCTGGTTCAGATTGAGCCGCGGGCGACGCTTCTGAAACTAGGACACAACGGCAGCCGGACTTCCACCACGCCGGAGTTCCTGGCCGCGGTGCAACCCCAGTACGCCTTCATCTCTGTGGGCGCTCAGAACAGTTTTGGCCACCCCCGACCGGAGGTTCTGGCCAGGATGGGAGCGGCGCACGTACTCACCTACCGCACAGATACCCAGGGAGCGCTCACTTTTCTGCTCGATGGAACCAAAGTGACCGCCCGTTCGGGGGCTATTCGGTAGCTTCGCCGGCGGCCTCGGCCTCTTCTGCAGCCTTGGCACCGCCGGCGCTGCACTCCTTGATGAGATGGCGGGCAATTTCAGCCTATTCCGCACGGACCTGAAGGATGACGCCTCCCACGCCGGGCAAAATGTCCTGCGGAGCGTCCAGATTGGTCGTAATGACGTCGATACCGGCGCTCTCGAGCAAGCCGCGCACCACCATCACCTCCGACTCCTGCTCCGAGTCGAATATCTTAACCAGCTTTTCTTCGGGGTTAGGAACTTCGGGCCGTCCAGCCGTGACCATAGCTACTCCTTGCCTGCATGCAGATTCGTATGGCTGCCACTATGCATTCGATGCGCCAGGGCAGCAGTGCGAGTCCGCTCAGCAGCGACGAGTCTACCCGCCTTGATGGCAGTTTACGCTCGCTGCCGCAGATTTTTTGTAAATATGGGACTTCGGCACACAAAGGCTCATCCAAGAAGGGAAACGAAGTCGGCAACAGAGGCGCTGGATGTGCCGACCACAGATATTTCACCATGTTTGAGGCTCCATGGATTCGCCGAAACACCCGTCCCCCAACTCGAGAAATGCGCCGGAGATCAATGATGAAAATCGCAAGATCCGCCGCCTGCAGATCATGATGTCCATGGTTACGGCGGTCATCAGCCAGGACCCGCGACTCACGATCGAGGAAGCGTCTGAACTGGCAGCCAACGCCAAGATCGCCGCGCTCGCCCTATTCCCCGACAAGGAACTGGCTTACGATCTCATCTACAAGCCGCGCCTGCAGCGTCTGCTGAACGAAAGATACCGCCTGCAGTGAAACGCGGCTGCGAGTTGCCGGAATGGCTACTTCTGAATGCGCTGCAACTTGAGGGTGAGTGTGCCCCAGAACGCCCGGGCGCGCAGTTGCACGGGAATCCGCTGGGCATCGTCGGTGTACCAGATCCAAATCCTTCCGCGGTCCTTGAGCGGTCCCTCCTTGGCCTCGGCCTGAACCCGCAAGGTTGAGAAAACGCCCGCATCGGTCTTGACCTGCTCCTTCACTTCGGGGGTCACCGTTACCTCAACCGTATTTCCGCCGTCATTCAACGGGAACTTGTATGTCGTTCCCAATTGCAGTGGAAGCGAGGCGACGTAGTAAATGCCGGAAAGCAAGTCCGTGGCACAGGTGGGAATATCCTGCTCGGCGCGCTTGATGTCGCCGTTTCTGAGATTCTTCTCCTCCAGTACGGCCTTGTGGCGGGGATAGTCAAAGAGGATGGTGGCATCTCTCTTTCGCAGGCCTTCTTCCGTATGCTTGGTCACCCGCTGGGTGCAAAAGGTGCTTGGATTAAACCATGAGTCAATCTGGTCATGCACGCGAAACAGGGCGGCGACGACGCCGGTGGAATCCGCCACGGCGCTCACATGCTGTTGTCCTCCGCTGGACTCCATTCGCAGGGTACCGGTTCCTGCCACCCAAAGGCGCCACTCCGCCGTATAGACGTAGGCCTGGCCCGCAGGGAAGTGATAGTTCGGGGCAGGAGGCTGTATGTGCGCCACCGGGCCGATGAAATCGTTAGTTGCGGGCTGGTGAGGTGTTTGTGCTGCGCTGCTGAGCGCCAGCAATAAGAAGAGCGTTGCCATTTGGAACAGTCGATTCAGCCCGTCACCTCGAAAATCGCTTCTTCAGCAGCTCACTACATGAGCAGCTTAACCACCAGGACCGCCAGCATCACAGCAGCCCCCAAAAGTGCATTGTACTCGCGGTGCTGCATATAGAGCTCACGAGAAAAGCTGCCGCGGGAGGCTTGCAGGTTGCCCATTCGAATTCCGAATCGAGGCACCCGGCGGGCATATTCCTCATATTCAGGGAAACGCGCTCGCAGAAAGGCCTCTTCACCGCGAATCACCGGGACGTAAATCACGGCGAACATTGCGACCAATGCTAACAGGATCCATAGATTGCGTGCGGCAACGCAAAAACCGGCTGCGATGATCATTGAGCCCAGATAGAGCGGATGGCGGGCACAGGCATATGGTCCGGTGGCGGCCAATTGCTGGTTCTTGCGGACGTGACCCGAGGCCACAGCGCGCACCCACAGGCCCAGGGCGGCGATCAATCCTCCGATTCCGATCGAAAGCCAGAGCGGCTTCGCCAGCCAAATGTATAAAGCGGCGAGCAAAAAACCCAATGGTACGCGGATGCGCCGCGCTAAGACTCCCCAACTAGACAACCGTTTCCTCCTTGCAAGCCTCAGCATTGTCTCCCAACAGTTGATGGGCAGCCGCTACGACCTGCTCGGTGCTGATCGCCAGCAGACCCGGTTCAGCAGCCGCGTGCCGCGAATGATCGGTCACGCTTGACGCATGGCGCAAGACCACGGACCGGGCGGCATACGGGCCGTTACGGGCTGGGTCCGTAGGGCCGAATAACGCTACCACTGGAACACAGAGCGCGGCTGCCAGATGCATCGGTCCAGTGTCTCCGCCCACAAACAGGCGCGCTTTGCGCATGATGGCAGTCAACTGGCTGATCGTGCACGAAATTCCGAGGGCCGTACCAGATGCTGCCGCCTCTACCGTCCGCGCCAGCGCTTCCTCTGCTGGACCGTAGTTGATCAGCGAAAACAACCCCAATTCTGCCAAAGCTCGCGCAACTTCCGCATAGCGCTCGGCGGGCCAACACTTGGCTCCCCATCCCGCCCCCGGATTGATCACGGCAAAATGCCGCCCCGCAAGGCCCCGCCGGCCTAACTCAGTTTCGAGCCAGCTCGCATCCTCCACGCGTTCGGGAAGTACGGCCCGCGGAGAAGAGACAAAGAACTCCGTGCTCTCGGCAGAGGCGGCATTGCCTAACAGACCTGATAGTCCGGCCAACAGTGAGAGGTTCTGCTCAATGACGTGTCTACCTGACGCAGCTACCTTACGGTTGTAGAACGCGCTAGCCCCGGATTCACGCGGCTGGTGGAATCCGACCTTTAGCGGCGCTCCGCTGAGTCCGGTCAGCAGCGCCGATTTCCACGATCCTTGAAGGTCAATGGCTGCGTCATACTTCGTGCGCCGCAGTTCACTAACCAAAGCGCAAAATGCCCGGCGCGTGCTTCGTGCCAGAGGCTTCTTCCTCCAGGCGAAGGTGTCGGCCACATGGATCCGATCCACCAAGGGCTGTCGGGCGAAGCGTTCGCGGGGCAAGGATTCTTGCCCGGCATCCGTCGCACTACCCGGCTCCACTACCGGCGAGCCCAATAAATCTATCCATCGCCGCTCGACAACCCAGCCGATCTCGATTTCCGAAAAAAGCCTCCGCAGGGCAGCGGCTACCGGTAACCCGTGAATGACGTCGCCCATCGCACCGAGGCGCACGATCAGAATGCGGCGCAATCCGCAATTGCCGGTCGTCGGGAAGCTGTGCAATGAGTGATCCGGTATAGAAATCATCATCAGAGGTCAGTCCGGCTTCTTCATTTGCTCCAGCATGCTGCTGACTGAGTGGTTCTTGGCGTCTCCGACGATAGCAACCCGGCCGCCATAGGCCAGAACCACCTCTCGCTCCGGCACGCTCTCTACGGTGTAGTCTGTGCCCTTAGCGTGAATGTCAGGACGAAGCTCGGTGATCAGGGCTCGAACATCCGGTTCGGGGAAGATCACCACGGCATCCACACACTCCAGGGCAGCCAGCAACTCGGCGCGCTCCTCAGCGGGGACCACCGGTCGGCCCGGTCCCTTCAGGCGCTCGACGGAGGCGTCGGCATTGACGCCTACGACCAACCTACCTCCAAGTTGCTTCGCTGCCTGCAGATACCGCACGTGGCCGACGTGCAACAAATCGAAGCACCCGTTGGCCAAAACAATACACTCGCCGGCACGCCGCCATTCGGCTACGCGCCGTCTCAATTCTCCGTGGTTCAGTACTTTGTGGAGCACGACAGGCCCGATTTTAACAGGCTGAGCAGTCGATTCCATAAATAGGCTGGTTCAAGCGGTACCGCCTGCGGCATCCTGATCGACAGCCGCCATCAGTTCCGTGCGGCTCACCGTTGCGGTTCCGCGCTTCATGACCACGATCCCGCCCGCATAATTGGCCAACCGCGCGGCGGATTCGGTGTCAGCCCCAGCTGCCAGAGCGGCTGTGAATACGGCGATCACGGTGTCGCCGGCGCCAGTGACGTCGGCCACCTGATCGCTGCCAAAAATGGGGATGGGCACAGGTGGGCGGCGGCGCTCAAAGGCGACCATACCATCGCGCCCACGGGTAATTACCAGCGACTGCATCTTCATGCGCGCGAGCAACGAACGGCCGGCAGCGGCCAGCTTTTCGTTGTCGTTGCCGATCGTTACGCCCAGGGCTGCCTCGACTTCCGGTTCGTTAGGGGTAGCGGCGGTTACGCCGCAAAAGTCCAGCATACGGTAGCGGGAATCCAACAGTACGGGCAGGTCCATTGCCTGCCTGCGGACCTGCTCAAAGACCTCCGGCGTGGCCGCGCCATACCCGTAATCGGAAAGCAGCAGAGCATCGGAGGCACTCAGATAACGCCGGATAGCATGGAGATAATCACCACGCTGCGTCAGCAAATCAATTGGGTCCGGTTCCCGGTCAATGCGCACCACCTGTTGTCGGCTGGAATGCGTCATACCCGCCAAGATGCGAGTCTTGGTGGTCGTGGTGAAACCCTTACGCACGAGGATTGCGCTGGTCGAGAGCCGCTTCTTGCGGAAGAATTGCAACAGCAGCCGGCCCGGCTCATCGTCTCCGACAATCCCTACCGGCAGGACTTTGACCCCCAGGTCCGCCAAGTTGTTCATCGCGTTGCCGCCGCCACCAGGGAGGACCGTTCGCTCGCGATGCTTCAGGATCAGCACCGGAGCCTCACGCGAGACGCGCGAAATTTCGCCGAAGACGAATTCGTCGGCCACGATGTCGCCGACCACCGTGATCGTGAGATTAGCAAAGGCTGCGACGATCTGCCTGAGTCGTTCGGTGTGGCTGTTTTTGTTATTCACGCCGTTCCGTCCTGCTTTCGGTTTCATGCCAATGTCGCGCTCCGTGGATGCTCTATACGCTCAACCGCGTCTTTCGCTTTCGGCGCTGTTCCAGTGTGCGCAATAAGAAATCTACTGACGCAGCCGCGTCAAGTAGCTCCATGGTGACTGCCACGATGGCCGCAGGCTGCAGGCGGGACATCAACCCGCTCAGGTTCAATACGTCCTTTTCCGTGGTCACAAAACCATTCGCGCCAGACTGGGCCGCCGCTGTAAGCAAAGCGTCAACGTCCTTGCCGGCATACGCGTGGTGGTCCCGGAAGGCGATCTCGGTGGCTGGTTCAATCCCGGCTTCTCGCAGTTGACGGAAAAAGCGCTGGGGGCGAGCTATGCCACAGAAAGCGAGCGGCCGCCGCGGCACCTCGCTTGCGAAAATGCCGCGCCGAATCCTCCAGACCATCTTGCCTTCCAGAGGGAGACCGTGTGCAGGGGTGTTTTCGGCCAACACAACCGCATCAGCTCGCTTGAGACTGTCGAGTGGTTCGCGCAGCCGTCCGCCGGGCAGCAGGGAGTCAGTGGCATCTTCCGGCGAGACCATCACGATCTCAAAATCCCGCGCCAGTTGGCGATGTTGGAAAGCATCGTCCAGCAGATGAAGCTGAGGCCCAAATCGCGCTTCTGCCCAAAGGCCGGAGAAGTAACGATCCGAGCCGACAATCACCGGCACCTCCAACTTGCGCGCAATCAGCAGAGGCTCATCGCCGAATTGTGCGGGATGACCGCTCGGGTCCACTGCCATTATCTCGCGGCTGTTGCGGCCGTAGCCGCGGGTCAGAACGTCAAAGGAAATGCCGCGATTTTTTAGGAGCCCGCCCAGCAGGATGACAAAAGGGGTCTTGCCGGAGCCGCCAACCGAGAGGTTGCCGACGCTCACGACCGGTCCAGTAAGTTGGCGGGCGCGCAGCAAGCCGCGGTCAAATCCGTAATTGCGCAGGCGAACCGCCGCTCCGAAAACCGCAGATAGCGGGTTCATCGGCCTACCTCGCTCACCGCAACTCCCGGGGGGGGCGCAAGCAAATCCTGCAACGCATGGAGAGTGCGCCCGGTCGCCCCGGTGTTGGCCTTCATGACGGCGGCGGCGCGCACACCCAATTCGCAGCGCTCCGCGTCGTCGCGCAGCAAGCGGCTAAGGGTTGGAGCCAGTTCGTTGCTGTTTCGCAACACGAGCACGGCCCGCTGGCTGAGAAACGTGGCTACGACATCACGGAAGTTCTCCGTGTAGGGACCCACCAAGATCGGCGCGCCGAAGTATGCAGGCTCCAGGATGTTATGCCCGCCCCGTGGCATCAGGCTGCCGCCGACAAAGGCCACATCGGCCAGCGCGTACATGGCCCCCAATTCGCCGATCGTGTCCAGTAGGAACACTCCCCCAACCGGCACTGCCTCGCCTTCCCAGGTGGAGCGCCTGCAGGCTTTTACGCCCGCCCATGCCAGCATTTCGGCAACCATGGCAAAACGCTCCGGATGTCTCGGCGCCAGCAACATCAGGGCGCGGGGGAACTCGGCTACCAGTTGTCGCCAGGCGGTGAGAATGAGTTCTTCTTCTCCTTCCACGGTAGAGCCGCAAACCACCACCGGACCTGCTTCGGCGCGGGAAAGCGCTCGGCGGAAATCCGCCACAATCGCCGGCTCCGCTTTGGGCTGAAAATCAAATTTCAGGTTTCCGCCTGTGCGCACCCTTCCAGAAGGGGCGCCGATCTGAATCAACCGCTGCGCATCCGCAGCCGTCTGCGCCAGAAAAAGATCAATCGCCTGGAGCACCGGTCGCATGAGCGCCCGCAGACGCTGGTAGCGCGGGAAAGAACGGTCAGAGATACGGGCGTTCACCGTTGCGATACGGGCGCCGCTCTGTTTGGCGAGGCGCAGAAAATTCGGCCAGAACTCAGTTTCAGCCACGACTACCAGCTTCGGGCGCAGCGCCTGCAGATAGGGACGAATGGCGAAGCCGAAGTCGAGCGGAAAAAAAAAGACGTTTTCAGCGCCGAATCGTTCGCTCGCCAGTTTCTGGCCCGTAGCCGTCGTGGTGGAGACTACAACGCGTGCTCCGCTCAACCGGCGCAATTCGTTAATCAAGCCGCTGACGGCGAGCACTTCGCCCACGGAAACCGCATGAACCCAGATAAGGCTTTGGCGGTCTTGGCTGCGCTGCAGAATTCGCTTCGGCACCCATCCCCAGCGCTCGCTCCATCCGGCCCGATACTTGCCGTGCCGCATCATCTGTATGAGCCACCACGGTGCGCTCAACAGCAGCGCCATCGCGAGGGCCACGCTGTAGATGATGAACATGTGCTTTCATTGTAAAGGTAGTGCGTGGAATTCCGACTACCAGGAACATCGGCCGCCACGAGCGACGGGAGATCCCGGCTGCTAGAGTGGCGGGTCTTCACTGTGAACTTTGTCGCGTACGCAAACGTATTACCTGAGGCGGCAGATTTTTTGGGGAATGTCGGTTGGATGAAAGCCAGGCAGCTCTGATTCTGGTCCGTCGCTGCGTAGCCGGCGACGTTGCCGCCTGGGAGGAACTCGTCCGCCAGCATCAACGCCGCATTTACAACATCTGCTACCGCTTTACGGGTTCCACTGAGCAGGCCGAAGACCTTACGCAGGAAGTATTTATCCGCCTCTATCGTGTCCTAGAAAGCTACGATCCGCAGCGTGCAGGGTTTCTGACCTGGCTTACCACTTTGACCCGCAACCTCCTTGTCGATCATTTTCGCCGGAGCCGGCCCGAACGGCTTACCGACTCGCTTGATGCGCCCTGCAGCCATCAGGAACCCGACGGGACCACACTTGGCGATCAGATGGCCGACCCGGCACCCGGCCCGCAGCGGGGGGTTGAGCGGCGCGAAGTGCGCACTTTGGTAAACCAGGCGCTGGAGCGCTTATCGCCTGATTTGCGCGAGGCCGTGATCCTGCGCGACTTGCAGGATATGGATTACCGCGAGATCGCCACTGTCCTGAATGTGCCCGAAGGTACTGTAAAGTCCCGAATCAACCGCGGACGCATGGAACTTGCGCGCCTGCTGGCGCGTACCTACAAGCAGGTGATGTGATGTCCGGCAAAAACAGCGACGGAATGCAGTGCGCAGAATTCGCGGGTCTGGTTGCAACTGCGCTGGACGGAGGGCTGGATCCAGCCAGGAGCGTGGATTTCGCCGCCCATCGAACCGAGTGTCCGGCCTGCCAGGCGCTTTATGCCGAGACCAGGGCCGGTTTGGAATGGCTGCGGACGCTCAAAGCAGAGACGCTGGAGCCTCCGGCGCGGCTGATGACCGCCATCCTGAATGCCACTTCACGAGCGGCGCAGCCGGCCCTTCGCCAAAGGCAGAGCTGGTGGCAGAGGATGGGTGCGGTGTTTCACCTTGCGCCCCTGCTGGCGGGGGTGCGTCAGCCCCGGTTTGCCATGTCGTTTGCCATGGCGTTCTTTTCCATCTCGCTGCTGCTGAACATTACCGGATTGAGCCTTCGTGATCTGGCTGAATTAAGGGGCGGAACCTTTGTTCGCGCCTTCGGTACGGCGCAGGGAAAAGTCCTTAAGTACTACGACAATCTGCGTTTCGTGTATGAGATCGAGTCCCGAGTCCGAGAGTTGAAGCGCACGGTGCCGGAAGAAGCCCCCACGGGGAAACCCGAGCCCCGCCGGCAGCCCCCTGCCAAAGGAGATCGTCCGGGAGTGCCGGGCGCGAAACGGTCCACTCGCGACGTCGAATCAGGCACGATCGCATCGGCCGGTCAGGACTCCATAGATTTGCAGGTCACCGAAGACAGGAGATTGTTATGAACTGCGTCACCCATCCGGCAATTGCTGCCGCGGCATACTGCCGCACTTGCGGCAAAGCGCTTTGCGAGCGCTGCGAGCGCCCCATCCGCGGAGTCGTTTATTGCGAGGACTGTGTCGCCGACTCCATGGAGGGAGGAGCGGCGAGTCGGCCAAAGCCGCCTGCCAGGTGTGCCCAGCATCCGGAGACTGCGGCCGCTTCCTATTGCCGGACCTGCGGGAAAGCGATCTGCCGGGAGTGTGAACGAGCGGTGCGCGGCGTGATCTATTGCGAAGATTGCCTGGCTGGCCGGTTGCAGGGGATACCGGCGCAAGCCGCAGCGACAGCAGCCCCGCACTCGGCGCCGAAACCTTTCATTGCCGTTCTGCTGGCGGCGATTTTGCCTTTTGGCGTTGGCCAAGCCTATAACGGCCAATACGCGCGGGGTATCGTCCACTTGGTGGTGTTCTCGGTGCTGGTCTGGGGCGCCGACAATACCGGCTCGGCCTCTTCGATATTCGGCATTGGCATTGCGGCGTTCTACTTCTACCAGATATTTGACGCCCACCGTAGCGCTCACGCGCTGGCTGAAGGGCGACCGGCCCCCGATCCGTTCGGCCTGGATAATCTGTTGGGGAGGCATTCCGGGCTGGTTCCGACGCCTTCGACTCCCGCCGGCGCCGCGTCGCCTTCGGGGTCAGCAGTCTCGGTCGATGAGCCGTCGACTATCCAGTTGAGGCGCCTGCGAACGCCTGCGATTGGAGCTACGGCAACGGGAACTGTCGGGGAATCCAGTTCCAAGCTTCCAACCGGCGCCATCGTTCTGATTGTGCTGGGCGTGGTCTTTCTGCTCGGCCATTCCGGCATCATGCGCTGGTTCTGGATCGGCAGCACCTGGCCGCTGGTTTTTATCGCCATTGGAGTCGCGATGCTGGTGAACCACTGGGAGGCCATTACCACTCGTCATTGCAGCCTGATGGCACCCGCAGTGATGCTAACGCTAGGAGCATTGTTCCTGGCACAGAGCGTCGGTCGCGTGCGCTTTTCGCGCAGCTTTCCGCTGCTGCTGATCGTGATCGGAGTCGTGCTGTTGTGGCAGCGGGCCGGCCGAGGGACTTTTCCGGCTGCGCCAGTCGCTCCCGCACCCTTGCCGGGCACTGCCCCGACGACTACGCAGCCCAGCACCGACAAACAGAACGGCGTGGAATCGGAAGTGAAAGGTAACTGAGATGGCGACTCCGTTAAATTACAGCAGCCGCCCACCGGAGAGCCCGCGTGGGCCCAGGCGGCGACATTCGCTGGGTGGTCCGGTGGTTCTGATCCTGCTGGGAGTGTTTCTGCTGCTGGGGAACCTCCATGTGCTCGGATGGCCCATGCTGCGGCATTACTTCGCCCAGTATTGGCCGGCGCTGCTGATCCTGTGGGGTCTGGTTCGACTGTACGAACACCTCATGGCTCGGCGTGCCGGGCAACTCCAGGCGCGGATGGGCGCAGGCGGCGGTTTGTTGATCGCCGCGATTATTATCGTCGGACTCGCTGTGGCCCAAGCTGATCGGGTGAACTGGGACTCGCTCCAGCTCGGCGGCAAGGGTCTTCCTGAGATCGACTTGGGAGAAGGAGACGTCCTAGGCGATGTCTTCGGCCAGCAATACGCCTTCAGCCAGGAACTGGAACAACCCATCGCTGCTGACGCTGGGTTCAGCGTTAACTCCGACCGCGGCACGGTGACCATCTCCACTTGGGAGCAGAACCGCATTCGCGTCGTAGTCTCGAAGAAGATACGTGCGGAAAGCCAAACGGCGGCGGCCAAGGCCGATGCTTCCACCCAGGCGCAACTCGGCAGCAGCGGCAAAGAGGTCACGCTCGACGCCAATACGCGGGGAGCGGGTGACATTCCGGTGCAGAGCGATGTGCAGATTTTTCTTCCGGCAAAGGTGGCGTTGAAGATTGCCGCGCGCGGCGACATCACGGTGCGCTCGCGCAAGTCCAGCGTGAATATCAGCAGCAGTCGTGGCAATGTCATATTGGAGGACGTTCTGGGTGATGCCACGCTGGCGGTTCGACGGGGAGATGTCAATGTGTTGCGGGTGACTGGCGATGTGGTCATTGACGGTACCGCGAACGATGTCACTATCTCCGATATTAGCGGGGCAGTTCGCTTGAACGGTGGTGCCCAGGAATGGATACGCCTGGCACGCATCACCCAGAGTGTAAGTTATCAGTCCTCGCGCACAACGCTCCAACTGGCCCGGCTGGATGGTGAGCTAGCGATGGAACAGGGCGACTTGCACGGCAACGGCGTCGGTGGCCCAACTCAAGTCGCCACTCGCTCCAAGGACATTCGTTTTGAAAACGTCACCGGTGATCTCGACCTGAAGAATGCCAACGGTGATATCCAGGTTCGCGTGACACGGTTGCCGGTGGGAGCGATCAACATCGCCAACCGCCATGCCGACATTCACGTAACCTTGCCGGCCAGAGCCGCCTGCCAGATCAACGCGCGCACGCGGCACGGCGACATCAATTCTGATTTCGGTTTGAACATCACCTCCAGCCAGGGCGGCAAGAGCGCTTCGGGGACGATCGGCACCGGCGGTGCCAGCCTGCAGATTGACACTGACTTCGGCGATATCACGATTTCTAAGGGATAAGCGGGACCTTGCACGGAAGATCCCGCCTTGCTGGTTGCATACGGAGATTCCCGGCCTTCTTATCGTTGCGTCGGACTGCCCGGTTCCTTCTCGTCCCGGCTGCGTTGCCGGATCAGGTGAATCTCGTCGGCCGGAATGTGCAGGAATTCAAGAAACTCCTGATGTTCGGCGGGCGCAGTTTTCTCAAATTCATGGTGCCAGCGGTGCATCTGCTCCCGGCTCAGGCCGGCAGCATTCATGATTTCCACCCATTTTTCTTTGCTGATCACTTTTGCACTCCTCAACGTGCGGTTCTGCAGCAGCCTCAGCATCGTCTGCTGATGTTTGCGTAAGGTCTCGATTTCGGAAGTGATTTCGGCAAGCCGCCGCTCCAGCACCCGGGATGCGTCCGTTGCCGGACGGTCCAGGATTGCGCGTACGTCCTCCAGCTTCAATCCCGCATCGCGATAAAAACAGATCTGGCGCAAACGAGCGGCGGCCTGCTCGCCGTAGCACCGGTAATTGCCCGCACTACGATGCGCCGGGTGCAGAAGCCCGATCGATTCGTAATACAGCAAAGTGCTGCGACTCAGTCCGCAGCGTCGCGCCAGTTTGGTAACCGTAAGCATTGAGCATCGGTCTCCGATATCAGCGTCAACCCTGAAGCTTTAGACAGGTCAAGCAGAAAATTGATTTTAACCGGAGCTTTCTTCCCGGTCGATGTTTTACCCCAGCACCACGGTTAAATGGCCATGCTTGATCCACGGCCCTTCATTCGATGTGCCGACCCCATAATTGCTAGGCGGGATGATGCCTGCAAAATCGAAATGCGAGACCGGATCGGGAGACGCCGCCCAATTCAACCCCCAGCCGGACATCTTTGCGAATGCCTTCGAGTGTGCCCATGCCGGTCGTCGGAGGCAATCGTGAACTGCGATTCCCCATAGGGAGCAGAGGCTACTACCCGGTTGGGCATAGCTGTGATCGGGTTGTTATGCGGAGAATCTTCCGAGAAGAGGCTTAGGGAGGCGGTTGCGTAGCTGCCCATCGTGACCCGGAGGACCAGCCTACTAACTTCGACCGCTCACCATGGCGGAGGATCCCACCATGGGGGGCCTGAAACCTGCCTACTTGCTATCCGCTGTGCTGGCCTTGGTCTCGGTCGCGGCTGCGGGCTTCGGTTCCGCCTTGGTTTCCGTCCCGTGATGGTGGCCGTTGTCGTTCCCGCCGGAGGATGCCGGGCTGGAACTGCGCTTGGCATAATCAGTCACGTACCAACCAGTACCCTTAAACTGAATCGCCGGCGCCGAGAGCATTTGGCTGACCGCCGCACCGCACTTTGGACACGCGCTCGGAGGCGCATCGGAAAACCGCTGGAGCCGTTCAAATCTGTGGCCGCACTTCGTACACGCATACTCGTAAAGTGGCACGTTTACTCCCAAGGACCAAATTGCTGGCAAGAATGCAACTATGACTTGATTCTAGGTCCCTCGTGGCTGGCAGGTCAAACCAGGGCCAAGCCGCTACTACTCCATTCGATGACCCTGACCCATCTCTCCGATGCAAGTTCTGCGCCGCCTGCTGGAAAGGCAGCTTGGTCTGCCACTCCCTGTTCTGTCCGTTTTACCGGACCCCGCCGAGAGGTGTAAACTCCGCCGCATGGCGAACGAGGAAATATTGGCGATTCCGGATCCAGCTACTCCTTCAGACTCGCGAGTGCCGGGACGAACGCTCTACCTGGTCGGAACTCCTATCGGCAACCTCGAGGACATTACGCTGCGAGCCCTGAGGGTGCTGAAAGGGGTGAACCTGATCGCCTGCGAGGACACTCGCCAGACCGTTAAGCTGCTCAATCACTATCAAATCCGCCAGCGCACCATCAGCTACCACGAACACAATGAGATGACCCGCGCTGCCGAGTTGATCATAAAATTGGAGGAAGGCGCATCGATCGCGTTGGTGACCGATGCAGGCACGCCAGGCATAAGCGATCCCGGTTTTCGCCTGGTTACGCTCGCCATAAGACATCAGGTGCCCGTGGTTCCGATTCCAGGAGCCTCGGCATTTTTGGCCGCCCTCGTAGCTAGCGGATTGCCTACTGACTCCTTTCGTTTCAGTGCATTCCTGCCCACCAAGAACAAAGCAAGGCGGGAGTTGCTTGAGTCACTTCGCGGTTCACCGCGCACTCAGATTTTTTACGAAGCACCGCACCGGCTTCTCGAAACACTGGAAGACATTGTTGATGTGCTCGGAGGTGCGCGCCATGTCGTAATGGCCCGCGAAGTGACAAAACTGCACGAGGAGTTCTTACGCGGCCCGGCGGCAGAGGTGCTGGAGCAACTTCGCCAGCGCGGCGAACTGCGGGGAGAAATCACGTTGCTGGTCGGCAAGGCGGAAGATCTTCCCGCCGCCGTGGAAGTCAGCCCGCGTAGTGTGCGTCGGCGGATCAGCGAGCTGATACAGCAGGAAGGCCTTGACGAGAAGAGTGCACTGAAATTGGTTGCTCGGGAGTTTGGAATTTCCAAGAGCGAAGCCTATCGCGAACTACAGCGCAGTAAATGAAAATTACTTTTCCGTTATAAACGGCAAGAGCCGACGCTCGCCTGACGTTGGTAAGAGCACTGCTGGCAGATCCGGCCTAAACCGTAGCTAATTACCCAATTTTCACCTGTAGGAAGGCTGGTACTATGGCTCCGGGCGCCCGAATCATCCTGACGTTTCGGCGGTGATCGTGCCGCTTGTTTTTTCAGAACCGTTAGTTTTGAATTCCGTCGCAGAAGCTCTTTGAGGCTGGTACAACACCTCCGAGCGACGCTACGTCGGTGGCACTTGCGCAGCTTGGCTGCGTCGGGGCAGAATGACTTCTGAGCCCTGCGATCCCGATATGCAAAGTTCTGGATGTACTGCGAAGATTTTGGCTATCACCAAGCGGTTAAGCGAACTCTGCGGCACGCAGTCGATGCTATACGCGGCGGGCATGCAACTTGTGACCGCTACGAGCATGGCCGCCGCTCGGGTTACGCTCAACGCGCTTAATGTGCAGGCTGTGATTTTGTGCCGGGAGTCGTGGTCCGCTGCCGAACGTGACAGCATGATTTCGGAATTGCGCTTGATGCATCCGGAACTTGCGGTGCTGGTGCGTTGTCCCGGCTGCACCGGCTGCGTTGAAGCCACCGGTATCCCCGGGCAATTGAACGACGAAACCCCGATCGCTTCCCTGATTGCCGCGCTGACGCTGCCGGATACTGGAAGAAAGCCGAACTAGCCTTTAGCGATTTGGTTCCTCGCCCGTACTACCCGTCTCAGCCGGAATCTCGATGCATACTTCCACGCAGTCGCCATCGTTTACCGTCAGGGTTTCGCGCAAATAAACGGGTGCCAGAATCTCCAGTACGTCCCGGCGACAATTCGGCATCAACGGGACGACCAACACGCCTTCCAGCGTCCCGATATATGCGCGGAAGCACTTAGCGGCGCAAAATGCCGCATCCGGCGGAACGATGGCAAAACCGGGGTGCTGCTGCAGTTCCGCGAAGCGCGCTATGTCCGCCTCGCCGATGCGCACATTGAACGTGCCCGGCACGGGGATAAATCCGAAACCAGCCTGCAGTTGCCGGTGCAGCCATTCCAGGCTGCTGAAATAAGCTCCCTCGCCCAGACCGGAGGCGACCTGCCCAGCAAAACACATTGTTAACTTTGTCATCGAGCCGCCCTCACTTGCAAAGCATGAACGATTTCATCGGCCCTTATTTTCAGCCAGAGATTCAGCCCTGAAGCATGCAAATGAAGGAATTGCCGTAATTCTCTCGGCGCCGGGCAGAGTTGAATCCACTGGCCCGAGCCAAACTGGTTGTCACGATCTTCGCTCTCCTTCAGGCAAAGCCGCGCCGCATTGAGCCGGGCGGCATATAATCGCTGCCTTGGAATCTCTGATGCCAGCGCGAACGGGCGATCTGAGTTTGGTAAGGACCATACAGAGCGCAAGTTCAAGGAAGAGCTTATGCGTTTTTCAAACCGGCCGCTTTTCTTTGCCGTTCTGTATTGTCTAGCCTCCTGCATTTGGATTGTATTCAGCGATAAGTTGCTCGCGCAATTCTCGTTGAGCCCTGAAGCTGTAACCGCCTGGAGCATCGCCAAAGGCCTTTTTTATGTCGCCGTCAGCGGTGGCCTTTTGTTCCTCACTCTGCGACGGCTACAAGAGACCAATGAAAATCTCGAGGCCATCGTCCAGACGCGAACCTCGGAACTGGCCAGGACGGAACACGAGTTGCGGCATGCTCAGAAGATGGAGGCACTGGGTCGCCTGGCAGGGGGAATTGCCCATGATTTCAATAATTTGCTCATGGTCATTCGAACGTTTTCGGAGTTGTTGCGGGACGAGAATCCAGAGAATGAAGGGGTCAGGAGCAAGACAGATGCGGTGATTCTAGCCGTAGACCGTGCAGCTGGCCTGACCTCTCAACTGTTGACCTTCAGCCGCAAACAGATCGTCGTCCCCACCGTTGTGAACCTCAACGCTCTGGTCGCCGACACTTCGAAACTGCTCCGGAGATTAATTGGCGAAGATGTCCGGCTGGCTGTTCATCGTGAAGAAGGGCTTTGGGCGGTCAAGATGGATCCCGGCCAGATGGTTCAGGTTCTGATGAACCTCTGCGTCAACGCCCGCGACGCTATGCCCGCGGGCGGAACTCTCGCTGTTTCCACAAGAAATCTTCGCGTGGAAGAGGCCGGCACGGAGGCCCCCGCCGCGCTTCAACCGGGAGAGTACGTGGTTATCGCCGTGGCAGACAACGGAAGCGGAATGAGCGGGGAGGTGAAGGATCGCATCTTCGATCCTTTTTTCACCACTAAGGAAGTCGGAAGGGGCAGTGGGTTGGGACTGTCGATCGTCTACGGCATTGTGGAGCAGGGTGGAGGCCATATCACCGTGCAAAGCACTTTGGGAAGCGGCACTTGTTTCACGATTTACCTGCCCCGCACGCTGGATGAGGCTCCGCGTGTCGTGCCCGCCCGGGAACCCGTGAAGGGTGGTACGGCCAGCGTATTAGTCGTCGAGGATGAAGAGGCGCTGCGCATCTCCATTTGCGAGTATCTGCGGGGATTGGGGTACAGGACGCTCGCGGCCGAATCCGGCGACCACGCGCTTGCGGTTGCCGGCAAGCATCCGGTCGATGTCCTCGTGACCGATGTTGTCATGCCGAAGATGAGCGGAACGGAGTTAGCCGACGAGTTGAGCAGGCGCATTCCCGGACTTAAGACGATTTATATGTCTGGCTATACCAGCGACGCCCTGATGCAAGATGAAATTGAAAAGAGGGGAGCTTGTTTCCTGCAAAAACCCTTCAGCATGGCTTCGCTTGCCCGGACATTGCGCTCCCTTACGGGGCCGGCGAAAGCCGAAAAACCGGACTGAAAGCAGAAGACCCTGCAATGGCATACTGGGCCCCGCGGCGCCTCGCCGATTGACCCCGTTTTCCCCAGCCTTGTAGTATCAAGGATTATCCCCAGGTGCTAGAAAAAGATGCCGCAAGAACTCGCCAAAGCATACGATCCCAGTCAGATAGAAGCGCGCTGGGCCGAATATTGGGTCAGGCAGGAATTGTTCCACGTTGCCACGCCGTCCGCGGCCGATGCCGCAGCGAACGCTCGTCCTGTTTTTACGCTCTGCCTGCCGCCGCCTAACGTTACCGGTCGCTTGCACATGGGCCACATGCTCAACCAGACGGAAATGGATATTACGATCCGCTGGCATCGCATGCGCGGCCACACGACCTTATGGCTGCCCGGCACTGACCACGCCGGTATCGCCACCCAGATGATGGTGGAGCGCCAACTTGCCAGCGAAGGCAAGAAGCGCCGCGATCTGGGCCGCGAGGACTTCGTCGCCCGCGTGTGGCAGTGGCGCGAGCAATACGGCGGGGCCATTCTTGCGCAGATGCGTCGCCTGGGTGCCTCGGTGGACTGGGGCCGCGAATACTTCACCATGGACGATCGGCTCTCTCGTGCCGTGCGGGAAGCCTTCGTTCGCTTGTGGGAAGAGGGTCTGATCTATCGCGGCAACTATATTGTCAACTGGTGCCCGCGCTGCGTTACCGCGATCAGCGACCTGGAAACCGTGCACGATGAAACGCCGGGCAAACTATACGAAATCCGATACCCGGTCATCGGCACCGACGAGTTCATCACCGTGGCCACCACCCGCCCGGAGACCATGCTGGGCGATACCGCCGTGGCGGTGAATCCGCGGGATGCCCGTTACAAGCATCTGCACGGACGGCGGATTCTGCTGCCCCTGATGCGGCGCGAAATTCCCCTCATCCTGGACGATCTGGCGCAGACCGAGTTTGGCACCGGCGCGGTCAAGGTCACTCCGGCGCACGATCCCAATGACTTCCAGGCTGGGATGCGTCACCAGTTGCCGCAAATCACCATCATGGATGAGAACGCCCGCATGAACGAGAATGCTGGCGACTACTCAGGACTGGACCGCTACGAGGCTCGCGAGCGCATCCTGCACGACCTGCAGCGTCAGGGCTTTCTGGTGGGCACCAAGGACTACACTGTGCCGCTGGGAAAGTGCGACCGCTGCAAGACTATCGTCGAGCCGAGGCTTTCGACCCAGTGGTTCGTCGCCGTGAACCGCCAACCCAATTCACCGCATCCTCCCGCAGCGGGTGAGCGCGCTCCCGACTCTTTGGCTGGTCGGGCCATTGCCGTGGCGCGGTCCGGCGAAGTGCACTTCGTTCCTGAGAACTACCGGCAGATTTATCTGAACTGGATGGAGAATATCCACGACTGGTGCATCTCGCGGCAGCTCTGGTGGGGGCATCGCATCCCGGCCTGGCACTGCCTCGACTGCAAAGAAATCACGGTTGCACGGGAAACCCCCAAAGCCTGCGCCAAGTGTGGCAGCAGCCGCCTGGAGCAGGACCCGGATGTGCTCGACACATGGTTCTCTTCCGGCCTGCTGCCCATGTCGGCCATGGGCTGGCCGGACAAGGCAGCGGACCTCGATGTCTTTTATCCGACTTCGCTGCTGATCACCGGCTTCGACATCCTGTTCTTCTGGGTGGCGCGCATGATCATGCTTGGCTGCCACTTCATGGAAGGCCATCAGCAGCGGCCGGCACTTCGGCAGGCGAGCCTAGCGGCTGATCAGGATGGTGAGCGGCGCGACGATTCCGTACCCTTCCGCAATGTCTACATCCACGGCTTGGTGCGCGATGCCGATCGCCAGAAGATGTCCAAGACCAAGGGCAACGTGCTGGATCCGATCGAGGTGATTGACCGCTACGGCACCGATGCAACGCGGTTCACGCTGGCCGCCATGGCCTCCCCGGGCACGGATATCGCTTTCAACGAGGCGCGTGTCGAGGGCTATCGTTCCTTTGCCAACAAGATTTGGAATGCCGCCCGCTTTATCTTCATGAACATGGAGAAACTGTCGGAGGCAGGCGCTCCCGTTGATGTCGCTGCCTTGTGCGCTCCCGGCAAGGCCGGCGTTGCCGGATTCCGCGCGGCCACACTGGAAGACCGCTGGATTCTCTCCCGCTTCAACCGCGTTGCGCAGGAGGTTGCCGCCTCGCTGGCTGCTTATCGTTACGATGAGGCGGCCCATCAGGTATACAGCTTCTTCTGGGGCGAATTCTGCGATTGGTATGTGGAACTGATCAAGCCCCGGCTCCTGAACATCGACGGTGCGGAGGGCCGGAAGGAAGCGCTGAACGCTTGCGGCAATATTGTCGCCGTATTCGAATCTGCGCTGCGTCTGCTGGCGCCGATCATGCCCTTCCTGACGGAAGAAATCTGGCACGCCATTTACGACGGCAATCCTCCGGCGGTTTCCATTGCGGTTGCCAGCTATCCCCAAACCGACCCCGGCCAGGTGGATACTACGGCGGAAACCGAGATGGCCATTCTGCAGGATCTCATCGTCAGCGTGCGCAACCTGCGCGCCGAGTTGAAGGTGGAGACCCGGGCCAAGGTGACGATCCAGATGCACAGCGACGACTCGGTGCAGGGACTGATCGAGCGGAATCGCGGTGCGCTGGAACGGCTCGCGAATGTCGAGCGGGTGGAGTTCGTCGCCGAATCGCTGGCTCAGGAGTCCGGTGCGCGCGGGACCGCGCGTTTTGACGTGCGTGTCGTTTACGAACAGAAAATCGATGTGGCGGCCGAACGCGAGCGGCTCAACAAGGAACTGGCCAAACTGGAAAAGGAAATGGCCAATGCGGAGCGCCAGCTAGGCAATGAGGGTTTTCTGGCGAAGGCTCCTGCGTCTGTCGTGGAAGGTCTGCGCCGCCGCCACGAAGAACTTAAGGTGCTTCACGCCAAGGCGAAGGCGGCTTCCGACGCGCTCGGCTAGGCGATTGGAGCTTCCTGTGCTCGCCTGCGGGAGTAGAATGCGAATTTCCAGGCGGTAAATTCTCTCGAACTTGCGGCCGTCTTTTTGCCATCCGCCGCTGAGGCAAACATGGACTGGAACAATCGACACATCACGGCCATCCTGCAAAACGCGCTGGCCGAAGATAAGGCGCTGGATGACGCCACTACGGCTGCTTGCGTCGAGCCCGACCGCAAGGCGGTTGCTACCTTTCTGGCCAAGCAGGATATGGTCATCGCCGGACTCGGGCTTATCGAACGCACGGTGAGAATCTTTGCCGAGATGGACGGGCGTGTTAAGACCATTCCTGACGTCGCCATGAACAAGAACATCTTTGATGGTGTCAAGGTATCCAAAGGCGAGCAGGTTGCCGTGCTCCGGCATGACGCCCGCGTAATCTTGTCCTGCGAGCGGGTCATGCTCAACTTCCTGCAGCGTCTCAGCGGAATTGCCACCGAGGCCCGTCGCTATGTGGACGCCATTGCTGGCACCAAGGCCCGCATTCTTGATACCCGCAAGACTGTGCCGGGGCTGCGCATGTTGGACAAGTACGCCGTCACCTGCGGAGGCGGCTTCAATCACCGCCTTGATTTGAGCGATGGCATGCTGGTTAAGAATAATCACATCGCGGCCGCCGGCGGCATAGCTCCGGCGCTGGAGCGCGCGCATCGCAAGCGGCGCGGCGCTCAACCGGTCGAAATTGAGGTGCGCTCGCTCGCCGAATTTGAAGAAGCGCTTGCGGCTGATGCCGAGGCCGTGCTGCTGGACAACATGGCGCCCGCCGAATGCGCCCGTGCGGTCGAGCGCCTCAAGACGCACAACCGGCGCGTCCCGCTCGAAGCTAGCGGCGGCATCACACTTGAAAATGTTCGTGCCTATGCCGAGGCTGGAGTGGACTTCATCTCCGTCGGCGCCCTGACTCACTCCGTTCAGGCCGTTGATCTGAGCCTGCGCGTGCAGGCGCTATAGACGCCATTAAAGGGGAGTTGCGGCGGCATGGCAGACCATCGCAAGGCAAGCGACGCGCAACAAAGAGCGGACCGGGTAGGCAGGGCCATCGAAGCCGGCGATCGTGCCGCCCAGGCGCTCGGTATCCGCCTGTGCGAGATGCGCCCCGGTTACGCGCTGATGGAGATGGCGGTGCGCCCGGACATGATTAACGTCGCCGGCACCTGCCAGGGTGGCGTCCTATTCACCCTTGCCGACACTGCCTTTGCCTGTGCCTGCAATTCACACAACGAACTGACGGTCGCGGCTGGGTGTTCGATTGAGTTTCTGCTGCCCGGCCAGGTAGGCGACGTGCTGCGAGCCGAGGCTGTCGAGCGGATTCTGGTGAAGCGCACCGGGGTCTGTGATGTGACGATCAAACGGCAGGACGATGTGGTGGTGGCGCTGTTCCGCGGCAAGTCGCACCGCATTGGTGGCCACCTGGTGGAGAACGCCTGACCCTCGGTTTCAGAAGAGCCGCCCCTCTGGTTTGCGCCCCACTCGTTCCATCTCCAGCAACTGCCGCTTTCTCTCGAGTCCCCAGCGATAACCGGTAAGCGAACCGTCGCTGCCGATGACCCGATGGCAGGGGATGACAACCGCTACCGGGTTGGTGGCATTGGCGTGCGCCACGGCTCGCACCGCCTTCTTGTCTCCGGTCATTTCCGCCAGTTGGGCATAGCTGATGGTCTTGCCCGGGGGAACGGCCTGCAGCGCGTTCCAGACCTTCCACTGGAAGTCCGTAGCCTTCAGGTCGAGAGGCAGTTCGCCCAGCTTCACCTGACGGTCGCCGGCCAGGTAGCGGAGCAGGGGACCAACATAAGGTTCGGCTCGTTCCGCATCCTCTTCCAGAGCGGCACCGGAGAAATCGACCCGCAATCCCTCAATTAGCGCCTCTCTGTTTTCATCGAAGCGGACTGCGCAAAGCCCCTTGCCGGTTGCAACAATCAGCATGAAACCCAATGGACTGGCACTGACCGCATAGAAAAGCTGCGGTGCGGCCATGCCGTCGGACTTGGTCGCGGGCGCGGGCTGCCGCCGGGGAGATACTGCCACTGCGCTGTTGCGGTCCGCTCTCGGCGCTCCGTGCTCGCGTCCCACCTCAGTTCTCCGTCTTCGGGTGGAGCCTGCAGATCAGGTTCGCCACGTTCTCGGCGAAATGGCGGATCGTCGCAATTCCCTCGTCATCCTTCCAGACCTCGCCCGGCAGGCGCCCAAAGACCATGTTCCAATAACTCGAACCCGTCACAATCATGTCGTTAATCAGGAAGAACATCAGCATTTCCTGCAACGAAAGTGTGTGACCGCCGCGGCGCGCAACCGCAATCGCCCCGCCGACCTTGCCGGTCAGGAACTGATCACCGTTGCGCGAAACCATGCCGATCCGCTGCAACGCCGCCATCAGGTCGCCGCGCGCCGTCCCGAAGTAGACTGGGGCGCCCACGATCAGGCCTTCAGCCGGTTTGATCTTTTCCATGATCTCGTTCAGTCCGTCGTTCAGTCCGCACTCGCCCTTGGTCTTACCGCACTTGCCGCAGGCAATGCAGGATTCGATTTTCAAGCCGGCAAAAGAAATCACTTCCGCTTCGACTCCCTTGCCGCGAATCACTTGGGCGCACTCCTGCATCAGTTGCGCCGTGTTGCCTTCCATCTTGGGACTGCCACTGATCAGCACTACTCGAGCCATGTGTTCCTCCACTTGTTTGGCCTGAGCCCACGCGGGGGTGAGTCCTCGCCGGGGGTATCTCCAGCCGCTGGATTTAAGACCGGAAGCGCCATTTTCGCACAGCCGGAAGGCTGCGGCTCCTGTTTTGTGCGCGTGGATTCAGTTCAGGGAAAGTCCGGCTCATTGGTCAGCGGCAGCGCCTAGGGCAGACTTCGCCATACGTCGCAGCTCTTACGATATTGGCGAATTTCGTAGCGGCTTCCCAGAATCAGCGCCAGCACGAACGCCACCACGGCCACAGGCAAGGCGATATGCCGATAGGCGTTCGCCATGTCCACCGCGCGACCTCCAGCCAGGCTGAGCAGCGCCATGCCGGCAATGCCGGCAAACAGAGCCGACGCAAAAGTAACTACCGTCACCAAGCCAGTGATCAACCCAATCCGCACCGCGACCGCCCAGCGTCGCGGTTTGGGAGTGGCCGAATTGTGAGCTGCAATCATGGAAACTTAGATTCGCTTTGCCGTCCCGGCTGCGCTGAAGTTGTCAGAATCACACCGGCCTCTTGTCCCACTCTGGGCAAAAGGCTGCGCTGCGATCCCTGCCCTTGCCCACGCCGGCCGGACCTATTTGGACAGTGCACCGAGCGTCTCGCGG
>Ga0316217_10000940_pt1 | contig 39533 bp, 28 predicted proteins | sample 1anoAmetaG_FD_203633 | JGI IMG/M metagenome (GOLD analysis project Ga0316217, IMG submission 203633) | Freshwater microbial communities from Trout Bog Lake, Wisconsin, USA - 1anoA | ecosystem: Environmental > Aquatic > Freshwater > Lake > Hypolimnion/Profundal zone | place: USA: Wisconsin...
CAAGCGGCCACAGAGCAAATGGCTCAAAAAACGCCCCTGCCATCGCCAAACACCTCAGCCCACACGACCCTTCCGCGATTCCATCGAGATCCTCCGTTGAACGGTCTTGGCCTAAAGGCGGTACTACGAACGGATGGCCTGTTGCCTAAAGATCTGGCCACACCCGAGCATCCCGCGCGCCCCCGCGGGGTCACCGGTGCGCCTGTGCCCATGCCTGGCGGTAGATCTTCTCCACCGCCAGAACCGCTTTGGCGTTCTGCCGGGAAAGCATCTCCAGCGTGCTCATCTCCTGCCCGCGCACGGTGCCCCGCGCCCCAAAGAAAGCCGCGATATCGAACGGCTCGGTGGCGTGGCCTGCCTGGGCAGCGCGGCCCACCAGCGGCAGGCAATCGTAGCTGTCGAAAAAAGTGGCCTGCGCAAAGGCAAACGGATCAAATGCGGTCGCCGGTTCGGTGGCCGGGGCAGTCGGGGCATCCAGCTGCTCCTGGAGCATTTGCCAATATTGTTGCCGCAACGCCTGGCGGGGCGGGGCGGCATTTTCGAAAAGCTGGTATTCCAGATCGCCGTGCGGGTCGATCTTCATGCCACGGGTTACGCGGTACTCCACCACGGTGGCCCCACCAGCAACCGCGTGCGTCACAGCATGCACGGCCGGGTTGTGCCCCGCCAGGTAGGAAAGACTGCGGAAATCCACCGTGGCATGCTGGGGCTGGGTGCTGTCTTCGACATAATGGGCCAGGTAGCCGGCCCATTGCAACGCCGCCGCGTCATCGGCGGGGTGCGGGCCGGGGCCAAAGGCCGCGACCAGTTTGCCATACACATCGGCAATGCGCAGCGGGGCATAGCCCGCCCGGCCATAACGCGGATCCTGGGGATCATGCGGCAGGGTTTGGGGCTTGCCCGATAGATCATCTTTATACGCCCCCACCGAAGAAAATAGCTCCAGGTCGCAGTAGTGCATCTGGGCTTCGGGGGCGTTAAACGGCGCAATCAATCCCGCACCCGCCTCATGCTTGACGCGGTCGGGCATGGTGCACCAGTTATCCAGGCCGGCCTGGTACGCCTGCGGATCAGGGCCGACGGTCGATTCCAGCGCCAGGCGCCGGCAGGATTCCCGGTCAGCTTTCATATGGTCCTGCAAAAATGCCTTGAGTCCCGCCGGCGCTGCCGGATCGTCCATGATCCGCAGGCAGGCCAGCCGCGTGAGCAGGATGTGGCCCTGGTGGCTCCAGGCCATCGCCGGACGCACGGCGGCAAAAAAGGCCGCTAAAACGACGATATTGGGCAAAAATTTTAAACCAAAACGCATGACTGGTGTCCTCTTGTAAGATCCCCGGGCGAAATCCGCCGGGAATCTCGGTAAAAAATTGGATGATAATTCCGGCAGGCATCGTATACTACAAAGGCCATGAAACACAGCCTCGAAATGTACCTTGGTCGAATCTTAACCTATAACCCGTGGATCGTCCTGCTGGAACTCTTGTTGATCGGCGTGGTGGTCCACCTGGCGGTGGAATTTATGCGCGGCACCCGCGGGGCGCGCATGATCAAGGGTATCGCGTTATTCGTGGTGGTCGCGTTCATCATCATCAAACTTGGCGGCGAAAAACTCATCCGCGTGGAATATCTCTTCAGCCGCCTGCTGGTCTTTGCCACCTTTGCCGTGGTCGTGGTGTTTCAGCCCGAACTGCGGCGGGCGCTGATCCGCCTGGGCGAGGCCCGCCTGTTTCGCGGGGTCGCCAACCCGGTGCGCTCCTCGGTCAGCACGCTCTGCCGCTGCGCCGCGTATTGCTCGAAAAACCGCATCGGCGCCCTGATCGCCATCGAACGCGAGGTGGGGTTGCTGGGCCTGAGCGAAACCGGCACCGTCATCGATGCCGCCCTGTCCACGGAATTGCTTAACACCATCTTCTGGCCCGGCTCGATGCTCCACGATATGGGCGTGGTGGTGCGCGATGGCAAGCTCGCAGCCGCCGGCGTGCAGTTCCCCCTGGCCGACAGCGGCGATCTGGATTCCGAACTGGGCGCCCGCCACCGCGCCGCCCTGGGACTGTCCGAAGAGACCGATGCGGTGATCATTGTCGTGAGCGAAGAAACCGGTACCATCAGCGTGGCGGAAGACGGCCGGCTGATTCGCAATTTAACCGTCGAAGGCCTTGAAGCGCTGTTGCTCGAACTGCTGGGCCGCAGCCCGTCGGCCCTGCTGCGGCGGCGCGTGGCCGCGTAGGCTTTCCGGCCGCAGGACGCCGTGGACTCCACAATCAGGAATCGTAATGCCCAAATTGCTCGACAAACTCAAAGCCCTGCCGCTCACCGTCATCCTGACGGTCCTGATCTGGATGTACGCCGAGGCGCAGTTCACCGCCACCGAGGACAACCTGCCGCTGACCATCCACGTGGTGGCGATTGCCAATGACCAGTCGATCCGCATGCTTGAGCCGCAGGGCGGCCAGTTTCACCTCCGGGTGGAAGGCCCCCAGTCGCGCGTGGAGCGTTTCCGGCAGTTGGCGCTGCACGTGGCCGATGCCCGGCCCGATGAGATGGGCGCCCTGGATTTCGCCCCGCCGGAAAAACTACAGCTCGGCCGCGACAACTGGATCGACAGTACCGTGGCGCTCAACTCCCTGCCCTATTTCCGCCGCAACGGCCTGACCGTCACCGCCGCCACCCCCTCGCGTCTGCGCCTGGAGGCCGATCCGCTCATGCAGTTGCGCAAGCCGATCCTGTTCCGGGGCAATGTGCCGGTGAAAATTACCCCGGACATGGCCGACCTGTCCCTGCCCCAAAGTCTCTACGACACCGTTGGCGAGGGGCACATCACCGTCTACGCCCGGCCGCTGCGCGATCTCGATGCGCTTCCCCGCGGCACCCCCCAGACCATCCCGGCCCAGCTTCTGGTCGAATACCCCGCCGCCCCGGATGAACGCGTCGTGGTCAACCCGCAGCAGGTCAGCGTGACGGTGACCCTGCCGGTGCAGAACAGCCATGCGGTCACCGTGCCCAACGTGCCGGTCTATGTCAGCGGACCGGCCGAGTTGCTGGCCCGCTTTGATGCTCAGATCCGCCCGCAATCGGTGCCGATTACCGTCGCGGGTTCCGAGAAGCTCTTGGAGCCGATTCAGGCGGCCCTGGGGCAGGGCGGCCGCACGGAAGGGGATACGAAAATTCGGGCCTATGTGGATCTGGAGCCGGGCGACAAAGCTTCGGACACGTTCACCCCGCGAACGTTGCGCTATGTCTATCCCCCCGGCCTGGAAATCCAGAAAAGTCCCGACCACGTCGATTTCCGCCTGGTCCCCACCGCTCCCGCACCGGCCACCAAGCCCTGACCCGGCGGCGGTATGGCCAATACGGTTTCATGCGTGTGGGAACAACAAAGCAAATGGTAGATCATGAGATATTACCAAAACGTCCAACGTGCAACATGCAATATTCAACGTCCAACTAACACGACCGCGCACCATGGCCCAATCGCGTAATTGGGGCGCGGGCATCCTGCCCGCCGGTGGCTGAAAATGCGGGCAAGAATACCCGCGCCTCATCCTTATAGCCTGCCGTAGCGGACAAATCGTGTCCGGTAGGCACTTGCATGCAGGCGGAAGAGTCGGACCTGCCTGTTCGGAGTTCACGCTTCAGCGTGCGTCGGAGACCAAGTTGACGCGTCACGCGCGCTACAGCGTGAACTCTGCGGCCAACGCGTGCCCACGGCACCACCGTCGCCCGATCAACCCGCACGCCACCCATCTGCTGCCGCCGATCGCATAACGGTACATGCGCACCTGCCCCTGGAAACGAAAAGGACGGCTCCCATAGGTGCGCAGGTACCCGCGTTTTTATGCTGTAAACGCATAGGTGCGCAAGCACAAACATAGCAGAATGCGAAAACTTCGCTATCAGGCGAGCGGCGGATGGCCGGACTGCTGGGCCTTGCGGTATAATAACCATGGGAAATTTCTTCCGGAGTCCTGCGTATGCGATCCTTTACCGCCGTTGTCGAAAAAGACCGGGACACAGGGCTGTACGTCGGCCATGTGCCCGGGTTTGCCGGCGCGCACTCCCAAGGCACTACGCTCGATGAATTGCAACGCAACCTTCAGGAGGTCATTGCCATGCTTCTGGAAGACGGCCGGAATGAGCCGGAAGCCGAGTTTGTGGGCACTCAGTTGATCCAGGTTAACTAGCCATGCCCAAGCCGCCCATACTCAAGCCGCGAGAGATTGTGGCCGTTATTGGAGGCGTTGGGGTTTAACGCCGTGCGGCAACGCGGCTCCCATGTGCAGTTTCGGCATGCCGATGGCCGCGGCACCACGGTTCCCGTCCATCAAGGGCGCGATGTCTCGCCACTCCTGCTGCGCCAAATCGCCAAGGACATTGGAATGACCTGGGAAGACTTTGTGAGCCACCGGTGAAGTTTTCAGCATTCAGCGTTCCGCGTTCATCAAAAACTTCCATCAAACAGTGATAAACGTGCGTACTGGGGTTGTAGTCCCGCCAGAATCGCCGCCCGTCCAGACCCAGCCCCTCACTCAGTGCCGCCGCCACCGCCGGGCTGCGCGACAAGCCTCCTTCACAATGCACCACAATGGTGCCCACCTGCCCCCGGGGCTGGTTGTCTATCGCGTCAAGGTGGCGTGGGCCTTTGCGGTAGCGCAGTCCGGCAGCGGTAACATGGGCTCCATACAAGGTCCGTGTTTCACGCGCGCTTAACCCTTCCATAAACTTCAGTACATCATTAAGGACCGTCGTCGGTGTCACGAGATGCCTTCTGCGAAGATCGATGGCAATGATCGGATTGTTCGGGGCCTTGGGGTCTGTTTGCACCAAACCGCCGAGTTTTTCGATTTCAGCGATGATGTGCCTTTGCTGTGCGCGCTTCGACTTTTTCATATTCTGGCCACCGATCCGTTCCGTACGGCAGAGAGCCGGGACGCAAGCACAAACGATAACAACCCGTGCCGGACAATAGGTGTCCGGTGGCGGATACCACTCCGCAAGGGTGATCATCTATGCTCGCAGGTGATCATCAATGCATTTTCAGCCCAAAAACGCGGATGGGGGTGATCATCTATGCTCGCAGGTGATCATCAATGCATTTTCAGCCCAAAAACGCGGATGGGGGTGATCATCTATGGCCACCGGCGGGTGATCATCAATGGCGCAGCCCCCTTGACCCCTGAACCCTTGGCCCCTCGATCCCTTTCCAACGTGATCATCAATGCATTTTCAGCCCAAAAACACGGATGGGGGTGATCATCTATGGCCCCTGGTACGCGCTGTGCTATTGGTGCGCCTTGGCTATCGCCTGGCCGCCAATCCGCAGGCGAGCGCGGCTTTCGGCGGGTTCCAGCAGTTCCACCCAGCCATCGGCGGCGCGGATTTCGCGTTCCACCGCAAAGAGTGCCGCGGTTTGAAATTCAATGCGCACCGTGCCATCGGGCGCGGCCGTGCGTCTTTCATGGGTGGACCATTGGCGGTCCCGGATGAACAGCGGCGCATCTTTGCCGATGCGGAACACCACCCGCACGGGCTCTCCGGTGGATTGCAGGCCGTCAAAGGCGTCGGCCAGGCAATACTGCATGAAATTCCGCGGCGTGTGGAAGGGGGTGTCGGCACATTGGGCGGCGGCGATGCGGAAAAGGGCAAAGGTCCGCACCTGCTCCCGCAGGTGGCAATAGGCCACCAGGATCCAATGGCGGTGCTGACCCGCGTGGCCGGAATTTCCGCCGCGGTCTGCGTATAGTGCAAGGTCTGGGCGGCCGGGTCATATTCCAGCGGCAGGCGCTCGGCATCCCACAGCTTCACCAAGTCGCGCCGAATGGTGCGCTCCACACACCCCCACCGGGCGGCCAACTCGCTGGCCACCACCCGTTCTTTGCCGGCCAGCAGCCGGTGGAGTGCAATACGCCGTTGCTGGGGTGTCATATCCGTCATGGCTCAGGCTCAGTTGGGTAAAGGGCAGACACATAATCCCCCCGGCCAGCCAGGCACGCGACGGTCGCGCTTAAAGGCGGTCACGCGTATTCCATTACCGTGCACCGTGTCCATTCATCGAGCAGTTGCTGGGCGGCCGCGGGCGCCTGTTTCGGAAACGATACAGTAAAGTACGTTTCCTTGAAGTCGTAATGCACCGCCACCCGCTGATACGAGAGGTACTCGATCAGATCCCACATGCACTCACAGGGGACCTCGGCAAAGGGGGTCTTGCTGTTCAAGCTCACCAGAACTTCCAATTGCTGCCGCATGGTCAACTCCTGTCAACAAAGCCAACCGGCCGCCCCATCGCCGACGGGGTGTTCTGATGCCGGTTTTCCGTCAACACAACACGGGCCTGAAATCGGTGAGCGCACCAGTGCCTACCGCCAGGCCAGAAACGATGGCCCGCAGTTTAGCCCGGCAGGATTCACGGCGAATTATGGATGCGTTAAGAATTGGATAATCGCGGATAGCCCTGGCCGCCGGACGGTAAGAAGTGCTTAGGCACCAAGATGGCGAATCAGGCAGCGCCGGACAACGCGTCGGCCGACCGCATTTGCACATCGACCCGCACGTTAAGCATGTCCTCGAGCGGCCGGAACTTTTTAGGCCGCACAAAGGCCCGCTCCGCTTGTTCCAACTCCGCGACATAACAGCGAATGCGCAGGCGATCCTCTTTAAGCCGCAGGGTTACGGCTGGCGTGGCGATGTGGCGGCTGTCGAGGGTATCGGCCGAGCGCAACAGACACAGAAGCAGGTGCATGGTCCGCGGGTTTTCCAGCTTTGTATGGCGCCAGTCCTTGCGGGCGTCGGGCATCGGGCCCCGGTGATACCGTGCCAGGTAGGCCACGACGCGCCGTTCGGAGGCCCGCAGCGCGAGGGTCCGGCTGCGGCGCACCATGCGGGCGCCCCGGACGTGGTGCTCGTCGGCCCCGTGCATCCGGCCCACGTCGTGCAATAATGCCGCCAGCATCAATAGCCGCCGATGCCGCGGCTCAAGCCCGTGGCGGGCGGCGGTGATATTGAATAACCCCGTCGCGAGCTGCAGCACGCGCTGCTCGTGGCGTGCCGCCCCCAGGCGCACCGCCACCCAGCGGCGCACCCGTCCGAGGCGATCCTTAAACAGGCGGCGCTGCGGTTGAACGATGACTATTCCCATTAGCAGCTCTCGATATAATAAATGGGCGACGGAAAAACCGAACACGTTTCCGCATTCTGCGGCATGCGTCTTATGGTATTATCGGTCGGGGCTCCACGTTTCCTCAAAAGGCGTAACTTGCGACGTAACTTCTGGTGCCGCCACAGCCTGACAGAATTATTATCGGAGGCATCTGTTAATTTTCAAGCAGGATTGCGGTACGATAGAAAGAAGGTTGTGTTAATATATCGTTAAGAGGATTGGGGAGTCTGTTATGGAACCGCAGCGCATGGATGTGTGCCGCTACATGGATCAGCTGGTCGAAGAGCTCTGCCGCCGCGCCCCCAAGGCTCTCAAGAAGTGGGATCAGGATGCCATCCACGATGCCCGGGTCGCCACCCGCCGCCTCAAGGCGATGGTTAATCTGCTAACGCCGCTGACCCAGGAGGAATACCGCCGCCCGTTTGCCCGGGCCCTGCGTTCGCTCCGCCGCCGTCTGGGCCCGCTGCGCGATCTGGACGTCATGATCGACCACCTCCAGGAAAGCTGCTACCAGCGCCGGCATGCCACTGCGGCCGCGTGGGTAACCCACCGGCTGCAGGAAGAGCGCCGGGTGCAGCGGCACAAACTCGCCACCAAGGCATCGCCCGCCGGTATCCTGGCCCGCCTGGGCACGTGGTGGGGCCTGCGGGAAGAAGTTGGCGACCTGCTCGAGCGTACACCGCTCGATGGGCATCTGGCCCGCGCGCTGCGGCAGCAGTTAGAGTCCTTCACGCTGCACGCCGATAAGCTCCGTGCCAATATGGACTTGCATGCCCGCGAGCGTGCCCCGGACGATCCCCATGCCCTGCGCATCGCCGGCAAGCTTTTGCGCTATACGCTGGAACTCGCCGCCACCTTGGGCCATCCGCTGCCGCCGGCCGTACTGGCCCATTTCAAACAGATGCAGGATACCCTGGGCCTGTGGCACGACTGCGTCGTGCTGAGCCAGAAGGTCATGCGGCTTACGCTCGACGATGAAATCGCCTGCCACGACCGGGCGCTCTACGAGCAACTGCTGCATCTTTCAGGGCTGCTGTGGCGCCAGGCCGAACATCAGCTCAAGCGTTTTGCCGCCATCTGGTCCGCACGCGGGCCGGAACTTACCACCACCATCCAAACCTTGTTCCCCCTGCCGGCGCTTAACCCCGGGCTGGTTCCCGTCGGCATGGGGCCTGGTGCCGCGCCCGCCACCGCGGCCTAAGCGCCGCGAAAGTGCCGGCGGCGCCGCAATCTCCACGGCGGGGGAGCGTTGTTCCCGGCATTACATAGCCGACGAAATAATCAGCCTTTACAGGAAAAAGATGACATGAAAATTTTCTTTTTCATGGTGCTGGCGGCCATTGGACTGGCGATTTTCAGCGGCGGAGCCCGTGGCCAGACCACGGAAGTGCAATTATGGAGACCCCTCACGACCACCATGGCGGTGGCGGTTAGCCAGGGCTGGAAGGAAACGCGGACGGATGCCAGCATCAGCGGCCAACCGCTGCGCATTGCCGGGCAGCATTATGAAAAAGGACTGGGCACCCATGCCCCGGGCGAAATGGTATTCCCACTCGACCGCCGGCATAAGAAGTTCCTGGCCGATGTCGGCGTCGATGATCAAGGCGGTCCCACCGGATCGGTGGTGTTCCAGGTGCTGCTTGATGGCCGGCCGGCGTTTGACAGCGGCGTGATGAAATGGCACCAACCGGCCAAACATATTGCCCTGGATGTCACGGGCATCGCGGAACTGCGCCTCGTGGTTACCGACGGCGGCGACGGCGTCCAGGGCGACCACGCCGATTGGGCCAACGCCGCCATCGACGACACGATTACGGCCAAACCAGTGCCGCAGTTTTCCACCGCTGGTTTTTTCGCGGTGCCAGGCAGCCCGCGGCAGGTGTTGAATTTCAATCCGGGCTGGCGGTTCCTCAAGGCCGAGGCCGCCGGGGCCGAGAAACCCGATTTTGACGATGCGGCCTGGGAAGCCGCCAACCTGCCCCACAGCCTGGAGATTCTGGGGGCCAATGCCAGCGGGTGCCGCAACTACCAGGGGCCGGCCTGGTATCGCAAACGGTTTGAGACGGCCGCCCCGGCGGGCGGAAAGGTCTTTGTCTATTTCGAGGCCGTGATGGGCAAGTGTACGGTGTGGGTCAACGGCCAGGAGGTCGCCGCGCATTTCGGCGGCTACCTGCCGTTTGCCGCGGATATCACCGCCCAGTTGCATCCGGCCGGGCAGGACAACGTCATTGCGGTGCGCGCCGACAATTCCGACGATCCGACCTATCCGCCCGGCAAGCCGCAAAGCGATCTGGATTTCACCTACCTGGGCGGCATCTATCGGGATGTGTTCCTGATCCAGACCGGCCCCGTGCATGTGACCCTGCCGGAGCTAAGTGCGACGGTCGCCGGCGGCGGCGTGTTTGTCGGCGTGAAGGATGCCAACGGCCATGATGCGGCACTGGAAGTCCGCACCGAAATTGCCAACGATGCCGCCGCGCCGTGTACCATCACGCTGCGCACCGTGCTGGAAACCGCCGAGGGGCGCGCGGTGGTGGCCAGCGAACTGCCGCTGGAATTGGCGGCCGGAGCGCGCCGGCAAATTGCCCTGGCGCTGGAACCCAAGAACGTGCGGCTTTGGCATCCGGACGATCCGTACCTGCATTTCATCCGCACCGAGGTGCTGGCCGGCGGCAAGGTGTGCGACAGCCTGCGCACGCGGTTTGGCATCCGGCTCTTTGAGATGCGCGGCAAGGACGGTTTGTTTATCAACAAGAAATTCATTGGCGGCAAGCTCAACGGCGTCAACCATCACCAGGACTATGCCTATGTCGGCAATGCCGTGCCGAACTCGGGCCAGTTCCGCGACGTCAAGCTGCTGCGCGAAGGCGGCGTGAACATGATCCGCGCCGCGCACTATCCGCAGGACCCCGCCTTTTACGATGCCTGCGACGAACTGGGCATGCTGGTCACCACCGCCAATCCCGGCTGGCAGTTCTACAACGCCAAGGATCCGGTTTTCGAACAGCGCATCTACCAGGATACGCACAATCTTGTCCGGCGCGATCGCAATCATCCGGCCATGTTGCTCTGGGAAACCGCCCTCAACGAAACGCCCGACCAGCCGGGGCGCATGCTCGGAGAGATGCATCGCAGCGCCCACGCGGAATTTCCCTTCCCGGGCCTCTTTACGGTGGCCGATGTGGACGAGGCCAAGAAGGGAGGCCTGGATTTCTATTATCACGGCGGCTTTAATGAGGCGAAGAACTCGTTTACACGGGAATACGGCGATGGCGGCGAAGTCGATAACTTCTACTCGCATAACGCCACGACGCGGGTGAAACGCGAATGGGGCGAGGGGCCGCTGCTCCAGCAGGCCGCGATACGAGCCCGCGACCTCGACGGCGTCTTTGCCACGCCACCGATCCGCATCGGCGCCGCCCTGTGGTGTGGCATCGACCACCAGCGCGGCTATCATCCCGACCCGTTCTGGGGCGGCCTGCTCGACGGCTTCCGCATCCCGCGTTACACCTACGACTTGTTTAGAAGTCAATACGCGCCGGACTACCACTTGCCCGGCATTGCCACCGGGCCGATGGTGGTTATCACCCACGAACTTACGCAGGTTTCCGGCCGCGACGTGATTATCTACAGCAATTGCCCGGAGGTCCGTCTGACCTGGCTGGGCGAAGTGCTCGGCACGCAAAAGCCGGATGCTGGATACCACGCCCTGCCGCATCCGCCCTTTACGTTCAAAAATGCCTTTGATTACGCCGTTATCAAGAGCCGCTGGCGCGACCGCACCGGCCAGATCGCGCTGATTGCCGAAGGCTTGATTGGCGGGCAGGTAGCGGTGCGCACTATCAAAAAATATCCCGAGCGCACCACGGCCGTCGCGGTGACGGTGGACGATGCCGGGATCGGCCTGGTGGCCGACGGTTCAGATTTTGTGCCGCTCCGGGCCACGATTGTGGACAACAAGGGCGTCCCGAAAGTGCTGGCGTCGGAGTACGTTTATTTTACGGTCGAGGGTCCGGCCGACCTGATCACCGGTCCGGCGGCCCACGCCAACCCCGTGGCGACCGAGTTTGGAACTGCCACGGCGCTGCTGCGGGCGCGGACCACGCCAGGCGTTATTCGCGTCACCGCGCACGTGGCGGGGCTGAGTTCCGGCGCCGCCCACCTGGCCTCCGGCCCGGCGCCGGGCGTGCTGTGCTTTGACGCCCGCTACGCGGCGGCATCCAAGCCACCGGCCGCGGACGGCGGTGTGCTGATTCTCCAAAACGGCAGCGCGGCCCCGGCCGATGCCCGGCAACTCCAGGCCCAGGTGCAACGCCTGCAACGCGAACTGACCAGCAAAGAGCAGGACCTGATGGAATTGCGCAGCAAGGTGAAATGACGGCGGCCGCCCTAGACTTTCGGTTCCCATCCCGGTTCGTACTGGCGCTGCCAGAACTGCATCGCTTCCGGATCGTTGCGGATGTGGCCGTTGGCCGGATCGCAAATCAGTTCGCGCTGGACGCGCCACGCGATGTTGCCCAGGTGCAGCAGCGCGGTGCTCTTGTGCCCTTCGGTGGCCGGGCAGTTGGGCTCCTTGCCGCTGCGGATGCAATCGATGAAATTCTGCATGTGCACCTGGTCCAGGTCCGCGCCGGTGCTGCTGAGGGTGTTGGTGGCATCCACCTGGACTCTGCCTTTGTGGGCCTTGATCACGGCCCCCTTTTTGTCATAGATAATGTAGCTGTTGGAATCCAGCAGGGCGCTGCCCTCGGTGCCGTAGATCATCACGCCCCGGTCCAGGCCTTCGCTGGGCGCCTTGTTGCAACTGCGGCCTTCCCAGGTCATGCTTTTTCCCTCGGCAAAGTCCCACCCGATCATCTGGGTGTCGGGGGTTTCCCAATCGTCCTGGAACTGGTAGCGCCCGCCGTTGGAGATCACGCGGGTGGGGAAATTGAGCCCCATGGCCCAGCGGCAGACATCGACTTCGTGCGTGCCGTTGTTCAGGGCTTCGCCGGTGCCATAGGTCCAGAACCAATGCCAGTTGTAGGGGATGCGGTTGCTCCGGTACGGCTCCCGCGGTGCGGGGCCCTGCCACAGGTCGTAATCGAGCCCGGCGGGTACGGGCACCGGCTTGCCCCGGCCGATCGACGCCCGGCCGTTGGCATACCACGTGCGGCCGAAATAGGTCTTCCCGATGATCCCGTCGTGGATGGCCTGGATGCCCTGGGTCAGGTACGGAAACGAGCGGCGCTGGGCGCCCATTTGCAGCACGCGGCCGGACCCGGCGGCTGCCGCCACCAGCAACTCGCCTTCGCGGGCGTTATGGCTCATGGGTTTTTCCACGTAGACATGCTTGCCGGCCGCCAGGGCCAGGATCGCCATGGGGGCATGCCAGTGGTCAGGGGTGGCGATGGAGACGGCATCGATGGACTTGTCGTCGAGGATCTTGCGAAAATCCTTGATCCCTGCGGGGACGTTGGTTTGCGCCTTGGCCGCTTCCTTGATTCCCTTGGCCAGGGCGCGATCCTCGACATCGCAAATGGCCGCCACCTCGACCCCCGGGATGTGCGTCAGGGAGTCGACATGCGCGAGGCCACGGCTGTTAACGCCGATGACGGCGACCGCCAGGCGGCCGGCCGGACTGGTGGCCGGGGTGGCGACCGCGCCGGCACAGCCGGCCAATCCCAAGCCAACGCCCGCCACGGCTGCCTGCTTGAGAAAATCCCGCCGTTTGAGTGCATCACTCATTGGGTCTGGTCCTCCCGGTTAATCCTGCTCCGATAAACACCAATGGCCACAGCGGTTGCTGCGGCCATCAGGAGTCGGTATTCGGGGCGACAGGATTTGAACCTGCGACTTCCTGGTCCCAAACCAGGCGCTCTAGCCAGGCTGAGCTACGCCCCGCGCTGCGGAAGAATATAGCACAGGCCGCGCGCGTTTGCGAGTTGCATCACCCGGCGTCTGAACCCTGGCCGGGCAATTGCAGGCAGCCGACGGGGACGTTCGGAATTCGCGCTTTAGCGTGCGTGGCGCGGCAGGTTGGTGTGCAACGCACGCTAAAGCGTGAACTCCGAACAGAGGGGTCCGACTCTTGCGTCTACATGCTCTGGCCCGGTGGACGCCGGGCGCGGTCCCGGCGGCTCTCCAGATAATGTAAAGTTAATTATGATATATGAATTATTACTATGCGATGCAACTCTGCCGGCCGCAGCGCCGCCATCGCACTCCGCGTCTCACGGCGTCACGGGGGCCTCAACTGCGCCGGGCAATGGCTTCGCGGATCGGCGAGAGAAAGCTCTCGAGCACCCGGTCGCCGATGAACTGTTCGCCCTGGGTGACCAGGTCCTGGTGGAGGTCCAGCAATTCCGGCAGGCGCCGCCCGCCGGACCATTGCCGCAGGATCACGTAGACGCTGAGCATTTCTTCGGGGTAATCGCCGCTGCGCACCTGGCTGGCGGTGGTCCGCGGCTCCACCCAGACCCGGGCATGGCGGCGGGCATCCTCGTTGAGCGTCACGATGCCGCTGAGCTCAAAATTGATCCCCCGGGCGTCGGGCGTATCCATCAACCGGCCCAGGGGGCTGCCGCCGAGCAGGGCTTCGGCAATCAGCTCGTGATGATTGCCCTTGCACCCGAAATCAAACCCCCAGAGCACATCGAGGTAATCCAGGTCCACCGGCGAGACGGCCAGGTAATACGGCACGGTCTCGAGCACCGTGCGGTTGTACTTGTAGGCATCCTGGGGGTCCGCCGGGTTCAGGTAGCCGCAACTGAGCCGGTTGGGCTCCAGGCTCAGCCACTTGTAGGAATTCTCGGCGCGGCTCTCTTCAATCGAGGCCTCGCTGTGGCGGCCATCCTGGTGGAAGTTGATCATGGCGGGGTAGAGGCGCTGCATGCGTTCGAAGAACGACACCACGGTGGCGCGATCATTAGCCATCTTCATCTGCGTGCCCAGCCGCAGATTGATGTAGAATTCGTCGCAAAATGCCGCATAAGAATTGGCCATAGCACCCACCTTAATAAAGGCTTCCCTGCCAACGTTCGCGTCGCATCGTAAACGGACTCGACCGCAGGTGCAACGGCAAAGGTGTGGGGGTCAGCGGGCGGTATGCAAAACCAGGAATGTGTCATCCGCCAGCAACTCAAACGCTCCATTGCCGGAAAAAGTTTCCGTAGTAGAATTCCAGTTAATTATAGGCGTGGCATTTGACGCTCTGCTCAACTGGCCGTAGCCTGAGTGTAAATTGCTCTTGTTGGAAACCCCATGCGCTGTCCGTACTGCCATACAGATGATAAGGATCGGGTCATCGATTCCCGGCCCGTCGAAGAGGGCACCGCCATCCGCCGGCGGCGCATCTGCGAGAGCTGCCAGCGCCGCTACACCACCTACGAACGGATTGAGGAAACCGTCCGCATGATGGTCATCAAGAAAGATGGCACGCGCGTGCCGTTCGATCGCAACCGCATCCTGGCGGGTATTCAAAAAGCGCTCTACAAGCGTCCCGTGCCCGCCGATCAGATTGCCAAGATCGTCGATGCCATCGAGGAGGAAGTGTCGCGCAGCTTTCAGCGCGAAGTGCCCAGCGGTTTCCTCGGCGAACGCGTTATGGGGTATCTGCGCCAGCTCGATCCGATTGCGTATGTGCGCTTTGCGTCGGTGTACCGGGAATTCCGGGACCTGGGGGAACTGGTCGACGAGGCCCAGGACGTGCTCAAGGACGCCAAGGAGCAGACGCCCGGGCAGATCGATCTATTTGAAGGGGAAGGCAAGAAATAGCGCCGGGGGCAGGCTTAGAACCGGTAGGTGGCGCTGAGCATCAATTGCATGTGGGGATAATTCTCGGTGGGCTGGACCTGATCGGCGGCGGACGTGTGCGGCAGACGCGCGTAGTTGCCGAAAATATTGTAAAGGCCCGCCTGCAAGTCCAGATTCTTGACGACATTCCGTGACGTCAGCACGATGTTGGTGATAAACGTAGGCCCGACATAATCCCCCAGGTCCGATTTCTGCGGGCCGACAATCTGCGGATCGAGCGCCAGGAAAGTGCGCTTGTTGATGATGGGAATCGCCACCGCGGTGCCCAGGATCCACGCCGGCGATTGCGCCAGGGTCCCCGCCTGGTCGGCTGCCCGGGTCACAGTTCCATAGGCCCGCAAGCGCGCCCCGCTATCCCACTTTTTCTGCACTTCGGCCTCGAAACCATAGGCTTGCGCGGTGCCGCCGTTCTGGGTCTGCGCGGCGCCGGACGCATCGGTGACGCTCTGCATGGCGTGGGCCATTTCCCACAGATACGGCCCCGCTGAGGTGCGCCAGCCGTCGTGATATTGATGCTCCCAGACCAGTTCGTACGTGTCGCAGATTTCCGGGGTCAGACGGGGATTGGGATCGTTCTGTCCCGGCGAACTGTAGTAGAGTTCGTAAAGGTTGGGGGCGCGAAACGCCCGCCCATAGAGCGCCTTGATCGTATCCTTGGTGGTGGGCGTGAAAACGGCCGCCAAGCGCGGGCTGAAGCTGGTGCCGCGTCCCTCGATGTCGTCCATGCGGATGCCGGCGGTCAGGCTCAGCCACTCCGTGGCCTTGTATTCGCCTTCGGCGAAGAGTCCCCATTGCCGATAGGCGGATTTGACGTTCAATACTTCGCCATGAATCGTGTCGTCATCGCGCTGCTGGGCATAGAGCGACTGCGTTGCGTCCGCCCCGGCGAGCAGGTGCACCTGATCGGTCACCTGCCAATCGTAGTGGAGTTCTTCCCCCACCCAGTGATCGACCGCGGCCGAGGTATAGAAATACGGATTGCCCGAGCCATCATCATCGTACATCCAACTCTGGGAGTACCGGTAGTAGCCGTAATAGACCATGGCGTGGATGCTCTGGTTGTCGGCAATATCGTGATCGAACCGCGCCGTCATGTTGGCGCGGTCTTCCTGCATGGCACCGGGGTTAAACCACGACGCCAGGTAACGTGCCGTACGATTGTCCTTGTCGCGGCTTTCCAGATCCAGTTCCAAGGTAAAATCGCCCTTACGGGCCTTGACGAACCCGGATTCCACGCCTTCATAATCGGAATGATCAATATTTCCAAAGTTGTACGCGGCATCATTGATGCTGTCGTAGCGGATATGGTTGTCGCCCTGGCTGGTGTAGCCGCTGAAATCCGCCAGCACATCCCAGCCGTCTTTGAGGGTGGTGCCGAGAAGCACGTTGGCCCGACCGGTGTCCTGCGTGCCGCCGGATAGTTTCACCTGCGCCCCGTTGATATCCGAACCATTCTTGGTGACCACATCGATCACGGAAAAGACCGCATTGCTGCCGTAGAGGGCCGACCCGGGTCCACGGACAATTTCAATGTGATCGACCGCTTCTAGCGGTACGACGAAATCCTGATCCAGATGGCTTTGGCCGAAGATCACTTCGCGGGTGGGCCGGCCATCGACCTGCACCATCATGCGGGCGTTCCATTCGCTCGGGCGCATGAAGCCCCGCGTGCCGCCAAACCAGTTCAGGCCATCGGAGTACATGTAGAAGCTGCGCTGGTTGCGCAGCACTTCGGCCAGCGAGCGATACCCGAAAATATCGATATCATCCGCCGTTACCACGCTGACCGATGCCGGGGCCTGGCGCTGCGTCTGCACGCGTTTGCCCGCCGCCACGACCACCGGCATATCCTTGTACAGCATCAATTCGGGGGAATCGTCCACTTTGGGGGTGATGGCCGAAACATTATCGGCGGTGGCCGGCGCGGTGGTCTGGGCCTGCACGGCCTGGGTGATGATGCCGCAGGCAATTAGCGCGTAGATCTTTATTCTCGGCCGTCGCATAAGAACAACTCCCACACTCCGTAGAACCGTCACCACATCGGGCGGACAACTCACATGGGTCGTCCGGCCATCGGTCATGCGGTGCGCTTTCCGGAGCGCATGGAATTGTTATCGGCCACTTTAGGTGCGGCTTGAGGCCGATTGGCCCCATCCCCTAAAATTTCATGACCAGCCGCAGAAAGAAGGTCCGCCCGGGGGTGTCGTGGGTGGTAAACTGGCCATCCTCGGAGATGCCGCGCCGCGTGGTGTCAAAGAGATCCGCGATGCCGGCAATGATTTCGGCATGATTATCAAACAGGGACTTGCCCACGGACAGATCCAGCTGATTGGTGACGTCGTCCGGGGCGCCGCTGAACTTGAAATTGCTGTTGAATGTCCAGCCGGCGCCAATGGCCCACCGGCTGTTAAGCCCGGCCTGATGCGGGATCGGGAGGAACGAGCGCGTGTTCTGGGCGCTTTGATCGGCGCTGAAGCTGTTGTATGCGTACCAGAGGGATAAACGGCAGGCCTTGAGGGCATAAGCCACTTCGACCTCGGCCCCGGGCGCATCGCCGCCGGCGATATTCTCCAATTGCACAAACTCCCGCCCCATACCCAGCGGATCGGGTAATTCCGCCCCGCCGATCAGGCCGGAATAGCGCTGGAAGTAGCCATCGAGGCGAAGCGTGAGGTGGTCGGTGAGTTGCCCGTTATAGCCGGCCTCGACGGAGGTCACATGTTCATTACCGAGGCTGCCGTTGGGCAGAAAGTTGAGCGCATCGAAACCCGGTGGAGCCGGGGCAGGCAGGGGCAGGCGGGCGCCGTTGATATCCCGCACGCCCAGGAGCGGTTCGCGAAAGGCGCGGGCTACGCCCAGCCGCAGAACATGGCGATTATCCTCATCGAGGCCGTAGAGCGCGGTGAGCCGGCCCGACCAGTCCGCACCGGTGCCGGAATACCAGTCGCCGCGGGCCTGGCCTTCCAGGGCAAAGCGCTTGGTCAATTGCCAGCGATCCATGACAAACATGCCGGCCGCATACTCGCAGGCGGAGGTGTCCAGAAGATCGGTGGGGCGTGCGGGATCAAAATCGGCCTGGATCAGGCGCAGGTTGCCGCCCGCGGTGATCTTGTGATCGGGCACCGCCGCGAAGGTCCACTGGGTTTCCAAGTCGCTTTCGCTGCCGCTGCCCCGCGCCAGGGCGGGGTAATCGATGGTGTCATAGTTCGTAAACCATTGCAGGTAGCCCGTGGTGTCCGGGTCGGGCGCAAGATCCAGCTTGGCAAAGGCACGCAGCAGGTCCACCCGCGTCCGATCTTCGGGCTGGTATCCCGAAAACTCCATGACGCCACGATCGGAACTGGAATCCGCCAGCCCGATAGTCAGGCGGGTTTCCGGCGAAAACTTGTACACCATTTCGCTGTCCAGGCGCAGATTGCGCACGGAGTCGTTGGCTTCGAAGGTGCTGCCGCCCAGCAGCGGCGCCACATCCGGATTGGTGATTCTGACATTAGCGGAGCTATTGAGCACCTCGTTGGAGGAACGAATGTCTTCGTACCCCAAGGAGAGGCGCCAGGAAAGGTCGCCGCGTTTGGCCGCCCAGCGGGCCTGATTGTAGGTGTCGCCGTACTGGTCGACCGTGGTGGACGTCATGAGGCCCAGCACATCCTCGGGCTTCTTGGTGATGATGTTGATCACGCCATTGAAAGCGTTGGGCCCCCAGGCGGCGCCGCCGGGGCCGCGCACCACTTCAATGCGTTCAATATCCTCGTTGAGGATCGGCAGGGCCAGGAAGTCGGTCCCGCCGAACAGGGGGCTGCCGGCATCGCGCCCGTTGATCAGGGTGAGGGTGCGATCGGCGAAGCTGTGATGGAGCCCGCGCACGCCCACGGCATAGTTCCCGCGGTCGATCTTCTGCACATCCATGCCGGGGACGAATTGCAGGATCTCGGGCAGGGTGGTCCGGGCACTGTAATGGATATCGTCGGCGGTGATCACGCTCACGGGCACCGAGGAAAGATTCAGCGGCTGCGCCTGGCGCGACGCGGAAATGACCACCGGCATGTCCTGGAACAGCAGCAGTTCGCTGCCGGCGCGGGCGGCATAGGGATCGAGGGTGAGCTTGGTCCGCGCATTGGCGCTGGGCGCCGTGGTGGCCGGGGCAGTGGCAGCCAGATCGGGCGGTGCCGCCGGAGTCGGGGATGACACCGGCGCCGTGGTCGGCGTCGGATCCGGAGCGGCTGTCGCACCAGGGGCGGAAAACAGGCAGACCGCGCCGAGCACTGCCAGCACCACAGCCGACCTATTACGTCTTTGCGTTACAATCATGCCTCGTACCATCCCTGATCGAGAAATCAATGGGACTCCCTGCCGGCACAGCGCCAGCCGCATGGGGGACCCATAACTCTGGTTTATATTCGGCACTTCGCGCCCCACCCTTAAATCGGAGTCCCCGTCTGTTTCGCTCTCCGGCGTGGCGGCGGCGGCAACGCTTGCGGCGAAAAAGAGTGCCGCCGCTTCTTACCTAAACTACCCAAACGTCAACGCCGATAACTCGAGAGAAGAATCCGCGCCCCGGATCGGCGGTTTCACGGATCGCCGGTGAGTCTGGAAATAATGTCGTCCGTAAGAACAAGGTTGTCTATGCAGCGTTCATTGGCACATGACGGGTCATACGGCTCCGCGGCCGGCAAGGCACGCCGGATTGCGTGCTGCGTCATGACGCTGCTGTTACTGACGTGTGTCCCAACGAGTACCGCAAGCGGCGCCGGCCCGATCGTGCTGGTGCTCAGCAGCGATGCGGCCCCCTATGTCCAGGCCCAAGGGGGGCTCAACGCCCAACTCGCGGCGCAGCATTGCACGACGCGCAGCGTGACGCTGGCGGAAGCCACCCAGAACCTTGCCGACCTGACCACCGCCCCCGCCGTGGTGGCCATTGGCACCAGCGCCGCCCTGACCCTGCAAAAAGTGCTGCCCGCCCCCACCCCGCTAGTCTATTGCATGGTGGCGGATCCGGGCAATTCCGGCCTGGCCCAGGGGCGTGCCACCTATGGGGTGAGCACCGATATTCCCCTCAAAGCGCAGTTTGCCCTGGTGGCCGAGGCCCTGCCCCAGACACGCACAATCGGCATCCTTTACCATGCCGACACCCCGGAGGGCCAGCGCCATCTGAAGATGGTGCAGGACGCCCTGCCCGGCGGCTGGCAACTGCAGGCGGTAGCCATCGAGCGCAGCGACTCGATTGCCGGCGCCATTGATGAACTGGCAAAAAAACACGTCGACGTGATCTGGACCGCGCCGGATGCCAGCATCTACGACACCGCCAGCGTGCGCGCGTTGCTGCTGGCCGGCTTGCGCACCAACACTCCGGTCTTTGGCTTTTCGCCGGCGTTTGTGCGTGCCGGGGCCCTGCTGGGCATCGGCGTGGACCCGCAGGCCCAGGGCCGCCAGGCCGCCATCCTGACCGCCGCGCTGCTCCAGAATCCTGCCGACCCGCAGCGGCCGCGCGTGGCCGCCGCCGAACATTTTCAGATTGCCGTCAACCTGATCGTGGCCAGCAAACTCGGAGTGCAACTGCCGCAAGAATTCTTGGGGCGGGCCACGCACACGTTTAAGGAAAGGTAACACCATGGTGCAATCCTGGATGGATCGCTCAAGTCTGCGAAATAAGGCCACCCTCTTCGTCCTGATGGTGACGGTCTCGGCCCTGCTGTTGATTGCCGGGGTCGGGGTCTACCAGATGCAGCGCCTCGTCAACGACGATGGGCAACGCACCGTCCGCGCTGTCGCCCAGGGCATCAGCCACGCCGCGGAACTGGCCCTGGCCGTGCGCGATGAACAGGAATTGACCCGCCTGGCCAATGGTGCCATGCAGGATCAACAGTTCCTCCTGATCGCCATCTACGATGCCAACGGCAAACTCCTGGCCAAGAGCGCCCGTACGCCGCCGCTCTGGGATGCTTATGCCCATGGCACCCTGGAGGCCAACCGCCTGCTGCTCAATGAACAACCCGTGGCCCTGGGCACAACCGAAAACGAATTCGCCGCCGACGCCGCGCTGGAAACGCCCGCGGCCACCCCCAAATCGGCGCTCCCGCCCGACAAAAAAGTGGTCGGACGCGTGGTGGTGGGCTTATCCAATGCCGCGGCCCGTCAGGCCTTGCAGCGGCAGGTCCAGTTAACGGCCTTGGCGACCGCCCTGGTCACCGGGTTGGCCCTGGCCCTGGTCTACGGGATGGTCGGCGCCTGGACGCGCCGCCTCAACAATCTCCTGCTGGGTTCCGAGCGTATCGCCCACGGGGATTTTACCCTCCGCATCGATGAAGGGCGCCGCGATGAAATCGGCCGCCTCTCGGGCGCTTACGAACAGATGCGCCAGGCCGTGCAGCAGCGCGCTGCCGAATTGCGTGCGTTCAATGATACCCTCCAGCAGCAGGTGGCCGAGCGCACGCGCTCGCTGGAGGATGCCCTGCACGCCGCCCAGGCGGCCGATCAGGCCAAGAGCCGCTTCCTGGCGACCATGAGTCACGAGATTCGAACGCCCCTCAACGGCGTGGTGGGCATGGTCGATCTGCTGCGCGGCACACCACTCAACGAACAGCAGCAACGCTATGCCCAGATCGCCCGGACCTCCGCCGATTCCCTGCTGAGCGTTATCAACGACATCCTGGACTTCTCCAAGATTGAAGCGGGGCGCATGGAACTCGACGCCGTCGCCTTTGACCTGCATACCATGGTGGAAGACGTGGCGGAAACCACCGCGCTGGCCGCGACGCGCAAAGGTTTGGAGTTAAGCTGCTGCATCGAGCCCGAAACGCCCGCCCAAGTCGTCGGTGACCAGGGACGGCTGCGCCAAATTCTCATCAACCTGCTCAATAACGCCGTCAAGTTCACCGAGCGCGGCCAGATCATCATTCGCGTCGCGCTGGCCCGGCGGGATACCCAGGGCGTCCATTTATTGATCTCCGTTACCGATAGCGGGATTGGCATTCCCGCCGACCGCCAGGAGCGGCTGTTCCAGTCCTTCTCCCAGGTGGATACTTCCACCACCCGTAAGTACGGCGGCACGGGGCTGGGACTGGCCATCAGCAAACGCCTGGCGGAGTTGATGGACGGGAGCATCGGCGTGGAATCGACTCCCGGCCAGGGCTCGAAATTCTGGTTCACCGTTCAACTCCAAACCGCGCGCGTCCTTAAACCGGCCGCCCCATCCCAGCAGCACCACGATATACGTGATCTGCGAGTCCTGGCCGTGGATGACAATGCGGTCAATCGCGAAATCCTCCAGCGCCAATTGACGGCCTGGGACATCGCCGTCGAAACGGCGCCCGATGGTCCGACGGCCCTGGGGTTACTCACCGAGGCCCAACGCCGCGGCCAACCTTATGATTTGGCCATCCTGGACTGGCATATGCCCGCGATGGACGGCCTGCAACTGGCCCAGGCCATTCGCGGCACCCCGGGCCTGCGCCAGCCGGCCCTGGTCATGCTCACCAGCATCGACGATCACACCTGCAGCGCCGAATTACGCGCCATCGGGTTCGGTGGATACATGGTTAAACCGGTGCGGCAGTCCCGCTTGTATGACACGATCGTCACCGCCGTCCATCCGCATCCACCGGCACCCGAACCGGCCGTCGCGCCGCAACCCCACGCCACCCTGGCGCCGGGCGCACCGGTCGGCCGGGCGCCGATCCATGTGCTCTTGGCGGAAGACAACGAAATCAACCAGATGGTCGCCTTGGAAATTCTGACCCGCGCGGGCTTTACCTGCGACATTGTGGATAACGGGCGCAGCGCCTGCGCGGCGGTCTGGAGTGAAAAACGCTATCACGTCGTGCTGATGGACTGCCAGATGCCCGAGATGGATGGCTTTGCGGCGACCCGCGCCATTCGCCAGCGCGAGATGGAACGGGGCCGGCCCGCCCACCAGCCCATCATTGCCCTGACAGCCAATGCCATTAAGGGCGATCGCGAGGCGTGTCTCGCCGCCGGCATGGATGACTATATATCGAAGCCCATCAATCCCGACGAGTTGCTCAAGGCGATTGCTGGGGCGGTGGCGCGTTGGCCCCAGGACGTTCCCCCAGCGCCGCCGGTCCGGGCGTTGCCGGTGCCGGATCACCCTGGCACGCCGTCGGCGGCCGGTCTGCCTGCCGCGGCCGCCATGCGCGGCGTTTCCAAAGCCCTGGCGGATTTTCTCCAGACGCCGGGGGCCGGGCCGACAGACCTGTTGACACCCGAACCGCCGGCCCCGGATGCCGCCGCCCCCCCGGTGGATATTCAGGATCTCTACGAGCGCTGCCTCAAGAACGTCGACTTTGCCCAGCGCATTCTGGCAAAGTTCCAGGAGCGCATCGGCAGCGACCTGACCACGCTGACCGACGCCCTTGCCGCCGACAAGTTGGACGAGGCCGCCAAACTCGCCCATAGTCTCAAAGGCTCGGCCGCCAACCTTTCGGCCACGGCGGTGCGGATGCTGGCGGCGGAAATCGAACACTTGTGCCGCAGCGGCCAGGGCGATCTAAGTGTGGCCCTGCCCCGTCTCCAGACGGAAGTGACGCGGTGTCTGGAATACATTCCCGTCGCCATCGCCGGTCTTTCGACCCACCATGAAGCCTCGAATACTGCAAAAAAAGGATAAGTGTTTATGCATGCCATTATTGCCGATGACGACGAACTGGCGCTGGAAATATTGCGGCATATTGTCGAACAGATGGGCTACACCGTAAGCTTGGCGCGCAATGGCCGGGAAGCCCTGGAACTGCTGCAAACCAGCCCCGCACGCCTGGTCATCACCGACTGGGAAATGCCCGAACTCGACGGCTTGGAATTCTGCCGCGCCGTCCGGTCTGAAGATTATAATGGCTACATTTACATAATTATGCTTACTGCACAAGACAGCCCCGACAGCCGCATCGAGGGCCTGCATGCCGGCGCCGATGCGTTCCTCAACAAGCCCGTGAAACCCGCGGAATTGCTGGTTTGCCTGCGCATGGCCGAACGCATCCTGGCCCTGGAAACCCGCGACCTGGCCATGTTTGCCATGGCCAAGCTGGCCGAAAGCCGCGATCCGGAAACCGGCGCCCATATCGAACGCGTGCAAAGCTACGCCCGGCTGCTGGCCCAGTACCTCTCCGGCCAGGCGCAACACCATGAGGTGGTGGATGCCGAATTTGTGCGCCTGATCTACCAGACCAGCCCCCTGCACGACATCGGCAAGGTAGGCATTCCCGACCAGGTCTTGCTCAAACCCGGCAAGCTGACCCGCGACGAGTTCCAAGTCATGAAAACGCATACCGAACTGGGGGCGCAAACGCTCGAGGCCGCCTTGCAACGGTTCCCCAACGCCAAATTTCTCCAGATGGCCCGCGACATCGCCAATTCCCACCACGAGCGCTTTGATGGCACCGGCTATCCCGCCGGACTCGTCGGCCAGCAGATTCCCATGTGCGGACGCATTGTCGCGCTCGCCGATGTTTACGATGCCCTGACCAGCCGGCGCGTCTACAAGGAAGCCATGTCCCATCAACAGTCGCGGCAAATCATTGTGGCCGAAAGCGGCCACCATTTCGACCCGGACATCGTGGAAGCGTTTCTGGCCTGCGAAAAGCAATTCATCGCCGTGGGCTACCGCCTGCGGGACAGCGACGGCCTGACGCCCGATTCGAGCGCCGCGCCCGCCGTGGCCACCCTGCCGGTGGCACCGTCCGCGGACCGCTCCACCCAGAGCGTTTTGCTCGTCGATGACGATCCCGCGCAGCTCGAAATTCTCCAGGCGATGGTCGCGCAAAGCGGCTATACGATCCTGACGGCCCGCGATGGCGCCGAGGCCTTGCGCATCGTGACGACACAGCATCCGCGCGTGGTCATTTCCGACTGGTCGATGCCCAACATGGATGGCCTGGCCATGTGCCGGCAGCTGCGCACCATGACGGCCTTGCCCTATGTGTATGTCGTACTGCTGACCATCCACGCCGAAAAGCAGCACCTGGTGGAAGCCTTCGACGCCGGCGTGGACGATTTTATCGCCAAGCCCATTGCGCCGATCGAACTGTTTGCCCGGCTGCGCGCGGGTTTCCGCGCCGTGACGCTGCACGATGACCTGGTCCACAAGAACCTCGGGGCCTCAGCACTCAACGCCCAGCTTTCCGGCCTCAATACGCGGCTGGAAAAGCTCGCCATCACCGACGATCTGACGGGCCTGTACAACCGCCGCCATGCCATGCTGCGCCTCGAAGAGCACTGGTCCGTGGCCGACCGTTACAAACGTCCGCTGTCCATCTTCGTGGTCGATATTGATCACTTTAAGCAGATTAATGATACCTATGGCCACGGCGCCGGCGATGTGATCCTCCAGCAGGTGGCCTTGACGCTGCGCCAGACCGCGCGCACCACCGATACCGTCTGCCGCATTGGCGGGGAGGAATTTCTCATTCTTTGCCCGGCGGAAACCGCCTGCGAGGCCCTGACCTGCGCCGAACGCTGCCGCGCCGCCATCGCCCAACATACTTTTGCCATCGGCAACCGCAGCGTCCATGTTACGGCGAGTATCGGCGTGTCGGCCAAGCGCCTGGACCTGCTGCTGTTCTCCGACCTGCTTAATGAGGCCGATGAAGCGCTCTACCAGGCCAAACGGGCCGGCCGTAACCGCGTGGAAATATGCCCCGCCTGCGCCGGCGTCGCCGGGGTCCGCGCCTGACCCGGCCGCCGGCGGGGGCCCCGCGTCATTTCTGGCACGGATTTTTCTACCATTGGCATTTCTGACACCGCCCTCGCCGGCGGTGTGATTTTTTTTGGTATTTCTCCACGTCTGGCGCGGCACAGCAATTGCAGTGAATATGGGTGTTAAACTCCTACAGGAGCGCGCCATGCACGCACCGCACAAAGCTTCCGGCCACACCGGCCCGAACATGACCCCCATGGTCGATGTGGTCATGTGCATCCTGATCTTCTTCATGCTGGGCAGTTCGTTTGCCGCCACCGACCTGTACCTGACCAGCCATACCCCGGTCTGCGATGCGGGCGTTGGTCCTGCGGTGCAGGAGGGTTTCATCCCCACGCCGGCGGTGCGCAGTTACATCCAGCTTGTACGGTACGACCAGCGGACGGTGGCCAGTGCGTTTGGATTGCCGCCCACTGCCGATCTGATAAGCCACGCCGCCCTCCCGGACGCCATCGCCTCGCTACCGGATATCCTGCGGCGGCAACACGGCAAACTCACGCCCGACGCCCAAATTGTTATTGCCGCCGACCGCCGGGTGCCCTACCAGGATGTCATCTCCGCGTACGACGCGTGCACGTATGCAGGCTTCGCACACGTGGCCTTCGCCTTGCCGCGCTAAGCGCATCCCATTCCCCCCTGCCAACAAAAATGAAAATGTCCCGGGGGCCGCAACCCTCACTGGTTCCCCGCGCCGCACATCGGTACACTATTGTCCTTTATGTACTTATGCGCCGCGTGCGGAGGTTTGCTTATGACCATTGGTTGGCATCGCTTTTCCCTGGGCATCGCGCTGGCCGTGGCGGCGGCGGCCCTGGCCGGCACCGGTTGCGGCCACACGCATACCCCCGCGCCGGCAGCGCCGCAGGATCGACACCTTGCGCCGGCGGTCTACCCGGCCTTGCGCGGTACCATTGGCGAAATGGCGGCGCTGGCCAACTCCATGCCGCTGCGCGTCGAAGGCTATGGCATTGTCGCCGATCTGCCCAACACCGGCAGCGGAGAAATGCCGCCGCCGGTACGCCAGATACTAACCGAGGAACTCTATAAGCGCCACGCCGGGTCCCCCACCTTCGGCACCGAAAACATCAGCCCGGAGCGCATCCTGAGCGGCAAGCAGATTGCCGCGGTATCCGTGGTGGGCTTCGTGCCGTCCCTGGCGCCCAAGGGCACCACTTTCGATCTGTACCTGGCGGCCCTGCCGGGCACGCAGACCACCAGCCTGGAATATGGCCTGCTCTGGACGACCGATCTGAAGATCATCGGCCTGAGCGAAGGGTCCATGGACACGCGCATCCTGGCCCGGGGCCGCGGGCCGGTGTTCTGCAATCCATTTGCCAAAAAAGTGGATGCCAGCGGCGCCCCGCTGCACCGCAACGTGCGCACCGGACGGGTGATGTCCGGCGGGATCGTGCTTGAAGACCTGCCCGCGACGCTCCAGCTTTATACCCCGTCGATGCGCATCGCCAACCAGATCCAGCGCACCATCAACGCCCGCTATGCGAGCCTGCCGCCCTGTGCCGCCGCGCAGAATGAAGCGGTGGTGAACCTCACGATTCCCCCCGGCTTTCACGATAATCCCCACGAATTCATCGATGTGATTGCGCACATGTACCTGGCCCAGGATGTGCCGGGCTTTGCGGAGCGCAAGTGCGCCGAATTGCTCCACGCCCTGGAGGATCCCGACGCCCCGCACGATGATATTTCCATGGCCCTGGAGGCCCTGGGCCGGCCGATCCTGCCGGCGCTGCAAAACGCCTACACGGGAAACAATGTCACCGCCCGTTACTATGCGGCGCGCGCCGGAGCGGGCCTGGGCGATGCGGCCGCCCTGGTGGTGCTCGAAGCGTTTGGCCGCAATGACCAGAGCCCCTATCAATACGATGCGGTCAGCGCGATTGCCCGCCACGGCGACAACCTGCGGGCCAACACGCTGCTGGAGAACCTGCTTTCCTCGCCCAACCTGCGTGTGCGCACCGCGGCCTACGAGGGGCTGGTCCACATCAACTCCCCGCAGCTCAACTCGTTCCGCGTGGGGCGAAAGTTCATCGTCGATCGCGTCAGTGCCGAGGGGCCGCCGATTATCTACGCCACCCAGACCGGGCTGCCGCGGATTGCACTGATTGGGAAGAAGTTTGTGCTGCCGGCGGGTGCGTTGTATGTCAGCGCGGATAACATCCTGACGGTAAACCTGCCGGAGGCGGAGGCCGACGCCCCGGCCACCGATCCCGCGGCTCCAGCCGATCCGGCGAAGCTCTACTATCGCGGCCCGCTGGGCAATCAGCAGGTGCTGCTCAAGAGCAGCCCGAACCTGGCGGTAATCATTGCCAAACTGGGATTTACGCCCGACCCGCGGGCGGCGGATTACAACTCCAAACAGGTGTTCATCGGCGTATCGTACCAGCGGGTGCTGGAGATGCTGGCGCAACTGTGCAAAGACCATACGATTGATGCGACGTTTGTCATGCAGCAACCGGCCCATGATGATCTGGCCCTGGCGGCCCAGGCCCAGGCGCCGCGCCCGGATGTTAATCCCGCGGCGACCGCACCGGCCGGCAGCCCGGGCAAGCCGTAGCGGAGGCGATGGGAACGAGGGATGAATGCCGAACGATGAAGCTGGAAGGCCGACGTGTCTGACGATCCCCACCACGATGTTGACCAGCGCTGCGCGAGTGCGGGCGGTGATCTGGCAGGGGGACGCCGGTGCGGACTTTGACACGAAGACTCAAAGACGCAAAGACACGAAGGGGGAAAGGGAGAAGGCCGCAGAAAACGTCGCCGCTGCGGCGACGGCTATACGCGGGCGCGGGAATCGAACGCGCGGCGCACACCGGCGGATGTGCAATGTATTTGCGCTTCGCCCGTAACGTCCCGAGCCCGTTGACGCCCGGGCCCGAGGCCCGCCGCTAAAGGGGCGTTTGCCCCCGTCATTTCGTCATTGGTTCATTGAATATTGGGATTTGATTCGTTCCCGATGCGTCGGGATCATTCGCCATTCGTCATTTCATCACCCCCTGCTCGCGCAAAAGGCGTTGGAGCACGGGCTCGATCTTCCGGCGCAATTCGGCATTGGCATATCCCGCCCATGGCATGCCGGTGGTGGTGTCCAGCGGACCATCGAGCGGGCCGCCGCGGCCGTCGGTCAGGATCACGCCGGCTTCCTCGGCGATGAGCCAGGTGGCGCAGTCGTAGGGATGGCAGCACAAACCCTCGGGCATTTTCTGGATCTGGTAGAAGTAGGGCCGCAGGTCGGCGATGAAGCGGTCATGGCCGGCGATGAGTTCGTAAAACTGGCCGCCGGTGCAGATGTATTGGTCATCGAATACCGTGGCGGTGCGGGAATCGGGCGGGCCGACGAGCTCGGCAGCAATGGCCTCCATGGTTTCGGCGGCCAGGCGCTTGGTGGCGGGGAAAAAGTTCACCACGCTGGCAAAGCCATGGTCGATGGAGGTGGCCGGTGAGGGGCGCAGCAGCAACGGCGCGGCGGTGCCGCTGGCCAGGTCCACGCGCTGCGCTTTGGCGCCCTGGCCTTTAATCGCCCAGAGCACATCGGCAGCGCCCATTTTGCTGGTCGGCAGTTCGGTCATTACCGCTACGGCTATATCGCGCAGGCGCGTCGCCGGTCCCTTGTTGGGCGCCACGCCGGCCAGGGCCCAGGCGGAGCGTTTGTCGTACATAATCGCCCGGGTGCCGTCGATCGGATCAATGATCACGCGGATTTTGACATCCTGTTCCCGCGTGCCGTGCGGAAACACGCGGCTGGTCACTTCCTGGCCGTCGGGGCCTTCGAGGCCTTCGGCGATCAGGACCAGCGGCGTCTGGCGTCCCCAGTCTTCGCAGAAGGCCACGAGCAGCGGCTCGACGGCGGTATCAATCTGGTAGATGGTGTCGGCGGCACTGGATCGCGTGATGGCATGCTGGTCCGCCGTGCCGCGGCCCCGCACAATCATGGCGCGCACGGTGCGCTGGAATTCCTGGAGGCGTGCGACGACTTCATTGGGATCTATAGGAAGCATAGGATCGATGCCTTCAAAAAACGGCGACACTTCTGCCTTCTGGCTCCTGCCTTCTTAAGGCGCTTCCTGCAACTGCCATTGCTGATTATCCCCGCCATTGGCTTCCCATTGCACAATGCGGGAACCCACTTTGGTGGCGCTGGCGTAGACATCAAAGAGCTTGCCGCTGGCCTTGTTGGTCAGCGTGAAGGTTTCATCGGACACGGTTGCCAAGTGCCACACATGGTTGGGCTGGCCGGTCGGTTTTTCCTGCACGATCAGAGCCTCGTTCTTGTCGGAACCGCCCGCAACCGCCAGCACCAGGCCGGTTTTCTTGTTGGTCAGCATAACGTCATCGCCACTGATATGCTTAAGTTGCCACACCGCCGCCTGGTGGCCGGAGGCGGGCCCTTGCACCACCGGCGTTCCCGCCTGGTCGGAAGCATCCTTCACCACCGCCGCCAAACCACTGTGGGCATTAAGCAACAGGTAATTGCCATCCGCCAGGGCGGGGCCGGGCGGAGCCACGCGGAAGACCAGTTGATCCTCAACAAATCGTTCCTTGCCGTCCTTGAGCACGCGCAGCAGCAGGACCACCTCCGCGGGTTCCGCCGGGGCGTCAAAAGCGATTTCCGGCCGGGCGATGTGGCCCAGGGGAATGTGCAGCGCCTGTTCCCCGCTGGCCAGAACTGCACCGGCCTTGGTGCCGCGCCGCAACTCCCAGCGCAAGGCGAGATCTTCGCCGGCAAATTCATCGTTGCACACGGCCAGCTTCCGCACCACGTGCGTGCCAGACGCAAGCCGGGGCTTGTACACTGGCCACTGGCCCTGCACGTTGCTGCGGGCGTTCTTCTGATCGAATTCGACATCACAGGCCGCCAGCGGGTGGTAGCATTGTTGCAGCAGTCGAATGTTCGGATGGTTCCACGGATCGGCCAGGGCCGGCAAGATTTCGCGGCTGCCGTTGCCGAAATTCTTCACCTTCACTTCAATGATTTCCGTCTGGTCGCTTTCGCCCGGCACGTAATTGGACCAGGCGTTGTTGAGCACATAGTTGCGCAAATCCGCATTGCCCAGCAGGCGCCGCGTGCGCACCGTGGTGGCCATCCACGCAAAGCCCTGCCAACTGTTGTCGGCAAACCACACGGCCTCCGTTTCGCCATAGGGCCGATCGGCCCGCGGTTCCCCGCCTTTGACCGGCATGCCGCCCAGGCCATTTTTGTAGTGTTCCATATTGATCACATCCGGCCCCATGTCGCCGACGCCATCGGCAATGATCGGCCGCGTATCATCCACCGCCTGGATCACCGGGATGGCATCGCGGATGGGATCCTTCCATTCATTGGCAGCGCTCCAGATGACGATGGCGGGATGGTGGCGATCGCGCCGGACCATTTCGCGATCCATGTTGAGCATGTTGTCCTTGCCATTCTTGTAGTCTTCGCCCCCTTCCGAGCCGCGCAGGGGCGATTCGGCCACGAGCATCAGGCCCTTCTGATCGCACACGTCGAGCATGTACGGCGTGGCGGGCACCTGGTGGATGCGCAGGACGTTGAAGTTCAGCCGCAGCAGGTTATCGACCGCCTGCGGCCAGCCGGGGTTATCCGCCGTGGGCGGGCCAAAACCTTTTTTCACGCCATAGGCATCGGTGCCGAAATCCGCCTCCTGCTGGTTGTCGCCGCGCAGGTTGCACGGGATGCCGTTAAGTTCGTAATGATTGCCGACGGCGGCAAAGGTGCGGAAGCCAAAACGCTGGATCACCTGGTGGACCGCCTGCCCCTCCACCTGGGCGGTCACGGCTAATTGATGAAGTTGCGCCACGTAATCCGCACGATAGGGCACATTGGGCCACCAATAGCTCGCTGCGCCCAGCGGCCAGGCGATGGTCCCCAAGTCGATAGTCTGACTGCGATGCGGCGCGAGGGTGGCCTGGGCCGCCGGCACGGCCGGATAATCCATGCCTTTCGTGGTGCCGGGGCCCGCAGCGGCAGACGACAGCGTTCCCTGCAACGCGACGGTGGCGGCGGTATTGGTGTCATTGGTCAGCGTCACCTGGGCACGCAGCGTATCGGGCCCGCGGCTGGCCCGCACCCACACATCGTCAATATGCACCGGCGGCAGCAATTCGAGCGTAATGCCGCGGATGATCCCCTCTTCCAAACTCGGGCACCACGTGGCCCCTTCGGGCACGGTGTACTTGCCCTTGACCATGAATTTTTTGCGGCCCTGCACCTCCACCTGCACCAGCAGTTTGCCTCCGGGCACCGCCAGGGATGTCAGATCAGCCGCAAAGGGCATCCACCCGTTGATATGCGATGCCACCGGTGTCAAATGCGAGTCATCAACCCCCGCGGAAACCTGGGCGCCAAAGTTGACCGCCGCCAGCGCCAGTTTCACCTGCCGCCCCGCCGCACTGGCCGGAATGGTTATCGAGGCGCGGTACGTTCCGGCATCGCACGTATAGCCCTGGGCACGCCAACCGCCGGCCGGCACGAGGATCGATTTCCACGCGCCACCCTCCGGCTGGAATTCCCACGCGGTGCCGGCGGCACTGGATACATCCACCACCTGGGTTTCGGTGGCGGCGTATAAGCGCAGGTTCAGGACCAGCAGAGAAAGTAATGCGACCAACACCACCTGCCAGCGTAAAAGCATTTGCGTCCTCCCTAAAATTAGAGCGTCAGGAACCTGGCCGGCCAAACTGCGCGGGAATGGTCCGGAGTTCGCGCGGCTCTGGTGAAATCACTTGCCAAGCGCCGGTGGTTTGCATTACGCACCTCGTCAATCCCAACGCCGCCTAAAGGCGGTACTCCAAACAAACGCGGTGCCGGCGCCCGCTCGTCACTGGGATGGTTTCAACAGCGCCGCGTGAACACCGAACGGCATGACGACCTTCCCCGGCCACCGATCCGGCCTATTCGGTGGCCCGCTGCAACGCCGCCTTCAAATCGTTCCACACGTTGCGGCGGTTCTCTTCGGTATAGCTGCGCAGTACGAAACTTGGGTGATAGGTGGGCATGACTGGGATGCCGCAGAACGCGCGCCAGGAGCCGCGGATCTTCATGACCCCTTCGGTCTCGCCGGTCAGGTGTTTGATGGCCGGTGCGCCCAGCGTCACGATCACCTTGGGGCGGACGATCCGGATTTGCCGTTGCAGGAACGGCAAGCCGCGGGCGACTTCATCGGGATTCGGCGGGCGGTCCTTCAGGCGGCCGTCATTGGTCGGGTCGGGATCCGCCGCGCGCAGTTTAACGACATTGGCGATGTAGACCTGCGAACGTTGGAGGCCGATGGCGTTGATCATTTTGTCCAGCAGTTGCCCGCTGCGGCCCACGAAGGGGCGGCCGAGGCGGTCTTCGTCGATGCCCGGCCCTTCGCCGACGAACAGGAGGGCGGCATCCGGATCCCCTTCGCCAAATACCACGCGCGTGGATATTTCATTGAGATGCGCACTTAGTTCGTGCTGCGCCTCGGACTCCAGTGCCGCCAACTGTGCGATTTTTTCTTCCCGCGTCAGCGGCGGCAAGGCGGTGAAGTCTTCGGTGGGAATGGGCAACAATGGACCAGCGGCCTTTTTCCGGGCCATGGCATCCTCCGTAAATTGCGGCTTTGGCGCGACCGCATCAGCAGCACTTTGGATGGAAAAAGGTCCTGCGGGCGGCCGACTGGGTGGAACGGGGGTTGCGGCCGGACGGGCCGGCACCGGACGCAGCGCCGGGCGGGCACCATAGGCCGTGGTCACCACCGGCACCGGACGGGCCGGCGGCGCGACCGGGGCGGCCGGCGGGGCGGGCAGGGGAATCGGCACTTCGGTTACGCCGAAGGCCGCCTCGGCCTCCAACCATTGTCGTGCGATTTGCCGCCCATCCGCCATCGCCATTCCCTTTAGGTCAAGCACTGACGTTCCCACTTCCGGCGGCAGACTGGCCGCCGGAAGTGGGCGTGGTCAATTCTAGTACTGCGGTGCGTGGGGCGCTTAGCTGGGGCCCGTGGCGCGCGGCCGGCGGCGCGGATCCAGTTCGATCTGGCCGTACACCTGCTCGTAGCGTTGCACGGCCTGGCTGAGCGCCAGGGCCAGCCGCTTGGCCGAGTAGAGGTTCATGAGCACGCGGGTGGAAACTTCCATCACCGCCACGTTCGGGTTTTCCTGGTGTTGCAGATTAATGGCGAAGTCGATGAAGACTTCTTCCGGCGTGCCACCGACACGGCAAACATTGCTGTAAACGGTGACGGCCTTCTCGTCCTTGATCTGCACCTGGACTTGCTGGGCCTGGGGCGCCTGGGGAGCTTGGGGTTCCGACATCTGGTTCTCCATGTATACGAGGGACCTGAATCTTCCAACCAATTGAGCCCGAAAGAATACGCCAAATAGCGGAAAAATGGAAGGCGGGGGAATGCGCCGCTCACCCCCGCCCCGTTGCCGGGGCAATTGCATTTGGTCGGTGGCGGTTGCCAGATGGCGTTTGTAGTCCGCCTTTAGGCAGTTGGGCCAACGCGGATCAAACGTATCGGCTCCGATTACGCATCCCATCGCCGCCTAAAGGCGGGACTACGAACGGCCTCCGGCCAAATCATCCCCTTGCCAATTGCCCCACCCTGCGGCATCATGACCCCATGTACAAAATCTTCTTCCTTATCCCCTGTTTGTGCCTGGCTGGTTGCGGGGCCCGCAACCCCGCCGGCGCGCGCCCCGAGCCCGTGCCCGCCGATTCGATCCGCCTGACCTCGCCAGCCTTCGCCAACAACGCCCCGATCCCCGAGGAATACTCCTTCAACCAGGAAAACTATTCGCCACCCCTGGCTTGGGCACAAGTGCCGGCTGGCACCAAAGAACTCGCCTTGCTCGCCGCCGACCCGGACGCCACCACCCCCGAACCCCTGGTGCACTGGCTGGTCTATAAGATCCCCCCCACCATGACAGGCCTGCCGGCGCGGGTGGCCCGCGCCCCGGACCTGGTCGGCGGGTTGCGCCAGGGCACCAATAGTTTTGGCACCGTCGGCTATGCGGGCCCGGCACTGGCCCGGCACGCGGGCACGCATCATTACCGTTTTACACTATACGCCCTTAGCCAGAAACTGGACCTCGACGGCACGGCGACCGCCGCCGAATTCCGCAGCGCCCTGGGCAATCATGTGCTGGCCACCGGCACGCTGATTGGAACTTTTACAAACTGAGGGGTAGTGATCGGATCGATCAGACCGATTGCCATAACCATGAAAACACCCGCAGCAGAAACCAGGAATGCCCCAGCGCTCAATCGGCGCTACATCACCGCCGCGCTCATGCTGGTCATGGTGCTCGCGTCGCTCGAATCCACCGTCACCTCCACCGCCATGCCCACGATCATCGGGCAGCTTCATGGGGTGGAGCACTACGCCTGGGTGGCCACCATTTATCTGCTGGCCTCGACCATCGTCATGCCGCTGTATGGCCGGCTGTCGGACATCCTGGGGCGCAAGCGCGTCATTGTCGGGGCCATCTGTTTGTTTGCGGCCGGCTCGGCGGCCGCCTCCATGGCGCATTCCATGCCCGAATTGATCGCCTGCCGGGCCATCCAGGGGCTGGGCGCCGGGGGTATCATGCCGGTGGCGCTAACCATCCTGGGGGATATCTTCACGCTCGAAGAGCGCGCCCGCGTGCAGGGCTTCTTCTCGGCGGTCTGGGGCACCTCCTCGCTGGCCGGGCCGGCCCTGGGGGCGGCGCTGGTTAAAACGCTCGGCTGGCGTTCCATTTTCTGGGTCAATCTCCCCTTTGGCTTTATCGGGTTGGGCCTGCTGCTCTGGAAATACCATGGCCGGGAGAAACCCCACTCGACCGTTTTGGATCTACCCGGCACCGGTGCCCTGGCCATCGGGGCCACGGCCTTGCTGGCCGCCTTGTCGCTGGCATCGTTGATTGCCACCTGGATCGTCGGAGCCCTGCTGCTGGTGGCGGTGGTCTGCCTGCTGGCCTTCATCCGGATCGAACGGGCCTCGGCCAATCCGATCATGCCCCCAGGCATGATGCTCCAGCGGGCCATCGGGCCGGCGATGATCGGATCGTTTATCCTGGGTCTGGGCGTGTTTGCCGTTGATACGTGGGTCCCGTTCTACGTGCAGGGCGCCCGCGGGGGCGATGCCACCGCCGCCGCCGCCGCCGTGACTCCGGTGATGCTGGCCTGGGCCTTGTCGTCGTTCCTGGCGGCCCCGCTCCTGATCCGCTGGGGTTTCCGCAAAACCGCCACCGTTGGCTCGATCCTGATCTGTGCCGGCTTCGTGGGCCTGTGGCTGTGCGGCTGGCTCGGGCTCTCGTCGATTTACCTGACGGCCTCCCTGGCCATCACCGGCTGTGGCTGCGGTCCATCCTCCATGGCTTATCTGCTGGGCGCCCAGGACGCCGCCACCTGGCAGCAACGCGGCATCATCACTTCGCTGATCACCTTTTTCCGCTCCATCGGCGGCGCGCTGGGCGTGGGCCTGCTGGGCGCCCAGCTTAATTTGATTATGGCGCCACAACTGGCCGATTTGAAAACCCGCGGCCTGGATCCTGCCGACCTCATGGATCCGACGCTCCACAAACATATCCCCCCCGCCCTGCTCAAACCGGCACAAGATGTCCTGGTGCACGCCCTGCTGTATGTGTTTGCCACCATGCTGCTCTTCGGCCTCGCCCAACTGATCGTCAGCCGCCTGATCTGCAACAAGAAACATGAAAAACCCATCACGCGTGAGGAGTCCTTGGAGTCCCTGGCTTGAGAAAACAAACAAAAGGGTGCTCTTGAGATACCCCTGACTTCAAAGCGGAGGTTCGAACATGAAACGCACACTGATCCTCGCGGCCATCGCGGCCGCAGCACTGGTAGCCTCGGCCACCAAAATCCAAGCCGCCGATATCGCGCTGGACGTCGGCCGGCTCCATCTGACCGCCGACCCGAGCACCGGTACGTTTTCGGCCACCACCGGCGGCAAGGAATTTTTGCATGCTGCGAAGGTTGGCGGCGTGGCGTTCACCCAGGCCGCCGTCGAAGGCGGCCTGCTGCACCTGACCCTGGCTGATGGCCGCCGCGCCGAACTCAAACTCGAGGGCGACTTTGTCCTGCTCCGCTGCGCCACCGTCAATACCACGCCAGCCGATGCCGACTTTAACCAGCAGCCGGCGCTGAGCGCCAGCCTCGCCGGCCTGCCCGCCGCTGATACGCTCCGGGCCATGGGCACCGGTGGTCTGGCCAAGCTTGATACCAAGCCCGGCAGCTACATGTACCTGGCGGTGGCCGAGCCCCAAAGCCGCGCCGGGGTCGTTGCCGGCTGGGTCACCTGTGACCGCGGCAGCGGCGTGGTATTCTCGAGCCTCGACGGAAACACACCGCAACTCGAGGCCCGGGTCGAGTACGGCCGGTTGCATCTTAAGGCTGGCGCCACCGAGCCCGGCGAGTGGCTGGCGGTCGGGTACTTTGACGACGCCCGCATGGGCCTGGAAGCCTACGCCGACGCCATCCATAAACACTATGACATCAAACTGCCGCCGCAGCCGGCCGGCTATTGCACCTGGTACGCCGACAAGCACGGCGCCGCCTGCGATGCCGCGCACCTCGCCGAGCTTTCCCAATTTGCCGCCAAGGAGTTAAAACCCTTCGGATTCAATTTCGTCCAGATCGATGACCACTGGCAGGCCGGCATCAGCCACGATGGCCCCAAGCGCGAGTTTATGCGTGCCGCCCCCGATGGCCCCTACCCCGCGGGCATGAAGGTCACGGCCGACCAGATCACCAAGCTGGGACTCACGCCGGGCATCTGGTTTATCCCCTTCGCCGGCACGCACTACGATCCGTTCTTCCAGGACCACCAGGACTGGTTCTACAAGGATAAGGACGGCAAGCCCTTCGCCGCCCGCTGGGGCGGCACCTGCCTGGACATGAGCGTCCCGGGGGCCCGCGATTACCTCAAGACGCTCGTCGGCCGCCTGGCCCACGAATGGGGCTACAAGGTCTTCAAGATGGATGGCCTCTGGACCGGCACCGGCACGCGTCTCATGTACGTCAACAACGGGTACAAGTGGGACGAGATGGGCGAAGCCGTCCCGGCCGACCCGGCCAAAACGCAAATCGAAAACTTCCGCGATGGCCTGAAACTGGTGCGCCAGACCGCCGGCCCCGAGGTGTTCCTCCTGGGCTGCTGCGTCTCGCAGAACATGCGTTCCTTCGGCGGCGCCTTTGGCCTGGTCGATGCCATGCGCGTCGGCCCGGATACGGGCGCCGGCCACATCGGCGCCCCGCACGCGTCACGCAACTATTTCCTCCAGGGCCGCGTGTGGCAGAACGATCCGGACTGCGTAAGCGTCCGTGCCGCCACCCCGCTGGACCAGGCCCGCGTGAATGCCTCCTTCACCGCCATCACCGGCGACCTTTTTTACAACAGCGACTGGCTGCCCGATCTGCCGCCCGAGCGCCTGGAGATCCTCAAACGCACCATGCCCGCCCACGGCCTGCCGGCACGCCCGGTCGACTACTTCGAGAACGAACCGGCGCGCATCTGGACCCTGGCCGATACGCGTGCCTCCGTGCGCCGCGATGTCGTCGCCCTGTTCAACTGGGATCATGAACATCCCGTGACGATCAATTGCCCCACCGAGCGCCTGGGCTTGGCGCCAACGACCGACTACGTCGCCTTCGATTTCTGGGCCAACAAATTCATCGCCCCATTCCATGGCGCACTGGCCACGGTGCTGCCCCCGGCCTCCTGCCGCGTGCTGGCCCTGCGCCCGGTCGCGGCCAATCCGCAGGTAATCAGCACCTCGCGCCATGTCACCCAGGGGATGATCGACCTGACCGATGAGGCGTGGGATCCGGCCACGCAGACGCTCTCGGGCGTCAGCCGCGTCGTTGCTAACGACCCGTACGAATTGCGCATCATTGTGCCGGTTGGCGAAAAGTCGTGGCGTGCCGTACCCGGTGGCACTGACAAATTAGTCTTCACCCAGGATGGCCCGAAGATCCGCGCCACCCTGGCCGCCGCTGAAAGCAGCACGGTGCACTGGCAGTTAAAATTCCAGCCCGGCCCCGCCGCCATTACCGCCCCACCGGCCATCGCCGGCCTGCATGCCACCGGCGATTACAGTACCGTGACCCTGGCGTGGGACAATAACCCCGCCGATCACTTCCGCATCGCCCGTGATGACGGCCAGACCTTCGATGCCAACACGTGCACCTTCACCGACGCCACCGTCGGCCACGGCAAAACCTATCACTACACGGTCACCGCGCTGGGCTGGGGGGATAGCGCCTCGGCCGCCGCCACGGTGGAAGTGGCCACCCCGGCGGAACTCAAACGCCCGCCCACCCCACCGCTGCCGGAGGTGCAGCTAAGCACCCTCAAGGCGCGCTCCGCCAAAACCGGCCATGGAAAAATCGGCATTGATAAATCGATGCTGGACAAGCCGCTGACAGTCGATGGCAAGGAATACAAAACCGGCCTGGGCGTCCACGCCAATTCCCTGATGGTTTATGCCATTCCCGCCGGCATGCATCGGTTTGTCTCGGTGGTGGGCCTCGACGACGAACGTAAGGATGATCTGCGCCCGGCCGTGGTCTTTGAAGTCTACGGCGATGTGAAGGAAATGGGCGAAGCCCCCGTGCTCCTGGCCAAGTCGCCAGTGCTCTCAAACAAAACCGTCCGCTCGTGGGCCTTCGATCTCCCGCTCGATGCCCGTTTCAAGGAGTTGCGCCTGGTCGTCACCGCCGCCGGCGAAGAAGGCATCGCCTCCGACCATGCCGACTGGATCAATCCCGGCTTTACGAAGTAACGGGGGGGCGCGGCGGCTGGTCCGCCCGGCTCCGGAGCGTCAACAGAGCCGCGACCGTAAGGGAGCGACCCATCGACGTGCGAACGCAGCGCGGTCGCTCCCTTACGGTCG
>Ga0316217_10000941_pt1 | contig 39459 bp, 43 predicted proteins | sample 1anoAmetaG_FD_203633 | JGI IMG/M metagenome (GOLD analysis project Ga0316217, IMG submission 203633) | Freshwater microbial communities from Trout Bog Lake, Wisconsin, USA - 1anoA | ecosystem: Environmental > Aquatic > Freshwater > Lake > Hypolimnion/Profundal zone | place: USA: Wisconsin...
CCCAGCCAGCATCTCCTGGCGCTCCCGGACAACCTCCCGGCACGCTGCCACGTCCGTGGAGAACGGGGTGGCCTCTGCGGGCTGGGGGGTTGCGTCGAACATCGGGGGGCCTCTATACCTTGATGCTGGAAGTTGGCGGACTTGGAGAGGGACAGTGTGGTGGAGTTTTCGCTACTTGATGTCAAGGGCAGGAAGAGTGTTAAGAGCTCTTGATGTCGGGCTTCGAGCTCTGAAACTTAGGTTATTTCCCTCAGTAAAATGATACCGAGCAGGTTTCCGAGTCAGCCGCGACCAGAGGGCCCTTCCAAGAAAACTCGCCATCGGACTCCTGGTGGTGAACCTCCTGGCTTTTCACGAGCAGGCGTACCCATCTTCAGGAACCCACCCAAAAGCGCCGTGGACCCGGGCCCGCTCGGCCAGGAGCAGCCCGACCTCCCAGGTGGTTTGGCAGTTTCCGCAGGTCTCGACCCGGTTGATGGGCTCGCCGGTGCTGATGTCGGTCACGAGCAGGACCTCTGCCCGGCATTGAGGGCACTCTGCAGAGCTATGGGTCATGATGCCCTGCAGCATCTGGGGAGTGAAATCCCCGGTCGAGGCGAAGACGTCCCGGCAGCTCCGGCTCTCGGCCCCAATGGTGGGGACCCGGTCATAGATGACCCGGGCTTCAGGGCAGTGACCTTGGAACCAGCGGTGGAAGCGGACAGCAGCCCGCCTCACCTCCACGGGCAGGTGGGGCAGTTGGCTGGCATCCAGGACCGCGGTGCGCAGGTGGATCCGCAACTTTTTCAGCCCAAGCCAGAGGTCCTCGACGAAGTCCGGCTCCAGGCACATGGCCGAGGGGATGAGCCAACGCATCGGCGGCTTCCCGCACTTGAAGTTGATCTGGTCCATGTACCTGCCGGCCGGCTTGCCATCACCCTTGATCACGGGGACACGGCTGTCCTTTGGGGACAACAGGCTGAGGTGGAGCCCTTCATGGCTAAAGGCGATTCCCATATCGGAGTATGCATTCCTCTGCTTCTTGACCAGCCAAAGGCCAAACTTCTGCTTCGGTTCCTGGTTGGTCTGGAACTTGACCACGGCCAGGAATGGACCGGTAGGTTGGCGCACGAAGTTCGCTTCGATGACGTCCGCCATGGTGATCCCTTGGGCTTCCTCGGGCACCGCGCCGAAGGCGATGATGCGCTCAAGCCAGATCCCGAGGATACCGACCGCGGGGATGGTCGCCTGGGCGGTCAGTACCATCATGGGGACCGGTCCGATGATAGTTCCACTGCGCATCCGGTATTCTTTACCAGCCGCTTCGATGAAAGGGCCATATTGCCGCCGGGTGGTGTCGTCGAACTCCGAGCTGAGGAGGCAGTCAAGATCCGGAAGAGTGCTGATCCGGTCGGCAGCTACGTGAAGGTTATAGGCGCGGACATAGACATCATGTGCCTGGTTGGCTGCCGTGAAGTAGAGCCAGGGCCAGGTGGCGAACACGAGGCAGCGGGTCCCGCTATCTTCGGCGGCAATGGGTTTCGGCTTCCAGTCCCTGGTCACCCCCACTGTTCCCCGGTGGCCAGTAGTTGTTCGGATGGATTGAAAGATTAGAGCTTTAGGGATCATTGGTCTCCAGACATTTATTGGGGAAAGTCCCCATAGAAAATGATAGCTTTCGACCTTGACCGCCATGCCTGGGAGGGGGGGGCAGGCTGCTCCCGCGCATCCACGGGTTCAAGGTGGGACCCTGCAGCGACCTCCTCTCGGAGGTGGGCGCCCTAGTCACAGCCCAACACCCCAAGGCGAGGCCGAAGGGGCCGGCTCCTGGCCGATGGGCGCTGCCTCAGCACGTCCGGGTTTCCCGGCGACACATAGGTCAGCGCCACCCTGCTCGACCGCGCCGCCGGGGACGCTTTCATCTATTGGGAGGATTTCTGGGGCACCCCCGAAGGGTCACGGGGACTTTCATCGCACGGCCAAGGTGTATCCGATGTTGGTTTTCGGGGTGTTGTATACGCCGAAGTCGCAGCTGAAAACGCTCCAGGCCTGGGTAGTATCGGAGGCGTCCGTGGTGGAGGTCCAGTAGTATTGGTACGGTGCGAAGCCCGTGAACACCGGCGCCTGGTAGAGCGTACCGAGGGTGGAGGTATACTGGGCAACGAAGTTGAAGGTGTTGTTGAAGTAGTCCGCATGGTTGGGCTGCTGCCGGTCGGCTAGGCTCTGCATCTCGTTCCGGCTGGGCATTCGCCAGTTCCCGGGGAGAGCGTTGACCGCCGCGAGCGCTCCCGCCCAAGTACCGCTGATGGTGGCCTGCTGCATCCAGACTAAGCCCGTGAGGGTGTCCGTGGTCGTCCCGTCGCCGTTATCGATCCAGCGGGGGTAGGTGAGATGGATACCGCTCTGGACGTTCCCGTCATCCCCAGTGGTGTTGGTGCACCAGAGTCCAGTGGCCTGAAGTGGCGCCAATCCGCCGGTGCCGCCCTTCACCGCCCAGACGCCATTGCTGGAGGTTGCTTCGAGGTTATTGAAATTGTCATTGATGTAGCAGCCGTCGCCAAGGCGGATGGCCCATGCCTCCGTAGCTTTCCACCCGCCCAAGGGCCCTGAAGCGCTACCGGTATAGGCCGTGGAGGTCCAGTAGATGTCGTTGGAGACGTTGGTGAAGGGATTGCCCTCCGGGAGTGCGGGACTACTGGTTGAGGCATCCACCAAGCTCTCCAGTTCGTTGAGGTTGGGCAACCGCCAGTCCCCGGCCTTGGATCCATCGGTCAGGCCTTGGGCGCCACTGGCCAGTGCGCCGACCTCGGTCAGGGCCTGAGGGAAAGTGGTAGGAGTGCATGTGGCGGCATTCTTCAGCCAGATCAGCCCGGTCAACTGGTCAGTGACGGTGCCGTCCCCGTGGTCGACGAAACGGGTTCCTGGCCAGGCGACTCCCTTGTGCTGACCGCCGTCGTCACCTGTGGCATAAACTGTCGTCTGGCCCGTCCGGGCGAGGGTGACCGGCGCATTGTTGTGATCGAAGGCGTTGAAATCCGCCCCGGTCAGGGAAGCGTTGGGCAAAGAAACAAAATGGATGGCTGTGACATCAAGCCCGACGCCGCCGGTATTGTAGCCCTGCAGGAACTCGTTCTGGCCACACCATATCACCTCGGCGCCGCTGCCGACCGCGGGATAGAAACCAAAGTCCGGTTTCATGGTCCAGATGAGCCAGTCAGCGGGGACGTTCCCCGAGGTACCCAGCCCGGCGAAGCTATAGCCGCCGTTGACGTCGGTGATGGCCGTCTGCTGGAATGTGTTGAAGTTGGTGCTGAACAAGAGGACCCGGGCGCCCGCCACCGGGCTTCCGTTGTGCCGGACAGTTCCGGAAACGGTGTCCGTGGGCATCGGCACGGAGGGATGGGTATTGCCGTCAGTATGCCCACCCCCGCCGCATGCGGCGAGCAGGACGAGGGAGAGAACTCCCTGCAGGCCGAGTTTCTGGGTCGTCCTGGGGGCTGACATGGTGCTCCTTACAGGGGTTAGGAGGGTAAACGCGTACATGGCGCCCCTCGACCTGTATGCCGATCCAGCCGTGCGGAACAGACATGCGGGACTCCCTCGGAGCGAGGCAGAACAGAACACCATACAGAAGACCCAGGCGTTCCAATGAGGTCAGGTCACCGGCCAGGCATAAATCCAGCTTCCACGTCTCCTGCATCGGCAAAGGTCCCCGGGAACTGAATCAACATTCGTTTGGAAATTGAAGTCTTCAAGGCCCGGCCTTCAACCGCCACTGCGACGCGATGATCAGCCCATAACTGCATACCGACCCGTTCGTTGAATGAGCATTGCCCATCCTCCGGGTTCGGGTCCTTCCCATACCCTGGCCTTCGGCTGGAAATCGATGGGCGATTCACACCGACCATTTGTCCAGTGACCAACAGTAGGGGTTACCCACACGAAACAGCGAGAGCCCAAAAAATCCCGGTGGAGTTCATCCGGAACCTTGGTGGCGTCCGTTCTTCATATAGAACACCCGCGGTGGATACCGCGATCGCCAAAGGCCGGGAAGACCCGGTTCTGGGCTATTCAATCCACGTCTATTTTTCGGAGAAGACCATGTTGAAGCCCCTCCTCGGAGGCCTTGCCTTGGGTTTGCTCGCCATTGGCATTGCCTGCAGCAGCAATGACAGCCATGCCCAGCCTGCCAGTGTCCGGGTCGTCCACGCGAGCCCGGACGCTCCAGCGGTTGATGTCTACGACGGTTCGACCAGCCTGGCCATGGGTGCAGGCTTCAAGGCCGCCACGGCCTTCACCTCGGTCCCATCAGGGTCCGCGACCTTCACTTTCGACGTGGCCGGCACCACGAACGCCGCCCTGTCAGCCACCGAGAGCCTCCAGCCTGGCCAATACTACACGGTCATGGCCGTGGGTGACCTTGCCTCCCTGCAGGCCCTGGTCATTCCGGATGATGGTTCGATGCCGGCCTCGGGCGACGTGAAGGTCCGGGTGGTCCATGCCGCCCCGGCGGCGGCCGCCGTCGATGTCTATGTCACCGCCCCCGGTGCCAACCTCAACGCCGCCACCCCCGTGGTCGCCAACGCTGCGTTCAAGGCCTTTTCCCCCGCCCTCATGGTGCCTGCGGCCACCTACGAGATCCGCATCACCACTGCGGGTTCCAAGACTCCCGTCTACGATTCCGGCCCCGTGCCGCTCACGGCAGGTGCGGACCTGCTGCTGGCCGCCGTCCAGCAGGACCTGGGAGCCTCCCCGGTGACCCTCCTCGCCCTCTCCAAGGATCCGGCCAACCCCGTTTCCGAGATCACCGACGACCATGCCCTGGTTCGGGCCATCCACGCTTCGCCCAATGCTCCCGCCGTCGATGTCCTGGTGGACGGCAACACGGCCCTTGCTGGCGTCACCTACCCCACCGCCAGCGCATACCTGCCCGTGGTCGCCGGTTCGGCCGCGGTCCAGTTGAACCTCGCCGGCACCTCAACCGAGGTCATCGGCGCCACCCAGAGCCTGACCGCGCCCAAGGCTTACAGCATCTTCGCCGTGAACCTGGTCAGCAGCCTTCAGCTCCTCCCGGTGTCTGACGACCTCACGCCGCCCACCGCGGGCAACGCCAAGCTTCGCGCCATCCACCTGAGCCCCGATGCGCCCAATGTTGACGTCTGGGTCAATGGGGCTAAGGTCCTGACCAACGTGGCGTTCAAGGCAGCCTCAGCCTATCTCCAGGTGCCAGCAGGAGCCACCAATGTCCAGATTGCCATTACCGGCACCACGAACATCGTCCTGCAAGCCACCCCGACCTTGGCGGCGGGGAGCATCTATACGGCGGCGGCCATCGGCACCCTGTCGGCTGTGCCATCGGCTCCCCTCACCCTGGATCTGATCAAGGACAAGTGAAAAGTTTGCGTCCCAAGAAGAGGCCCCCGGTGGCGGGGGCCTCCTTCTTATTGCATGTCCAGGTGCACTTCCACTGGGCCAACCTGGACGGCTCAGGGTCTCTGGAAAAGGTAATGGCTCACGAACCACTGCTCACCGCCCCCAGAGCCGAACAGTTCCGAGCAGGCCATGAAGAAAACCCGCCACTGGACAAATTGCTTGAGCGCCTGGTCGGCGCCGTAGGTGGAGCTGAACAACTCCAGGACCGCCGGCCGGTTGGCGTCCAGGCGCTGCAGCCAGGCTTCGGCCGTGGCCTGGTAGTGCCGGCCGTTGACCCGCCAGTGCGAACGGATCCGCAAGTCCCGCTGGAAATAGAGCAGGGTGTGGTCCGAGGGCATCACCCCGCCGGTGAAGAAGTTGCGGGCCATCCAGTCGCTCTCGTCGCGGACTTCGAAGGGATAGGCGTAGTCCCGGTGGGTGAAGATGTGCACGAACAGCCGTCCGCCCGGGGCCAGCCAGGAGGCGATCCGCCCCATCAGGGTTTCGTAGTTGCGCATGTGCTCGAACATCTCCACGCTGACCACGCGGTGGTAGTCCCGGCCGGGCGGATCGAAACTGTTCATGTCGGCGGTCAGGACCTGGAGATTGCCCAGGCCCCGTTCCCGGGCCTGGCCCAGGATGAACTCCCGCTGGGGCGCCGAATTGGATACGGCGGTGATCTCGGCGCCGGGGAAGCGCTCCGCCATCCACAGGCTCAGGGAGCCCCAGCCGCACCCCAGCTCCAGGATCCGCTGGCCGTCCTCGAGGCCGGCCCGGACCGCGGTGAGTTCGAGCATGGACGCCTCGGCCTGGTCCAGGGTCCGGGTACCCTCGGGCCACAGGCAGCTGCTGTACTTCAGGTGGCGCCCCAGGACCAGGCGGAAGAAGGCCGGCGGCAGTTCGTAGTGCTGGTTGTTGGCATCGACCGTTTTGATGGCGACCGGACTGGCTTTCAGCGTCTCCATGAAACGCATGAAACGGCCGTGGGCGGCCTCCAGGCCACCTGCGCCTTCCTCCCGCAGCCGCTGGCGCAGCAGCCGGCGGATGCCCAGGCGCAGGAGCCGATCGGGGACCAGGTTCTTTTCGAGCACGGCTTCAAGCATGGGGCAACCTCCGGGGGAACCACGGGATGAAGGGGCTGGTCGTTCGCTGGTAGCGCTGGTAGGCCTCGCCGCGGCTGGCCAGGGCCTGTTCCTCGGTGGCCGGGATCCCGGTCACCCGCAGCAGGAAGAACAGGATCAGCAGGGGGCTCGCGGCCGTGGTCCAGCCCAGGGGCGCCGGCAGGGCCAGCAGGAAGCAGCCGACCCAGGCGAGCCACTGGAAGAAATAGTTGGGGTGCCGGGAAAACCGCCAAAGGCCCCGGTCACAAACCTGCTCCCGGCCCGCGGGGCCGGCCTTGAAGCGGCGCAACTGGGCATCGGCCAGGGCCTCGCCGGCCAGGGCCAGGGCCCAGAGCGCCGCGCCCACCCAGGCCACCCCGGGCAGGCGCGCCTGGGTATCCAGGCAGGCCGCCAGGAAGGGCCAGGCCAGGGCCAGGTCGAGCAGACCCTGGAACAGGAAGAATCCGAGGAACTTCAGGGGGAGGTTGCCGCCCCAGGCCTGGCGGAGCCGGGTGTAGCGGGCATCCTCGCGGCCCTCGGCGGCGGTGCGCAGGGCCAGGTGCAGGCCCAGGCGCAGCCCCCAGAGCCCGCCCAGCAGGCCCACCAGCTCCCGGCGCGGACGCCAGCCCGGCCCCAGGGCCGCGAACAGCAGCGCCAGGGCGCCCATGCCGAAGCCCCAGGCGACATCCACCCAGGCCGCATTGCCGGTGCGCAGCATCAGCACCCAGGCGGCCAGGACCAGCGCCAGCATCACCAGCGCGCCCAGGGCGAACAGCTGCGGCCCGGGCATCAGGCCCGCCGCCCGGGATGGCCGGCCAGGCGGAACAGCAGCTGGGCATCGCCGATGTACCGCTCGGCGAAGGCGCCTTCGCAATAGGCCAGGTAGTAGTCCCAGGTGCGCAGGAAGCGGTCGTCGAACCCGAGGCCGCGGACCTCCCCCCGCCGGGCCAGGAACCGGTCCCGCCAGTGGTGGAGGGTGCGGGCGTAGTGCGGACCGATCTCCTCGAAGTGCTCGAGGGCGAGCCGGGTGACCCGGGCGGTGCTGCGCAGGATCTCCGCCACCGACGCCAGTTCGGCCCCGGGGAAGATGTACTGCTGGATCCAGTCGGTGCCCCGGATGTAGTCGGGGAAATGCTGCTCGTTCATGGTGATGGTCTGCATCAGGAAGGTCCCGCCGGGCTCGAGGAGATCCTGCACGGCGCGGAAATAGCTGTCGTAGTAGCGCAGTCCCACCGCCTCGAACATCTCGATGCTGACCACCTTGTCGAAGCGGCCCCGGAGCTCGCGGTAGTCCTCGAGCAGCAGGGTGATCCGGCCTTCCAGCCGGCGCTCGCGGAACAGCTCCCCGGCCCTGGCATGCTGCTCGGCACTGAGGGTGGTGGTGGTCACCCGGCAGCCGTGGCGGCTGGCGGCATGGGCGGCGAAGCCGCCCCAGCCGGTGCCGATCTCCAGCAGGTGGTCGGCCGGCGACAGCTCCAGCTTCCGGCAGATGACCTCGTACTTCCGCTCCTGGGCGCTCTCGAGGCTGTCCCGGGCGGTCTCGAAATAGGCGCAGGAATAGGCCATGGTCTCGTCCAGGAACAGCCGGTAGAAGGGGTTGCCCAGGTCGTAGTGGGCCCGGATGTTGGCGCGGGAACCGGCGAGGTCGTTGCCGCGGCGCCGGTGGCGCAGCCGCGCCAGGGCCGCGGCGGACCGGGCCAGCCAGCCCTGGCGCTGCTCGAGGGCGGCCAGGTTGCGCACCGCCAGCCGCACCACCGCCACCGGATCGGGGCTGCTCCAGTAGCCCAGGGCATAGGCCTCGCCCAGCCCGATCTCGCCCCGGAAGGCGCCCAGCTCGTAGGCCCGGGGGTCGTGGATGACGACCCGGGCCCGCAGGTCCGCGCCCGGATCGCCCAGGAGCTGCCTGCCTTCCGGCGTCTCCAGCTCCAGGCAGCCCCCGGTCAGGCCCCGCAGGGACCGGAGCAGCAGCTCCCGGGCCAGCCGGCCCTTCAGGCCGGGGGCAGCGACGCTTTCCGGGGATGGGTGAACACGGGCACTCGCTTGATCCATAGCCACAGGGCCTCCCAGTGAATGGCGGCGATGACCTTGAGGGTCATCCAGGGAAAACGGAACAGGGTCCTCCGGATGGAGGCGGCGGACCAGGGCTGGCGGACCAGGTCCAGGCCGGCGAAGAAGGTGAAGGCTCCGGCCTCGAACTCGGCCACCAGGACCCGGAGCCGGTCCCCGGGCCCGGTGAAGGTCCACCGGTAGCGGCAGTCCATGGACAGGAAGGGCGAGACGTGGAACGCCTTGGCCACGTCGAAGGCCAGGGCGCCCTGGCGCCCGGTGCCCCGGGCCGCGTCCATCCAGTAGGTGTGCCGCTCCCCGAAGGTGTTGTGAACCTCCGCCACGACGAAGCGCAGGGCGCCTCCGCGGTCGTGGCAATAGAAGTAGGAGACCGGGTTGAAGCAGTAGCCCAGGTAGCGCAGGTGGGTGAGCAGGTGGACCGGGCCGTCCGGGAGCTCGAAGCCATGCTCGAGGCCGTCCCGGCGCAGGCGCTCGCGCAGGGGGAGCGCCGGATCACCCAGATGGTCCTGGTCGTGGAAGCTGGCCCAGTTCCACCGCCCATGGCTCAGCAGCCGGGAGACCTGGAGGGCCTCGGGGATGTGGTCGATGTCCAGGAGGACCATGAACAGGGGGTAGCTGAACCGGTGGGCCCTGGGCCGGAACCGGCGGTGCTGGACGGTGCCCAGGTAGATGGCGGTGCGTGGGGGCGAGGCGGCTCCGGCTGGGCTCATGGGCCGACCCCCAGGGACTCGGCCACCCGGTGGCCGGAGCGCAGGCCGTCCTCGTGGAATCCATAGCCCCAGTAGGCCCCGCAGAAATGGCTGCGGTCCCGGCCGCTGATCTCGGCCCAGCGGTCCTGGGCCGCGATCGCCGCGGCGTCGTAGGCCGGATGCTCGTAGAGCAGGCGCGCCGCGACCTTGCCCGGATCCACCTGGCCCTCCGGATCCAGGCTGACGAACCAGTCCTGGGATGTCTCCAGGGGCTGCAGGCGGTTCATGTGGTAGGTCAGCAGCCTGCCCCCGGGCCCGGGGCGGGCATTCCACGAGGCCCAGGCCCGGCGCTGGGGCGGCAGCACGGCCGGGTCCTGGTGCAGCCAGGTCGGGTTGGCCCGGTAGCGGAAGGCGCCCAGGACCTCCCTCTCCATGGGAGTGGGGTCGCCGAGCAGGGCCAGCGCCTGGTCCCCGTGGCAGGCGAAGACCACGTGGTCGAAGCCGCGGGCCTCGTCCCCGTCCAGCTTGAGGGTGACCCCGCCCGCCACCCGGGTCACCGTGCGGATGATTGCACCTGTGTGGATCCGGTCGCGGAACGGCCGGGTGAGCGGGGCCAGGTAGCGCCCGGTGCCCCCGGGGATGGTGCGCCAGGGCCGCTGGGTGGTCAGGCCAAGCATCCCGTGGTTCTGGAAGAAGCGCAGGAGGGCCATGGCCGGGAAGGCCCCCATGTCCGCCACCGGGGTGGACCAGACGGCCCCGGCCATGGGGTACAGGTAGTTGTCCCGGAACACCCGGCCGAACCCCTCCCGGTCCAGGGCCGCGGCCAGCGTCGCTGTTTCCGGGATCGGGGCGGCCAGGGCCCGCCGGCCCCAGGCGTTGAAGCGCGCCACCTCCCCCAGGAAGCGCCAGAAACCGGGCCGGAAGGCGTTGGACCGGTGGGCGAGGAGACCGTTCGGGCCGCGGCTGCTCCAGAGGAAGTCCGGTCCCTGGCAGGCGAAGGACATGTCGCTGGGGCAGGTGGGCACCTCCAGCTCCGCCAGGAGCCGGACCAGGCCCGGGTAGTTCTCGCGGTTGTGGACGATGAAGCCGGTGTCCACCCGGGCGCCGTCCGGGATGGTGACGGTATGGGTATGGCCGCCGATCCGCTCGTCCCGTTCGAACACCGTCACCTCGTGGGCCCGGCTCAGCCGGTGGGCGCAGGCCAGGCCCGAGATGCCCGAGCCGATGATGGCGATGCGGCTCATGGGGCCTCCCCGGCCGCGACATCCTCGCGATAGGGCTTGAGATCCCAGACCAGGCCGGTCCAGCTGAGCAGTTTCAGGCAGAGGTAGGTGAGGTCCAGTTCCCACCAGCGGATGCCCTGGCGGCAGGCGGCCTGGCAATGGTGGTGGTTGTTGTGCCAGCCCTCGCCGAAGGTGAGCAGGGCCAGGACGGGGTTGTTGCGGCTGCCGTCGGGGGTGGCGAAGCGGCGGGTGCCCCAGAGATGGGCCAGGGAGTTGATGGTGAAGGTGGCGTGCCAGAGGAGCACGGTGGAGAAGATGAAGCCATACAGCAGCGCCGGCCATGCCCCCAGGCCGGTCCAGGCCCCGAACAGCAGGGTGGTGGCCCCGAGGAGACCAGGGCAGACCCAGTGGTGGCGGTCCAGCAGGCGCAGTTCCGGGAATCGCTCCAGGTCCTTCACGTTGCCGGGGTTGTATCCGTCGTAGGCATCGCAGAGGATCCAGCCCATATGGGACCACCAGAAACCCTGGACCTTCGGGCTGTGAACGTCCCGCTCGGTGTCCGCGTTCCGGTGGTGCGACCGGTGCACCGCCGCCCACCAGAGCACGCCCTTCTGGCCCGTGGTCTGGGCCAGGAAGGCGAGCACGCACTGCCCGGCCCGGCTGGTGCGGTAGGTGCGGTGGCTGAAGTAGCGGTGGTAGCCCGCGGTAACCAGCAGCATCCGGCTGGCGTAAAGCCACAGGCCGAGGAGGCCCAGCTTCCAGTTGAACGGGGTCCGGAGGGCCCCCAGGCAGGCCAAGTGCAGGGCCGCGAAAGCCGCGGTTGCCGGAGTCAGCTTGAACCATCTGGAAGTCATGGGCGCACCGGGGGAAATGGATCCTTGCCTTGCTTGAATACCACTACGGCAGGATGGCGATTCTGGACGGGCCTGGCCTCTCCGCGGCCCTCCCGATCTTGCTCAGCATGCCGGCAAAGACCAGTTGGTGGATCGGAAAGAGTGCATACCAATATGCTTGGCCCCAGAAACCCACGGGATCGAAAATGGCCGTCTGGCGGATGGTCGATCCGCTGCCATCCTCAGTCACCTCGAATTCCAGCCAGGCGCGGCCGGGCACCTTCATCTCCGCCGCCAGGCGCAGGGTCCGGCCCGGCTCCAGCCGCTCCACCCGCCAGAAGTCCAGGGCATCCCCCACCGCCAGGTGGTCCGGGTCCCTCCGCCCGCGCCTCAGACCCACCCCGCCGGCCAGCAGGTCGAGAAAGCCGCGCACCCGCCACAGGAAGTTCCAGGCATAGTAGCCGGTTCCGCCGCCAATCCGTTGAATGGGCACGAAGGCTGCGGCAGGCGGGCACGCCACCCGGATCGACCGGGAATCCACCAGTCGGGTGCCAAAGCGCGCCCCTCCCCAGGAAGGTACCCGGCCTGAGGAGGAAAGAGCATCCGACCAACGGATGGCGGCGTAGCCCTGGTCCTCAAGGTCCGTGGCCCGGCGGATGGCCTCCTCGACGCCCATGGGCCTGACGGAGAACGTGGCCAGGGCACTGGCATCGCGCACCAAGGTCGGGTGGCGGATGCTATCGATGAGCTTCCTGCCGATTCGGGCGTAGACCGGAGTCACCAGTCCCAGCCAAAGGCTTGACAGGTGAGGCGTCAGTAAGGGCACCGGGAGCATCCGGAGCCGGATTCCTCGCTGCCTGGCGTAAGTGCGCATGATGTCGCCGTAGGTCACTCGATCCGTGCCGCCAATTTCGAATACCTGGCTCACCGGCAAGGGGATGCCGGCCGCCTCCAGAAGGTAGTCAACCAGGTCTTCGATGGCGATGGGCTGGCAGAGGACCGAGACCCACTTGGGCGTGACCATCAGGGGAAGTCTTTCCACCAGGGCTCTGATCAACTCATAGGACAGGCTGCCGGCGCCCAGCACGATCGATGCGCGCAGTTCCAGCACCGGCACCCCTGACTGGCGCAGGACCTCGCCCACCTCCTGGCGGCTCTGGAGATGCCTGGACAGGCCCGGCTCGTCGCCGCAGAGCCCCCCCAGGTAGATGATCCGCTTGACACCCGCGAGTCTGGTGGCTTCGCCGAAATGGCGGGCAGCGCGCCGGTCCTCAACTTCGAAGGCCCCGGCAGAGCCCATGGAGTGCACCAGGTAGTATGCGATGTCGACATCCGCAAGCGCCTGGACCAGCCCCTTGGCTTCCAGAAGGTCGCCGACCACCACCTGGGTGGCCGCCCCCACCCTGGGTTGCAGGAACTCGGGGCGTCGCGCCAGACAGCGCACTCGGCAGCCCTGGCGCTCCAGCGCCTTCAGCAGCCACCCCCCCACATAGCCGGTCGCCCCGGTCAGCAGGACCAGGGGCGAACCCGCCAGCGGCATGCTCATCAGGCCATCCCTTCCACGATCACCGGGTCGCTCTGCTCCTGCAGGTGGGGGGTGCCGCTGAAGTCGATGTAGTGACCCGAGCGCGCGGCCTTGGTTTCCAGGTAGAAGCGGTTGTGCGGATTGGGGGGCAGCAGGTGCGGGAGCCGTGCCGCCACCTTGACGCCGTAGCGTTCCAACTGCTCGACCTTGCCCGGGTTGTTGGTCATCAGCTGGATGGAGCCGATGCCCAGGCTGTGCATCATGTGTGCGGCCACTGCGTAGTCGCGCTCGTCGTCCCGGAAGCCCAGGGCGAGGTTGGCCTCCACCGTGTCAAGGCCCTGGTCCTGGAGGGCATAGGCCCGGACCTTGTTGTGGCCAGGCCGATGCCGCGGCCCTCCTGGCGCATGTAGAGGACCAGGCCGCGGTCCAACTGGCCGATCCTGGCCAGGGCCGTCTCCAGCTGGTCGCGGCAGTCGCAGCGGAGGGACCCGAGCACGTCGCCGGTGAGGCACTCGGAGTGCAGCCGGGTGGCCACGTCCTCGGCTCCAATGACGTCGCCGTGGATGATGGCGATGTGATCCTTCTGGTCCCGGTTGTTCCAGAAGGCGACGATGCGGAAATCGCCAAACCGGCTTGGCAGCTTGGCCGCGGCAACGATCCGCACGCAGACCAGTTCGGGCCCGAAGCCTTGGCACTCGTGGTCCCTGTCCCGCTCAACCAGTTCCTGAAGCCTCTCGTCCAGTGTGCTCATTCCTGCTCCTCCGCCAACAACCTTCCAGCCATCCGGGTCCCGGAGCTCCAGGCCGCCTGGACGCCCCCGCCCGGTGCAAAGATCTCTCCCGCCAAGCCGAGCCGCTGGCCTTCCGCAAAGGCGACCTGGATCGGCTGCGCCAGCTCGCTGACGGCGTCGGCCCGGGCATGGCGCCACCGGTGCGGATACTTCCACAGGGGCCGGGCAGCCCACGGTCCCAGCAGGTGCCCCAGCTCGCCCAGGATGGCCTCCGGCCAGGCTTCCGGCGCCGTGTCCCCGGTCAGGGCCAGGCGAGACCACTTCGGTCGCGCCTGGGCCACGAGGGTGAGGAATCGGGGCGCCTCGCGCTTGGCGGAGTCGTGGGCGACCAGCTGGAGCATCCCGGACTCCCCGGGATACAGGATGTCCCAGGACGGGGCCGGGGCTTCCTGCGGGTAGCCCAGGATCAAGGTACAGCAGGGAAGGCTGGAGAAAAGCCCCAGCAGGGCCTGGATCCCGCGGATCTCCAGGCTGGCCGGGAGGGTCTCCAGGAGGCCGAGGCTCTGTTCGAGCGCCAGGGCCAGGACCAGGTCCCGGCACTGCCACACCGTCCCTGACCGGTCGACCAGCTCGAAGCCGTGGGGCCGCACGCGGATGGTGGCCACCTCGGTCTCCAACCGGATGTCGAGGCCGTCCGCCAGATGCTGGGGGAACGACCGGAGGCCGCTCCGGATGGCGAGGCGCTGAACGGAAGGGTGCAGCGCCTCGGGCTGGCAGGGGGGGCCGTTGCCCTCTACCCGCCGCGGCCAGTCGCGGATCAGCCCGGCACCGCCGGCCTGCCGGAGGGCCTGCAGAAACTCGGGCTGGCGACCGTGCAGGAAGACGGGGCCGAAATCCACCGGCTGCCCCTCGAACCGCCGGGTCGCACAACGGCCGCCGACACACCGGGCCCGCTCCAGCACCACCACCCGGCGCCCCGCCCGGCTCAATTCCCCGGCGCAGCGCAGGCCCGCAACGCCGGCCCCGACGATGATGGTGTCCTGCGCCATCGTGCCTCCTGGAGGGTCGCCCCGAGGGCTTGCCATGGCTTCAGACCAGCCGCTGGAGCAGCCCGCGCCAGCCCGTGAAGCGAATCTCCGCTTCCATCCTCGCGACCAGCCAGCAGTCCTCGTCCTCGAGGGCCCGTGGGGTGTGGTGGGTGCCTTCCTTCTTGGCATCCCAGTCCCCGGCTTCGTACCCTCCGGCCTCATCAGCCAGCCCGCCCGCCAGGATCACCGCCTCCTCGAGGCCCAGGTGCCGGTGCTCGGGGAACGGCATCCCGGCCGCCATATGGATCAGGTAGAGCTTGACTCCCCTGGGCAGTTCGGCCGCCAGCTCAAGGAACCGGAAGCCGGGCGCCAGCGCGCCCCGCCAGCCCCTGGACAGGTCCGGCGGCAGGAAGGGGGCCAGGGCGGCACGGAACGGCACCAGCGGCGGAACCAAGGCCACCGGGGGAGGCTCCTGGTCGATCCGGTCCAGGATGCGGGCGAACAGGTCCGGGGGCACCGCGAGCGGCGCCTGCTGGGCCAGGAAGGAGCCGCCGGCCCGGCCCAGGTCCAGCACCCGGGCGGCGCAGGTGGCGCACAGCGCCAGGTGGCACTCCACGAGGGCCCGGGCGGCCACGTCGCCGGCGCCGACCACGTGGTCCAGCAGCCGGGATTCCGGGGGGTGCAGGCGCGGGATCATGGGTGCTCCAGCAGGGCCCTGAGCTGCCTGAGCGCGGCGCGGATGCGGGACTTCAAGGTTCCGACCGGCACGGCCAGGCTCCGGGCCGCCTCCTCGTAGGTGAACCCGCCGAAATAGGCCAGGACCAGGGGCCGCCGCTGGTCCTCCGGAAGCCTGGCGAGGGCCTGGCGGAGGGTCGCCACCAGCGCCGGATCGGGGTTTTCGGTGGTGTCCATGAGGGTCTCCAGGTCAGGGGCTACTTTTTCCCCTACGGGCGGACGGGCCCTCCAGATGTCGAAAACCTTGTTCCGGGTGATGGTGAAGAGCCAAGCCTCAGGGGGGCCCAGTTCCGGCCGGTACTGCCCCGCCTTGCGCCAGACGGCCACGAAGATCTCCTGCAGGAGGTCGTCCACCGGCAGGCGTCCACGGCCCATAGCTTGGACGTAGGCCAACAGCCGACCGGCGTAACGGTCATACAACTGCTGGAACGCCCCCCGGTCCTGGCCAGCGATGGCGAGGAGGAGCGCTGAATCCGCCGGACCCTCCGGGGCGGACTCAGCGGAGGTAGGCACTTGTGAATATAAAAATAATTAATTCATGCATAAATGCGCCCCATGGGTGCCAATCCGTTCCTGCTGAGGAGGCCTACCAGCATACACCCGACCTGAGTCATCTGGATCGCCTGGGCCCACGTAGGGGGAACCAGAGCAACACCTATTGCGGGAGTTCGCCATGAAGCATTTGATCATCGCCACCGCCCTCGCCGTGGTTTCCGGAATGCTGACTCTAGGTTGTGCCCAGCCCCCGGATACCACCGTCGACCTTGCCACCGTGGCTTCCCTGGACTTGAAACGCTGGCAGGGGTCCTGGTTCGAGCTGGCCCGTATCCCGGTCCCCATCGGCCGGGACTGGGTGAACACAGTGGAGACCTACACGCCCAGGGAGGATGGCACCTATTCAGTGGCCTACACGGGACATGCGGGTGCCCCGGACGGTCCGGCCAAGTCCCTGAACCAGCGGCTCAGAATTCCTGATTCGAGCCGACCGGGGGAGATGAAGGTGAGTTTCCTGCCGCTGGTCTGGCTGCAGTACCGGCTGATCTACATGGCGGAGGACTACCGTTTCATGCTCGTGACCGGCAGCAGCCGGAACTTCCTCTGGTTGATGGGACGCGATAAGGTGCCCGCCCCGGAGGATTATGCCAAGCTGGTGGAGCGCGCGGCCAGCATGGGCTTCGACGTGGCGCGTCTTGAGCGGGTCCGGCAGGAATGACCTGCTCACGCGGGACCGAGAAGGCGTTCGATGATGACCTGCCGGAACCGGAAGATCCGTTCGACATCCTGCCGCACCCAGAGGGACGTCACCAAACTGCCGATCGGACCCCAGCCCACCCGGAACCGGACCCGATCCAGAATGCGGGTGCCGCCCCCGGGGAGGTCAATAAACTTGTGGGTGTGGTGCCAGAGTGCGTAGGGTCCCCGGAGCTGAAGGTCGGTGAAGCGATGGCCCTCCTCCCAGGTCTCGATGAGGGTTCGCCAGCGCAGGGGCAGCCCATGGACTTTAAGGCGGTACTCGAACACAGCCCCGGCACCGGTGGGCAAGGGCGCTGGAGTCAGGATTCGAAAACCCAGCCAAGGCGGCGTGAGGCGTTCCAGGTTTGCGGGATCAGAAAAGAACCGGAAGACCTCTACCCGGGGTCTTGGCACGTCCTGACTTGTGGTAAAAAGTGCTTCTCGCATGGGTGGTCGTATCTCCTATTTCGATGGTGGCGATGCACTCAAGCCCGTGCAGAGCCGGACCGGCCCTGATGGGGTGCCGCGGTCTTCGGGGGCCGGCACGAAACGACGGACGGCCTCTGCGAACACTGGACGTAGTATGAAGGCCAGCAGGAGCATCGCAGGCAGGGCTAGGAAGGTCCAGATCACCATGGCATGCCAGATCATGGACCACAGGTGGACCAGCGTGCCGGCCGCGTCCAGCTTGAAGGAGTGGAACAGGACAGAGAGCGAGAGCATGCCGGGGTCAATGCCGAACAGCCGCCCCCCCAGCCGGTAGAACGGAATCAGGAGGACCACCTGCAGTGGGTAGGCCAAATAGTTTGCCAATTGCAGGGCGGGCTGGTTGAGCCCGAACACCAAGCCCGCCACAAGACAAAGCAGCGTCGTGCTCCCCAGCACGGGGAAGACACCCAGAGCCAGCCCGGCAGCCACGCTCCAGGCCAGGCCGGTGGGGCTCAAGCCAGTCCTGAGCAGCGCCATCAAAGGTTCACCGGCTTTGCGAAAAAACCAACCTGAGCGGTTTCCCAGGATAGAGGGGTCCCGTGTCAATGCCCTGGTTTCAACTGTTCTCACTGGATCTCCATGAAGGCCATCATCCGCGGGTTGCCCAAACCGGATGCCAGCACCCTGGGCGCCCCCCGATTGTCGGGAATCGCCTCGCAGGCGAACCGCAGGTGAATCCATTGAAAGAAACTTTGGCTTTCCAAGGTGAAACTCTCCTCGAGGAAACCTGGGGTCTCTGAAGGTTTCATGATGGCCTCCATTCCCTTGATCTCTATTACTTCTACGGAAGAAAGAGACATCGAGATGGCGATTATTAATTGATCTGGTTTTGAGTTGGCCATTCAACCGGAGTTGGGCGTAAAGTCCTGCCATGGACCGTCCTCACGCCGGCTTCCACGAACTCCCACTGGGTTCATGATTCTTCCATGCATTTGCCCTGCCTGCCGACCCTGGGATTTCCAGGATGGTGCCCATTACCGTGTCCCCCTTCGCAGCTTCCATACCCTTGCTGTCAGAAGCCCTGGCACTTGGTTTCGCTTCGGGATCAGCCTGCCTGGCATCATGCGGGGTTCTACTGCTGCCCTGGCTGACCGGGATGCGGCGCGGCTGGCGCGGAACCTGCGGCCTCCTGGGGATCTTCCTCGGGGGGGCGGCTGGCAGGCTATCTGGTCTTCGGCCCGGGAGTGGGCCTGGCTGGACGGGTAGCGAACCTGAAGGGTCCTGCGGGGCTGTTGGTGGGCGGGGTGTCCAGCTTGGCGGTAGCGGGAATGCTTGGGTTCCAACCCTGGCGCGGCCTGAAGAGCCGGGGTGTTGGCTGTCCAGTCGCCCGCGGCGGCGGCCTGGAGTGGCGCTATGGGCAGGGGGGGCTGGCGATGCTTGGGCTGCTGACCGGACTCAACCTGTGTGGGCCGTTCGTGGCCGCAGCCCTGCGCGCGGCGTAGGCCGGGGGGCCGGTCCGGGCCATGGCCTTCTTCGCCGTGTTTTTTCTTGGCACCTCCATCTGGATGCTGCCCCTGGTCCTGACGGGGCCCGGTGCCGATGGGCCGAATGCTGAAAGGATTCCGGGTCAACCGTTATGCCTCCAACCTTCCAGACCATTTTCATATTTGGGGGAAGACCAGCTGCTCCTCGAAACGCCTCGTCATGATCTCCTTGACGACCACCTTGGCAAACCGTTTGTTCGCGACTCTGGGCCCTCGTAAGTGGTGGAGTCGCCTCTTTGTCCATCGCTATAAAATTTCGAATTCCCAATATTTGGAGGTACACATTTTTACGCGCCCTCCCTATTACAAAGTAGGGCTGTCACAGCGGGAACCCGCTGAGCACAGCGGAGGAGCGCACCACGCATGGGAAAAGCGATCGGATACGTCCGCGTCAGCACGATCCAGCAGGCCACTGAGGGGGTCTCCCTGGAAGCGCAGGAACGGCGCATCAGGGCCTGGTGCGAGGCGCAGGGGCTGGTCCTGGAGGAGGTCTATGTTGACGCCGGGGCCAGCGGGTCCCGCGCCGACAACCGGCCCGAACTTCAACGCGCCTTGGCTGCCTGTAGGAAGGGATGCGTCCTGGTTTTCTATAGCTTGTCCAGGTTGTCCAGAAGCACCAGGGATGTACTGGTCATCCTGGACCGGCTCCGCGGCCAGGGTGCCGATCTCGCCTCGGTCACCGAGTCGCTGGATACCAGCAGCCCTTCCGGGAGGTTGGTCCTGGGCATGATGAGCGCCGTCGGGGCGTTCGAAAGGGAGGTCATCGCTGAGCGGACCCAAATGGCGACCCAACACCTCCAGGCCCAGGGCCGGTATATTGGGGGCCACCGTCCTACTGGGTGGGTGGTGGGATCGGACGGAACCCTGCTCCTGCACCCCGAGGAGCAGCGCCTTGTTGAACGCGCCTTGGCACTCCGCCGGGCTGGGATGGGGCTACGGACGATCGCCGCAACCCTGCTGCAGGAGGGATTTATCCCAAGATCAGGCACGCGGTTCTATCCAGAGCAGGTACGACGCTGGGTGCGGACGTCAGCCTGGCGCAGCCCTGAGCCTCCGGCGCAATGTGCCTTTGACGAGGAAGCAGAGTTGAGCGCGCACATCCTGGCCCTCCGAAAGGGACCGCAGCAGGGCAACTCAACCTGAGAATGCCGCAAAGGGGAGCACCTCCTACATGACGTTGGCTTATGATGATAAACAATCAAACCAGATACCCCTCGGAGATCCCATGAGACGCTTGTTGCAAGCCCTTTTCGTCGCTTTGGCCTGCCTGTTGATGGCCCCAACCCTGTTTGCTCAAGCGGATTTTCCAGGAACCAAGGATTATCCTGGAATCGAGCGGATGCCGAAGACCTTTACACTCAGCTACACATACAAGAAATTCGATTCCTTTGATTTCCCTGTCACCGAGAACAGGAAGGAAAAGAGTCAGCCTGTCGAAGGGGCGCGTTACTTCTTCCACTATAAAATTAAGGATGGCGTTGCGCCTGGAAGCGCCTTGGAAACAATCCGCAACTATCAGAATGCAGCCAAGACCGTTGGCGGTCAGACCCTCTACGAATACACAGCAGGCATCAATCGGCGCACCACCATTCGCATGCGCAAAGGCCCTTCCGAACTCTGGATCTTCATCAATGCCTATACGATGGATTACGAAATGACCATCATCGAAAAGCAGGCCATGGAGCAGCAGGTCACGATGGATGCGACGGCGATGGCCGGCAGCATTGCCAATGCTGGCAGCGTCGCCATCTACGGTATCTACTTCGATACAGGCAAGTCTGTGGTCAAGCCGGAGTCCGAACCGGCCATCGTTGAAATTGCCAAACTTCTCACCAACAATCCGGCGATGAAGGTTTACATCGTAGGCCACACAGACATGGTCGGCGACGCCAACGCCAATCAAATGCTCTCGCAATCCCGCGCCCAATCGGTGATCAACGAGCTGATCACCAAGCACAGCATCAGCGATGTTCGCATGATCGCGCGCGGCGCTGGCCCCTATGCCCCTTTGGCCTCCAACAAGACCGAAGAGGGACGGTCGAAAAACCGCCGAGTGGAACTGGTGGAAATCGCCGCGAGATAGCTTTCCTGACGAAACTGATGGAGGCCTTGCGGATCTGCCCCAGGCCCTGGTGCAGCCGGCGGCCTTCCGGCGTCTCCTTCAGCAGCAGCTCGGCGTAGCCCAAGGGGGGCCCGTCGGCCTGCTCGTGTGGGGATCCTGCAACTGATCATCTTCTGACGGCGGGACGACGCGCCGGCTAGGCGATCGGAGACTGGGAGAACGTCTGGTGGAAAGCGCACGGATGCTGGCGGAACATCCCGGACAGCCGTTCTCCGGGGTAGCGAAAGGGAACTGGCCGGCGGTGAAGGGCTACTACCGCATGATCGACCACGCGGACGATTCCGCGATGACCATGGAGGCGATCCTGGCTCCGCACCGGGAGCGGACCGTGCAGCGGATGAAGGCGCAGCCGCTGGTGTTCTGCATCCAGGACGGCAGCGAACTGAACTTCACCGGGCTGGCGGAATGCGAGGGGCTGGGCCCGCTCGGGACCAACCAGACCGGGGCTGGGAGCCAAGGGCTGAACCGCACTCCATGCTGGCGGTGACCCCGGAGGGGTTGCCCCTGGGTGTGGTGAGCGCCCAATGCGCGGCCCCCGAATCGAGGGCGAATGACCACCGCCCCAAGCACGTGATCCCGATCGAGGAGAAGAAGACCTTCGCCTGGATCCAGGGGGTGCGGGACTGCGTCGAGCTGGCTCCGCAGCTGCCCGACACCCGCATCGTCTGCGTCATGGACCGGGAGGCGGACTTTTTCGAGCTGTTCGAGGAGCAGCGCCGCAAGCGCTGGGTGGACTTGCTGGTACGGGCCAAGCACGACCGCAACCTTGGGGAGGACCTCAAGTTTTTCGAAGTCATGCGCGAAAGCCCAGCCCAGGACCAACTGCAGATCGCAGTTCCGCGCCAGAGCGCCCGGCCGAAGAAGAGCAAGCAGCAGGCTCGGGAGGGGCAACTGCAGCGGGTCGCGAAGGTGGCCTTGCACTATCGGCAAGTTGAGTTCCGGCCCTCCACCCATGTGAAAGACGCGTCTCCTTTCACTCTGGGGGTGGTGCATGTGCGGGAGGAGGCCCCGCCGGAAGGCGCCAAACCCCTGGAATGGTTCCTGCTGACCACCCGGGAAGTCACCACCTCCGAGGACGCCCAGGAATGCCTGCGCTGGTATGCGCTGCGCTGGCGGATCGAGGATTGGCACCGGGTCCTCAAGAGCGGCTGCGGCATCGAAGAACTCGCCCACAAGACAGCCGAACGCCTCAAGCGCGCCATCGCCATCAACCTGGTGATTGCCTGGCGAATCATGCTGATGACCCTGATGGGCCGAGAGTATCCGGAGCTGCCGGCGGAACTCCTGTTCTCGGACCTGGAGATCAAGCTGCTCCAGGCCTTCACCGACACCATGGGCGGGGAAAAAACGCCAGCCCTCAGCACGGCTGGGTGACGCAGTCCGCGTCGTAGCCCAACTCGGCGGCTACCTCGACCGCAATAGCGACCCGCCCCCAGGCCATCAGCTCATGTGGCGGGGTTTCTCCTGCCTCCAGGGCATGTGCCTCGGCTTTACCCTACGGGATCACCTTGACTTGCTTGGGGATACTTCTGGGTAATGGGCAGCCCTAGGTTCAGGGGCTCCGAAGGGCCCTTCAAAGCGAGGCAGTCCAGGCCCGGCGCGGGCCGTGCCCCCGGCCGGCCAGTCCTGCTGCGCCGGCAGCAAGATTGTCCAGCATCCGAGCAATCTTTTACTGGGCCGGACTGGAACTATGTCAATTATTTACACCGTTATAACAAGAATATCCTGTATAACGCCAGTATGGACGGTCCTCATACTCGATTAAACCCTAGGAGGTAGCTTATGATCGAGAAAGGCTTTTCAAAGCCAACTCAACGTGTCATCCGGCTGAAGAACGAAATCCTGAACGCCACGCCGTACGTGGAGTCGGAACGAGCCGTGCTGGTGACCAAGTCCTACAAGGAGACGGAAGGGTTGTCGCCCATTCTCCGCCGGGCCAAGGCCGCGGAAATGATCTTCAACAACCTGCCGGTCACCATCCGCAACGACGAATTGATCGTCGGCGCCATCACCAAGCACCCGCGCTCCACGGAGATCTGTCCCGAATTCTCCTTCGACTGGGTGGAAAAGGAATTCGAGACCATGGCCACCCGGGTGGCCGATCCGTTCGAGATCCCCAAGGAGACCGCGGCGGAACTGCACGAGGCGTTCCTTTACTGGCCGGGCAGGACCACCGGCGACCTGGCCAATTCCTACATGTCCCAGGAGGCCAAGGACTGCATCGCTTCCGGGGTGTTCACGGTGGGCAACTACCTGAACGGCGGAGTCGGCCATGTCTGCGTCGATTACGGCAAGGTGCTCAAGATTGGCTTCCGCGGCGTCATCACCGAGGTCGTCCAGGCCATGGAGAAGATGGACCGGACCGAACCCGACTACATTAAGAAGCAGCAGTTCTACAGCGCGGTCATCATCGCCTACACCGCCGCCATCAACTTCGCCCACCGCTACGCCGCCAAGGCCCAGGAACTGGCCCAGGTGGAAAGCAGCCCGGCGCGCAAGGCGGAACTGCTCCTGATCGCCAAGAACTGCACCCGCGTGCCGGAGCACGGGGCCAGCAACTTCTACGAGGCCTGCCAGGCCTTCTGGTTCGTCCAGAGCCTGCTCCAGATCGAGTCCAGCGGCCATTCCATCTCCCCCGGTCGGTTCGACCAGTACATGTATCCCTTCCTCGCGGCCGACAAGGGCATCTCCAGGGAATTCGCCCAGGAACTCGTCGACTGCATCTGGATCAAGCTCAACGACGTCAACAAGACCCGGGACGAGGTTTCGGCGCAGGCGTTTGCCGGCTATGCCGTGTTCCAGAACCTGATCGTCGGCGGCCAGACCGAGGACGGCATGGACGCCACCAACGACGTCTCCTACATGTGCATGGAAGCGACCGTCCATGTCGCCCTGCCGGCCCCTTCCTTCTCCATCCGGGTCTGGCAGAACACCCCGGACGAATTCCTCTTCCGCGCCTGTGAAGTGGTTCGGCAGGGGTTCGGCGTTCCGGCCATGTACAACGACGAGGTCATCATCCCCTCGCTGCAGAACCGCGGCGTCTCGCTGCGGGATGCCCGCAACTACGGCATCGTCGGCTGCGTGGAACCGCAGTGCATCCACAAGACCGAAGGCTGGCACGACGCGGCGTTCTTCAACGTCGCCAAGGTGCTCGAGATCACCCTGAACAACGGCATGGCCGGCGGCCGGCAGCTCGGCCCGGTGACCGGTGAATTCACTAGCTTCCGCTCCATCGATGACCTGTACGCGGCCTTCCAGAAGCAGATCGCCTATTTCGTCCACTATCTGGCGGAAGCCGACAACTGCGTGGATCTGGCCCATGCCGAGCGCTGCCCGCTGCCGTTCGTCTCGGCCCTGGTCGAGGATTGCATCGGCCGCGGCAAGTCGCTGCAGGAGGGCGGCGCGATCTACAATTTCACCGGCCCGCAGGCCTTCGGCGTCGCCGACTCCGGCGACTCGGTCTACGCCATCCAGAAGAACGTGTTCGAGGACAAGAAGCTCACCTTGAACGAGCTGAAGGAGGCCCTGGACGCCAACTTCGGCCTGCCGGTGGGCGGCGCCGCCCCGGCCGGCGCCAGCGCCGACCTCACCGAGGCCCAGGTCCTCGCGGCGGTCAAGAAGGTCCTGAGCAGCTGCAATTCGATGGACATGTCCGAGCTCAAGAACGAGGTCTACCGCACGCTCAACGGCCCCGCGGCCGAAGGGACCGCCTCCCGCTTCGACGCCGTCCGCCGCCTGCTGGAGGCCAGCCCGGCCTTCGGCAACGACATCGACGAGGTCGATCTGGCGGCCCGCAAGTGCGCGCAGATCTACTGCCAGGAGGTCGAGAAGTACACGAACCCCCGTGGCGGCCAGTTCCAGGCCGGCATCTACCCGGTGTCCGCGAATGTCCTGTTCGGCAAGGACGTGGCCGCGCTGCCCGACGGCAGGCCGGCCAAGGCGCCCCTGGCGGACGGGGTCTCCCCGCGCCAGGGCAAGGACACCAACGGCCCCACCGCGGCGGCCAACTCCGTGGCCAAGCTCGACCATTTCATCGCCTCCAATGGCACCCTGTACAACCAGAAGTTCCTTCCCTCCGCGCTGGCCGGGGACAACGGCCTGCAGAACTTCGCCTCCCTGGTCCGCACCTATTTCGACCACAAGGGCATGCATGTCCAGTTCAACGTGGTGGACCGGCAGCTGCTCCTGGATGCCCAGCGCGAACCCGAGAAGCACCGGGACCTGGTCGTGCGGGTCGCCGGCTACAGCGCCCAGTGGGTGGTCCTGGCCAGGGAAGTCCAGGACGACATCATCAGCCGCACGGAACAGGCGTTCTAGGTCCGGACCGGACCTGGGCGGCGCCGCAATCTGAAACAGGAAACTGAAACGACAGGGAGTCAGCAATGCAACAGGAAGCTTTGGGCATGGTCGAAACGAAAGGCCTGGTCGGCGCGATCGAAGCCGCCGACGCCATGGTGAAGTCCGCGAACGTGACACTGATGGGCTACGAGAAGATCGGGTCCGGCCTGGTGACCGTCATGGTCCGGGGCGACGTGGGCGCGGTGAAGGCCGCGACCGATGCCGGCGCCGCTGCGGCCGGAAACGTCGGCGAAGTGGTCTCGGTGCATGTGATTCCGCGGCCGCACATGGAAGTGGAAAAAATTCTGCCGAAACAGATCTGATCACCCGGACCCGAACAGGAGGAATGAGCCGTGAAACAAGAACTGATCGATATGGTTATGGACGAAGTCATGAAGAAGATGGGCGGCGGCGAGGCCCCGGCCTGCGCCAAGGCGCCGGCCCCGGCCGCCCCGGCGGCCTGCAGCATCACCGAATTCGTGGGCACGGCCATCGGCCACACCATCGGCCTGGTCATCGCCAACGTGGATCCGCTGCTCCACGAGAAGATGAAGATCGACCCGAAATACCGGTCGATCGGCATCATCGGCGCCAGGACCGGCGCCGGGCCGCACATCTTCGCGGCTGACGAGGCAGTGAAGGCCACCAACAGCGAGGTGATCCTCATCGAGCTGGCCCGGGACACCGAAGGCGGCGCCGGCCACGGCTGCCTGATCGTGTTCGGCGCCGAGGACGTCTCCGACGCCCGCCGGGCGGTGGAAGTCACCCTCAAGGAACTGGACCGCACCTTCGGCGATGTCTACGGTACCCCGGCCGGCCACCTGGAATTCCAGTACACCGCCCGGGCCAGCGAGGCGCTCAAGAAGGCCTTCGGCGCCCCGGTCGGGCAGGCGTTCGGGATCACTGTGGGCGCCCCTGCGGCCATCGGCATCCTGCTGGCGGATACCGCGGCCAAGGCGGCCACGGTGGAGGCGGTCGGCTACGCCTCTCCCGGCAACGGCGGCACCCAGTTCAGCAACGAAGTCATCTTCACCTTCGCCGGCGATTCCGGCGCGGTGCGCCAGGCGATCATCGCGGCCCGCGAGGTGGGCAAGAAGGTCCTGGCGTCCCTCGACCCGGCTGAAGTGAAATCCTGCACCACACCGTACATCTGATCGCTAGCGGGGAGGAACGTCCATGGCGCAACTCAGTCTCGGCCTCATCGAGACGATCGGCCTGGTGGCTGCCATCGAAGCTGCCGACGCCGCGGTCAAATCCGCCAACGTCAAGTTGGTGGGCTATGAACTGACCCGCGGCGACGGCATGACGACCATCAAGGTCCTGGGCGAAGTCGGCGCCGTCAACGCGGCCATCGCGGCGGCGGCGGCGGCGGCGAAAAAGCTGAACTGGGTGGTCTCCACCCGGGTCATCGCCCGGCCCGCGGACGGCATCATCGGCCTCATCGCCAGCCCCGACACCGTCGGCGCCGCCCCTGCTCCGGTCCCAGGACCGGCGCAGGTGGAGGCCCCGCCGGAGCCGGTGTCGGAACCCGTGCGGGAACCGGAGCCGGAACCTGAGCCGGAGCCCGGTCCTGAACCGGAACCGGAGCCGGAGCCGGAACCGGAGCCCACCGCCGCTGAACCGGAGATCGAGCCGGAACCGAAGGCGCAGCCGGCAACGGCGGCGCCCCCGGCCCGCCCGCCGAAGCCGCTCCCGCGGGGGGCGGCGCGCAAACCGGCCATTGGCCGGAAACCCTCAAACAACAAGAAATAGGCGAAACGCCTGAAAGGAGAACTACGATGACAGGTGAAGCACTGGGAATGGTGGAAACCAAAGGCCTGGTCGGTTCCATCGAGGCCGCGGACGCCATGACCAAATCGGCGAACGTCACCCTGGTCGGGTACGAAAAGATCGGCTCCGGCCTGGTGACGACCATGGTCCGCGGCGACGTGGGCGCGGTCAAGGCCGCGGTGGACGCCGGCGCCGCCGCGGCGGAGAAGGTCGGCACGGTGGTCTCGAAGCACGTCATTCCGCGCCCGCACCAGGACGTGGAAAAGATCCTGCCGCACATGGGCTAGGACCACCTGGAACCGAAAGGGCCGACGACATGGACAGCAGACAGGCAATGATCGAACGGATCATCCGGCAGGCGATGGGAATGCGGAACGGGCAGGCAATTTGCCCGGCAACGTCCGCCGCGGAGCCCGGCGCCGGCCAACGGGATGACCGGGATCCTTTCCTGGTCCCGGTCGGCGTGTCCAACCGGCATGTGCACCTTTCCCGGACGGACATGGACGCGCTGTTCGGTCCGGGATCTATGCTGCTCAGGAAGAAGGCGATGAAGCAGCCGGGCCAGTTCGCCGCCGAGGAGACCGTGATCGTCCGCGGACCCAAGGGCGAACTGGGCCGGGTGCGGGTCCTGGGACCGCTGCGGGCCGAGACCCAGGTGGAGATCTCGGTGGCGGACGGATACACCCTGGGCGTCGCGCCCCCTTTGCGCATGTCCGGCCAGCTGGACGGCACGCCGGGAGCGGCGCTGATCGGTCCCTTCGGCAGCGTGCGCCTGGAGCGCGGATTGATCGTGGCCATGCGCCACATCCACATGCTTCCTGCCACGGCCGCGCGGCTAGGCCTGCGCAACGGCGAGGAGGTCGAGGTGGAAGTCGCCGGAGACCGGAGCTGCCTCATGGGCCGGGTCCTGGTCCGGGCGACCGAGGCGGCCGAATTCGAGATGCATATCGACGTGGAAGAAGCCAACGCCTGTTCCCTCAGGAACGACGACCTGGTGCGCATCCGCAAACACTGACCGCGTTCCGCGGCCGAAGGCGAGAAGGAACGGCATGCAAGACACCGAAGACATCATGGGCCCGGACATCCTCCTCCGCGAGCTCCACCGCCTGATCCGGGAACCCGGGGCCGCCCCGGCGGCCCGCTGGAAGACCGGCGCCTTGAAGACCGGGGTCGATCTCGGCACGGCGAACATCGTGCTGACGGTGGTCGACTCGGACAACACCCCGGTGGCCGGCGCCGTGCACCGCTCCACCGTGGTGCGGGACGGCATCGTGGTGGACTACCTCGGCGCCGTGGCGGTGGTGCGCAGGCTGAAGGCGCAGCTGGAGGAGCGGCTGGGCTGCACCCTGGTCTCGGCCGGCACCGGGATTCCGCCCGGCATCCTGCCGGGCAACGTCAAGGCGATCGCCAACGTGGTGGAGGCGGCCGGCTTCGAGGTGGTCGACGTGAGCGACGAGCCCACCGCCGCCGCCCGGGTGCTGGGCGTGCGCGACGGCGCCGTGGTCGACGTCGGCGGCGGCACCACCGGGATCAGCATCCTCAGGGGCGGCAAGGTCGTCTTCACCGACGACGAGGCCACCGGCGGCCACCACATGACCCTGGTCCTGGCGGGCGCCCTGGGCGTCACCTACGAGGAGGCCGAGGCCATGAAGACCGACCCGGCGGTTTCCCAGGGCCTGTTCCCGGTCATCCAGGCCGTCGTCGAGAAGATGGCCGCGATCGTCAATCGCTGCATCCGGGGCCAGGCGGTCGACACCATCCACGTGGTGGGGGGGGCCTGCAGCTTCGACCTGTTCGAACAGGTCTTCCGCAGCCAGACCGGCTGCCGGGTGATCAAGCCGGCCCACCCGCTGCTGGTGACGCCGCTGGGGCTGGCCATGTTCGGCCCGGCGCCGGACAGAATCGGCGGGTGAGGCCATGGACGCGAAGGCACTGGCCCAGGCCATCTTCCAGGCCATCCTCGAAAGCCTGGCGGACCAGGTCGTGGCGCGGCTGCGGGCCCGCCGGCAGACCGCCCTGGTCCTGTTCACGGGCACCGACCTCGGCCTGGCCCAGGCGGCGGCGGCCATCCAGACGCTGCGCCGCGAGGGCTGGACCCTCCGGCTGGTCTTTTCCGAGGCGGCGGTCAGCCTGATGCTTCCGGAGCGGCTGCGCGGGCTGGGAGCGCAGGCCGACCCCGCCGGGGCCGGCCCCGAGCTGGACGCGCTGCTGGCCGGCTGCGGCTGCGTCCTGGTGCCGGAGCTCTCCGTCAATGCCGCGGCCAAGGTCGCCTGGGGCATCCGGGACTGCCTGGCCTCGCGCCTCCTGGCCCGGGCCCTGGAACAAGGCCTGCCGGTCATCGCCGCGTCGAACGGCTGCTGCCCGGACAACCCGAAACGCGCCGCGGGCGGCTTCCGGGTCACGGACGCCTACCGGTCCCGGCTGCGGACCAACCTGGAGGCCCTGGGCAGCTATGGGATCCGCCTGGTCAGCGCCGAGGCGCTGGCGGACACCGCCCGCGGGCTGCTGGCCCCGGAGGCCGGGCCGGCGCGCCCGGCAGCGGCGGTCGCGGCCGTCCCGGCCCGGCCGGCGGGCGCCTGCCGGGCCCGGGCCGGGCAGCGCGCGGTGTTCAGCCGCAGCGACGCCGCGCAGTGCCGGGCAGGCGAACTCCGGCTGGGCCGGGACGTGCTGGTGACGCCCCTGGCGGCCGACGAACTGGAACGACGCAACGTCCACCTGATCCTGACCTGAGAGAGGGCAGCCCATGTATCTAGGAAAAGTGATCGGAACGGTGGTGGCCACGACCAAGAACGAGTCCCTGACAGGGACCAAGCTCCTCCTCGTGGCCCGGCTGACGGAAAAGCTGGTTCCCGACGGGACCACGGTGATCGCCGTGGATTCGGTGGGGGCCGGGAACGGCGAGACGGTGATCGTCTCAGGCGGCAGTTCCGCCCGCCAGGTCGTGGGCAAGCAGCAATCCGTCATCGACGCCGCCATCGTCGGCATCGTCGACACCGTGCAGACCGTCAACTAGGCAGGAGGAACCGTCATGAACGAGGTGCAGATCGCCGCGACCGTGGAAAGGCTCCTGGGAGCCCGCGGCAGTCTCGCGCCGGCGCCGTTCGGCCTGGAGGAGGCCCGGCGAATGGCGGACCTGGCCGGCGAACTGGCCGGGGCGATGGCGTTCCCCGTGGTGTTCGCGGCGGTGGATGCCGGTGGCGGCACGATCCTGGTGCACCGCCAGGATGGCGCCCTGCCCGCCAGCCTCGAACTGGCCGTCAACAAAGCCTTTACCGCCGCCGCCTTCCGGCTGCCGACCCACGGACTGGGCGAGCTGGCCCAGCCTGGGGGCCCGCTCTACGGCATCCAGGCCAGCCACCAGGGCCGGGTCATCCTCTTCGGCGGCGGCTATCCCCTCCGCCGCGAGGGCGGGGTGGCCGGGGCCATCGGAGTCAGCGGCGGAACGGTGGAACAGGACATGCAGATCGCTTCAGAGATCATCCGCACCTTTGCGAATACGCCGGGGCCCCGCTCCGCAGGAGGACATTGTCATGAATGACGGACAGATCACCGCAATGGTGGCGGAAGTGCTCGGGGCCTACGGCAAGCCGGCCGAGGTGGCGCCGGGGGCGCCCGCCGGCAACGGGGGGTGCGCGGACCGGATCAGCCGGATCCTGGCCAAGGCCCTGGAGGGCCGTCAGACGCCGGCCGCCGAGGAAACCGGCGCCCCGGACGTCCAGGAATCGGCCGGCGAAGGGGTGTTCGCCACCATGGACGCCGCCGTGGCGGCCGCCAGCCTCGCCCAGCGGCAGTACCTGTTCTGCTCCATGGCCGACCGCCGCCGGTTCGTCGAAGGCATCCGCGAGGTGATCCTGGAACCGAACCACCTGGAGCAGCTCTCCCGGATGGCGGTGGAAGAGACCGGCATGGGCTGCTATGAGCACAAGCTCATCAAGAACCAGCTCGCCGCGGAGAAGACCCCCGGGGTCGAGGACCTGGTCACCGAAGCGGTCACCGGGGACGCCGGGCTGACGCTCACGGAACTGTCCCCCTTCGGCGTGATCGGCGCCATCACCCCCACGACCAACCCCACCGAGACGATCATCTGCAACTCCATCGGCATGCTGGCGGCCGGCAACAGCGTGGTGTTCTGCCCGCATCCGCGGGCCACCCGGGTGTCCCTGCTGACGGTCAAGCTGATCAACCGCCGGCTGGCCTCGCTGGGCGCGCCGAAAAACCTGGTGGTCACGGTGAGCCGCCCGTCCATCGAGAGCACCAATCGGATGATGGTGCACCCGGAGGTCCGGATGCTGGTCGCCACCGGCGGCCCCGCCATCGTCAGGGCGGTCCTGGCCTCGGGCAAGAAGGCCATCGGCGCCGGCGCCGGCAATCCCCCGGTGGTGGTGGACGAGACCGCCGACCTTGAGAAGGCGGCCAAGGACATCGTCAACGGCTGCAGTTTCGACCACAACCTCCCCTGCATCGCGGAAAAGGAGATCATCGCCGTCGGCCAGATCGCCGATGCCCTGATCCTCAACCTGTGCCGGCACGGCGCCCACCTCCTCGTGGACCTGGCGGCCATCGCCAGCCTGGAAGCGCTGGTGGTCACCTCCAAGGGCGAACCGCAGACCGCCTGCGTGGGCAAGAGCGCGTCCTGGCTGCTGGGCCGGATCGGCATCGCCGCGCAGGCCGACACCAAGGTGATCCTGATGGAAGTGGGCAAGGAGCACCCCTTCGTCCAGATCGAGCTGATGATGCCGATCCTGCCCCTGGTCCGGGTGGACGACGTGGACGCGGCCATCGCCACCGCCGTCGAAGTGGAACACGGGCTGCGCCACACCGCCATGATGCACTCCACCAACGTGCGCAAGCTCACCCAGATGGCCAAGCTCATCCAGACCACGATCTTCGTGAAGAACGGCCCCTCCTATGCGGCCATCGGCGCCGGCGGCGAGGGCTTCGCCACCTTCACCATCGCCGGGCCCACCGGCGAGGGCCTCACCTCGGCGAGATCGTTCGCCCGCCGAAGGAAATGCGTGATGGTCGAATCGCTCAACATCCGCTGAATCCGGCCTCGCCAGAACCTGGAGGAATCCCCCATGAACGCCCGGATCATCAACGCGCCCAGACCCGAGGTCCTGCACATGCTCGAGCGCAGGATGCCCCCGGATGCCCGGAGCCGGCTGCAGGAACAGGCTTTCAATGCGGTCGGCCTAGTCCAGACCAGCCTGCCCGACCTCTACTACTTCGCCGACCTGGCCCAGAAGGCGGCCAACGTCTTCACCGTCGAGCTGTTCGGCAGCTGCCCGCAGCACATCACCACCCTGGCCCTGTTCGGGGAAACCTCGTCCGTGCGCGCGGCCATGCAGGCCATCCGGAATGATTCGCAAGCACAAAAATGATCCATTCGTTTCTATACAAGGCTCGGGGATAGTCCAACATGAGTGAAACCCAGTTCGAACAAGAAGGCATCGTCTTCGATATCCAGCGATTTTCCATTCATGACGGCCCCGGGATCCGGACCATCGTCTTCCTGAAGGGCTGCCCTCTGGCCTGCCGCTGGTGCTGCAACCCGGAATCGCAGCAACCCACCCCGGTGGTCATGTACCGGAAGGCCAGCTGCGTCCACTGTGGCCGTTGCGTCCGGGTGTGCAAGCGCGGCGCGCTCTCCCCCGACCATCCCGGGTTCATCGACCGGACCCGGTGCATCGGGTGCGGCGCCTGTGCCGAGGTCTGCCCGGCCGGGGCGCTGACCATGAAGGGGCGCACCATGACCGTGCGCCAGGTGGTGCAGGAACTGCAGAAGGACGCCACCAGCTTCCGGCGTTCCGGCGGCGGGGTCACGCTGTCCGGCGGCGAGCCGCTGATGCAGTCCGGATTCGCCCTGGAACTGCTGAAGGCCTGCAAGGAGAGGGGCTGGTCCACCGCCATGGAAACCACCGGGTTCGCCCCGAAGGAGGTGGTGGAACGGGTCATGCCGCTGGTGGACCATGCCCTGGTGGATCTCAAGACCATCGACCCCGCCGTCCACGGGGAGCAGACCGGCGTGGCCAACCGGCTCATCCTGGAAAATGCAATCCGGATCGCCGGCCTGACCGCGACGGTGGTGCGGGTGCCGCTCATTCCCGGGGTCAACACCCACCCGGCCGCCCTGGAAGCCATCGGCCGGTTCGCCCGCTTGATGCCCGGCGTGGATACCGTTCACCTATTGCCATTTCATACATACGGGGAGAACAAATATGCCCTGCTGGGTCGCCCATACCCCCTCGCCGAGGCCGCGCCCCTTACCGTGGAGGAAGTGGGAGGGTTCCGTGCCATCATTGAAGGCATAGGCCTGAACTGTGTGATCGGCGGGTGATCGGCGCCGGGTGGGTGCCGTGGCCGCGCGAAACGCAACAGGAGGACTGGATGCAAGCCTGCTTCATGAGCTCTGAATCGGTTACCGAAGGACACCCGGACAAGGTCTGTGACCAGGTCTCGGACGGCATCCTGGACGCCTGCCTGGCCCAGGATCCCATGGCGCGGGTGGCGGTGGAGACTCTGGCGTCCGGAAACACACTGGTCATCGCCGGCGAGGTCACCACGTCGGCGCAGATCGATCCGGTGCGCACCGCGCGGGAGGTCATCCGGGAGATCGGCTATGCCGATCCGGCGCTCGGCTTCGACAGCGCGAGCTGTTTCATCCTCACCAACCTGCGCCGCCAGTCCGCCGACATCGACCTCGGGGTGTCCCGCAGCCTCGAACTCGGCGCGGGCGACCAGGGGGTATTCTATGGATTCGCCTGCGACGAGACCCGCAGCTGCATGCCGATGCCCATCCAGCTGGCCCACCAGCTGTCCAGGCGCCTGGCGCAGGTGCGCCGGGACGGCACGCTCCCCTGGCTCCGTCCCGACGGCAAGACCCAGGTGACCGTCCGCTACGATGCCGCGGGCCGCCCCGCCGCCCTGACCAGCGTGGTGGTCTCGGCCCAGCACGACCCGACGGTGGACCGGGAGGACCTGGTCCGGGGCATCGTGGAGGCGGTGATCTATCCCGAAGTGCAGGACTGGCTCAGACCGGATACCCGGGTGCTAATCAACCCCACCGGGCGGTTCGTGGCTGGCGGTCCCGAGGCGGACACCGGCGTCACCGGGCGCAAGCTCATGGTGGACACCTACGGCGGCTGCGCCCGGCACGGCGGCGGAGCGTTCTCGGGAAAGGACGCGACCAAGGTGGACCGGACGGCGGCCTACATGGCCCGCTACGTGGCCAAGAACATCGTCGCCGCGCGGCTGGCGACACGCTGCGAGGTGGCGCTGGCCTATGCCATCGGCCAGAGCTCTCCGGAAATGGTCGCCATCGACACCTTCGGGACGGAAACCATGGCGGCGGGCCGGCTGGCGGCCTCGGTGCGGGAGGTCTTCCCGCTGACCGTGTCCGGCATGATCGCTGCCCTCGACCTGCGCCGGCCGATCTTCCGCAGCACCGCGGCCTACGGCCATTTCGGCCGGGACGGCGAAGGCTTCCCGTGGGAACGGGTGAACCGGGTGCCAGACCTGCTCACGGCGTGTGGAGGTTGACCATGGACGAGCGAACGGCCATCCAGGAACCGGGGATCCTGCCGGGCAGCGACTACGGCTTGCGGCTCGAGGACCTGATCCGGGTGGAGAAGCTGCAGAAGGTCCAGGACAATTTTAGCGACGCGGTGGGCGTGGCGGTGGTCATTGTCGACCACCAGGGCAAGCCGGTGACCCGCTCGAGCGGCTTCTCCTCTTTCTGCCAGGCCATCCGGGAGACCGAAGCCGGGCTCCACCGGTGCTTCCTCAGCGACAACGGCGGCGGCCGGATGGCCATGGCCACCGGCGAGCCCAGCATCTACCGCTGCCACTGTGGCCTGGTGGATTTCGCCGCGCCGATCATCGTCCGCGGCCAGTATCTGGGTGCGGTGCTGTCCGGCCAGGTAACCCTGAGCGGCGAGCACGGGTTGGACCTCAAGCCGATCGTCCCGCTGGACGAATCCTGGCGGAACGACCCGCACCTGGCGGCCCTGCACGAGGACATCCACGAGATCCCCTACACCAAGCTGCAGTCCGCCGCCTACACCTTGTTCTACCTGGCCGAATACCTGGTCGAGGAGAGCTACGCCAACGTGGTCCGGCAGGAACTCGACGCCAAGAACCTGCGGCTGATGGACGAGTCCAAGCGCCGCGCGGAGCTGGAGCGGATGCTGCACCAGGCGGAACTGATCGCTCTGTCCTGCCAGGTCAATCCGCACTTCCTTTTCAACGTGCTGAACTCCATCGGCCGGCTGGCGCTGCTGGAGAAGGCCAAGAATACCGAGACCATCGTCTTCGCCTTCGCCGACATGATGCGCTATGTGCTGAAGAAGAGCCGCTCGCAGATCGTGACCCTTCGCAGCGAGCTGGACCATATTCGCAACTACATGTACATCCAGCAGGTGCGCATGGGCGACCGGTTCACCTTCGCGCTCACCGTGTCGGACAACTACGCGGACGTGCAGTGTCCCTTCATGTCGCTGCAGCCGCTGGTGGAGAACTGCGTCAACTATGCCATCGAGCCGCGCGAGGCGGACGGCCGGATCGAGATCCGGGCGCGCGACGACGGCAAGGACGTGATCGTGGAGATCACCGACAACGGCGACGGGATGGCCCTGGACAAGATCGGCTCCGCCCTCGACGGCACCGCGGACCACCTCGGCCGGACCAGCATCGGCCTGAACAACGTGGACAGCCGGCTCCGGCATTTCTTCGGGGATGACTACCGGCTTCGGATCGAAAGCCCAGGCACTCCCGGCGGCGGCACCCGGGTGCAGATGCGCCTGCCGCTGCACTTCGATTCCTGCAGCATCTGAAGGCTCTCTTCAAGAGGTGGACCCATGTTCGGCATCGTGATCGTGGAAGACGAGGAACTCGAGCGGCAGGCGCTGCGCACCATCCTCACCGACAACCTGGACGGCGTGAGCATCCTGGGGGAGGCCCGCACCGGCCCCGAGGCGGTGCACCTGATCGACACCTGCGACATCGACCTGCTGCTGGTCGACATCAACATCCCCAAGCTGAACGGCCTGGAGGTCATCCGCCATCTGCGCTCCCGCCACGTGGACACCAAGGTGATCATCACCACCGCCTATGACTATTTCGAGATCACCCGCACCGCGATCCACCTGAAGGCCGACGAGTACCTGCTGAAGCCCATCCGTACCGAGATCCTGCTGAGCACCGTGGATGCCTGCCTCCAGCAGCTCGACGCCTCCAGGCGGTGCCGCGAACTTTCGGCGCGGATCCTCGCCCAGTTGGAGCGCAAGGCCTACCCAGAGACGGCCGCCTTGGTGCGCCGGCACGTGGAGTGGATCTACACCCAGCCGGGGTGCGCCCTGCTGGAGCTGGTCCTCGATTTCGCGGCGGCGCTGGTCCAGCTTGCCGGCGTCAAGGGCCCCGGCATGGCCCAGCGGGCCGCCCAGCTGCGAACCATGCTGGTCGACGGGTGCGTCCGGGACCAGGTGCTCGCTGTGTTCCTGGCCATGGTGGACCGGCTGTTCGACATGGTCGGCGAGGCTGGCGCGCCGCAGCCTCCGGACCCGGTCCAGAAGGCCCTGAACTACATCGAGCACAACCTGAAGAAGGGCGTGACCCTCGAGGAAGTGGCGGACCACCTCAACATCAGTCCCTGCTATTTCAGCAAGCTGTTCAAGAAGACTTTGGACATCAACTTCATCCGCTACCTGACCACCCGGCGGATGGATTTCGCCAAGGAGCTGCTGGACGGAACCGCCCTGCCGGTCACCCGGATCGCCCAGGAACTTTCATGCAGCGACGTGAACTACTTCTGCAAGTCCTTCAAGAAGGAAGTCGGCCTGTCGCCGTCCGGATATCGCCAGCGCTCGCAGGCGGCCCAGGACCGGGCCTGAACCCGCAGGTCGACGTTTCAACAGTGAGGCAACCATGGATAAACAGCCGTTCCTGGCCGCGGTCAAGGCCGCCGGCATCGTGGGCGAAGGCGGGGCGGGCTTTCCGTCCCACGTGAAGTTCGCCGCCGAGGTCGCCACGGTGATCGCCAACGGCTGCGAGTGCGAGCCGCTGCTGCACACGGACCAGCACCACATGCTCCACCACGCCGAGCGGATCGTGCGGGCCCTCTGCCAGCTCAAGGCGGTCACCGGCGCGGATCGAGCGGTCATCGCCTTGAAACGCAAACATGCCGACGCCACGGAGCGCCTGAGGGCCGCCATCGGCTCTATGCCCGTGGAACTGGCCCTGCTGGACGATTTCTACCCGGCCGGGGATGAGCAGGTGCTGGTCCGCGAAGTGACCGGCCGCACGGTGCCGCCGCTGGGCCTGCCGCTCCAGGTCGGCGCCATCGTGACCAACGTCGGCACCCTGGTTTCGGTTTCCCACGCGCTGGACGGCGAGCCGCTCACCCACAAGGATCTCACCGTCACCGGCGAGGTCGGCCGGCCGGGCCTCGTCCATGCCCCGATCGGCAGTCGGCTTTCCGCCTGCCTGGATGTGGCCGGGGGGCCGATCGTGCCGGATCCGGTGTACGTGATCGGGGGCCCCCTGATGGGCCGGGTGGTGGACCGCGCCGAGGCCTTCGCCGAAGAAGTGGTCACCAAGACCTCGGGCGGCCTCCTCGTGCTTCCACGCGGCCACTACCTGCACCTGAACGCGACCGCCCCCCTGCACCACCTGCGCGTGCGCGCCGCGGCGGCCTGCATCCAGTGCCGGGCCTGCACCGACCTGTGCCCGCGCCAGCTCCTCGGCCATCCCTTCGAGACCCACCGGGTCATGCGCGCGTTCGGGTCCGGCGCCGAACTGACCGCGGAATCCGCCAAGCTGGCGCTGATGTGCTGCGACTGCGGGGTATGCGAGCATTTTGCCTGCCCGATGGGGCTTTCTCCCCGGCGCATCAACCAGGCCGTGAAAGAGCAGTTGCGGGCAGGCCGGATCGGCTTTGACGGGAGCCGCGAGGTGAGCGAGGCCAGGACCCTGTGGCGGGCCTTCCGCCGAGTGCCGGTGCCGCGTCTGGCCGCCAGGCTCGGAATCGCCAATTACCTGGACCTGCCCACGGCCGACCTGGGGGAACTGGCTCCCCCGCGGGTCCGCATTCCACTGCGCCAGCACCTCGGGGTCCCGGCCCGGCCGGTGGTCAAGCCCGGAGACCGGGTCAGGTGCGGCGATCTGCTCGGGGACATCCCTCCAGACGCTCTCGGTGCGAGGGTCCACGCCTCCCTGGACGGCACCGTCGCGAGCGTAGGCGAGGCCATCGTCCTCGTCCGCTGAGGGTTCCTTGTGTCATTGACGTACGGACCGCGCGCCGCCGTCCCAGCCTCCGAAGGAGATTTCCGATGTCAGATTCCCATGCAGCCATTGGAATGGTGGAATTCCGCAGCATCGCCGCCGGCATCGACGGCGCGGACCAGATGCTGAAAGCGGCCAAGGTCGAGCCGATGTTCTTCAAGACCATCTGCCCGGGCAAGTTCGTGGCGGCCGTGACCGGCGGCAGGGCCGCCGTGGCCGACGCCGTCCAGGCGGGGCGCGAGAAACACCCGGAGACGGTGGTGGACTGGTTCGTCATCTCCAAGATCCACCAGGACGTCGTGCGGGCCCTCATGGGCACCTGCGCTCCGGCCAGGCCCAACGCCCTTGGCATCATCGAGACGTTTTCCGCGGTCTCCGTCGTGTTGGCGGCCGATGCCGCCCTCAAAGCCGCCGATGTTCAACTCATGGACGTGCGGATCGCCCTTGGCCTCGGCGGCAAGGGTTATCTGCTCATGACAGGCGACGTCGCCGCCTGCGAAGCGGCCGTGGCCGCCGGCAGCGCCATGGCCGCTGAGAATGGCCTGCTGGTCAGCCGGATGGTGATTGCCAATCCGGCGGACAGTCTGCTGGCCCAGATCGTCTGACCCCTCGCGCCCCTCGAATAAATAAATTAAACATTTTTTATTGATCCACTCCGGTCCCGGGTTCTTCAAGGATCCAGGCCCCTTGGCCCACATTCGGGAACTCGATTTCAAAACGCAGGCGCTCTGGGAGCGCCTAGTCTTCCCCTAAATCTGAGTACCAAAGGAAAAGTTAGGGCTCATCCTGGCACGCGATGGCCTGGAGGCGTTGACCGTGTATCACGCGCTTCGTGGAGAAATAATGCTCGTGTTGATGGACATTCAGATGCCCCGGATGGATGGGCTTTCGGCGGCCCAGATAATAAAAAATGTTGATCCCAACGCCCGAATCGTCATCCTCAGCGGTTCAGGGGAGCTTCCGATGAAGAGCGCGGTGGTAGACCCCTTCCTCACCAAGCCGTTCCGAGTACGTGAATTTTGCCAGACCATTCAGGCCGTACTTGGGGAGGAGGAATCCGCTATGAATATGGTTAGCTGAGGCCCGCTTGACGCGAGGCAGGGACATCCTCTGACGACGGTCATGTGCTAGGTGTCCACGTCCTGGGCTGTTGTTCGTTGCTCAGTGTGGTGACCATTGGGGACTCCCAAATGGGGCGACTTGAAAACTTGTCCAGGATTTTTCTAGTTCAGTGGAATCCTTGCCACAATGCTGTGATCTAGCCCCACCAGCAGCCCTGGGCCGCCGGTGCGGCGCAAGATGGTGATCGGTCGCACCAGGCCCGGATCCAGGATTTCCAATTGGCCGGTGAGCGGCTGCTTGGGATCCCGGGGCACCCGGAAGCGGAGCCGCACCTGGGGCCTGCCCCCGCCGTCCAGGTCCAGC